>Ga0208357_1001566_pt1 | contig 16467 bp, 12 predicted proteins | sample NGESurdeep092012_6_FD_184487 | JGI IMG/M metagenome (GOLD analysis project Ga0208357, IMG submission 184487) | Arctic peat soil microbial communities from Barrow, Alaska - NGEE Surface sample F52-2 deep-092012 (SPAdes) | ecosystem: Environmental > Terrestrial > Soil > Wetlands > Peat ... | reverse complement strand
GCCGGATGCGGTGAGAGTCGCACGTCCGGTTCGGAGGGCGGGCCGGAGAGACCCACCAGCAGAAATGTTGGCAAGGCGCTCCGGTCCGACCCCTACACCGAACACGCGACGCGAGAAGGCAAGGTCTACTGCTGTTGCGTGCTGGACATCTACTCACGCAAAGTAGTTGGTTGGGCCATCGATCGAAACTGCGAGGCCACGCTCGTCAACGACGCACTGTCCATGGCGGCGAGGTCACGAACGACGTCACCCTCAACGGTGATTCATTCCGACCACGGATCTCAATTCACGTCGTGGCTTCAGCGAGAACGTCCGTCAGTTCAGGCTCCTCGGGTCGATGGGGACCATTGGCGACTGCTACGACAATTCGCCAATGGAGTCGTTCTGGGGAACGATGCAGATCGAACTGCTGAACCGAAAGCGATGGACCACGAAGCTCGAGTTGACCATGGCCATCGCGGACTATATCGAGAACTTCTAGAATCTCGATTGCCGGCACAGTTCGCTCGGCTATCTGACACCGCACGAATTCGAAGATCTACAATTGAGTTGAAACCAGGCCGGACTCGCACAAGCGTGGTCCAAGGAATGGGGTCCAGGTCACGGAGTCCAGTTTCCGGGGTCCACTTCACCTTGTAAGAAAGGTTATCCACAATGGAAGTGTGAATCACGCAGGTCCCTGCAGGATTTGGGCGGTATGCTCTGGAATCGTGGAGAGTTGTTCGTTAGGGGGTCATCGACTTATGTAGTTCGAGTGAGATCGTTCGGTTCTTGAATTGATAAGTTCGCAGCCAGCCAGGTAGCCAGCCAAGAGTGCCTGCGCTACGTGCCCCACGGTATCGTCACTGGGGAGGAAACCTGGATGATGCAGACCCGCACCGGACTTATCATCCGTCCCCACAAACATCATCAAACTCGGTGCCATCTCTGCGTAGAAGGCGAAGTCGTCCGCTCCGCAGGACCGCAAATTCCTATCCACTGAGAACCCCGCCGATTCCAAATATGCCCCAACCGCATGCGCCAATTGTTCATCATTCACAAGAGGCGGCTCCCCAGTGGTCATCACAATCTCGGCTGTGCACCCGTGAGCGGCACTTGTAGCTTGCACCACAGAATCAACCATCTGGAGGAGCCCGGCACGGTCCTCCTTCTGCAGCGTGCGAAGGGTCCCAAAGGCTCGCGCTTCGCTGGGTATGACATTCGGCGCGCTACCCGCCTTCAAGACGCCCACGGAGAGAACAACGGAATGAGTCGGATCCGACCGACGACTCACTATTTGCTGCAACGCGGAGACGACGCTGCACAAGGCCACTACCGGATCGATGGCCAAGTGAGGGTAGCCGGCGTGGCCCGGAACGCCGTGCACCACGATCTCAAAGTTGTCCACTCCTGCGTTCACCGGTCCTGGGACAGCGGCGATTACGCCTCTTTGAAGGACCGGCTGGACGTGCGCTCCCACAATGGCTCCCACGTTTTGAGCAAGAAATGACGCAGAGTGGACAATCTCCTCCGCCCCCGATGGAAGAACCTCCTCGCGCGGTTGGAGCACTGCAAGAAGTCCGAACGGTAACTGAACGCGCATCGTTGCCCTGCACAGCGCTGACAGAGCCGATAGGTGAACATCGTGGCCACAAGCGTGGGCTACTTGGTTATTCGATGCCCAACTAACACCGGTCGTCTCTATGAGCGGCAAGGCGTCGAGCTCCGCCCGAACAGCAACGCACGGACCATCAACGGGGCCGAACCGAATCAGTGCGCCTGTCTTCGCTACCGAGTGGACCTCGTTATTTCCGAGGGCGTTGAGAACCATAGTCGTCGTTGCCTGTTCGTGCCCCGAAAGTTCTGGTCGTGCGTGCAGCGCATGGCGAAACTCCACCGCCCAAGGAAGTTGCTCGGTGACGGCGTCGGCCAATAGGCCGCCAATCGATCCCACAAAATCAGTAGGCATCGACATAACGCTTGCACCGTTGGATGTCATCCAGCTTTGTGACGAGTTCCAGTTCCTCTCGCTTGACCGCCAAGTAGGTGTCGAAAAGAGTGCTTGGAAGCCACGCACGGGCCACGGCGTCCGACTCCAGCGCGTCCAGAGCCTCTCCGAGCGAAGATGGCAATACTTCTCCAATCCCAGCAGGAACGATAAACCTCTGTGATTCCACCGCTCCCATTGACCCGCCCGGTCGTGGCGCAGCCATTGAAGCTCGCAGGCCCTCGAGCCCCGCATGCACGATCGCCCCCAGGACGATCCAAGGGTTGGCCGTAGCATCGGCACCGCGATATTCGAGGTTGAACTGAGGGGCGGGATCCCTACCATTTCGTTCGACCGTTGCAGGAATCCGCAATAAGGCCTCGCGCTCCTGGTCCCCGAGAATAGCAAGACCCGCACTCCAGTTGCCCGGACGCAGTCGTTCAAAAGAAATTGCACTCCCAGCAGTCAACGCAAGCAGCGCTCGAGAATGAGTGAGTACCCCTGCAGCAAATGATCTTGCTTCATCCGACAAACGTCCAGGACCTTCGGCATCGAAGGTAGCCGGTCTGCCGTCGGTCCGCCAGAGGCTAAGATGGACATGAACACCGCTTGTGGCGTCGCCGAGGGTAGGCACCGGGGAGAACGTGACCTTTCGGCCCAGATTTCGTGCGACGCTTCGCACAGTCTCGCGAAGCAATATTGCCCGGTCAGCGGCAACGAGTCCAGCAGCTGGCTTAAGCGTGATCTCCCACTGGCGCATACCGAATTCAGCTAGCCAAGTCTCAGGTTGCAGGCCAACGTCAGCCAGCACCCGCACTAGAGTTGAACCGAATGGCTCACCCGTGAGCAGCGCCTGAAGGCTGAAGGGCTGCTCCCGGTCTCCGTCAGCAATCTCGACGAACTCGTGCTCGAAGGCCACTTTCATCGTCAATCCAGCCTCCATCTCCAAATCTCGGAGTGCCGATTTCAAGAAAGCCCGGGGGCAAGAATTCCATGCAGTACCGTCAGGCTCCTCGAGATCACCGAGCATGACCCCTAGCGGCGGGCGGGTCATGTCGCCGGGTAATCTAATCAATGTGGTGGCATCGGGGACAAGCCGGAGATCGCCCTTCGACCCGAACGGGTTCGGCGTGGCCAACGTCGCGAACGGTGTGAGGGCGAGGTTGGCCGGAACCCAACCAATCCCATTCGCCAGCGCGTCGGCAACCCGCCAGTTCGGCACAGTTCGCCCCCGGCAGACTCCTGAAAGATCCGCAGTAACGATTGCTGTCAAGACTTCTGTGCTGAGTGATCGTTCGGAATGCAACGACGCGGAATGACTAAATTCAGGTTCAAACGCCTCAGAACTTATTGGCTCGGTAGCATCGCGCACTTCGTCGCCGGTCACCCTGACGTCATCTCGGCAAGAGCGCCCAAGAGATAATCAACTTCGTCGACCGTGTTGTAGTGGCAAAATCCGAGTCGGAGAAGCCCTTGCTCTTCATCCAGACCCAGATGGCGGACGAGATTGAGCGCGTAAAAATTACCGTTCCAGACGTATATGCCGTTGTCACCCAGCTGACGAGCGAGAACCGAGGGAGTTGCCGGGCCAAGGAGGCCGAAAGTACTCACTCGGTTGGATGACACCGCATCTTCGACGCCAAGGAGCCTCCAGCCGTCAAGCGATCGGAAGCCGGCTAAAAAGTGCTCTGCAAGCGTCTGTTCGTGGACGGCAATTGCCGCGTAAGCGGTAGATAGCCGAGATGAAAGATTTGCGCCGTGGCCCAGATCAGCTAAGTACTCGACAGCCGCCACGAACCCGGCAAGGGCCTCGTGCGACAGCGTGCCAGTTTCAAAACGATGCCCCAGCGGCCACTCACTAGCAGGTCGGACTCGCTCTGCCGGTAGTCCCTCAGCGAGATCAGGCCCGATCCATGCCATGCCGAGGTGTGGGCCGAAGAACTTGTATGGCGAGCAGATCAGCACGTCGCATCCGAGCTCGACGACGTCTATGCGGCGATGGGGCGCAAAGTGGACGGCGTCGACCCATACCAACGCGCCCGCTTCGTGAGCTAGATCGGCAATTTGGCGCGCTGGAGTGAGTGTACCAACCGCATTGGAGGCCAACGTGAACGCGACGACTCGGGTCCTCTTCGTGATCTTCTTCCGAAGCTCATCCATGTCGAGCTGCAGGTCATCGGTGACTCCAATCTCTCGAACCACCAGCCCGCGGTCTTGAGCCAATAGCAACCACGGAGAGACATTGGCATCGTGGTCGAGGGTCGTCGTCAAGATCTCATCTCCTGGTTGCAAAGTCCGGCCGACCGCCCGGCTAAGCAGAAAATTGAGTGTGGTCATGTTCTGTCCAAATGTCACCGATCCCTGCTGGCCACCGACGAACGTGCTTCCATACTCGCGAGCCTTCAGAATCAACTCGTCGGTAGAGCGACTCGCAGCAAACTCTCCTTCGATGTTCGAATTGCTCTCGACGAGATAGTTCCCCACAGCGTCCACAACGCGCTGGGGTACTTGGGTTCCTCCGGGACTATCGAGATAGACGAGGGGGTGCCCTGTGGGGCCTTTGCGCTGCAATGCGGGAAATTGCATGCGGAGCCTTCCGACATCCAGAGACACCATTCTGGTAGCAGTCGATTCTGAAGGAACTCCCTCGCTCATTGTTCCCGCTTGATTCTCGTTCATTCTATCTCCTAGGTCTTTTCGGCCGAACTGCCCATATTGAGACGAGTTCAATTCCGGTCCGGCCACTAACGATTAGTTCTTCAAATCCACACTGCACCCTGCGCCAGGATCTGGAACTCCGTTGCCCCAGAAGCCAACTTCAAAACCCGCAGAAATGATCATCTCTTCCATGCTTGGGGCCACCTCAGTAGGAACGACCAGGATCGCTCCACCTAATGTTGTCCGACCATCGCGTCGAAGGGCTGAAGCAATAGCGCTGGGTGGTTGGACATGCACGCCACCCACACCCAAGCTCGGGTACGTGTCGGCACACATGACAAGTGTTCGGCCCGGACCCGCGACAGTGCCAACGACACCGACGAAGTGACCAACATCCCACTCGGCCTGCGGCGCCACGAACTGCTCCCCGAGCAGGTACCCGGTCACGTCGGACCAACGAGGGTGCGTCCCCCAGAGGAAGGCAGTGGCAACATTAAGTACCAAAACGGCGTGCTGCTGACGACATCCGAAAGCTACCAACTTCAATACGGTCTCCTCGCTCCATGGCCCTCTGATCGGTAGCCCGGTGATCAAGCCCTCGGACAAGCTGTAAAGCGATTCAACGATGCCCTTTGGAGCGGTGCCGGCCAAACTGGCGTCCGGCGTCGTGGGCAATTCCACCGAGTAGTCTCTTCGACCGTCCTCACCGGGGGGAAGGCTCTCGGGATCAGGGGTGGACGATAACCTCGTTCCCGCGGCCACCGCAGCCTCTTCCTGACTGACATGTCGGTGAGTGAGAATAGAGACCACGAGGGATGACCAAAAAGCTCCGCACAACTCATCTTTCTGCGGCATCGCGTGCTCGTGCACCTCGAGGAGACGACGGCTATCGGGCATCAACTGAGTCGTTAGGTTCGTCATCGGTCCGCCGACCTCGAAACCACTGGGCCTATGGCACGCATGTCCATCGTGTTTACAACTCCCGCGCTTCCACTCGGTGCTCGGTTGGACAAGGATCGTGGCAAATTAAAGGCGACATGCATCAGTCATCCTTACCGTCGACTGAATCCGACACTTCCCTAGGTCTCCGCTCAGACTGAACACTGCGGTCGTCGACTTCTTGGTCCATCTGTATGGGAAGGTCGGTGGACTCTGCTTGCGGCTGTAGCTCGGCCGCAAGTTGCCGTCCCACCTGAGCAGCCAACTGAGGTCGCAGTAGAACGATGAGAAGCCCAATTAGACACCATGCTCCGGCGTAGTAGGGGAAGAGGTTGTATGGACTGGATTGTCCGGTCGCCTCTGTGTAGAAAATGTAGCCAGCGAAGATAGTACCCAGCGCGGCAGGAGTCGCTACAAGTACCGCCCAAGCTCGCGTCCGAAAGATATGGAAACATGCGGAGATTCCTACCATGCCATAAGCCACCAATAAGCACAGAACTCCAATTGTTGCATAGTAAAAATAATCGTTGACCGCCGAAGTTCCATTGATTGCCATGATCGAAGTGATAACAACTGAGAGGGCGAGGACCGATATTGCCGCCACAGCTGGCGTACCATTATCATCCAACTTTGATAGAGTACGTGGTCCGAAGCCGTCACGAGAGAATGCGAAGCCCATACGGCTGGCCGCGGTGCATGAGCCAAGCAGCGATGCGAACGCGCTTGCCATGGCAACGAACAGTAAAGTGCTCGAGGCCCAGGAGCCGATAAAGCTATTGGCCAGGTCCCCAAGTGGAGTGGCGCTTCCAGCGAAGGCAGCAGTACCGGCGTGGTTAGTACCGAAGCCCAGAGTCTCCGCAAGCATCACGATCACGAAGATAGGAAGCGACAGGCCGATGGCTCCAAGTAGCGCGCGCGGGATATTTCTGCGAGGGTTTGTCGTCTCTTCACCCAACGTAGCGATGCCCTCAAAGCCAGCCCACGAGAGGCAAGCGAAGACAGTGGCGGCCCCGATGGCGGACAGACGAGTGTGAGCGGGCAGAGCGAACACGTTCAACGTGAAGTGCTGATGCGTAGGGGCAGATCCTGCGCCAATCTTGGCGAAAATCACTATCGTCAGTACGATTATGAAAAATACCCCAATGCCTTCGAGAGAAAGCAGTGTCCTAGCCGCCACACGCAAGTCCCTCGTGCTGAGCCACGCAGTTGCGGCGGCGGCGATTATTCCCAATAAGAGCCAGGGTACGTGGTGCACTCCGACGCTGTTAAGGAAAGCCTCAGCGAACAACGCGCTCGCCGGCACGGTGCAAATAGTCGACAAGACGTAATAGCCCAGCAGCGCGAATCCCGAAAAGAAACCGGCCTGAGGTCCCAGGGTAGCGCCAACTAACGCGTAGGCGCTACCAGCGTGGTTGTACTGCCGCGTGAGAACCGCGAAGCCATAGGCGACGAACGCCATACCAATCCCCCCGAAGAGGAACACGAGAGGCACAGCACGTCCGACCTCGGCAGCCGGAACCGACCCGTTCAAGGAAAGAGCGAGTGTCGGCGCCATAATACCTAAGCCCAATGCCATGGCTCCCCAAAACTTCAGTGATCTGTGTAGCCCCCCCATAAAATTCCCTCCCCAGAATAAATGGACTCCTACCGAGCCCATTTGCCACTTTATGCATAACATTGGTATTTGTCAAGGAACAGTCACATAGAATCCAATCGTGGAGGAGCGTGGACAGTTTCTCAAAATCCCCGAGACTCGAACCGCACCAGAGTTATTGGCCGGCGTATTGCGTAGGGCGGTGGCAATGGGCACCTTTGAGCCAGGCGAACGACTCCCCAACGAACGAACTCTCGCAGAACGATTTGCTGCCTCTCGCATGACCGTCCGTGCGGCGATCCGGATCCTGATCAACGAGGGCCTCTTAGTCACGGCCCGTGGTCGTAATGGAGGAACCATGATTGGCAGATCTCTGGCAATAGAGGCAGCGCATCCGCCTGATTCGTTCCTGATTGAGCGATTCATCGAGGAAGTTCACGACAATTTTGAGGTTCGCCTTGTGCTCGAGCCGCTGGCCGCGGAGCTCGCATCGATCCGGGCCAGTGAGGTCGATCGAGCCGAACTCTTGGATCTTGTCGACCGAGAAGCCTCGAGCATTCGGCACTACCGGATGCTCGACTCTCGTCTGCATCTCGTTATAGCCCGAGCCTCAGGCAACCAGCCGCTGATGGAACTCGTAGAGCGACTACGGACCGATTTTTTTCTTTGGGCGGACACGGCATGGGTTCGACTTGACTGGGCGGTCCTCACGCCGTCCGAACAAGACTTCGGATCGAGCCACCGAGAGCTCGTACGCTCGATCGTTGACGGCAATGACCCGGACCTCGCTTGCACACTCATGCGCAATCACCTCGAAGAAGGACTCCGACAGGTCAAGACGGTTCTTGAATCAGTTGTTCAATCGAAATTTCCCCAGACAAGTGCCAACCGCTCGGATGTCTGGCCTGGATGAACTCACGATGATTCATGATGCGATGCCGTGACGCCCGACGCAAGAGAGTCATCGTGCCTGGTGAACCCCTCCCAATCTCTAATATTGACCCTGCGGTTCGACCAACGAGACGCATCATCAGCACCAAGGATAAACACCACCCTCGGTCGCTACGAGACCTGCGAACCGGGAACTAACGGTGCGAGTTCGCGAGACGCGAGGGCGTCTACTCCAGCCAACTGACCGAGTGGCGACGCGCCCGTGACGCCGGTAATCTCGAGATGAAGCCGGGACGTGTGGTGACGACCGCCCGACCGATTCATGTTAAAGAAGAACCAGCGACTCGAAACTGTGCTCGAGCCACAATCGCCAATCTTCTTTCGACGTGGCTGCGCTTGGGCTAGAACTCAGATCGCGCGGAATTGACGGCGATCTCGAAGGAGCGACGGCTGCTGTGCTCGAGCAGTAAGAAGAATTACGAGCCACTTGCATCTCGACGGATGAAACGTGGGGACACAAGAAGCAGACCTTCACGTCTTTTGTGATGACCACGTCACCTTTTCCGGGCTTGGATCGATCTAGTAACTGCACTGGAATTCTCATCTCCACCGCCACTACGTGACCCATCATGTCGTAAGAGATGCAGATTAGAGAAGACATCAGTGGACGTCGATGAGCATGCTCGATCTTCTAACGAAACCGCACGTAAACCCACGGGATCCTAAGCCCGATTTTCCAATGACAACTCTTGTAGTTCAAGGCTTCTCAGCATCGCCGCACCAAGCCGGGAGGATGCCTTGACCGACTCTGTATACCATCACAGAACCCCCGCTGGTGACGAGTCATCGACGGACGCAACTCCGAGTGCCCAGGTCATTAGCGACCTCGCGCGGACCGACGAGATCGGCCATCCACGCTTTTTGACAACACGGAATGGGACCCACGTGACCGTGCGGACGTGTGATCAACGCAGCGTATTCGAACGCGACGTCGCCTCCAGAAAGGGACCGACACGGAGAATTTCTACCGAAGCGGACCTTCGACAACGCGCGACTCGCCCTCGTTGATCGAGAAACATAGGGCTCTCAGCGATCTCCGAAGATGGTCCGGTGCCAATCCTTGTGCACGGAACCGGTGCGGTCGTACATCACGTGCTTCACGTTGGTGTACTCGTCGAGGGAATACGAGCTCATGTCCTTGCCGAATCCGCTGGCCTTGTAACCACCGTGGGGCATCTCACTCACGATCGGGATGTGGTCGTTCACCCACACACAACCCGCCTGAATCTCACGAGTGGCCCGCAGCGAGCGGAAGACGTCGCGGGTCCACACCGAACTCGCGAGCCCGTAGGGCGTGTCGTTGGCGAGTTGGATGCCTTCATCATCGGAATCGAAGGGCAGCACCACAAGCACCGGACCGAAGATCTCGTCCTGAACGATCTCGGAGCGCTGGTCGGCGTCGACGATGAGCGTGGGTTCGTAGTACGCGCCACGCGCCAGTTCCCCGCCCGGTATGCGACCCCCGGTAACGATCGTCGCGCCGTCGCGACGGGCACGGTCGACGAATCCAGCGACGGACTCCTGCTGGCGACGAGACACCAGCGAACCCATGTCGGTCGCTGGGTCCGACGTCGGTCCGAGCCGCACTATCTTCATGAGTTCAGCGACGCCGCTGACGAACTGGTCGTAGCGCGGGCGCTGCACGTAGGCCCGGGTCGCCGCCGTGCAGTCCTGTCCCGCGTTGATCAAGGCTCCCGCCACGGCACCTTCGATCGCCGCGTCGAGATCGGCGTCATCAAAGACCAGGAAGGGTGCCTTGCCGCCGAGTTCCATGTGCATCCGCTTGATGCCACCGACGGCGATGTTCATCACCTGCTGACCCACCTCGGTCGAACCGGTGAACGAGACCATCGACACGTCAGGGTGACCGACGAGCTGCGTACCCGATGTTCTTCCGGTACCGACGATGACGTTCACCACTCCCGCGGGGATGCCCGCCTCGATGCACGCCTCAGCGAACAGGAGCGAGGTGAGCGAGGTGATCTCGGCGGGTTTCAGGATAATCGTGTTACCCGCGGCGATGGCGGGCAGTATCTTCCACCCGGCCATCTGGAAGGGGTAGTTCCACGGCGCTATGGAACCGACAACCCCGATCGGCTCGCGGCGGATCATCGAGGTGTGATCCGATGAGTACTCCCCCGCGGACTTGCCCTCGAGGTGGCGCGCTGCGCCCGCGAAGAACGCGACGTTGTCGACCGTTCCGGGCACGTCGAACTCCGTCGTCAACTTGATCGGCTTGCCGGCGTCGCGCGACTCGACGGCGGCGATCTCCGCCGAGCGATCGTCGAGGATTCGGGCCAACGCGGTGAGCGCCCGTGAACGGTCGCCCGGGGTCGCTCCGGACCAGTCCGGAAAGGCCGATTTTGCGGCACCGACGGCCGCATCGACTTCGTCGGGTCCAGCCAGGTCCGCGATTCCAATGACCTCGTCGGTGGACGGGTCGGTGATGGACCGGGCCACGCCCGAGGTCGAGTTCGAGTACTGGCCCGCGATGAATGACGTCACCCGAGGCGCACCGTTGGTATTCATGTCATCTCCTTATTTCCCGTCTCATGCTTGTGGTCGACCGACGCCGCGTCGCACTAGAGCGAGCGGGCGCGGTGAGAGTCGCCCTAACTTCCCACGTAGTAGCGGTCGGTGACGTCCAGCGCCTGATCGAGAATCTCCAAGCCCTCTCGCACTTCCTCGACCGACGTCGTGCAAGGCGGCACCACGTGGGTCCGGTTGAAGTGCACGAACGGCCAGAGACCGAGGGCCTTGCACGAAGACGCGAACTCCCCTATCGGGGCGGCGTCCGCGCCGGCGGCGTTGTACGGCACGAGCGGCTCTCGGGTCTCGCGGTCGCGCACCAACTCGATCGCCCAGAAGACGCCGAGTCCACGTACCTCTCCGATTGAGGGGTGCTTCAGCGCGAGCTTCTCGAGGCCGGGTCCGATGTCGTTAGCGCCGAGGGAGCGGGCGTGCTCGACGACGCCCTCCTCCTTGAAGACGTTGATCGACGCCACCGCCGACGCGCACGCGAGGGGGTGACCCGAGTAGGTGAGCCCGCCGGGATAAACCCGCGTCGAAAACGTGTCGGCGATCTCGTCCGAGATAATGACGCCGCCGAGCGGCACGTACCCCGAATTGACCCCCTTGGCGAAGGTGATGAGATCGGGCCGCACGCCCCAGCGGTCGATCGCGAACCACTCGCCGCATCGAGCAAATCCCGACATCACCTCGTCGGCGATCATCACGATGCCGAACTCGTCACAGATCGCCCGCACGCCCGCCAGGTACCCTTCCGGCGGCACGAGGATGCCGTTGGTGCCCACCACCGTCTCGAGGAGGATGGCGGCCACCGTCTTGGGTCCTTCGTACATGATCAGGTCGCGCAGGTGCTGCAGCGAACGGGCACACTCCTGTGCCTCGTCCTCGGAGTAGAAGGCCGAACGGTAGAGATACGGTCCCTCGAAGTGGATAACGCTGGGCGCGCCCGGCTCAGACGGCCACCGCCGAGGATCACCGGTCAGGGAGATCGCCCCGGCGGTCGCGCCGTGGTAACTCCGGTAGGTGGCGAAGACCTTGTGGCGACCCGTGTGCAGTCTGGCCATGCGCACGGCGTTCTCGACGGCCTCGGCGCCACCGTTGGTGAAGAAGACCTTCTCCAATCCCGCGGGTGCTACCTCGGCAATCAATCGGGCCGCTTCACTGCGGGCGTCGTTCGCCAGCGATGGTTGAATGGTGCAAAGACGGCCCGCCTGTTCAGCGATCGCCGCCACGAGCTTGGGGTGCTGGTAACCGATGTTCACGTTCACCAGTTGCGAGGAGAAATCGAGGTATCTCTTACCCGTGTAATCGGTGAAATAGGATCCGCTCGCCGATGCGATGGGCAAGGGGTCGATCAGGCTCTGCGCCGACCACGAATGAAACACGTGGTCGCGGTCATCTCGGCGAACTGTCTCTTCGTCGTGCGACGCGAAACCTAGGACGGGTACGGTCATGTTGATTCTCCAGTCGGGTGATGGCTAGCTAGCGGGTACGGGGGAAGCCGAGGTCGATCGTCGAGGTGGCGGGGTCGGGCCAACGAGAGGTAACGACCTTGCCCCGGCTAAAGAACGCCACGCCCTCGGGCCCGTACATGTGACTGTCGCCGAAGAGCGACGCCTTCCAGCCGCCGAACGAGTAGTAGGCGACGGGAACGGGAACAGCCACGTTGATCCCGACCATGCCGACGTCGACGGACTGCTCGAACTTGCGAGCCGCTCCGCCATCACGGGTGAAGATCACCGCCCCGTTGGCGTAAGGATTGGAGTTGATGAGCTCGATCGCCTCGTCGAAGGTCTCGCGTCGCACCACCGAAAGCACCGGACCGAAGATCTCATCACGATAGACCGACATCCCAGACTCGACTCGATCGAGCAGGGTCGCGCCGAGGAAAAAGCCCTCCTTAGGGACGTCCGCCTCGCGCCCATCCACGACCACGGTGGCGCCGTCGCTGGACCCGGCGCCGATGTACCCGGCGACACGGTCACGGTGCTGCTCGGTGATGAGCGGGCCCATCTCGCTCGCGGGATCTGTTCCCGCCCCGGTCTTCAGATTCGGAATACGTTTGGCGATCGCGTCGACGAGTCGGTCACCCACGTCGCCCACCGCAACGATCACCGAGACGGCCATGCACCGTTCACCGGCGGCGCCGTAACCGGCCGAGACTGCGGCGTCGGCCGCCAGGTCCACATCCGCGTCGGGTAGGACCAGCATATGGTTCTTGGCTCCGCCCAACGCCTGGACCCTCTTTCCGCGCGACGTGCCCGATTCGTAGATGTACTTGGCCACCGGAGTGGAGCCGACGAAACTCAATGCCGCCACGTCCTGGTGGTCGACGAGGGCATCAACAGCGGTCTTGTCGCCGTGGATCACCGAGAAGACACCGTCGGGAAGGCCAGCCTCCCGCCACAACTGGGCGAGGAAGAGCGACGCCGAGGGGTCCTTTTCACTGGGCTTCAGCACGAACGCGTTGCCGCAGGCGATCGCTGTACCGCACATCCACAGCGGCACCATGACCGGAAAGTTGAAGGGGGTGATACCCGCGACTACCCCAAGCGAGTGGCGAACCGAGTACACGTCGACGCCTCGCGAGGCCTGAGCGGAATGGCCACCCATCAAGAGCTGGGGTACCGAGGTCGCGAACTCTATGTTCTCAAGTCCTCGCGCGATCTCACCGGCCGCGTCGCTCAGAACCTTGCCGTGCTCTCTCGTTACGATCTGAGCGAGTTCGCCACTGCGCCGGTGCAGAATCTCTCGAAAGGCGAACAGCACACTGGCGCGCTGGGACATGGAACTCACCTTCCACGACTGCGCAGCAGTCCGGGCACTCGCAACGACCGAGACGACGTCGGCTTCGCCCGCGAGGTCGACGTCGGCGATGTGCTCGCCCGTCGCCGGGTTGAACACCGGTGAGGTCCGGCCAGAACTTCCCTCGACGAGTCGTCCGTCTATCCAATGTGAGATTCGAGTGGTCATGGAGCCACATTACGTACCAACTCTTGACCAGTCAAGTCGATCATTGTATGGTTACAAAATGATCAATGTTGTCGATGTCATCGGAGCTCGGCTGAAAGCGCGCACCAGTCGTGACCTCGCCGAAGCCGTGAGTAGCGCGATTGGCAGCGGACTGCTCGAGCCCGACACCAAACTGCCCCCCATCAGAACGGTTGCCACCGCACTTTCGATGTCGCCGAGCACGGTGAGCAAAGCGTGGAACCTGTTGCTTCGCGCGGGCGTCATCCGAACCGACGGACGGAAGGGAACGAGGGTCGCCACCCTCGCCAACCCCGGTCCGACACGGTATCGACGAGCCCTGCACCACGAGGCGACGACCGTGCTCGACCTGTCAACGGGCATTCCCGACGTGACACTGTTGCCGGACCTGAGTGAGGCCCTGCGCAACCTGCGTCCGTCATGGCAACAGAACTACCTCGACGATCCGATGCTCGCCGAGCTGAAGAACGTGCTGCTATCGGACTGGCCCTACCAGCCCGACCGGCTCACGATCGTCGACGGCGCGATGGACGCCATCGATCAGGTGGCGAGTCACCTGATCCGGATCAGTGACGTCGTTATCGTCGAACACCCGACCTTCCCGCCGTTCCTCGACCTGCTCGACGCCCTGGGTGCACGCATCATCGGAGTCGCGGTCGATGACGAGGGCATGCTCCCCCAGCAGCTCGAGGCCGCCTTGACGTCGGGGGCGAAAGTCCTCCTGCTGCAACCCCGCAGCCATAATCCGACGGGCGTGTCGATGAGTTCACGGCGCGCGAAGGAGTTGTCGACCCACCTCTCAACTTGGCCCGGCTGGATCGTCGAAGACGACTCGGCGGGGTCAATTTCCCTTCATGCTCCAATCAGCTTCGGTCAATGGCATCTCGAACGCACCGTGCACGTTCGCAGTTTCTCCAAATCCCACGGCCCCGATCTGCGACTGGCGGCGGTGAGCGGACCCTCGGACCTCATGGACGCGATCATCGAGCGGCGAATGCTCGGCCAGGGATGGACGAGCCGGCTGCTTCAGTCATTGCTGCTCGACCTGCTCACCCGACCCGAAACCATTGCCCAGGTCGAGCACGCCAAGAACGTCTACGCGCAACGCCGCGCTGGCGTCGTTGGCGAACTCGAACGATTGGACGTCGTCACCATTGGCGCCGACGGCTTGAATATCTGGTTACCAGTAGAACACGAGACGGCCGCCATGTTGTCTCTCGCGAGCCGGGGAGTGGCGGTAGCTGCGGGGAGTCCGTTCGCCACACGGTCCGTTGACACGGATCACCTGCGAATCACAGTCTCCTCCGTCGCTGAAGGATTCGCGAGCCTGGCGTCAGACCTTCGCGATGCCTCGTTGGCGGCTCCAACGTGGGGGCCCCGATAAGATTCCGTCGGTGTTGATTAGGTTCCAGCCCGTTCGTTGGACCGATTGAGAAACCGCGCCGGGTTGTACTTGATCTCTCCGAGCACGATGCGACTCTAGACGTCCCGCTCCCCGAGTCGTCGCAAGGCGCGACACCGACTGCAGTTCATCGGTGGAGCGACTCACGATCAGTAACTGGTAGTCCAGTTCTCCGGTCGCATGACAGTCCAAGAAACCCAGACCGATTCATGGGCCTACCGGCAGAAAACGAACACATGACGGCAAATCATTATCACGTTAACTCGAGTGGCTGGGTCGCTCGGGCAATATCCTTGAAGAGATTGACTGTGACCTAACCTCGATGGCCGGTTGCAACGACGGTGCAGTGAAGGGGAAAAGCAAAGCTTTTCGAATATTCTGCAGCGTAATGCCCATGAAGATGGAAGGGGGTGGTCGTGAACGGTGATGTGAACAACGGTACGGACTGGCGCGAGTTGGGACGGAAGGTCCGGAACTGGGGTAAATGGGGATTGGACGACGAAAAAGGAACAAGGAACCTCATTGACGCGAATCATGTTCGAAAAGCGGCGGGACTTGTCAAAAGCGGTCGAATCTTCGATCTCGGGATTCCCCTTGACGAGTTGGGACCCCAAGATGGTCGTGAACGTAACAACCCCATGCGGTTGATGTCGGCGATCGGCGCTCCTGACGACGCCGGTGGGGCGTTTCGTTACAACGATGACTATGTCTTTATGCCTCTTCAAGCAGGAACCCAGTGGGACGCGCTTTCGCATGTTTACTATGACGACAAGTACTACAACGACATATCGCTAGACGCAGTAGATGTTAACGGTGCTCATCGTCTTGGTATCGAAACGCAGGCGAAGGGAATTGTTGGGCGGGGCGTGCTGCTCGACGTCGCTAGGCATCAGGGCGTCAATTGGTTGAGCCCAGGTGAAGTAATTTCCCCCGAACTTCTTCAAGAAGTCGCCGATACACAAGGAATTCGGATGGAAGTCGGCGACGTTCTACTTATTCGGACTGGTTGGAGGCGCAAGTACTTGACCGACGGTAATCGTCAGGAGTTTCTGGGTGACGAGCCCGGGATCGGCCTCAGATGCTGTACTTGGTTCAGCGACAACGGGGTCTCGGCTGTCGCCTGTGACAACTGGGCAATGGAGGTAATTCCAAGCGAAATATTTGGAGAAGCACTGCCGGTACATATGATTTTGATTAGGGATATGGGCATGATGATTGGTGAAATGTTTGATTTGGAGGAACTTTCGCTGGACTGCAGTCACGACAATATCTACGAGTTCCTGAATCGTGCCGGGTTTCTTGGAGAGTGAATCCTCTGAGAGGATTACTCCATGTCAGGATCAACCCGTTACTCACCCGAGCTGCGTGAACGTGCCGTGAGGATGGTGATCGACAAGCGCGAGGACTATTCATCCGAATGGGCCGCGCTCACCGCTA
>Ga0208357_1001565_pt1 | contig 16467 bp, 12 predicted proteins | sample NGESurdeep092012_6_FD_184487 | JGI IMG/M metagenome (GOLD analysis project Ga0208357, IMG submission 184487) | Arctic peat soil microbial communities from Barrow, Alaska - NGEE Surface sample F52-2 deep-092012 (SPAdes) | ecosystem: Environmental > Terrestrial > Soil > Wetlands > Peat ... | reverse complement strand
TGCCGCCGCTACGGGATGCGGCTGATCGGCCCGAACTGCTTCGGGATCGCGGTGCCGTCGATCGGCCTCGACGCCACGTTCGCGGCCGCCAACCCGACCGCGGGCACGGCCGGCCTGGTCATGCAGTCTGGCGGCCTCGGCTTCGCGCTGGTGGACCACCTCACCCGGCTCGGGATCGGGATCTCCTCGTTCGCGTCGGTCGGCAACAAGCTCGACGTGTCGAGCAACGACATGCTGATGTGGTGGGAGCGGGACGGGCAGACGCGGGTGGCGGTGCTCTACATCGAGTCGTTCGGCAACCCGCGCAAGTTCGCGCGGACCGCGCGCCGGGTCGGCGCGCGGATGCCGGTGATCACCGTGCACGCCGGCCGCAGCGAGGCGGGCCAGCGCGCGGCCGCGACCCACACCTCGTCCGCCGCCACCCCGCTGGTGACCAGGGAGGCGCTGTTCGAGCAGGCCGGGATCATCGCCACCCCCAGCTTCGGCGAGCTGATGGGCGCGACCGCCCTGCTCGCCACCCAGCCGCCGCCGGCCGGGCGCACGGTCGCGATCGTGTCCAACGTCGGCGGCGCGGGTGTGCTCGCGGCCGACGCCTGCACCGATCTCGGGCTCACGGTGCACCACCCGCACGGCGCGACCAGGCAGCTGCTGAGCGACCTGATCCCCGACGGCGGCTCGGTCAGCGGGCCGGTGGACACGGTCGCCACAGTCTCCGCCGACGACTTCCGCCAGGCGCTCGAGGTGCTCGCGGCCGACGAGGAGGTGCACGCGATCATCGCGCTGGCGCTGCGGACCGGCGCGACCGGCGACCTGCTCTCGGCGATCGAGGACGCCGAGGTCGGGGTGCCGCTCGCGGCGGTGGTGCTGAACCAGCCGGAGGCCGTCCGCACGCTCGACACCCGGCGGGGCAAGGTCCCCGCCTACGCCTACCCGGAGGCGGCGGCCAGGGCGCTCGCCCGCGCCGCGCGGTACGCGGAGTGGCGCGCCGCGCCGCACCAGGCGCTGACCGCGTTCACCGACGTGGACGCCGAGCGGGGCCGCGGGCTCGTGCACGGCTTCCTCGCCGCCCAGCCCGAGGGCGGCTGGCTGCCGCAGGCCGAGGCCGCCGCGCTGCTCGGGTACTACGGGATGTCGGTGGCGCCCGCCGCGCAGGCGGGGGCCGGCGACGACGCTGTCGGCATCGGGGTCACCGACGACCAGATGTTCGGACCGCTGGTGGTGCTCGGGCCGGCCGGGCCTGCGACCGACCCGACGACCGGCCGGGCCGCCCGACTGGCGCCGCTGACCAGCGCCGACGCCGACACGCTGATCAACTCGCTCCGCTCCGCTCTGCCCCCGCGTGGCCTGCGGAGCGCCGCCGCCGACGGCGGGGCGGCCCTGCGCGACACGCTGCTGCGGGTGTCCAGGCTGACCGACGACCTGCCGGAAATCGCCGAGCTCGACCTCAATCCCGTCATCGTCGGCCGGGGAGGCGCTCTGGTCGTCGACGCCCGCGTCCGCGTCGCGCCGCCGCTTCCGCAGGATCCGTTTCTCCGCAAGCTGCGGTGACGACAGGCGTATGGCGTTTCCGCTGCCAGGACCAGGACGACAGAAGCGCCATACGGCAGGTCGACCTAGGCGCGCATGTCGGCCGGGATCGCGAAGGCGAGCAGGGCCGCCTCACCCGGGGCGGTGTCGGCCCATGGACCGGGCACGGCCAGAACCGCGACTGTCGCGGTAGGAAAGGCGGCCGGCGGGTCGGACGACGGGGCCGCCAGGCCCACGGCGAGCTCCGCCATGCCCGGGTTGTGGCCGACCAGCAGCGCCGTCCGCCACTCGGGCGGGAACTCGCGGACCAGCATCAGCAGGCCGAGCACCGTCGCCTCGTACACCCGGGGCTCGTAGCGGACCGCCGGGTCGGCGCCGGGCGCCGCCGCCCGCAGCCCGGCCGCGGCGAGCTCCCAGGTCTCGCGCGCCCGCCGCGCGGTCGAGCAGATCACCGCGTCCGGCGCGTAGCCGGACTCGGCGAGCCAGCGGCCGACCGCGGGGGCGTCCCGGCGGCCGCGCTTGGCCAGCGGGCGGTCGTGGTCGGCGACATCGGGCCAGTCCGACTTGGCGTGCCGGAGCAGGATGAGCCGCCGGCCGCCGCTGATCGGGTCGTCGATCGCCGGCCCGTCGCTCACGGGACCACCGTCACCGGCCACTTGCCCGCCCGGACGAGGCGCACCGCCAGCGACCCGAGCAGCCGGTGGCCGGCCTTGAGCGACGCGCCGACGACGATGGCGTCGGCCCGGGTCTCCTGCGCGATGCGGGAGATCTCATGGAACGGGTCCCCCTGGACTGTGATGAAGGTCATAGGGATGCCCAGTTCAAGGGCGGCTGAGTCCATCCGGGCGGACAGCTCCCCCGCGATCTCCCCGTGCGCCTCGGCCTCGGCCGCGAGCACGCTGGCCCCGACCGAGCTGGTGATGACGTACGACCCGGGGCTCTGGACGTACACCGTCACCACCCGCGCGCCCTGCCTGCGGGCCAGACCGGCCGCGTAGGCGGCCGCCCGCGAGGCCGTGACCGACTCATCGATACCCACCAGAATCACGGAAGGACCGTCAGTGCCTAGCTCGAACTCCCCGGGGGCCACGGTCAGCAGTCTACGTTTCCGGTCGGCCGATTCCCATCTGCGGCTGCCCGTTCGGCCTGGCGAGCGCGTCCAGGACCCGGCCGCCCGGGCCGACCCGGCCGTCGTTTGTAGACGCGACAGTAACCGGAAGCGATTAGGCTGGTAAGGATGCAACGAGTGGCGCTGCGGGACGTGGATCTCGCGTCCTTCAAGACGTCGGTGGGAGCCGATGGCTTCGCCGACGGCACTGCGGCCGTCCAGCGCGGCGCGATCGTGCAGATGGCCTGGGAGGCCTCGCAGCAGCTGCTCACCGGGACCGTCAAGGACGGCGGCGGGGAGATACGGACGGTGTCGGCCTCGTTCCGCGCCTCCAACGGGTTCCCGCTGCGGTTCCGCCGGGGGTACTGCAGCTGCGCCGTGGGCACCGACTGCGTGCACGTGGCCGCCCTGGTGCTTGCCGCCACCGACGAGACCCTGATGCCCGCGCACGCGCAGGCGGGCGGCACCGCCCGCCGGTCGACACTGCCGTGGGAGCAGTCGCTTGACTCGCTGCTCGGCGCCCCGCAGGGGGACTCCGCCGCCCCGGCCGACGAGGCGCCCGCGATCGCGCCGCTCGCGGTCGAGCTGTCGCTGGTGCAGAACTCGCCCGAGAACGCCCGCTACCCGAGCTACTCGACCCACGTCAGGCAGCAGCAGCTGGCCGACGACGCCACCCGCAAGCTCAAGCTCCAGGCCCGGCTGGTGCAGCCGGGACGGGTCGGCGGCTGGGTGGCCGGCAACCTGTCCTGGTCCCGGCTCGACTACATGCTGCTGCGCGACGAGTTCCCGCCCGCGCAGGTCCGGCTGCTGCACGAGCTGTTCGCGCTCTACCGCGCGAGCACCACCCAGCAGGGCTACTACACGAGCTACTCCTACGGCGGGTACGGCGGCGACCAGAAGTACCTGGACCTCTCCAGCTGCGAGTCCCACCAGCTCTGGCCGGTGCTCGACCAGGCGCAAGAGCTCGGGCTGCCGTTCGTCTACCGCGGCAAGCAGGGCACCGTGCCGCCGCCGGGCACGGCCGAGCTCACGCTGGACGTGACCAGCGACGAGACCACGCTGCTGATCGCCCCGGTGATCAAGACCTCCGACGGCGCCGACGCGGTGCCGCTGCGCTTCATCGGCAACGAGGGCCACGGCGTCATCTACACCGACCGCGGGCAGGCTAATCACGGCGAGCTGGCCCGGTTCCGGCTGGCCCGGCTCGCGCACCCGGTGCCCGCCCAGCTGCAGCACCTGGCGCTGGTCGACGAGCGGCTGGTGGTGCCCGAGTCCGGACAGGCCGCGTTCCTGTCCAAGTACTACCCGAGGCTGCGCCGGATGGCCGCGGTGACCTCCTCCGACGGCTCGTTCACGGCACCCGAGATCTCCGACCCGGCGCTGGTGGTCCGGGCCGCCTACGTCCGCGGTCACCGGCTGGAGGTCAGCTGGGAATGGGCGTACCAGGTCGGCGGCACCGAGCTGCGGGCGGGGCTGGGCTCCGCGCCGGACCCGTTCCGCGACCCGCAGGGCGAGGCGCGGATTTTCGCCGGCCTCGGTCTGCCGGCCGGCCTGCCCGGGGTGCCCAGGGGACAAGACCAGGCTCGGATCGAACGGTCCCGGCCCTCCGCGTTCACCCTCAGTGGCCTCGACACGATGACCTTCACCACCGAGGTGCTGCCGCTGCTGTCCGGCCGCGACGATGTGCGCCTCGAGGTGACCGGGCAGGTGCCGGAGTACCACGAGGCCGGGGACTCGCTGGAGATCGAGGTGTCGGCGGGCGAGCGCGACGGCGACGCGGACTGGTTCGATCTCGGCATCGACATCACCGTCGAGGGCAGCAAGGTCCCGTTCACCGAGCTGTTCGTCGCGCTGGCGAGCGGCCAGACGCACCTGCTGCTGCCCAACGGCGCGTACTTCTCCCTCGACAAGCCCGAGCTCGCGGCCCTCGCCCGGCTCATCGACGAGGCCAGGACGCTGCAGGACCAGCCCGACGGCGAGCTGCGGATCAGCCGGTTCCAGGCCGGCCTGTGGGAGGAGCTGGCGGCCCTGGGCGAGGTCAGCCACCAGGCGGCGGCGTGGCAGCGGCAGGTTCGCGGGCTGCTGGACGCCGGGGAGATCGAACCTGCGCCGATCCCGCCGTCGGTCCGCGCGCAGCTGCGCCCGTACCAGCTTTCCGGCTTCCAGTGGCTCGCCTTCCTGTGGACGAACGGCCTCGGCGGCGTCCTCGCCGACGACATGGGACTAGGCAAGACGCTGCAGACGCTGGCGCTGATCCAGCACGCGAAAGACGCCCGGGCAGCAGAGTCGCCCCGGTCCGTTCGATCCCGGCCTTTTCTCATCGTGGCGCCGACCTCGGTGCTGGCGAACTGGGCAGCCGAGGCGGAGCGGTTCGCCCCTGACCTGAAGGTGGTCACGATCTCCGACACGCTCGGCCGCCGCGGCGTTTCGCTGTCCGGCGTCATCGACGGCGCCGACGCCGTGGTCACCTCGTACACGCTGCTGCGGCTCGACTTCGAGGCCTACGGGGCGGCGGAGTGGGCCGGGCTGTTCCTCGACGAGGCCCAGTACGTCAAGAACCACCAGTCCAAGGCGTACCAGTGCGCGCGACGGGTGGCCACCCCGTTCAAGGTCGCGATCACCGGCACGCCGATGGAGAACAACCTGATGGAGCTCTGGTCGCTGCTGTCGATTACCGCGCCGGGGCTGTTCCCGAACCCGGAGCGCTTCAAGGACTACTACGCGCGCCCGATCGAGAAGGGCGGCAACGCCGAGCTGCTCGCCCAGCTCCGCCGGCGGATCAGGCCGCTGATCATGCGCAGGACCAAGGAGCAGGTCGCGGCCGATCTGCCCGAGAAGCAGGAGCAGGTGCTCGAGGTCGAGCTGCACCCGAGGCACCGCAAGGTGTACCAGACTCACCTGCAGCGGGAGCGGCAGAAGGTGCTCGGCCTGCTCGACGACGTCAACCACAACCGGTTCACGATCCTGCGCTCGCTCACCCTGCTGCGGCAGCTCTCGCTGCACGCCGCGCTGGTGGACGAGGAGCACTCGGACGTGCCGTCGGCCAAGATCGACTCGCTCATCGAGCAGATCGAGGACGTGGTCGGCGGCGGCCACCGGGCCCTGGTGTTCAGCCAGTTCACCCGGTTCCTGCGGATGGCGCGGACCCGGCTCGAGGCGGCCGGGGTGGAGTGCTGCTACCTGGACGGGACGACCACCAACCGCCCGGCCGTGATCTCGTCGTTCAAGGAGGGCAGCGCACCGGTCTTCCTGATCAGCCTCAAGGCGGGCGGGTTCGGCCTCAACCTGACCGAGGCCGACTACTGCTTCCTGCTCGACCCGTGGTGGAACCCGGCGACCGAGGCGCAGGCGGTCGACCGGACCCACCGCATCGGCCAGACCAGGAACGTGATGGTCTACCGGCTGATCGCGTCCGGCACCATCGAGGAGAAGGTGATGGCGCTCAAGGCCCGCAAGCAGGAGCTCTTCTCCAGCGTTATCGACAGCGACGGCGCGTTCTCCTCGGCCCTGTCGGCCGACGACATCCGGGCCCTGTTCGCCTGAGCGTCAACCTCGGGTTGACTTTCACGGCAGCGTCAACCTAGAGTTGACCCATGACCGAATTCCCTGTCCCACTGGACAACCTCATCGCGTACGTGAAGACCTTGCGCCCCGACGGCGGGCCGCTCGAGAACGTGTCGGACGCGTTCTCCGTCTCCGACCAGCTCAACGAGCAGTCGGACGCGCTGCTCGGGTACTTCGTCGACCAGGCCCGCCGGTCCGGCCTGCCCTGGAGCCAGATCGGCGCCGCCATGGGCGTCTCCAAGCAGGCCGCGCAGAAGCGCTTCGTGCCCGGCCAGGTCAGCGAGCACCTCCTCGCGGCCGGCTTCAAGACGTTCTCCCGCTTCACCGATCGCGCCGTCCGCGTCCTGTTCGCCGCCGACCGCCTCGCCGCCGACCGCCTCGCCGCCGACGGCGCGGCCGCCGGGCAGGCGGAGAGCGCGGAGCACGCCCCGATCGGCGCGCCCGAGCTGGCCGCCGCGTTCCTCTCCGAGCCGGAAGGGCTGGCCGCGAAGGCCATCCGCCAGGCGGGCCTGACCCCCGAGCAGGTCTACGCGGCGGTCGGCACCGGGCCCGCCCCGCAGCTGCCGAACCACGATCGCGCGGCGGTGAGCGAGCTGGCCTTCGACGATTCCGCCAAGGCCACGTTTAGGGAGGCGCTCAAGTGGGCGCTGCGGATGGGCCACAACTACATCGGCACCGAGCACCTGCTGCTCGGCGTGGTGTTCAGCGGCGGCCCGGTCGCCGAGGGTTTCACCGCCCTCGGCCTGACCCCGCAGGGCGCTGAGGAGCTGATCACCGCCGAGCTCGCCGACTACGTTGCGAGGCTGCAGGGTCAGCTGAGCTCGATGGGACGCAACCGGCCAGCGCCCGAGCCCGGCGAGTGACGCTCCTCCCGAGCCCGGCTTGTTTGCTTCGCCCAGCACGGGTAGCAGAACTGAGCACTAGCCGCTCAACGGGAGGGATCCCACCATGTACATCGGCATCGGAACCGTGGTCGTCATCGTCATCGTCGTGCTCATCGTTCTGGCCCTGCGCCGATAACGGACCAGCGGTAATGGTCCGGCGCCGACGGGCGGGCGATCCCAGAGCACGGGGCGCCCGCCCGTCGTCATGGGCCGGGCCGGTAGTTACATTGTGACTACATTAGATTGACGGCGTGAGCATACTTGGCACCCGGGTCCTGAGGACCGAAGACCCAGGCTTCCTGTCACGGGGAGCCATCTACACCGAAGACGTCCAGGACGAGCGGCTGGCCGGCGCCTGCTACGTGCACTTCGTCCGGTCGACCGTCGCGCACGCGAAGATCAGCGGGATCGACACCAGCGCGGCCAAAGAGGCCGAGGGGGTCATCGCCGTCTACACCGGCGCGGAGCTGGCGGCCGCCGGGCTTGCCCCGGCCAAGCCGCCGACGCCGAACATGAACCAGGCGATGCTCGCGCCGCTCCTCGCCAGCGACGTCGTGCGGTTCGTCGGCGAGCCGGTCGCGGTCGTCGTCACCGAGGAGATGTACCAGGGCGAGGACGCGATCGAGCTCGTCGACGTCGATTACGACCCGCTGCCGGCCGTCGTCGATATGAACGACGCGCTGGCCGGCCAGAAGGGGCTGCTTTTCCCCGACGCCGGCACCAACGTGGTCTGCACGTTCGGCGATCCGTCGGGGAGTGACCCCGAGCTGTTCGCCGGGTGCGAGGTCGTGGTCAGCGAGGTCATCCAGAACCGGCGGGTCGCGGCGGCCCCGATGGAGTCCCGCTCCGCCGCCGCCGCCTGGGGCGAGGACGGCCGCCTCACGGCCTGGATCCCCAACCAGGGCGCCCAGGGCACCAAGGGCGCGATCATGGGCCTGCTCGGCCTCGAGCCGGAGAAGGTGCGAATCATCACGCCCGACGTCGGGGGCGCGTTCGGCGCGAAGTTCGGAGCCGACGCCGAGCACGCGGTCACCTGCTGGATCGCCGGAGAACTTGGCCGGCCGACCCGGTGGTCGGAGACCCGCATGGAGAACCTGCTGGTGATGCCGCACGGCCGCGCGCAGCAGCACAAGATCACGATCGGCGGCATGAAGGACGGCACCGTCCTCGCCTACCGGATCGAGATCCTGCAGGACAGCGGTGCGTACCCGAAGTTCGGCGCGTTCCTGCCGTCGCTGACGATCCTGATGACCCCGGGCCCTTACCGCATCCCGCGGGCCGAGTCGTGGGCCACCTCGGTCGTGACCAACACCACGCCGGTCGGCGCCTATCGAGGCGCAGGCCGCCCGGAGGCTGCCGCCGCGATCGACCGGGCGATGGACCTGTTCGCAGACGCGGCCGGGGTCGACCCGGCCGAGGTCCGCAGGAAGAACCTGCTGCCCAAGTTCACCGAGCCGCACACGACGGCGTTCGGCGCCAAGTACGACTCGGGCGACTACGTGACCGCGCTCGAGAAGGCGCTCGACGCGGCCGACTATCCGGCGTTGCTGGCCGAGCAGGCGCGGCGGCGCGCGGCGGGCGACACGCTCCAGCTCGGCATCGGGCTCTCCTCCTACGTGGAGATCACCGGCCCGGGCGGCGAGGCCGGCGGCCCCAACGAGAACGGCACCGTCGAGGTCCACCCGGACGGCACCGCCACCGTGCTGACCGGCACCTCGCCGCATGGCCAGGGCCATCAGACGGTGTGGGCGATGCTCGTCAGCGAAGAGCTCGGCATCCCGATCGACAAGATAACCGTCAAGTGGGGCGACACCGACCTGGTTCCCAAGGGCGGCGGCACCGGCGGCTCGCGCTCCCTCCAGCTCGGCGGCGCCGCCGTCCAGCAGGCGTCCCGCGAGCTACTCGACGTGGCTCGCGAACGCGCGGCCGCCACCTTGGAGGCCGCGCCGGCCGACCTGGAGTACAACGTCGAGACCAGCACCTTCAGCGTCAAGGGCGACCCCGACGTGTCGGTGCAGCTCACCAGCCTGGCCGAGTCCGAGCGGCTGTTCGTTCGCAGCGTGTTCACCGCTCCCGGCCCGACGTTCCCGTTCGGCACGCACGTGGCGGTCGTCGAGGTGGATACCGAGACCGGCAAGGTGTTCTTCCGCCGGATCGTGACCGTCGATGACGCCGGGACGATCATGAACCCGCTGCTGGCCGAGGGCCAGCGGCACGGCGGCATCGCCCAGGGCGCCGCCCAGGCGTTCCTCGAGGAGGTCGTCTACGACGAGGACGGCAACCCGCTGACGGCGACGTTCGCCGACTACCCGTTCCTGTCCGCGACCGAGGTGCCGAGCTTCGAGCTGGTGAGCATGGAGACGCCGACCTCGTACAACCCGCTCGGCGCCAAGGGCATCGGCGAGGCCGGCTCGATCGGCGCCACCCCGGCCGTGCAGAACGCGGTGATCGACGCGGTCTCGCACCTCGGCGTCACCCACATCGACATGCCCACCTCGTCCCAGCGGGTCTGGCGCGCGATTAACGCGGCCCGAGGCTCGGCCGCCAACGGCTCGAAGGAGGCCTGATCCGGTCATGGAGATCAAGCTCACGGTTAACGGGGTCACCCACAGCGACGAGGTCGAGCCGAGGCTGCTGCTCGTCCACTACCTGCGCGAGACCCTTGGCCTGCGCGCCGCCAACATCGGCTGCGACACCACGTCCTGCGGCGCCTGCACGGTGCTGCTCGACGGCGAGTCGGTCAAGTCCTGCACGGTGCTCGCCGTCCAGGCGGCCGGCCGCTCGGTGGCCACCGCCGAGGGCCTCGTCGCCGCCGACGGCACGATGAGCGTCGTCCAGCAGGCGTTCCGCGAGAACCACGGCCTGCAGTGCGGCTTCTGCACGCCCGGCATGGTGATGGCGTCGACCAGCCTGCTGGCGGAGAACCCGCACCCGTCCGAGCAGGAGGTGCGGGAGGGCCTGGAAGGCAACTTCTGCCGCTGCACCGGCTACCACAACATCGTCCGCTCGGTGCTCGCCGCGGCCGACAAGCTTTCCGGCCCGTCCGCTTCGGCCGGCCCCGCCTCGGAGGGCTCCGCTTCGACTGACGAGGCCGAGGTGCTCGCATGATCCCCGCGTCGTTCGACTACGAGGTGGCCGAGTCTCCGGCCCACGCGATCGCGCTGCTGGCCGAGCACGGCGAGGACGCCAAGCTGCTGGCGGGCGGCCACTCGCTGCTGCCGATGATGAAGGTCCGGCTCGCGCAGCCGGCCGTGCTGGTCGACATCGCCCGGGTGACCGAGTTGTCGGGCATCAGGCTCGAGGGAGACGAGGTGGTCATCGGGGCGACCACGCGGCACGCCGAGGTCGCCGGGTCGTCGCTGCTGCGGTCGGAGGCGCCGATCCTGGCCTACGCCGCCGCGCAGGTGGGCGACCCCCAGATCAGGCACCGCGGCACCATCGGCGGCTCGCTCGCGCACGCGGACCCGTCAGCCGACCTGCCGATGACGCTGCTCGCGCTCGGCGGCTCGGTCGAGATCAGCGGCCCGTCCGGGGTGCGCGCGGTCGGCGTCGATGACTTCTTCGTCGGGCCGTTCGAGTCCGCCCTGCAGCCCGACGAGCTGCTCACCGCGGTCCGGGTGCCGCGCGGCGGCTCGGTGCGCTGGGGATACCAGAAGTTCGTCCGGCGAGCCAACGACTGGGCCATCGTGGGCGTCGCCGTCTACGACGGGCGGGTCGCGCTCGCCTCCATGGGCGGAACCCCGCTGCGGGCGTCGGCGACCGAGCAGGCGCTGAGGTCGGGTGCGTCGATCGAGGAGGCCGCCGCCCTGGCGGCCGACGGCGCCTCCCCCGGCTACGACTTCCACGCCGACGCGGACTACCGCGCGCACCTCGCGCGGGTTCTGACCAGGCGCGCCCTCGAAGGCAAGACCGGCTGACGCCGTCCCTATGAGTGCCTGAAGGTGGCGCGGTAGTCGGCCGGAGAGGTGCCGACGAGTCGGTGAAAGGTCGCCCGGAACGCGGCCGGGCTGCCCAGCCCGCTCAGCCGGGCGACCTGCTCGACCGGCACGGCGGTGGTCTCGAGGAGTTCGCGGGCCCAGTCGATGCGGGCCAGGGTCAGCCACGCCAGGGCGGAGGTGCCCGTCTCCTGCCGGAAGCGCCGCGCGAACGTGCGGCGCGCCATGTGCGCCCGCTGCGCGAGCTGGTCCAGGGTGTGACGGCGATCGAGGGCGCCCAGCATCCAGGACCGGATCGGGGCGAGGTCGTCGCCGCTGGCGGCGGGCCGGAAGCGCTCGATGAACTGCGCCTGGCCGCCGGAGCGCCGCGGCGGGGCGACCAGTACCCGCGCGCGGACGTTGGCGGCCGCGGCGCCGTGATCCTTCCCGATGATGTGCAGGCACAGGTCGACTCCGGCGGTCACCCCGGCCGAGGTGAGGATGTCACCGTCATCGACGTAGAGCTGGTCGGGCCGGACGTCGATCGCGGGATACATCCGCTGCAGGCGCGCGCTCTCCTGCCAGTGGGTGGTGGCCGGGCGGCCGTCAAGCAGCCCGGCGGCGGCGAGGGCGAACGCCCCGGTGCAGATCGATACCAGCCGCGCTCCGCGTGCGTGCGCGGTCCGCAGCGACTCGAGCACCGACGCGGAGACCGGCGCATCGGGGACAAGGTAGCCAGGGACGACGACCGTCGCGGCCTCCTCAAGCGCCTCCAGCCCGCAGTGCGGCGTGAGAGTGAAGCCGCCGCTCCTGATCGGCTGGTCCGACGGGTCGCAGCAGACCGCCACCCGGTAGTGCGGGTCGGACCCGAACGTCTGCACCGCGATGCCGAGGTCGAGCGGAAGCACCCCGGGCAGCGCCAGCACCGCGACGCGGCGCCTGCCCATGGCCGACATGGCCCGATTCTAGCGCTATTGAGCTCACGGGCCACTGTGCGGACCGGCGGCAGCGCTCCTAGCGTTGGCCCATGACCTTCTCGCTCGATCTGCCCGCCGGCCCGCTGGCCGAGTCCGCGCTGACCTTGGTGCGGAGCTCCGAGTGCGCCCCGATCGCCAATCACAGCCTTCGCAGCTTCTTCTTCGCGCAGCTGCTGGCCGCCCACGAAGGGTGCGAGCAGGACGCCGCCTACGATCGCGGGCTGCTGTTCGCCGCCACCGTCATGCACGATCTCGGAACCGGGGCCCTGGCCAAGGGCGACGCCCGCTTCGAGGTGGAGGGAGCCGACCTGGCGGCGGCCGTGCTGCGCGAGCACGGCGTGTGCGAGCCCGACGTCGACCGCGTGTGGGAAGCGATCGCCCTGCACACCTCCCCCGGCATCGCCAGCCGGCGCGGCCTGCTCGCCCACCTGACCAGGGAGGGCGTGGGGGCCGACTTCGGCCGCAACCCTGAGATCGTCGCGGCCTGGGTAGGGCAGATCCACACGGCCTACCCCCGCCTCATGATGGTCCGTTCGCTGGTCGACGCGATCGTGGAGCGGGCCGCCCGCTCCTCCGCCGCCGGGCCGCCCTACTCCATCGGCGGCGAGCTTCTCCGCGAGCGCCAGGCGAACGGCATCACCAGCATGGAGCTTGCGGCCGCGTCGACCTCCTGGGAGTGACCCGCCTTCTCCTGCCGCGCGGCGACCCGATGCGCACGAGGAAGGACCCGCATCAGCCCAGGGCGGTCGAGACCGAGGTCGACGGCGACGGGGTCGGCGACGGCAGCTGCACCGGCGACGGCGACAGCGCCGGGAAGGCCTGCTCGTCGGCGAGCGCGATCGCCAGCTCGCCGGCCGCGTTCGGGTGCAGCGGCGCCGGGTCGGACGGGCCCTGCACCCACGGGTCGGCCGTGCAGAGCTCGTGCCCGGTGAACTTGGGCGCGGCCACCCCGAAGCCGAACAGGCCCGCCCCCTGCGCGAGCACCGTGTTCAGCCGCCCGAGCCTGGCCAGCAGCACCCTCGCCTTCGCGGGGGTAATCCCGGAGCGCCCCAGGCACCCGGCGTCGGCCCCGAACGGCAGGTAGTACTCGTTCACCAGCACCGACGGATGCGCCGGGAGCCGGCCTAGGTCGCTCAGCAGCTCGTAGTAGTTCCTGGTGAACGTGTCAAGCAACTGGTCGAAGTAGGCCGTCGACACCTTGTCGTCGCAGACGGCCGAGGCCGCGCACAGCTCGGTCAGCACCGACCACGACAGGTCGTCGGCGCCGACGCTCACGATGACCACCCCGGCATGCGTGGCCGCCTCCGCCCGGGGCAGCTGCGGGGGCGCGATCTCGCCGTCGTACAGCACCTCGGGCCCGATCAGGCCGTTCTGGATCGTCGCGCTGCCACAGGCGAGGTTGAGCACGTTCCACTGGTTGGCGGCGGCCAGGTCGGCCGCGTAGGACTCGGGCGACCGGCCGCACGCCTTGTCCTCCGCGCTCGGGCTCGGCTCCCAGGGCAGGCCCCAGCCCGCGGCGGTCGAATCGCCGATCACCACCGCCTGGACACCGGGTTCCGGCCCGCCAATCGGGGCGGGCTCGGCCAGCGGGTCCGCGCCGACCAGGTCGTCGAGCGTCTTGACGCTGCGCAGCACCCTCGGCGTGCTGGCGGCAGTCAGCGCGATCCCGCCCACGTTGACCAGGCAGACGACCGCGACGCCGGCCGCCAGCATCTTCCACAGGGCGGGCCGCCTGCGCACCGCCGCCACCGCGACCAGCGGGATGACCGCGAACCCGATCGCGATCAGCGTCTCCCAGATGAAATACCGCTCCCAGCCGGCCGCGAGCTGCTGGCTGAGCGTCAGCTCCACCCGGGCCGGCCCCTGGGCCCGCAGGATCTGCACTACCTGCGGGTCGATGGTGACGTGCTCGAGCGCCAGCTTGGGCCTGATCACCCCCGCGAACTCCGGTTTCGTGGCCATCACCTGGCCGAACAGGTCGAGCTCGCCCGGCCCGCGCAGGCTCGCGTTCGGCAGCGTCGCGCCGACCTGGGCGGTCTGCCCGGCGGCCGATACCGTCTGCAGCGGGGTTACCCGCAGCGCCAGCCAGATCGCCCCAGCCGTCACGATGATAAATACAGCCGCGTAAAAAGCGGCGGTCCGCGCATGCGACAGAACCCGCGAAATCGTCCTATCCCCTCCTCGGCAGCCAAAGCTGCCTAGATACCCATCGAACTAGGTTTTATTCAGCAATTCGCGGCCGGATGGAACGCGATCGCGGCCAATCTGGTCGCCGTAAAGCAAAAGCGCGCGGTGAGCGGCCCGGCCGGGGCTGCTCACCGCGCGCTAATCGGCGTGCGGCAGATTCTGCGCGAGACGCAATTGCCTAATAGCGGGTGCCGCCCGCGGCCTTGCGGCTGTCGAGGTAGGAGCGGACCGCGGGCACGACAACCGGGCCGGCCGCCGCCAGCGCGGCCAGCAGGGCGATGAACGCACCCCAGGCCCAGCCCACCCCGTCGCTTCCGTAGGGGATGTCAATGAACGCGATCAGCACCAGCAGGAGCTGCAGGGCGGTCCCGGCGATCAGCAGCGGCGCGTGCGCGATCGGCATCGTGAACGGCAGCCGGTCCCAGGCCGCGCGGGCCGCGAGGTAGGCGAGCAGCGCCAGGGCGACGATGAACTCGAGCCAGAGCCAGCCGTGCCCGGTCGTCCCGCTGATGCTGGCGCTCCCGGCGTCCTGGAAGGTGCTGCTCCCCCAGGAGATCGAGAACCACGGCAGCCAGATCGAGATCATCGTGATGAACGTGCCGCCCGCGACGATCTTGTCGACCTTGGTCAGCCGGTTGTGGTCAAAGTTGACGGGCGGCAGGCTGGACGGGCGCGGCGCCTGCCGCCCGCCGCCGGCCGGAGGCTGGTACTGCCCCTGCGGGTACCCGGCGGACTGCTGCGTCGCCTCGGGGTCGTAGCCGCCTGCGGCGTTGTAGCCCTGGGGGGCGTCATAGCCGGTCGGCGCGCCCGAGGCGGCGTAGCCGAGCGGCGCGCCCGATCCCTGCGGCGGGGGATAGCCGGCCGACCCGGCGGCCTGCGCCACCGTCATCTGGGCGCCGCAGTTACCGCAGAAGGCCGACCCCGAGCCGTTCGCGGTCTGGCATTGAGGGCAGTTCATTGCATTGACCTCCGCAAGTCTCCCGTGGGAGCTTCTCTTTGATTCTTCCCCGTTCGGCCGCGGGGGGACGGGGAGTCATCCCCCCGGAAATAGCTACGGTCGTGCGCCAAATCGTAGAGCAAGTGGTCGCCTATGCAATACCTGCTTCCCCAATACTTCTAAAGCGTTACCGTTAATTTCACAACACGGGTACCACATCTCGCACAAAAAGCATCATTAGCCTCCAGTGATGCCACGCAATTAACGCGCGCAACTCGCGTTAGCCGGGAGCCGGGGCGGTGGCGGCGCAGCGGCCCCGTGGCCAGCCGCGATGGCGTTTGTGCTCAGCCGAGGGTTTGGCCACCGCCGCGCTGTGGCAATTCCCGCTTACCGCCGGCGCCTGTCCTGGCCGATGATGACCACATGGAGACGGTGACGCTGCCCGAGGTGCGCAAGTCCGGCGGGCTGATCGGCGCGGAGGTCCGCGGCCTGGACCTGACCAGGCAGTACCCGGACGAGACCTATCAGGCGGTGCTGCGGGCGTGGGCCGAGCACGGGGTCATCTTCCTCCGCGACCAGCATCTGAACGCGGCGCAACGGGACGCGTTCGCGTCACGGCTCGGCGAGATCCGGGTCCGGCAGGAGCTGCGCAAGGAGCCGGAGCAGACCAAGGCGATCGGCGAGGGCTGGCACACGGACATGACCTGCTTCGACGAGCCGCCGAAGGCCACCATGCTGTTCTGCGAGGAGGTGCCGCCGTGGGGCGGCGACACCCAGTGGGCGGCGATGGGGCCGACGTTCGAGGCGCTGTCGGCCGGGCTCCAGGCGACGCTGCTGGGGCTCAACGCGATCCACGCGAACGTCCGCAAGCTCGGCTACAGCTACGCGCAGACCGACCCGCCCGAGCCGTCGATCGCCGAGTACGACGCGGCCGAGGGCCCGGTCCACCCGGTGGTCCGGCTGATCCCGGAGACCGGGCGCCGGGTGCTGTACGTGAACCCGGAGTTCACCACCAGGTTCGAGGGCTGGACCAGGCGCGAGTCGCTGCCGCTGCTCAACTACCTGTTCGCGTTCGGCACCCGCCCGGAGTTCACCACCAGGTTCCGCTGGGTCCCCGGCTCCATCGCGATGTGGGACAACCGGCAGACCTGGCACTTCGCGGTCAACGACTACCAGGGCCAGCGCCGCGTCATGCACCGCATCCTGCTGGCCGGCGCCAAGCCGATCCCCGCCTCATCCTTAGGGGGCCGCGTCCCGCCGCCCCGCGGACCTGTCACCCAGGCCATTGACCCGAAACGCCGCCTGTCACCTACGCCAGCGACACCAATAGGCGCTGTCGCTGGCGTAGCCGACCGATAGTGGAAGTGGC
>Ga0208357_1001563_pt1 | contig 16482 bp, 19 predicted proteins | sample NGESurdeep092012_6_FD_184487 | JGI IMG/M metagenome (GOLD analysis project Ga0208357, IMG submission 184487) | Arctic peat soil microbial communities from Barrow, Alaska - NGEE Surface sample F52-2 deep-092012 (SPAdes) | ecosystem: Environmental > Terrestrial > Soil > Wetlands > Peat ... | reverse complement strand
TCAATCAATGGCATGACGCCGATCGAGTGGGAGTTACAATTCGCTCGACGTCAAATTCAGGCGGCATAGAAATGTGTCCGGAATTTGGGGGGAAGGCCAAGAAGTCGCTACTCCCTTGCTACTCCAATTTGTGGACAAAGTAGATGTCCGGCGCCGCCAGCCAACGAGCGCGAAGAGTCAGCGAGTGTGAAAAAGAGGCTGTGCGCTCACGGGAAAAGTCCGTCCCAATTAAGGTGAGGAGCAGAGCGCGTTGTCGATTGGAGACCTATGGGCATTGTGCAGCGAGAAACCGGGAAAGGTCAAGCTCATCACCACGCGCCCGTACGCGATCACGCGGCCGACGCCAGTGGGGCTGAGCGCACACCGGATAGCCATGTTCACTGGAAGTGCCTGGGCGTGGGTTGCGATACGAAATGGTTACTGCCCCCTGGAGAGAAGCCACTGGGTTAGAGCGTGGCTCCGGCGCGAGCGCGCTTCTCACAACTCTTCGCTCGTCGCCTTTAGCCCCAACTGCCCTACCAACCGTGAATTCGCCCGGTCGTTTAAAAACCTGGAAAGACCGTCCTGAGAGAGTTCACGACGTCGCCCGTCACTGCAGCGGGCGTGTGCTCCGTATCCAAGCGGCCGTAGATCAAGCGAACGAAGGCTTCGGCGGGGATCTCGAGGTCGGCTGCACCCTCGTGACGCGCTTCGACGATATCGACCGAATCGACGCCAAGAACCAACGTGAAGTCGCGAGCAGGTTCGATCGTGCGCACGGTCACGTCCTTGGCCTCACTCGTTGCCTTACCGGTTCGCGCAACGATGAATTGGATGCCGTCGAGAATGGCGTTGGCGGTGTTGTTGGGTACGGTCGCGTCAGGATTGAGCGTCACTTCGACATCCCAGGTGTGGAGCGCGTGCTCGCTGAGACGCAGACCGACCAGGCCTTCGAAGTCAAACGCGAAAGGACCCATCATGAAGTGAAAACTCTCTCGCTGTTCCTCGGAGGCCGCTTCGAGAGCGGAAAGAAAAGCGGCGTCGCTCGCGAGAGCGTCTTTCACCTGAGCCTGCGGATCTTTGGCGTTCCACTCATCCCAGACTGAAGTGTTGAAGGCTGGATCGCTTTCGCGTTCGGCAATTGAATCTTCAAAACGGCGTTCACCGATGACCGCACCAGAGCCAAGGTGCGAGAAGGTATCGGCGATGCTCCATTCGCTCGGGTAGGCAGCAGCGGTGTAGTCGGACGGGGTAATGCGAGATGCGACGTCCCCTAAGTGCTCGACGGACTCTCTCAGGACTTGCAAACGCTCGGACATTGGTGTCGACTCCTTCATCGGGTTTGCTCATTGTAGGGGCCAGCTTCAAACGCGTTTCACGGCGAATGAACACAGATTCGACGACGCTTCGAACGTGTCAACGTTCAGTGGTGACGGGTGCAGTTTCCTGATTGGTTGCTTCATGTAAAGCAGCAATCTCTTTTTCGAGCAACGCGTAAACGATGTTCCTCGTTACTGAAGAAACGCCACGTGAAGACAGTCCCGGCGAGAACGTATACCTCGGAAGCGGTGAATTCTTCGTTTCTAGAAGGTGTACAATTCGTAGTTGGACGTCTAGACCAAGCATCCTTCTCCCCTGACAATGAGTCAGGGAGTCAGAAGAAGGTGTGAAATGGGTCTTCCCGCAGTGGCGCCAAGTGCCAGTAGCGCAAGTATGTACCGGGCCGTTGCGTATCCAGGTACGCGTTTTCGATGTACGACCATGGGGCTCACCCTCATGACGCGAGACGCTGATGTCTAAAACCGCAAGTGAAGTTATGAGCAGCGACGCAGAAGGTGTAGCGACGCCAGATTGGCCGCTGCTTCCTTGGGCGCGAGGTCCTCTGAGTGCTTCGGTGATTTCAGCACTTCAGCGCTCGCCGGGAACTCTTGGCGCCACGCCCCCTGTGTCAGGAATCGACGCCTTGGGCGATGACGATTTCGCGTTGGCCCTTTATCTCTGTTACGAAGTCCACTATCGCGCAGTGACGGACACTGGCTGGGAGTGGGATACCGATCTACTCAAGTTTCGTGCCGAATTGGAGCGTGCTTTCGAAAATCGACTTCGTGACGACGTCGTCGTGAGGTCCCCGTTCTCCAGTGACGTGGTGTCGGCGCTCGATGAACTAATTCACGCACCGTCTGGTCCCTCCCTCTCGGCGTATCTCCTCGAATCAGGGACCCTGGAGCAACTCCGCGAGTTTTGCGTGCATCGGTCCGCGTATCAGTTGAAGGAGGCTGATCCTCATACGTTTGGTATTCCGAGGTTGACGGGTGAAGCTAAGGCCGCCATGGTCGAAATTCAGTTTGAGGAATACGGTTCTGGAGACGCCGCTCAGATGCATTCCCACCTCTTTGCTAACACCATGAACGCGCTGGGTCTTGACCCTGCGTGCGGTAGATACGTAGAAGTGTTGCCCGGCACGACGCTCGCCACCGTCAACCTCGTTTCGATGTTCGCGCTCCACCAACGCTGGCGTGCGGCCCTTGTGGGGCACCTCGCGGTTTTTGAAATGACGTCGATTGAACCGATGGGGCGGTACAGCAAAGCGCTCGCTCGTTTCGGAATTGGCTCAGAAGGTCGGCGCTTTTACGACGTCCACGTGCTTGCTGACGAGCGTCATGGGCTGATCGCTCGCGACCGGATGGTGGCAGGATTGATGCGTTCCGAGCCGGAATTAGGGTCGGACGTGCTGTTTGGAGCTGCGGCCATCTTGATGCTTGAGCAACGATTCGCTACGCACCTTCTGAACGCGTGGGCGGACAATCGTTCATCGCTGATTTCGCAGCATCCAAACGCACGTTGAGGGAGTCGCCGTTGTTGCCAAAGAGAGCATGCTCAGTCTTTTGGCGCTGCGGACCTACGTCCTAACGCACCCATTGCAAAACGTCGCACGTTTATCGTCGATCGACTGAGCCAGTTGACGTCACAGCGTGAAGCCCTTCGCCCGCTTGCGTTCATTCTCAAAGACGTACCGGAATGGACTGAGCGAAGGTGAACAGATTCTCAGGGTCGTAGGTCTTCTTAACCTTGACAAGCCGTTCGAGGTTCGTTCCGTAGTAGGCCGTTTTCCAGTCCAAAAGCGTCGGGTCTATGTAGTTCTGGTACGCACCAGTGTGCGGACTGAAGACCTCGCTCCCAAGCCACGTGAGCCATCGTTGGCCGGACGCAATTTCTGACTGAGATGTGTAACTGGACCACGAGTAGGTCGCTTGAATACAGGCAAGTTTGTCTCGGTGGACGAACGCCGTCTGGCTTTTACCCACTCGATTAATTGCACCGCCGTACGCGTCGAACGCGAGACCTCCGCCAACCGTCGGTGCGTACTCCTTCAGGGTTTCGACGGCGTGCACTAAGAGCGCCGCGTGCGCGGACGTCGTCGGGGCATCGAGATAGCTCGATTTTGCTGAATACGCCTCGCGGCTTAGCTCTCCATAGTGATTGTCCGTTGGCAGATGGCAGGCGGCGATCGAGAGTTTCGAACAGCCCGCTTCAATCTTCATCGCTTCGATGTAGTCATCAGAACCAACGAAGGTCGAAGAAGGCGTTGTGCCAATGATCGAGCGAAGTTGCGCCAAGAGACTCCCAAGAGCCGTTGGCGAGCCACAGAAAACGCCGTTGATCTGCGCGAGGTAGCCGTAGGTACCTTGCGAAAACAGCTGGCAGTTCGACCACAGTTCATCGGGCATCAAGTTGATCCAATGTTGCCACGCTTCCAACATCGTTGCCGCCGCGTCCCAGGGGTACTGAAGAGAAAAAAGAGTGACTTCGGGCATCGGGTGGATGTCGAACTCGAATGAAGTCACAACGCCGAAGTTCCCGCCTCCTCCTCCTCGACAGGCCCACAGCAAGTCTGCGTGACTACTCGAATCAACGGAAAGGCGATCGCCGGCCGCAGTGACCAACTTTGCCGAACGAAGATTGTCACTAGTAAGGCCGAACTTGCGCCCGAACACGCCAATGCCTCCGCCAAGTGCGAGGCCGGATATGCCGACGGTCGGACACGAACCACCAGGGAGCAACCGGTCCATGTTGCCGATTGCGTTGTAGACGTCAATCATTCGCGCGCCTGCACCGACTTTTGCAAGGTTCGCCTTCGCCTCAACGTTGACCACGTTGAGGCGGCTCACGTCGATGACGAGCCCGCTGCAACTCGAGTACCCGCCATAACTGTGTCCTCCAGATCGCGCGGAAAGCTCGATGGCGTGACGGGCAACGAAGTCGACGCACCGCGAAACATCGTCTGCGTTCGAACAGTAGGCAATCGCACTTGGATGAAGGGTTGCGAACTTCGAGTTGTAGAGCAGCCGGTCCGTGGCGTAGGACGCACTCGAGGGAAGGACGAGCGTTCCCGCCAGGGAATCACTCAGACGTCGCCAATCGACGACTGTCGGTGGGCCGAGGGAGGTGGTTGAAGTTGTAGTTGAAGGCGACGCGACGCTCTCGCATCCGGCCAACGAGAGTGCCGTTACCGCCACTCCGGAGGCGACCGCGCAGGCCCGGACGCTTCGTTTCAGAAACTCGCGGCGGTCGAGTGGGGGAGGCGGGATCACCTCTTGGCCCAGGACTGCGTGTGGCCGCAGTTTGGACGCACTCGCTCGGGCATTCCCACGTGTTCTTGAAGAGGCGCGCCGCATTTCTCACATTCGGTGGACAATGCGTAGCGGCCCAGAGCACTCCGCTCTCGAGCAATGAAAATGCCGACAGAACCGAATCCCACGATGAGCAAAATGGCGGCGGCAAGTGCCGAAAAGTTAGCGACGAGAACTACCAGCGCGATGAAGAGGCCAGCGACAAGGTACAACTGGTTTCTGCTCAGCCGTCGGTGCTTGGATGGCTGGTTAGCCATTGGTACGCAGTCGCATGTTTGTCACACTACCCAGGGTGATCAAAATCCGACATGAGGTTCGTCGGTGATTGCGTAAGCGTGCGGGAGGTGGCCCGATTCTTTGGTAGCCCAGCAAATTGGCGCGATGCTACGACGGTGTGCGGCGAGGCGGTGTAGGACGTCGTGCCCTTCCAAGGAACACCAGTGACAGGGCGACAAAGACAAGGGTGAGAAGGCCCAGCGGGACGAAGGCTCCGTCTGACGCCTTCGATGACTTCACTGCCGACGACAGCGCCACCGTGCTGTGATGCGACGGGTCCGCGACGCCGTGCACCGCAGTGCCCGGTGCTGAGAAGGTGGCCATCGAGCCAATGAGTTCGTGATAGGTGGCGCCACCCACGGAGTAGTCGCCGCGGCACGTGTACCCGGCGCTGTTGCTACCGCTGCCGCCAATGTTCCCTCTGCAGTTGGTGACGGTGATGGTGACGGGAATTCCACTGGCCTTCATGCGGTCGATGCGCGCATTGTCATTCGTGACAGAGAGAAAGCTCACCACAAGCACGGCGGCTAGAGCGATCAATCCCAGCGCACCCACAACGAACTTTGCTCGACGTCCAACACTGACCGCTGCCGCACCGCGCAGTGAGGCGACGTGTTCATTAGGCGACGGCAGTTCAGTATTCGCTTCTGTCATGTCACATCTCGATGTGGGCTGGGCGGTGGATAAGTGTCGGCGAGACGTCAACGTGTGGCGTTCATGGCTTGACCGGCTCAAATCTACGACATGGACGCCTGAACTCGAAACGTCAGAACGCGTTCGAACTGAACCTCTCAGGCAAGTGCGACGTGTGTCGCTCAGCCTTTTCGGCCGCGCTGACGCACGAAGTACTGACTTAACGAAGTCGTTGAATTCTTGCGTTAGCGGCGCCGACGCTGAAGTGCTCCGGGTCAAAGACCCCGCCCAACCAAGTTGTCATCGTTTCATGTTCATTATGCGTGGGATCAGCCATAATTTTTAGAAACTCCGCGAATCTCCACGCGCCGCCGCAATCTTCAGGAGGGCAAGTTCTCGCTCCGTCAAGACAAACTGGATCGAGCATTTCAGTTTCTGTAACTTCGGTGGTCTCTACTTCTACGTCGTGGAGCCAGCCGTCGCCAAGGTCATATTCGTAGGTGAAGCGATCTCTCTCGTCCATTATAAGTCGCAATCGAAGACCGGTTTCATCGAGATCCTCGTCTTCTCCTTCCAAATCGAGAACTCCGTACCGTTTGCCACGAATCTCAAAGACGTGAAGGTGGCGATCCTCCCATCCCATTACGACTTGGATCACTCGGTGGAGTTGGTCCAGTGGCATGGTGCCGGGGACAAGCACACGGCGCCAAATAATCGGATCCGTGTTACGAAGCGTGATGCGCAGTTGAAGAGTGCATTCCTTTGGCGACCGCTGGGCCTTTTCGTTCACGTCGTCAGATTAGAGAAGTCGTGGCCAATTGGCTTGGAAACTGACGCTGAATAAAGTCGTCTCTCGTCGACCTTGATGGAATACTGTAAAGCAGTAATACGGCTATACTGAATTATCGGTAGGAGCGAGAATGGCCATATTCATGAATACGTCTCTTTGCAGAGGCGCGGAGTACTTAGTCTCCCTGTGAGCATTCGAGAGAAGCTTCGCCTTGACGAACCGGGCGCGCAGCTCGAGATTTTAGAGACCGACGACGGCCGATTTGAGATTCGCGGAGTATTGCCGGTGCCGGCAGATCAGCAATGGTTCTGGACTGATCGCTGGCAGAAAATGGAACGCGCGGCTGATGCTGACGTCGCAGCGGGCCGTACGACGGGTACGTCGTCGGTCGATGAGTTTCTTGCCGAACTTGACTCTTAATCGAGAAGTTTCTTTGTGCGCTTCGAACGAACCGATTCATTTAAAGCTGACTACAAACGACTTCCTAAGGAACAGCAACAAATGTTTCGAGACGCTGTACGAGATTTCTCAAGTGCGTGCGATCACGTTGTCGCCGACAACGTAGATTTTCCCGGTCGATTCAGAGTGAAGAGTATGGAAGGCGCACCCGGTATTCTGGAAATGATCTGGTCATTTTCTGGTCCCGACGGTCGCGCTACGTGGACGTGGACCACGGTCATCGTTGGAGGTGCATCACAACCGGCGGTCATGTGGCGACGGGTTGGGTCTCACCGAAACTCTGCTCGTCCATAACAAATTTCTCAGTTTTACAAGAAGATCACATGAGAAGTTGTTGCACCTCGTATACGCGATAGTTTTCTTAAACTCCGCCCAACATTTCTGTCGTCCACTTCAATTGTCAATGAGCAATTAGTCGGGAAAACCTTTATTGGGTGAGTTGTCGAAGTGCGGTCTTACTGCAAGCTCGGCAAATTCACCACGATGGCCTCTTGAGTGCTCCTCACCAAAATAACTATTGCCTCTTCGCTTTCGGAGGGGTTCTCTTCACGGTGTGCCACGAAAGGTGGAACAAAGACGTAGTCACCGGGTTTCGTTTCAATTCGGGTTTCTTCGTTGTCTTCTAGAAAGATGAATACGGGATTCCCGCTCAAGACGTAGATACCGGTCTCTGATTCGCCGTGATGATGATTGTCTGAACGTGTTGCCGGCCCAATGTGGCTTTCTCCCATCCAGATTTTTTCGGATCCAGTCGCGACTCCAGAGATCGCTTCGAGGCGACGCATGCCAGAGCTCTGTGCCGTATTTTGTGCGAGGAGAGAATTTGGAACATGGTGCAGGCGGGCTGGTCGCTCAGCACTTTCAGGTGTCATCATCGTTGCTCCCTTTCGCGCAATTATGGTCGGCTCGACCGACCGTAGCACTGCCCGTTAGCGAATATTCGTGCCGCTCGAGTCGGGTCATTGACGGTATGGATCGATGAACTCTGCGATGGAGAAGATCAAAGTAGAGCAGATACTTCATCATCAATGACGGGAAACGATTGCTATGACAGACTTCGGGTATGAAACGCCCTCGGTTTAACTTCGCCCAGCGCGTGGTGATGGTCGTTGGATTGGGCATCTTGTTCTTTTTCCTCGGTAGTTGGGTGACGAACTTGGGTTCGAGATCATTTACTGGATGGACTGGTTACGCGCCGTTGCAGTCAACTTCATTAATCGCAAGATACGGAGGGTTTCACGCTGGCGTGAGGCTCGTGCTTTGGTTGGTATTCACCCTCGTATGGATGGCACTGTCGCTGTGGTTGCTACGAAACCAGAATGAGGTTGAGGAACACGCCTGAAACGGGAACGTCACCGTCACTAGGCGTATTGCAAAGTATTCGAACGGACAACGAATGTCGCGCACGACGTGGAGTGTCCTCATCACGGTGTTGAAGTCCCCGAGTCGCGTTGGGCCGCCTCCGGATGACGAGTCAAAAGGCATTAAGTAGGCGTTTTCTGGGATCGTTACTTAAATGTTTTGAGGTCGCACTTGACATCGTTCAATTTGTCTGGCACATTAGTTTGTATGACAAACCAAATGGGCAGTTCGACGGAGGAATTTCTCGCGTCTGTTGGGAGCCTTCGCCACAGGGTTCGCAACGACCGGCATAGTTTCTGGTTTCCTCTCGTGGTTTTTGGCCTGATCACGCTGCTGTCGATTCCCCTCTACTACGCCTGGCCAGTGCATCTCAGCGACATGCATTGCCACTACTACGCCAATGGCTCATCCACGTGCTCGGGGACAATTTTCTCCCACAGCGGTCTCCTGACGCCAGGCTTCTCCACGAATCAGCTGGGGAACTGGTTGTCGCTCTTCTGGGTTGCTTCGATGTTTCTCGGTTACCTCGCCACGATTGCCTTTTATCGCCACCGCGCGGTGACGGTCGGACTAAAGGTTCGAATTTGGCCAGCGGTGGCCGTAGGGCTCGGCCTTTTGATTTTTGTGATGTTGATGCAGGCGTACTGGCACACCGTCGAACCGTCATTTTTGAACTCTGGTGACTTCTGGGCACGAGGAACAGCGACGCTCGTCATTCTCTCCGTTGGCATTGTGACGCTCGCGGTGCTTGAACGTAGCTTTTTGTATTTGATCTACGCGTTGGGTTTTGTCTTCATCGCTCTTGTCTCAACTCTTTACAACGTCTCAAACCTCGTGCAGTGGGAAGGTCTTGGTCGCTTCATCACGCCGAGAAATGAGATGATTCCCAACGTCATTCTCTCGTCGCTCTACTTGCTCATTGGGGGATTCGTTTTCTGGGCCCTCCAGCACGACGCTCGCGTCACTGATGACGCTGTGGGAATCGTCGAAGAATGACAAAAATAAATCAAGACGTGAGCGATATCACTTCGACACTTGATGACGTTGTCCATCAACGGACACGTCTCGGTATTCTCACGGTCCTTCACGAAGCCAACAAGGTCGAATTTGGATACCTGCAAGAGGCACTCGGGTTGACCGGCGGTAATCTCTCGCAGCATCTGAGCGTGTTGGAAAAGTCGGCACTCATTCGCATTGAAAAGGGCTACGAGGGACGTCGCGCACGCACGTGGGTCTCCAACACTCGTGCCGGCACGAAGGCGTTGCGCGCCGAAGTCACGGCCCTCAAAGCCCTCGTGGCTCGTCTCGAGTTTTAGGACATCGTGGCTACGAAGCGTCAGCACGCTCTTAGTAGCACCACGATGACGTGGCTCGTCGTGATCGTTATCCTCCTCGTCGTCTCAACGTTCGTGGGCTTTCGCGCGAGTGCATCGACTCGTAGTAGTGGGGCGATCGGGTCGACCAAGACCGATGTTGTGTCGTCCACGTTGCTGAAAGACATGACGGGAATCGATCTCAAAGTAGCCAACACGGTGGGCGTGAAAGCACCGTCGCCCGTGGCCGCGCCGTTGACAATTTCTGGTCAAAGTGCGCTTACCTCAAAGGGACGACCTGAGATCTTGTACGTCGGCGCGGATTTCTGTCCATTTTGTGCGGCGGAGCGTTGGCCGTTGGCGCTCGCGCTCGGACGCTTTGGCACGTTCACTAAATTGAGCTTCATTAAGTCTGCGCCGTCGCCCGAAGTATTTCCTTCGACGCCGACGATCACTTTTTATCACTCAACGTATGTTTCAAAGTACGTGATGTTTGTCGCGGTTGAAACGCAGACACAAACGCACCAGCCATTGATGGCGTTGACCAACGAAGAGAAGCGCATAGTTGCGAAGTACGACGTCGACAAATATTTGCCCGCCAACGGACCCGGACCAGGCGGTTCAATTCCTTTCTTGGACTTTGACAACCGTTACTTTCAAGCGGGCGCGAGTTTCTCACCCTCGCTCCTCGAGGGGAACACGCAAGCATCGATCGCTCGTGGCCTTACGAACGCCGCGAGTCCCGTTACGCAGGAAATTGTGGCGAGCGCCAACTATCTCACCGCCGACATCTGTTCACTCACCAATCAGCAACCAAGCAACGTGTGCCAATCTCGAGCGGTACGAGCGGCCGAGGGTAAACGATAAAAAATCAACTCGTTCGCAGTATTTCGGACGATAGGTTGCAGTAATCATGCGAATCGTACTAAGTCGACGCTCGAGCTCATCGAAGATTGTCGCGACGATTGTCGGAACAGTGGTGTTGGCGTCGAGTGGCTTCGCTCTTTATCTCGGCGGCACGGGCGTCGCGTCCGCTTCGAGCGCCACCTCATGGACGGTGTACCACGGTGATGCCGCGGGATTAGGTGTCTCGACGGCGCTCAAGGCGGTCACGACCTCAAAGAGGTCCTGGACCTCTCCGGCACTGAGTGGTCAGCTCTACGGCGAGCCCCTAGTTTTTTCGAGCGACGTCTACGTCGCCACTGAGAACGACACCGTCTACGCCCTATCAGCAGCTAATGGGCGAGTGATCTGGGCGCGACACGTCGGGCCCGCCGTTCCCTCGAGCGCGCTGCCGTGTGGTGACATCACTCCCTCGGTGGGTATCACGGGCACCCCCGTGATTGATCCTTCGAGAGATGAGTTATTCGTCGTCGCCGATGAGTTGGTTGGTGGAAAGCCGGAGCATTATCTTGTAGGACTCAGCACTACGTCCGGCGCGATTGAGTTGCGCGTGCACGTAGACCCGCCTGGCGCCGTTCCATCTGCTTTGTTGCAGAGAACGGGACTGAACTTGGACGCCGGGCGCGTCGTCTTTGCCTTCGGCGGAAACTACGGCGACTGCGCCTCGTACCGTGGACGAGTTGAATCTGTAAAGGAGACTGGTTCGGCGCCCGCAATCTTTAGCGTCGACGCCACTGCCGGTGATAGTCAAGGGTCGATCTGGATGGGCGGCGCGGCGCCAGTCGTTGACGCGAAGGGAAATATCTGGGTCAGCGTGGGCAACGGTTCGGTTCACTCAACTGGTCAGGCCTACGACGACAGCGACTCGGTACTGGAACTGAGCGCGTCGATGCACTTAGAGCAGTACTTCGCGCCCTCGGACTGGCCAGAGAACAACGCGAGCGACGCCGACATGTCCATGGCGCCGGCGTTGTTGGCCGATGGACAAGTCGTGTTGGCGGGCAAGTCTCGAATCGTCTATCTGTTGAGCGGTGCTCACTTAGGCGGCATTGGTAATGGAGAGGCGAGTATTCCCGCCGCGTGCTCCAACGACATCGACGGAGGCCCCGCGACCGTTGGCAACACCGTGTACCTGCCCTGTCTGGGTGGCACCGTTGCGGTGCGCGCGAGTGCCGCCCCCGCTTCAGTGAAAGTGTTGTGGCAATCGAGCGTGGGCGGAGGCCCCGCAATCTACGCTGCCGGCAAGGTCTGGACCGTTGGCCAAAGTGGTGTGTTGTACGGACTCAATCCCTCGACGGGAGCCGTTCGCCAGCAGGCGCCCATTGGCTCACTCACTAACCATTTCACGACCCCCAGCGTCGGTGACGCGCTGATGGTGGTCGCCACGTCAAAAGACGTGGTCGCATTTCACGCTGTCGTTAATTAGCGGTTCACACCCATAAATAGTCTTAAGGGTGGATGGTTGGGTCCCAGTTTTTCGTCTGGATGGGTTCAACGCGTCGCTCATAGTAGTCGTTGATGAGGGATTACGCGATCGTGAAGAATTTTAAGGGAATGACTCTTGCGAATACCCGACTAACTTGATAATAATTGTCGTGATTAACCACGACCTCATCAGAAAGGGGCCCAGTGTCGACAGAAACGAAGACCGAGTCCGCCGTTGAGGAGATCAAGCGTGCGAGCAACTACTTGCGCGGGAACCTTGGCGCCGAGCTCAGCGCGGAAGGACCCGACGTCACGAATGACAGCGAACAGCTCTTGAAGTTTCATGGCATCTACGCCCAGGACAATCGCGACGTTCGTCGCGAACGTGCTCAGGCTAAAGAGACGCTCGACTACATCTTCATGATCCGCGTCGTGATTCCCGGGGGTCGACTCTCACCGGCGCAGTGGCTCGGTCTTGACGACATTTCTTCCAACGTTGCCGACGGTTCACTTCGCCTCACCACTCGCCAAGCCGTTCAGTTCCACGGCGTCGTAAAGGGCGATCTGCGCGAACTCGCTCGCTCGCTTGACCAGCAGTTCTTGAGTTCTTTTGGCGCCTGCGGCGACGTGGTTCGTAACGTCGTGACGTGCCCGAACTTGCACTTTGAAAGTGGCCACGGACACTTAGAAGGCATGGCTCGCCAACTGCGCGAGACCTTCCGTTCGACGTCAGAGGCCCACTGGGAGATCTTCGTCAACGGCGAGAAGGCCGCTTCTCGCGAAGAGTTCGAAGAGCGTCCTTTCTATGGGGACACCTACCTGCCTCGCAAATTCAAAATCGCCGTTTCGCACCCGCGTGACAACTGTGTCGACGTCTTCGCCCAAGACGTTGGTCTCATTCCTGGTGAACACCCCGAAGTTGGCGCTGGTTTTACGTTGTTGGTCGGGGGAGGATTAGGTCGGTCCTACGCGAACGAGGACACGTTCGCCCACTTAGGCCAACCACTCACGTTCGTGACGTACAACGAGGTCGAAGAGGTCATCGCGTCCATCATCGCGACGTATCGAGACCTCGGTGACCGATCGGATCGCAAGCGCGCGCGCATGAAGTACGTCATCGCCGATCGCGGTCTAGCGGCCTTTCAAGGTGAAGTCGAAGGACGTCTCGGTCGTGAGCTTCGAGCACCACTCGACGTGCCGGCTGACTTTGACGCCGACGATCACTTGGGATGGCGCTTATTGCCCGACGGCACCTGGCAACTTGGTGTCCGTGTGGGAGCGGGTCGGGTGAAGGACGTCGAAGGTGGGACGACGATGCGCACCGCCTTTCGCCTTATCGCTCAGAACTACCCGGTGACCTTTCTTATTACCCCCCAACAAGACCTCGTTATCTCTGGTGTGAACAAGAGTGACCGTGATGCCATCGACGCGCTCTTAAAAGAGCACAACGTGCGTCCCGAGGGTGAACTCGGTAACGTCGAACGCTCCGCGTTGGCCTGCCCGGCGCTGCCGACGTGCAGCCAAGCTCTGGCGGAGTCCGAGCGAGTGTTGCCCGGTCTTGTCGCTGGCCTTGAGGACGCGCTCGCCGCGCGTCAACTGGGTCGACGACCGCTGCAACTTCGCATGACCGGTTGCCCCAACGGTTGCGCGCGACCGGCCATCGCCGAAATTGGTGTCGTGGGTCGAACAAAGACAACGTACGACCTCTACCTCGGTGGCCGCACCAGGGGTGACCGTCTGGCGGGACTCTACAAAGAAAAAGTGAAGCTGGAAGATATTCCTGAGATTCTCGGACCGCTCTTTGATCGCTGGGCCAGTGACGCAGAACCCGAAGAGTCCTTTGGTGACTTCGTCACCCGGGTGGGTGTCTCGTGACGGTCTACCTCGTAGGTGCTGGACCGGGCGACGCTGACCTCTTAACGGTGCGCGCGGCGCGCCTACTCGGTGACGCGGACGTCGTCGTACGCGACCGCCTCGTTGACGAGTCCGTTATGGGTTACGTGAACCCGCACGCCAAGATCGTCGACGTTGGCAAGGTGCCGGGCAAATCCTCGAGCCAAGCTGCGATCAACGAGCTCCTCATCGAGCTTTCACAGCGGTACGACACCGTCGTTCGCTTGAAAGGCGGCGACCCCTTCGTCTTTGGCCGCGGTGGCGAAGAACTCCTGGCCTTGCACGAAGCGGGCGTGGTGTGTGACGTCGTGCCCGGCCTTAGTTCGGCGCTGGCGGGACCGCTGGCAGCTGGTATTCCCGTCACGCATCGCGGTCTCAGTCGCGGTGTCACGATCGTGAGCGCGCGTGGCGCCAATGGCGACGTCACGGACTTTCGCGCGCTCGCCAACCCCGATCTCTCACTCGTGATCATGATGGGGGTCGAGCATCGTGGCACGATTGCGCACCAACTCCTCGAAGGTGGTCTTCGCGCCACGACGCCCGTCGCGGTCGTAGAGCAGGCCTGGACCGGTCAACAGCGCACGACGCGAGGACTCCTCAGCGAACTCGGGTCTTTTAATGTTCGTCCTCCGGCGGTGATCGTCGTTGGTGAGGTCGCCGCGCTCGATCTTCGATCGATCGGGATTCTCGACGTCGCGCTTCTCTGAGATGCTGCCACTCGCTTTTAAGTTTGAAGGTGTGCCCGTTCTCGTCATCGGCGCCGGTCAGATTGGTGTTCGTAAAGCTCAGCAGTTGATCGAAGAGGGTGCGGTAGTGACGATCATCGCCGAGGAGTTTCTCGTCCCAATTCCGGACGGCGTCGCCCACGTCGAACAGCGCCGTTATGAGCGAGGCGATCTTCGCGGTTACTGGCTCGTTGTATCAGCGACTGGTAAGAGCGACGTGAACGATGACGTGGTGCAAGAGGCAGCTGGGGAGCGAATTTGGCTCAACGTCGTGGACGATCCTGAACGATGCAGTTTTTACTTCATGGCCTTACACCGTCAGGGTGAGGTGACCGTGGCGGTGACGACCGAGGGTGCCGCGCCGGCGCTCGCCCAAGAGATTCGATCACTCGCGGCAAGTCGACTACCGGACAATTTGGCCGACGTCGCGGCCACGCTGCGTGAAGAGCGCCGCATCGTTCACGACACCGGCGCGAGCACTGAGAATGTCGATTGGCGTCCCCGGATTCGAGAACTTCTAGGTGTTGACTCGCCTCTTTAAGAGTGAAACGGCTGAAAGACGGGAGCGAAGCGGTCCACCTCGTCGAGCAACGACCGACGATTTCACGAGTTGCTCGTTGCCCGCAAAGGCGCCGTCCACGACCGATGTTTCCAAGAGCGAGAGTGACACGTCACCGGCGAGGAACATTCTTGATCAACCGCAAGGCAAGAGAACTAACGCGCGATTGGTTCACCAACACGTCCAGGCCGCGTGCTGGCAATGATGACGTGAAGAACGTGCCGCGAGGTTGACGTGGACGAGAGGCCTACCGGTAGCCCCAGTTCTTCTGGGGTCGCGCCGTGAGCTCATGAGTCGCGAACCCCGCCCGTCGTAGGGGTCTGAGAATAAAAATTCTGCTTCAACGATCCAAAATGACACAGTTGTGCTGGTCTCATCGGGCGTATTAGCCGACTAAATTGAAGGTCGTGAAAAAACAGAATCGCTCCGCCTCCGTGATGAAGGTCGTGCTCGAGGCCGTCGCTGAACGGCTGATTGCCGGGGATGAACTTCTTGTACGTATTCCAGAAATCTGTGATGCGACGGGCGTCAACTACGGCTCGGTCTACCACCACTTTGGTTCTCGAGAGGGCGTCATCGACGCCGCGTACAACCTGATTTTTTCCCAGATGGTGGAGGAGGACATCGCCACTTGCCGGCTAGCCTCTACTGAGTCCAACTCGTTAGAAGAGTACATCGCGGTTATTTTGCCGATTATTGGGGCCATTAATTCCGGTCCCGAGCGTGTCGCGCGACGGGCGCTGCGAGTACGCATTGTGGCGGCTGCGGAGACTCGACCCGAACTGCGGGCACTTATTGGTGAAACGCAGACGCGCCTCACCGAAGAGTGGCGTCGCATGATTGAGATCACGCAAGAGCGTAAATGGCTTAGAGACGATATCTCCGCGACGTTCCTTGCGGTGTTGTTCCAGGTCTTGGTCTTTGGACGGGCACTTGACGACATTTCCGATAAACCTCTCGACGAAGCGGACTGGTCGTCATCCATCGCTCTGATGTTCATCAATCTCATTGCTCAATAGGGACGCACACCCTCGTAACGAGCGTCCTTGTGTGCTGAACTGCATGTATGAAATGGTTTGGAGTCGTCGCGAGCGCGGTCGTGGTCATCGCACTGGGATTTGGCGTTGCGAAAGCCACCGGGTCGTCTTCGCCGGCACCATTGCTTGCTCCCTGTAACGCAACAGCACTAGCGGCGCCCTATCACGGGACCGACAAGATTGACAGCGTCGACAGCTTTGGCTGCGTGGGTCACTGGGCTTATATGTGGGCGACTATAGGCACGGGTGTGCACGAGATAGGGGTGACCGACGTGTTGTCCTACGACCAGACGGCGTCGTCGTGGAAGAACGTGTCGCGACTGACGTACTGCAATCACAATCGCTTGCCGCACTACGTCGAGTTTTGGGGATGTAACTCAAACTAAATATTGTGGGTTCGAGCTTGTTCGTGTCATCACCTACGCTTTGAAGTCGTGAGGGCGCGAGGATTTGTCTCTTTAGCGCGGGCCTCCGCGCAGGATCTCTTTGATCAGTCG
>Ga0208357_1001562_pt1 | contig 16482 bp, 12 predicted proteins | sample NGESurdeep092012_6_FD_184487 | JGI IMG/M metagenome (GOLD analysis project Ga0208357, IMG submission 184487) | Arctic peat soil microbial communities from Barrow, Alaska - NGEE Surface sample F52-2 deep-092012 (SPAdes) | ecosystem: Environmental > Terrestrial > Soil > Wetlands > Peat ... | reverse complement strand
ACGACCTTTGACGATACAAGTGGTTTCCATCCGGCATTGGACATCTGGACGTCAAGTGCAGCGCCGTGGGTTTGCTTGGATGAGGAATTGCCACGTTTTCCACAGTCGCCGTCGCAGGGCAGCAAAGAATAAGTGCGCGTGTATGCTGGTGCAGGCTTATACATAGCCACTCCGTAAAGGAGCCTCGACAGACCCGTTTCTGTAGCGCACAGGGTGCGCTCCTGCAGGCTGGCCGGTGGGCCGGGGTGTTGCGATCGATCACAGCAGTCGCAGCAATTCCTTCATCAGCGGCAGCCGTCGCACGCGCACGGCGCTGGCGCGGAATACGGCATTGGCCAGGGCTGGCGCGGCCGTGGGCATGGCCAGGAAGCTGGCGCCGCTGGGCGCGCGGTCGTCGGACACCGTGATGACTTCGACGTCGTTGGGCAGCTGTGCCATCGTGGCCAATGGATAGTCTTTGTAACTGTGTTGCTGGATCTTGCCGTTCTTGAAGGTGATCGCCGGATTGAGCGCGTTGGAGAGGGCGTCGAGGGTGGCGCCGGCAACCTGGCCGTGCAGGCCCAGCGGATTGATCACGCGGCCCACGTCGATCGCGCAGGTCACCCGTTTGATGACCAGGGTCTCGCTTTGCATGGCCGCTTCGATGGCGTGGGCGACGTAGGCGCCGTCGACGTGCCAACAGGCGATGCCGAGGCCGTTGACGCTGTGCAGCCAGTTCTTCCATTCGATGCGATCGGCGACCAGTTGCAGCACGTTGCGCAGGCGACCGATATCCAGGGTGGCGCCGTTGCCGAGCGACAGCTGGCGCGGTTCGCCGAGGATGCGCAGGCGCGTTTTCAGCGGGTCCTCGCGCATCTGGTGGGCGATCTCATCGATGAAGCTTTCCACCGCGAATGCGTTGCTGAGATGCGGCATGCCGCGAAACGGGCCGCGCGGCTGCACCGACTGCTGTGCGTACCAGTCGCTGCGAAGGTTGGGCACCAGCCCGGCGGGCAACTGCTCGGCGCGCAACTCGGAAGTCCACAGCCGATCCTCGGAGACGCCGCGATGGGCCAGTGCCGACGCACTGATCATGCGCTGGTGCCAGCCGGTGAGCTGGCGCTTGCGGTCGACGATGGCGCGGAACTGGTGTACGCAGCCGGAGCGGTAGTAGTCGTGGCCGAAATCCTGATCGCGCGTCCACAACAAGCGCACCGGCTGGTTGACCGCCTTGGCCAGCATCACCGCTTCGGCGACGAAGTCGTGGTCGAGTCGCCGGCCGTAACCGCCGCCAACGCGCGGCACCCGAATGTCGATCTGGTCGGGCGCGAGGCCGGTCAGCCGTTGCACCACGGCCCAGGCCTTTTGCGGCGCCTGGGTGGGCACGACCAGACTGGCGCGATCCTTGTCCAGACGCACCAGGCAGTTCATCGGTTCGGCCGTGACATGGGCGAGCCACGGCTGGAAGTAGGTGGCCTCGAACCGGCGCGCGGCTTTCTTGCTGGCCGCGTCGAAATCGCCATCGTCGCGCACGCGCGTGGTCGGCGCCGCTTCACTGCCGAGGGTGGCCACCGCTTGCCGCTCCAGCGCCGCGCTGCTCTCCTCGCCCTGTCCGCCGGGTTTCCACTCCAGCTTCAGTTTGGCGCGGCCTTGCAGCGCCGCCCAGGTGTTCTTCGCCAACACGGCCACTGCCGGGGCGATCACGGTGCTGCCCCACGGCTGGCCCGGTTCGGGTTTGAGTTGGATGACCTTGACCACGCCCTCGATGCCGAGCGTGTCGCCGGTATCGATCCGCGCAAGCGTGCCATCCGGCCACGGGCAGTGCACCAGCACGGCGACCAGGGCGTCGCCCAGATAGTGGTCGATGGCATAGCGCGCCTGGCCCATGACGATGTCGTGGGCGTCGACATCGCCTGCTGGTTGGCCGATCAGCTGGTAGCTGCTGGCGGTCTTGACCGCCGGCGCCTGCGACGGCAGGGCGACCTGGCTGGCATCCGCGGCGAGACTGCCGTAGGTGACGCGGCGCCCGTCGGGTGCGATCACCGTGCCGGAATCGCAACGCAAGCGGTTGGCCGAAACGCCCAGCCGCCGTGCCGCCGCCTGCAGCAGTAGCCATCGCGCCAACGCGCCGACCTGACGCAGGTCGCGCCACGCCGCGGGGATCGATCCGCCGGTGCCGCCCACCTGGCGGCCGTAGGTCCAGTGCGGCTGGCCGTTGTCGTTGCTGACGCCCAGGCCCAAGGCGACCACGCTGACGCGGTTCCAGTCGGCATCGAGTTCATCGGCGATGATGCGCGGCAGTGCGGTGGCCACGCCGGTGCCGGTGTCCGGGTCGCGCGCACCGATCAGCACGGTGCCCTCGCCGTCGATGCGCACGTAGGCGCCAAGCTCGTGGAAATGCTCGCCGAGCAGGGCCGGCGGCAGCGGTGCGTCGGCGGCATCGGCCACGCGGATGCCGACCACCAGCGCACCGGCGGCGCCGGTCAGTACCTGCAGGAAGCGGCGGCGATCCAGCCGGATGGCATCGCGCGTGTTGCCGTCGCTCACGTGTTCACGGCTCATGGCTGGCCCGCCTTGCCGGCGGCAGCGCGCTGGATGGCGCGGCGCACCCGGGTCTGGCAGCCGCAGCGGCACAGATTGGGCAACTGGTCGATATCGTCATCGCCCGGCTTGGGTTTGCGCCGGAGCAGGGCCACGCCGGCAATCAGCCAGCCGGGCGTGCAATAGCCGCAACCGATCGCGTCCTCGTCGATGAAGGCCTGCTGCAACGGGTGCAGCGTGCCGTCGTTGGCGGCCAGGCCTTCCACCGTGGTCACCGGTTTGTCGGCCAGCGTGTTCATGGGGAGGGTGATCGCGGAAACCGCCTTGTCGGCCAGCAGCACCAGGTCCGCGCCGTTCTCGCCGTGTTCGCCGCCGTATTTGGTGCCGGTCAGTCGCAGTACGTCGCGCAGGTACCACAACAACGGCATGTGCGGGTCGCCGGTGTGGCGGAAGTGCTCGCCGTTGATCTGCAAGTCAATCCCGTCGCGCACCTTCTCGGGCACGATGTTGCTGGCCGGTTCGGCAGGCTGCGCATGGACTTGCTGCATCGGGGGATCTCCGCGGGTCGTCTCCCTATTGTGGCATCGCCGCGCGATCGGGGCAGCGGTACCGTCGCATCCCGTTCATCGCGGGTGGAGGAGGTGGTGGCGCGGGTACGCGGCGGGTTTCGCAGGGCAGGCGGAACAAGTGCGCAGCGTTCTGCCGGGTCGGGAGCGTCGGCGGGTGGGCGTCGAACGTCAGCCAACGCGTGCGCGGTGCATCGCCCGGCAGCGGTGCCGTCACCCTACGGCATCGTCGAACCCGCCTTACTGCCGGCGCCGGACCCCGCCGCGCCACAGGCCATACGCCGGTATGCCGGCGGCCATGATCAGCAGGCCGATGCCCGCATTGCGCGGGTTGTCGAGCAGGGTGAACACCACCACCGCGGCCACCGCCGCGATGAACAGCAGCGGCAACCACGGATAGCCGGGTACCCGGAAGCCGGGCGTGGCCGCGTCATGCCGGCGATACCAGAACAGCGTGGCCACGCCGACCGCGCAGGCCAGCCAGTCGCCGAAGGTGGCGTAATCCAGCAACTGGCCGTAGCTGCCCGAAAGCGCCAGCACGATCGCCCAGCCGGACAACAGCAGCAACGCAGTGTTCGGCGTGCGCCAGCGTGGGTGCAGCCGGGCCACGGCGCCGAAGAACAGGCCGTCTTCGCCCATCACCTGCAGCACGCGCGCGCCGGCAACCAGGGTGATGTTGCAAAAACCCAGGGTGGAGATCGCCACGCCCACGGCGATCAGTTTGGCTCCGACCGGACCGGCCACTTGCTGCATCACATCGGCGGCGGGCGCGCTGCTGGCGGCCAGTCCGGCGTGGCCGAGTACCGCCAGGTAGGCGATGTTGACCAGCAAGTAGGCGACGATGACCAGGCCCATGCCGAGGGCCAGTGCGCGTGGCAGGGTGCGCTGCGGCTCGCGCACTTCACCGGCGAGGTTGTTGAGGTAGGTGAATCCCGAGTACGCGAAAAGCACTGGCAGCGCGGCACCGATGAAGCCCACGCCGTGGCGAGCCGGGTCCACCGCCAGCACCTGTCCGTGACCGGCGCCGGCGAAAAACAGGCCGCACACTACCAGTACCGCCACCGCCAGCAGCTTGAGCACGGCGAACAGGTTCTGGATCTGCGCGCCCAGGCGGATGCCGAACAAGTTGATGCCGGCGACGAAGACCAGTCCGCCCACGGTCAGTGGCAGTGTCCACGCCAGCGACAGCCCGAACAGCGAGGCGCCGTAGTTGGCGAAAATCGTCGCCACCGCCGCCGTGGATCCGGAGTAGATCACCAGCAGCATGGTCCAGCCGAACAGGAATCCGGCCAGTGGCCCGAAGGCTTCGCGCAAGTAGACATAGGTGCCGCCGGCCTGGGGTCGACGCGCACCCAGTTCGGCGTAGCACAGCGCACCGACCAGGGTAAGCAGGCCGGCGGCTGCCCACATCAGCAGCAGGGCCAGTCCCGATGCGGTGCGCTGCGCCACGATCCCGGGATTGAGGAAGATACCGCCGCCGATGATGCCGCCGACCACGACCATGGCGGCATCCCACGGGCGCATGCCGCGGATGTACGCACTGGACGGTGGTGGCGATGGCATGGGCTCGGTCACGAAGGCGGGCGCGACAGCATGGCGGCCATCAGCGCGTGCCGCAAGATGTGTATTCAGTGGCGTGAAAGGTCGACGCCGGGCGTGAAGCAATGTATTCACGGCCTTTCAGTGATCGGCCGGCAACTGCAACTCGCCGCGCACGCCGATCACACAGTTGCCGCCGATCGTGATCGCGCCCGTGGTTTCATCCCGCGCCACTTCCACGTAACCATCGCGGCCGACTTCCCGGCCCTGGCTGGCGCTATAGCGCAAGCCGTAGCCGTCGCGATCGTCGCGGGCCGCCAGCCACGCCATGATCGCGGCGTTGGCGCTGCCGGTCACCGGGTCCTCGGGAATCCCATCGGCCGGGCAGAACGCACGCACGGCCATCGCCGCCTCGCCGGCGTGCTCACGCCCGAACACGCTGACGCCGACCGCCTCGTGCTGCACGCACCAGGCGGCGATGGCGGCCATGTCCGGGGCAAGCGCGCGCACCGCCCCGGCATGGCGCAGGTGGCACAGAATCCAGTGTGGGCCGTTGTCGACGCGCATGATCTCGTCGGGTGCCAGCTCCGTGTGCAACGCCGCGGCGAGCGCCGTGCGATCGGTGTCGCCTGTCTGGTGCAGGCGTGCCGGCGGCGCCTGCACGTGGATGATGCGCGTGGAGCCATGGCCGGCCACGCGTACTGGCAACAGGCCCGCCGCGCATTCCTGGATCAGGTTCGTCCTGGCCGCGTCGACCAGGCCCGCGTCGATCGCCGCATAGGCACCGCCCACGCTGGGGTGGCCGGCGAATGGCAGCTCCTGTCGCGGGGTGAAAATGCGCACGCGGTAATCTGCCTGCGGTCCGCTGGGTGGCAGCAGGAAGCTGGTTTCAGAAAGGTTGGTCCAGCGCGCGATGCGCTGCATCGCCTCGTCATCCAGGCCTTGCGCGTCGACCACGACGGCCAGCGGATTGCCGTCGAACAAGCGGTTGGCGAAGACATCCAGTTGCAGGAAGCGGCGCGGGTGGGGCATGACGACTCCAGGGGATCGAATCGCCAGAACATCGCATTGAGGACGCCTGCTGGCAAGCCGGTGGGCAGCCGGTGAGCAGGCAAGCCGGTGAACAGCATGCCGGTGACCTGCAAGCCGGCCCGCGCCATGCGCGCGGGCCGGTCGTCCAGTCAGAAGCCGCTACGCATGAACAGGTCGAGGTTGGCCACGTTCAAGGTGCCGATGCCGGAACCCGGGTTGTAGTGGCCGTTGCCGGCATAGAACCAGTTGTCGCCGGCGCCGATGCGGTTGAACGCGGACCACTTGCCGTAGCCGAAGATGTTCTGCAGCAGGTAGATGTGCGGATTCCACAGCCCGATGCGATGCCCGGTGCTCTGGCGCAACAGCGCGGTGATGCCGTTGAGTTGCGGCGACACGAAACTGGTGCCGCCGGAGCTGTACAGGCCACCCTGGTAGACGAACAGGTAACCCGTGTACGGATCGGCGTTGAGCGAGACGTCCGGCACATTGCGCCCGGCGAAGCGGCTGGGCAGCTTCAGATAGGTATACGGGCCCGTGGCCGGATCGTTGTAGATCAGTGCCTGGCCCTTCTCGCTGCGACGCGTTCCCGAGGTGAAGAACTGGTACAGCGGCTGGCGCCAGTACACGCTGACGCCACCACCGCCGCCGACCGAGAACACGGCGTCGCGGCTGGGCACGAACGGCAGCAGGTAGTCCCAGCCCCAGACGCTTTCCTGATCGATCGACAACACCACGTCACCTGCGGCATTGGTGAATTGCACCGGCACCGTGGTGCCACCGGCAGCGGTGATGTAGGGATCCGATGCTGGCGAATCCACGGTCAGTGGGGCGCTGTACTGGCCCGGGCCGTCACCGGTGCCCAGCCCGCGCACCGTGTCAAAGGCGCCGGAGTCACCGCTGGCGGCGAACACCGACTGGCCCTGCACCGCCGCTTCCAGGAAGATCTGGTGATAGGCACGCAGGGCGCCCACATCGGTGGTGTCGGTATTGCTGGCGCCATCGACGTTCAATGCGGCGAAGTCGAAAATCTCGGGCTTGCCCCAGCTGGTCGAGATGCTGTCGGCCTGGTTGTCGGAGACTGCCCGGGCGAAGGCGTCGATGAAACCCGAACCCGCATTGGGGGCGTCGTAGACGATGATGTTGGCCTGGGGTGCCAGGCCACCCGCCTGCTCCACGTCGAGCGAGGTTTCGTCCGCACCGTTCGTGCCACCGCCGCCATCGACGTGGACCTGGCTGATGCGATCGGGTTTGGTTGCCAGGCCGATGGCCGCCCAGTAATCCTCCGCGTCCGCCGGATCGAAGTTGGCCAGGGTGACGATGGCCACCGTCGAGCCCTTGCCGGTGATGCCGCGTTGGTAGAGCGGGTTGATGTTGTAGAAGTCGGCCACGTCACCGACCGTGTACTCGCCCGGCACGCCGGTGGCGGTGGGGTTGCCGGCGGCGGGCGCCGGGGTGGCCGTGAGTGCGGAGGTGGCCGTGCGCGCCTGTGCGGAAAGCGTGGTGGTCGGGTTGGTGAGGTGCAGGGTGGTCACCGGCAACTTCGACGTGTGATGCGGTACGTAATGCCACTGGTTGTTCAGGCCGCTGGCGAGCAGCACGCTGCCGCCCAGGCCCACCGGCATCACCAGCGGGTGCGCCGGGCGGTGGAAGCGCTGGCCGGTCTTCTTCGACACGAAGTTGTGCACCGGCGCATTGAACAGCGTGCTGAACTGACCCAGCGTGCCGTTGACGGTGATCACCATGTGGTTGTCCATCACCTCGCCGCGAAGCCCGTGCGCGCCCAGGTATTTCTGGACTCGCGCGATCTGCGCATCCGTGGCGCCATAGCGGTCGGCGAACTCCGCCGTGGTCAGGAATTTCTGGAAATGCGCGCTGCCGGGTATGGCGGTCTGGCTGACGTAGGTCTCCAGTTCCGCCTCGTGGCGCAGGCGCAGCACCAGGCTGACGGTCACGTTCTGGTCGGTGGGTGCCAGGCCCTGGTCGGTATCAGCCTGCAGGCCGCCGGCGCCTGCCGACGTGGCAACGCCGGCAAGCATGGCGGCCAGTGTGAGCGCGAGCGCTTTTCTGTGTAGGTTCACGTGCATGGGTTTCTCCCTGGGTGGACACGATTGTCCCGGCGGCCGGTCTGCATTCGTCAGTCACGAAACAGCCAGGCGTTTTCGGGTACAACCGCAAACGATTCATACAGCTATATGCATCTTCCCCAGCGACGTCGTCAGTTTCCCCCTGACGACCGGCGTGGCGCCGCTGCACCGACAGTAGCGCGGAAATTCCTGCTTGCAAAGTGTGATGGCGGTGCGCCAAATGACACGGATACGCCGAGCAGGCGTCGCATGCGGGCGCCACTTGGTGGCGCGCCATCCGTGCGTCACAATGAGCGGCTTTCATGCCTCGGGCGCACGCTGATCGGGACGCCCGCGACCCCGAGGCCTCGTCTCCCGACGGCGACCGAAGGAAATCCCGTTGCGGGAGAACGGATTGAGGTGAGGGGAGCCACAAAATCATCGCACCCTCCCTCAGAACCCGCCCTACGAGGTTACGAGGCCAGGGGTCACGGCACGGCGAGTCGCTCACTCGGCCTTCTCATCCGCAAGGGGACTCCCAAGGTCGCCTGCGGGGATAGGGAATAAATCCGCGCCGTCGGCCTCAACTTCGCAATTGGAAGTCTAAACGGCCAAACGCCCATTTTCGGCGGGGCATTGCAATTGCTTTGCGGCAGCGCAACACTGGCGCGACGCTTTTTGACCACCTGTTGACACTGGATGCCCGTGACCTCGCCAACCCCCGCGCCTTTTCCCGCAGACGCCCCGTGGATCGTGATGAAGTTCGGCGGCACCAGCGTGGCGACGCTGCCGAGTTGGCAGAATATCCGTGAGCTGGTCGCCGGCCGCCGTGCCGAAGGCGCCCGCGTGCTGGTGGTGGTTTCGGCCTTGACCGGCATCACCGATGCGCTCAGGCAGTTGTGCCGTCTCGGCGACCGGACCGAACGCGGCCAGGCGGCAAAAGCCATCGTGCAGCGCCATTACGAGCTGCTGGAGCACATGCAGCTTGCTTTGCCGGATACGCTCAATGGTCGCCTGCACGACCTGCTGCGACTGGCGGAGGAGGGCTCGGCAGGTCACGTCGAGCTGGCCTGGAAGGCTGAAGTGCAGGCGCATGGCGAGTTGCTGTGCAGCGCGCTCGGCGCTGCCTTCCTCAGTCACAGCGACCTGCCCACGCAGTGGCTGGACGCGCGCGATTGTCTCCACGCGGTGGCCCTGCCGAACCAGAACGAGCGTACCCGCCTGCTGTCGTCGATGGTGGAGACCAGGCCCGATCCGACATTGAACGCGCGGTTGGCCGCGCTTGGCGAGGTGTTCATTACCCAGGGCTTCATTGCACGCGACAGCCAGGGCCGTACGGTGCTGCTCGGGCGCGGTGGCTCGGATACTTCCGCGGCGTATTTCGGTGCGCTGCTGAAGGCGGCGCGGGTGGAGATCTGGACCGACGTGGCCGGCATGTTCACCGCCAATCCGCGCCAGGTGCCCGGTGCGCGCCTGCTGCAGCGGCTGGATTACGAGGAGGCGCAGGAAATCGCCTCGACCGGCGCCAAGGTGCTGCACCCGCGCTGCCTGTCGCCGCTGCGCGAGCCGCGCGTGCCGTTGCTGATCAAGGACACCAACCATCCCGAACTCGACGGCACCGTGATCGGTCCGGAAGTGCGCGCGCACGCGCCCAGCGTCAAGGCGATCAGCGCGCGCAAGGGCATCACCCTGGTCTCGATGGAATCGGTCGGCATGTGGCAGCAGGTCGGTTTCCTCGCCGACGTGTTCGCGCATTTCAAGCAGCACGGCCTGTCGGTGGACCTGATCGGTTCAGCCGAGACCAACGTGACCGTGTCGCTCGATCCCACCGAAAACCTGCTCGACTCCGACGCCATCGCCGCACTGGCCAGCGACCTGGCCAAGGTGTGCCGGGTCAAGGTGATCGCGCCGTGCGCGGCGATCACCCTGGTCGGCCGCGGCATGCGCTCGCTGCTGCACACCTTGTCCGGTGTGTTGGCCGAGTTCGGCCAGTTGCGCGTGCACATGATTTCGCAGTCCTCGAACAATTTGAACCTCACCTTCGTGGTCGACGAGGAAGTGGTCGATGCGCTGCTGCCGCATCTGCACGACCTGCTGATTGCCGCCGGCGCGCTGCGCACCGACGACAGCGCCTTGTTCGGCCCCAGCTGGCAGACGCTGTACGGCAGCGGCGAAACCGTGGGCGCCGTCCCGGCGTGGTGGCGCGAATCGCAACGGCAACGCCTGCTGGAACTGGCCGCCGAGACCACCCCGCGCTACGTCTATCACCTGCCCACCGTGCGCCAGCAGGCACGCGAGCTGAAATCGCTGGCGGCGGTGGATCGGCTGCACTACGCGGTGAAGGCAAACACGCATCCGGCGATCCTGCGGGCGCTGGCGGCGGAAGGTTTCGCGTTCGAGTGTGTTTCGCCAGGCGAGCTGGAAGCGGTCAGCGCGATCGTGCCGGAAGCGACGCCGTTGCTGTTCACGCCGAACTTCGCGCCGCGCGGGGATTACGCGCTCGCGCTGGCCACTCGCGCCACCGTTACCCTCGACGCGCTGCATCCGCTGGAACACTGGGGCGAGCTGTTCCGTGGTCGCGAGATCGTATTGCGGATCGATCTGGGCCGTGGCCTCGGCCACCACGAGAAGGTGCGCACCGGCGGCAGCGCCAGCAAGTTCGGCCTGCCGCTGGATCAGCTGGCTGCCTTCCTGCAACTGGCCGAAGCCCACGACGTGACCGTGCGCGGTCTGCATGCGCATCTTGGATCGGGCGTGCTCGATGCTGCGCACTGGGGTGAGGTCTACGCGCAACTGGCCAGCCTGGCCGAGCGCATCGCCAGCGTGGTGCTGCTGAACATCGGCGGTGGTCTTGGCGTGCCGGCGCATCCGGGCGAGGCGGCGCTCGACATCGCCGAACTCGATCGCGTGCTGAGCGAGGTCAAGGCCGCCTATCCGCAATACCGGCTATGGATGGAGCCGGGCCGTTACCTGGTCGCCGACGCCGGCGTGCTGCTGGCGCGGGTGACCCAGCAAAAGCACAAGGCCGGCTTCCGCTATCTCGGCATCGACACCGGCATGAACAGCCTGATCCGCCCCGCGCTGTACGACGCCTGGCACGAGATCGTGAATCTCACACGCCTCGATGAACCCGCCACCGCGCTGTACCAGGTGGTCGGCCCGATCTGCGAAAGCGGCGACGTGCTGGGCACCGACCGCCGCCTGCCCGAAGCACAGGAAGGCGACGTGGTGCTGATCGCGCAGACCGGCGCCTACGGCAAGGTGATGTCCTCGCACTACAACCTGCGCGCGGAGGCTGACGAGGTGGTGATCGACGCCTGAACTTCCTCTCCCCTCCGGGGAGGGGGTGGGGGTGAGGGGCCACGCCGCGACAGACCAACAACAAGGGAGCTTTTCAAGGATGAAACGCCAAAACGTCGACCGGGCGCGCGGACTGCGCCAGAACATGACCGACGCCGAACAGAAGCTATGGTATCGGCTGCGCAATCGGCAGTTGAATGGCCAAAAATTCCGCCGCCAACACGAGATCGATCACTACATCGTTGATTTTGTCTCCAACAAGGCCATGTTGATCGTGGAACTGGATGGCGGTCAGCATGCAGAACAGGTGGGTTACGACGAGCACCGCACACGACATCTGCAAGCCAGGGGATACCGTGTGTTGCGTTTCTGGAACAATGAAGCATTGACGAATATCGAGAGCGTGCTTGAGGTGATTCTGGAGGCTGTCGCAAAGCCGGCCCCTCACCCCAGCCCTCTCCCCAGAGGGGAGAGGGAGTCAAGCGCGCCGGAGAGTGAAGAGTGACAACGACAATCCAACCGCGCCTGACAAAGGTGTTCCGCTTCACCCGCGTCAGCTACGTCGATGGCGTGGCCGAGCTGGCGTATGCGTTCGACGAGGGCGAGGAACTGGTCGAGCGGATACGTTTTCCGAACGCGCCAGCGGTGCCGGCCGCGCGCGCCGCGGCGTTCGACGCGGCACTGAAGCTGCTGCACTTGGTGGCCGGTGTCAGCTACTACAAGGCGGGTGTGCCGCCGAAGATCGAAGTGGCCGCTGGTCCGCTGGACGATGCCACTGCCGAGTTGCTGGATCAGCTGTATCTGCACGGGCTGGCCGAGTTCGCCTACCGGAACGGGCTGGACCTGCGTGGGCGCATCAATTTCCCGCGAAGCACAACATCTCCCTCTCCCCTCAGGCGACTGAAAGGAGTCCCCTTGTGGGTGGAGGAGGGTCGGGGTGAGGGGCAAGCTCTATCCCAAGCCGCCAACCTCAACCTGCCCAAACGCACCCTGGTGCCGATCGGCGGCGGCAAGGATTCGCTGGTGGCGGTGGAGGCGATCAAATCGATCGGCGGTGAGGCGACGGCGGTGTGGGTCGGCAATTCCGCCCTGATCGCCGCCTGCGCCGAACGCACCGGTTTGCCGACCTTGAACATCCAGCGCGAACTGGCACCGGCGCTGTTCGAGATGAACCGTCAGGGCGCGTGGAACGGACACATCCCGGTGACCGCGGTGAACTCGGCGATCCTCGTCGTCGCCGCGATCCTCTACGGCTACGACTCGATCGCGTTCGCCAACGAACGTTCCGCTTCCGCAGCAACGCTCGAGTACGAGGGCCAGCAGGTGAACCACCAGTGGAGCAAGGGCTACGCGTTCGAACAGTTGCTGGGCAACTGGCTGCACACGCACGTCGCCAGCGACCTCGATTACTGCTCGCTGCTGCGGCCGTATTCCGAACTGGCGATCACTCGCGCGTTCGCGAAACTGACGCCGTACTTCGACGTGTTCTCCAGCTGCAACCGCAACTTCAAGTTGCTCGGTCCCAAGCCGGTCGACCGCTGGTGCGGGCAGTGCCCGAAATGCCACTTCGTGTTCCTGGCGCTGGCGCCATTCCTGCCCAAACCGCGGCTGCTGTCGATCTTCGGCCGCAACCTGCTTGACGACGAGAACCAAGCCGCCGGTTTCGATGCGTTGCTGGAATACCAGGATCACAAACCGTTCGAATGCGTGGGCGAAGGCGCCGAGGCGCGGGCCGCGATGGTCGCGTTGAGCCAGCGACCGGAGTGGCAGGAAGATGCCTTGGTCGCACGCTTTCGCAGCGAGATCCTGCCGCAACTGGACGCCTCGCAGTTGGCGTTGGAGCCCTGGCTGGAGCCATCGCCCGAGCAGCGCGTGCCGGCTCGATTGCAGGCCGCGCTGGCGGCGATCGGTTGATGAATGTTCCCGTCTCCCACGTAGGAGCCCGCTTGCGGGCGATGCTCTTGATCGAGCCTGCAGGAGCATCGCCCGCGAGCGGGCTCCTACAAAACAGTTGCGTGGGCCATCATGCGCATCACTGACCTGATCGGTCGCCGCGTCGCGATCTGGGGCTTCGGCCGTGAGGGCCGTGCAGCGGTCCATGCGCTGCGCCTGCGCTGCGGCGAGCAGCACTTCACCCTGTTCTGCAGCGCGGCCGAAGTCGACGCGGCGCGCGCGTTTGATTCCGCACTGGAAGTCATCGCCGGCGAACCCGACGCCGCGACGCTGGCTCGGTTCGACGTGGTGGTGAAATCGCCCGGCATCTCCGCGTACAAGCCGGCGCTGCTGGCGGCGCAGGCGCAGGGCACGCAGTTCACCTCCGGCACCGCGCTGTGGTTCGGCGAGAATCCTCATGCACGAGTGATCGCGGTCACCGGCACCAAGGGCAAGAGCACCACCAGCGCGCTGATCGCGCATCTGGCGCGCGCACTCGGTGTGCGCACCGCGCTGGCCGGCAACATCGGCCTGCCGCTGCTGGAGTTGCTCGGCCAGCAGGCGGAGCTGTGGGTGATCGAGCTGTCCAGCTTCCAGACCGGCGAAGCCGGCCCGCTGGAGCTGGGCGTGGTCACCAGCCTGTACGAGGAACACCTGGACTGGCACGGTTCGCGCGAACAGTACGTCGCCGACAAGCTGAAACTGGCCGACGTCTCGCGCCAGTTGCTGGTCAACTCGCTCCAGGTCAACCTGCTCGAACGCACGCAGGCCCATCCGCACCGGCTGTTGTTCGGTCAGCCGGAGGGCTGGTACGTTGCCGGCGGGTTCATAAGGCGCGGCACACAAGACGTCTTCGCGATCGCGCAACTGGCCGCACCCGGCCTGCACAACGCACTCAACGCCTGCGCCGCATTGGCCGCGCTGGAGGCGACCGGCATGGATGCACTGGGCGCCGCACCGGCGTTGGCACATTTCCGCCCGCTGCCGCATCGACTGCAGCCGCTGGGCGAACACGACGGCTGGCAGTGGGTCAACGACTCGATCAGCACCACCCCGCTGGCCACGTTGGCAGCGCTGGAAAGCCTGCACGGCCGCGCGGTGACCGTGCTGGTCGGCGGCCATGACCGCGGGCTGGACTGGTCGCCGTTCGTAGATGCGATGCGCAGCGCGCCCGCCCACGCGATCGTCTGCATGGGCAGCAACGGTGGCCGCATCGAAACCGCCCTGCGCGCCGCCGAGGTGACTTGCCCGATCGTGCATGTCGGGGATCTGGCCAGCGCGGTAGCAAAGGCGAAAGCACATACGCCAGCGGGTGGCGTGATCCTGCTTTCCCCCGGCGCACCCAGCTTCGACCAGTTCCGGGATTATGCGGATCGTGGTCGCCGCTTCTGTGCGCTGGCCGGCTTTGATCCGGCCAGCATTGCCAGCATCGATGGCCTCGGCATGCTGTCTGCGCGCGGGAGCTGAATGCGCCGCGTCAGCACGCCGGGAAGGCATCTGGTGGACCGGCGGCATTCACGGCAATCTGGCACTCCCGGCTTTTCAGGGAAAAGCCAGAAAACTGGCCGCTGATACGCCGATGTGGCTCGCAGGATAAGCAGAACGTGTTTCAGCGGATTTTCCGTCTTGAACGTACCGCCTTCGCCCAGCGCCACAAAAGGATAGATGTCATGAAACTGTGGATCGTGGTTCTGGGGCTGCTGCTGTGCGCCAGCGTGCAGGCGAAAACGACCATCTGGCAGCCGTCGGCGGGGCATGCGCAGATACCGATATGGCCCGGGGCGGCACCCGGTCTGCAACCGGTGCCCGGACCGGAAACCGCGACCACGAGCGAGAAGTTGCTGGCGGGCAAGCCGGTGACCGCAGTGACCAACGTCACCCGCCCGACGATGACGGTGTATGCGCCGCAGGGGAAGAATACGGGCGCAGCGGTCGTCGTGATTCCAGGCGGCGGATTTCAGATTCTTGCCATCGATCTGGAAGGCACGGATGTATGCGACTGGCTGACCGCCAAGGGCATCACCTGCGTGCTGTTGAAATATCGGGTGCCGGGTATCCCGTATGTCTGGCAGTGCGACTGCCGGCCGCACAACTTTGCGCTGTCGGTGCCGTCGCTGCAGGACGTGCAGCGAACGATGCGGCTGGTGCGCTTTCATGCGGCGCAGTGGCATCTCGATCCGCACAAGGTGGGCGTGCTGGGTTTCTCGGCGGGCGGCTTTCTGGTGGCGGAGATCAGCACGAATTTCGATCGGCACCTCTATGCACCGGTGGACGCGGCCGACAGGGAAAGCGCCCGCCCGGATTTTGCGATGCCAATCTACCCGGGGCATCTCACCAGGGGCGATGGCAAGTTGAACGCCAATGTACCCGTCTCCAGCAGGACGCCACCGACATTTCTGGTGCAGGCGGAGGACGACTACGTCGATGGCGTGAATCAGTCGCTGGTCTACTACACCGCGTTGGCGAAGGCGTATGTACCGGCGGAAATGCATCTGTACGCGCATGGCGGCCATGCGTTCGGTTTGCGGCCGACGAAGATGCCGATCACCGGTTGGCCTGCGCTGGCCGAAGCCTGGCTGCGGACGATCGGGATGATCCACGACTGAGCGATGCCTGGCTCCGCACGATCTCGCGGGACGTGGCGGGGTCGATTTCGCCGTGCCGTCCAGGCGACCGGTCACATCGTCCCGGTGCCGCGATGCGCGATCGTTTGGCTTCAGCGTGTGTAGCGCGCACGCGGCTCGTTCACGCGTTGGCCTGCATCGAGCGTGATGTGCTCGCGCAGCCACGCGGCGAACTCGGCTTCGGACAGGCTGCCTTCGGCGAGGGCGAGATAGCGCGGGTACAGTTCCAGGTCGCTGGCGTCGATGGTGCCGTCGTTGAGCATGATGAACGATTCGCAAACCACGGCCGCCGTGCGCTTGTTGCCGTCGATGAAGGGATGGTTGCGGGCCAGGCCGAAGGCGAGGCTGGCGGCGAGATCGGCGAGATCCGGCGGCGGGTCGCCATAGGCATGCAACTGTTGCGGACGAGCGAGTGCGGAATCCAGCAGGTTCTCGTCGCGCACGCCGATGCCGCCGCCATGCTCGGCCAGCTGACGTTCGTGGATGGCGATAGCGAGCGGCTTTTCGATCCAGATGATCAAGGCCGCCACCTACTGTGCGAGTTTGTGCAGCAGGGAGCGCCGCTTGCGCATCACTTCCTCGGCCACTTCCATCTGCTGGGCCAGGGTTGGGTCGTAGGTGGTGAGGCGGATGCCGTCGGGGGTTTCCAGCGCCAACAGCTCGTCGCCTTTTTCCAGGCGCAGGCGGGCCAGCAGTTCGCGCGGCAGGATGACGCCGGCGGAGTTGCCGATGGTGGTGATTTTCAGTTTCATGGCGGCCTCCAAAGTCGGTTATAACGTATGTTATATCGCGAGGGCGGCCGGGCGCAACGTGCTTCAGGGGCCAGGTTATGCTTGCTTGGCCGGCACGCGGCCGGCGCGCGATACGAGTAGCGGAGGACGCATGAGGTCAACAGGCAAGACCGAT
>Ga0208357_1001561_pt1 | contig 16487 bp, 27 predicted proteins | sample NGESurdeep092012_6_FD_184487 | JGI IMG/M metagenome (GOLD analysis project Ga0208357, IMG submission 184487) | Arctic peat soil microbial communities from Barrow, Alaska - NGEE Surface sample F52-2 deep-092012 (SPAdes) | ecosystem: Environmental > Terrestrial > Soil > Wetlands > Peat ... | reverse complement strand
CCTGGTGGTCTCGGCGGCCGACGGCCCCATGCCCCAGACCCGTGAGCACGTGCTCCTGGCCCGCCAGGTGGGCGTGCCCTACATCGTGGTGGCCCTCAACAAGGCCGACATGGTGGACGACCCCGAGCTGATCGAGTTGGTCGAGATGGAGGTGCGCGAGCTCCTGACCGCCTACGACTTCCCCGGCGACGACACCCCGATTGTCCAGGTCAGCGCCCTCAAGGCCCTCGAGGGCGACCCCGAGTGGAGCGAGAAGATCCTCGAGCTGATGGCGGCCGTCGACTCCTTCATCCCCGAGCCCGAGCGCGACGTCGACAAGCCCTTCCTCATGCCGATCGAGGACGTCATGTCCATCACCGGTCGGGGCACCGTGGTCACCGGCAAGGTGGAGCAGGGCGTGGTCAAGGTGGGCGAAGAAGTGGAGATCGTCGGCCTGCGCGACACGCAGAAGACCACCGTCACCGGCATCGAGATGTTCCGCAAGCTGCTGGACGAGGGCCGGGCCGGCGACAATGTCGGCGCCCTGCTTCGGGGCACCAAGAAGGAAGAGGTCGAGCGGGGCCAGGTCCTCTGCAAGCCCGGTTCCATCACCCCCCACACCCAGTTCGAGGCCACCGTCGTGGTGCTGACCAAGGAGGAGGGTGGCCGTCACAAGCCGTTCTTCACCAACTACCGCCCCCAGTTCTACTTCCGCACCACCGATGTGACCGGCACCATCGCCCTCCCCGAGGGCACCGAGATGGTCATGCCCGGGGACCACACCGACATGACGGTCGAACTGGGCAAGCCCATCGCCATGACTGAAGGTCTGCGTTTCGCCATCCGTGAGGGTGGCCGCACCGTTGCTTCCGGTCGGGTTACGAAGATCCTCAAGTAACGACCCCCGAACCGCGACGGAACGAGAGCAGGCACCATGGCCGAAGGCCCCAAGCAGAAGATCCGCATCAGGCTCAAGGCCTATGACCACGAGATCCTCGATCAGTCGACCGAGAAGATCGTCCAGACGGTGCTGCGCACCCAGGCCAAGGTGCTGGGGCCGATCCCGCTGCCGACCGACAAGCACCGCTACACGGTGATCCGCTCGCCCCACAAGTACAAGGACTCGCGCGAGCACTTCGAGATGCGGGTGCACAAGCGCCTGGTGGACATCATCGATCACACGCCCAAAACGGTCGATTCGCTCCAGCGACTCGACCTCCCGGCGGGCGTCGATATCGAGATAAAGATTCAAACCGCCTGATCCGGGCCCTGGCGCCTGGCACGCGCCGGCCCAGGTGGTGTAACGTCGCAAGGCCGATTTAGGCACCCCAGCGGCACCTCCGGTGCTGCTCCATACACAACAGAAGTGCGTGACCGCCGGTGCGTCCGGTACCTCACGCCAAACCATTCGAGCGCTCCGCTCGGGATTCCCGGGCGGAGCGTTGGCGTGCGCACGGGAAGCCGTGGGCAGCGCAGGGAGATTCGACACGTGGCAAGCAAGGCGATCGTCGGCGAGAAGGTCGGCATGACCCAGGTCTGGGACGAGCAGAACCGCGCCATTCCGGTGACGGTTCTCAGAGTCGCGCCCGCCCGCGTGGTCCAGGTCAAGACGCCGGAGACGGACGGCTACGCCGCCCTGCAGGTGACGTGGGGCTTCCGCCGGGCCTCCACCCTGACCAAGCCGGAAATCGGCCACTTCGCCAAGGCGAGCGTGGAGCCGGGACGCGGCCTGGTCGAGCTCCGGCTCGACGATGTGGCCGAGTACGCCGTCGGCCAGGAGCTCACCGCCGAGGTCCTGGCGGCCGGCGACCGGGTCGATGCCATTGCCGTCAGCAAGGGCAAGGGCTTCGCCGGCGGTATGAAGCGCCACAATTTCAAGGGCCAGGGCGCCTCACACGGCAACCACAAGAGCCACCGCGTCCCCGGTGCCATCGGTGCCTGTGCCACCCCCTCACGCGTCTTCAAGGGCACCAAGATGGCCGGTCGCATGGGTGGCAAGCAGGTGACGGCCCTCAACCTGCAGGTCGTCTCGGCCGACCCCGATCGTCAGCTGGTCCTGGTCAAGGGGGCCGTGCCCGGCTCCCGGGGCACCGTGGTGGTGCTGCGTGACTCGGTCAAGACGGCCACCGTGCGCGGGGGGTCCCGATGACCATGACCGACCCCGTGCTTCGTGGACCGGTCAAGAAGGAGCGCGCCGCGCCGGTCACCCGCTCGGTCACCCGCCGCTCGGTCACCGGCCAGGACCTGGGCCAGGTCGACCTCGAGCCCACCATCTTCGGCCTCGAGCCCAACCGGGCCGTGCTGCACCAGGTCGTCACCGCCCAGCTGGCCGCCGCCCGCTCGGGCTCGCAGTCGACCAAGACCCGGGCCGAGGTGCGCGGCGGTGGCGCCAAGCCGTTCTCCCAGAAGGGCACCGGACGGGCCCGCCAGGGCTCGAGCCGCTCGCCGTCGATGATCGGTGGGGGCGTCGCCCTCGGCCCCAAGCCCCGCAGCTACCGCCAGCACACCCCCAAGAAGATGATCCGCCTGGCCCTCCTGTCCGCCCTGAGCGACCGGGCCGCCCTCGGCCGCGTGGCCCTGGTCGACACCTGGGGCTGGGAAGACCCGCGGACCAAGGACGCCGTGGCTGCCCTCAACACGCTGAAGCTGGGTGGCCGGGTGCTGGTGGTCCTGGCCGACGAGGAGACCGTGGCCCGGCGTTCCTTCGCCAACCTGCCCAACGCCCACACGGCCTCCTTCGGTGAGCTCTCGGCCCACGACGTGCTGCGCAGCGACTGGATTCTCTTCTCCGACCGCACACTGCCCGGTTCCCCAGGGGACTTCTCCACCGGGCTGGCCGAGGTCGAGGGCACCGGTGACGACGTCGGGGACTCCGACGCCACGACCGAGCAGGCCGGCGGCACGACCGAGCAGGCCGACGACACGACCGAGGAGGAGGCCACCGATGCGTGATGCCATGGCGGTGCTGATCCGGCCGGTGGTCTCCGAGAAGAGCTACGGGCTCATGGACCAGAACGTCTACGTCTTCATCGTCGACCCCGGCGCCACCAAGATCGACGTGCGCCACGCCGTCGAGCAGGCCTTCAGCGTGCGGGTGCTCAACGTCAACACCCTGAACCGCAAGGGAAAGTCGACCCGCAACCGCCGCACCAACATCAAGGGCCACCGGCCCAACACCAAGCGGGCCATTGTCACCATCCATCCCGACGACTCCATCGACCTCTTCGATCGTTGATCACAGGACCGCACTGATGCCACTTCGTTCACGCAAACCAACCAGCCCGGGCCGCCGTTTCCAGACGGTGTCGGACTTCTCCGAGATCACCCGCGATCGTCCGGAGAAGTCGCTGCTCGCCCCCAGCCCGAGTTCGGGTGGGCGCAACAACCACGGCCGCAAGACGGCTCGCCACCGCGGTGGCGGCCACAAGCAGCAGTACCGCATCATCGACTTCCGTCGGAACAAGGACGGCGTGCCGGCCAAGGTGGCGGCCATCGAGTACGACCCCAACCGCAACTCGCGCATTGCGCTGCTGCACTACGCCGACGGCGAGAAGCGGTACATCCTGGCCCCGGCTGGGGTGAAGGTGGGCGACAGGATCCAGAGCGGGCAGGGCGCCGACATCCGCCCGGGCAACGCGTTGCCGCTGCGCTACATCCCGGTGGGCTCGACCGTGCACAACGTCGAATTGCGCCCCGGTGGCGGCGGGAAGATGGCCCGGGGGGCGGGCATGAGCATTCAGCTGGTGGCCAAGGAAGGCGTCTTTGCCACCTTGCGGCTGCCGTCGACCGAAATGCGCCGCGTCTCGATCGACTGCCGGGCCACCCTGGGCGTGGTGGGGAACGCCGAGGCCGAGCTGATCAAGATCGGCAAGGCCGGACGGAACCGCTGGAAGGGCAAGCGCCCCCAGACCCGGGGTGTGGCCATGAACCCGGTCGACCACCCGCTCGGCGGGGGTGAGGGGAAGTCCTCGGGTGGGCGTCACCCGGTCTCCCCGTGGGGCAAGCCCGAGGGCCGTACCCGCTCCCGCAACAAGAAGTCCGATTCGATGATCGTCCGCCGGCGCCGCACCCGCGGCGCGCGGCGATAGGCGAAGGGTTGACCACGTATGCCGCGTAGCTTGAAAAAGGGACCATTCGTCGACGACCACCTGTTGAAGAAGGTCGACGTGCTCAACTCGAGCGGGGAGAAGAAGGTCATCAAGACCTGGTCCCGCCGCTCCACCATCATCCCCGACATGGTCGGCCACACCATTGCCGTCCACGACGGTCGCCGTCACGTCCCGGTCTACGTGACCGAGTCGATGGTCGGCCACAAACTGGGCGAGTTCGCCCCCACGCGCACCTTCCGGTACCACGCCGGCCAGGAGCGGGGAGCGCGTCGCTGACATGACGGCGACCAAGACCAACGAGCGTCCGGGCACCCGCGCCGTCCTGCGGCACAGCGGCCTGTCGGCCTCGAAGGCCCGCCAGGTCCTCGACCTGATCCGGGGCCAGGACGTGGACCGGGCGGCCGAGATCCTGATCGGGACCGAGCGCGGCGCGGCCGACGTCATCGGCAAGGTGCTCAACTCGGCCGTGTCCAACGCCGCCCACAACGATCAGCAGAATCCCGACGAGTTGTACGTCTCGGCCTGTTACGCCGACGAGGGCACCACGGCCAAGCGCTGGCGTCCCCGGGCCCGGGGCCGGGCCACCCGGATCAGGAAGCGGACTAGCCACATCACCATCATCGTGAGCCGGCTCCCCGAGGCGAAGTTGGAGTTGCGTCGCAAGCGGATGGAGGCGGTCAGCGCCCATCGGTCCCGCCGGGTCGACGCCTCCCGTCGTCGGGCCGACCTGTCCGGTCGCCTGTCCCGGCGCCGGGCCGCCCAGGCCGTGGCCGAAGCCGAGGCCGAGACGGCGGCAGCCGAGCGTGACGGCGACGATGCCGACGCGATGGCGCCGGAGGATACCGACGTGACCAATCCCGAGATCGAAACCGAAGAGGACTTCGCCGCCGAGGGCGGGACCGAGGCCATCGTCGTTGACGAGGCCAACAGTGAAGACGACACGGCAGAGGCACCCGCTGACGCCGACGAGAAGGGCGAATAGATGGGCCAGAAGGTCAATCCCTACGGCTTCCGCCTCGGTATCACTACCGACTGGAAGTCCCGTTGGTTCGAGGAGCGCCACTACCGCGAATTCGTGGTGGAGGACTGGAAGATCCGCGACTACCTGATGAAGCAGCTCGAGGCGGCGGCGGTGAGCCGGATCGAGGTCGAGCGCACGCGCGACCGCCTCCGGGTCGACATCCACACCGCCCGGCCCGGCATCGTGATCGGCCGCCGCGGGTCCGAAGCCGACCGTCTCAAGAAGAAGCTCGAAGAGATCACCGGTCTGCAGAACCGGATCCAACTCAACATCCAAGAGATCAAGCAGCCCGAGCTCGACGCCGCCCTCATCGCCCAGGGCATCTGCGACCAGCTGGTGCGCCGGGTGGCCTTCCGCCGGGCCATGAAGCGGGCCATCCAGACGGTCCAGAAGGCCGGAGCGCTCGGGATCAAGGTGCAGTGCTCGGGACGGCTCGGCGGGTCCGAGATGTCCCGCAAGGAGCAGTACCGCGAGGGCCGGGTGCCGTTGCACACGCTGCGGGCCGACATCGACTACGGCTTCCGTGAGGCCAAGACCACGTCGGGCCGGGTCGGAGTCAAGGTCTGGATCTACAAGGGCGACATCCTGCCCTACAAGGTCTCGATTGAGGACAAGATCACCCGCGAAGCGGCCATGGCCGTCGGTGAGACGTCCGGACAGAGCGGCCCGCGCCGTCTCATCACCGCCGGCGGCGGGCGCCGCAAGGCCGACTTCGGTGCCCCCGGCGAGGACGCGGCGACCACCAACGGCGCGGCACCGGACGACGAGCTGTTGGAGGAGCTGCTGCCCGAGGACGAGTCGACCGCGGTCGATGCGGCCCCCGTGACCGAGGACGTCGACACCGACGCAGACGAGGCGGACGACGCGGACGACGCGGACGACGCGGCCGAGGCTCCGGTGGCCGATCTCCTGCCCGTCGCGCCGGCCGAGCCGGACGATCTGGAGCGCCAGCTGGCCAAGGACGAGGAGATGGAGCGCCAGAACCGTCACGAGCACCATGAGGCCCCGCACTTCCGCAAGGAGTCGGACTGACATGTTGATGCCCAAGAAGGTCAAGCACCGCAAGACGCAGCGGGGCCGGTTGAACGGCCAGGCCAAGGGGGGCGCCGCCGTCTCATTCGGCGACTTCGGCATTCAGGCCATGGAGCCCGGGTGGTTGACGGCCCGCCAGATCGAAGCGGCCCGTATCGCCATGACCCGGCATGTCAAGCGTGGTGGGAAGGTCTGGATCCGCGTCTTCCCGGACAAGCCGGTCACCCAGAAGCCGGCCGAGACCCGCATGGGCTCGGGCAAGGGCAACCCCGAATTGTGGGTGGCCGTGGTGCACCCGGGCCGGATCCTGTTCGAGCTCTCCGGTGTCGACGAGGAACTGGCCCGCGCCGCCATGGAGCGCGCCATCCAGAAGCTGCCCTTCAAGGCCCGGTTCGTGGTGCGGCCGGGGACACACGGTCATGCCGAGGTGGCGATCTGATGGCGACCGCTTCTGACCTGGCGCTGCTCGACGGCGATGAGTTGGCCGGCCGTCTCGGTGAGGGCCGGCGCGAGCTGTTCAACCTGCGCTTCCAACTGGCCACGGGCCAGCTGGACAATCCGGCTCGGGTCAGCCAGGTCCGGCACGAAATCGCCCGGATCCTGACCGTGCTGCGCGCCCGGGAAATTCTCGAGGCCGAGGGCACGTACGTGGCCGCCACGACCGAGGAGCGCGAGGCGGCCCTGGCCAAGCTGGCGGCGGAGGATGCCGTCGTGGCCGAGCATGCCGCCGCCCGGGCCGCTGAAGCCGAGGCCGTGCACGATCTCGAGCACGTCGCCGTCGACGATGACGGATTGGACGTCGATGACGAATTAGAAGAGGAAGAGGAAGAGGCCTGATGGCCGACGAGACCGAAGAGACGACAGAAGTGCCCGAAACCGCCGCCGAGGATGGGGCCGTGACCGCCGGGAAGGCCGACGTCACGCCGGCTCCCGAGCCCGCCACGGTGGCCGCTGCCGGGCCCACCGCCAAGACCACCGCCACGTCCAACGCCGGACCGGCCGACGACGAGGGGCGACCCAACCGCCGCAAGGTACGCGAGGGCGTCGTGGTGTCCGATGCCATGCAGTCCACCGTCGTCGTGGCCGTGGTGGAGCGGGTCCGTCACCCCCGCTACGGCAAGACGGTGCAGCGGACCAAGAAGCTCTACGTGCACGACGCCGAGGACCGCGCCAAGGTCGGCGATCGGGTTCGGGTCCAAGAGACCCGCCCACTGTCCAAGCTGAAGCGCTGGCGCCTGACCGAAGTGGTGGAGCGGGCCCGATGATTCAACAGGAGTCGCGGCTGCGGGTGGCCGACAATTCCGGCGCGCGCGAGGTGCTGTGCATCCGCGTGCTCGGAGGGTCGCGCCGTCGCTACGCCAGTATCGGGGATGTCTTCGTGGCCACGGTCAAGGACGCCATCCCGGGCGCAGCCGTGAAGAAGGGCGATGTCGTGAGGTGCGTGGTGGTGCGCACCAAGAAGGAGAAGCGTCGCCCAGACGGCAGCTATATACGCTTCGACGAGAACGCGGCGGTGCTGATCAACGACCAGCAGCAACCGCGAGGCACACGCATCTTCGGCCCGGTGGGCCGTGAGTTGCGTGACAAGAGGTTCATGAGAATCGTGTCGTTGGCTCCGGAGGTGTTGTGATGCGGATCCACAAGGGTGACCAGGTGATCGTGCGGTCGGGTAAGGACAAGGGCAAGAAGGCCGAAGTCATCCGGGCCTTCCCGGCCGAGGGGCGGGTGATCCTCGAGGGGGTCAACGTGGCCAAGCGTCACGCCAAGCCGACCCGGGCCACCCAGCAAGGTGGTGTGATCGACAAGTTCATGCCGGTGCAGGTCTCGACCGTGGCCCTGCTCTGCAAGAGCTGTGACAAGCCGACCCGGGTGGGCATGAAGATCGACAAGAACGGCCACAAGGTGCGGGTCTGCCGCAAGTGCGGGGCCGAACTGTGACCGATACCGGCACCACCACCACCACTGCCTCCACCGCCGGCACCGCCGGCACGGGCGCCCCGGCCCGGCCTCGGCTCTTCGAGCGCTACCTAGCCGAGATCCGCCCACTTCTCCAAGAGGAGCTGGGACTGGGCAACATCATGGAGGTCCCCCGACTCGAGAAGATCGTCATCAACATGGGCGTGGGCCGGGCCACCCAGCAGGCTTCCCTGATCGAAGGGGCGCAGCGCGACCTGGAGATCATCACCGGGCAGAAACCGATCGTGACCCGGGCCAAGCAGTCCATCGCCGGCTTCAAGCTCCGCGAGGGCCAGGCCATCGGGGCCAAGGTCACTCTGCGGGGCGATCGGGCCTGGGAGTTCTTCGATCGCCTGCTCAGCCTGGCCATTCCCCGCATCCGTGACTTCCGTGGCCTGTCACCGCGTTCATTCGACGGCAAGGGCAACTACACCTTCGGGGTCACCGAGCAGTTGATCTTCCCGGAGATCGACTACGACAAGATCGACTCGGTCCGGGGCATGGACATCACGATCGTCACCACCGCACGCAACAACGAGGAAGGGCGAGCGCTCCTAGCGGCGTTCGGCTTCCCGTTCCGACAGGAGACTCGATAAGCATCATGGCGAAGAAAGCACTGATTGAGAAGCAACAGCGCACACCCAAATTCAAGGTGCGCGGGTACACCCGCTGCCAGCGATGTGGCCGGCCCAAGGCCGTGTACAAGAAATTCGGGCTCTGCCGTATCTGCCTGCGCGTGATGGTGCACGCGGGCGAGATTCCCGGCGTGACCAAGGCGAGTTGGTAGGCCGCCCATGACGATGACTGATCCCATCGCGGACATGCTGACGCGTATCCGCAACGCCAATTCCGCCATGTTCGACACGGTGAAGATGCCGGGCTCGAAGCTGAAGGAGTCCCTGGCCTCCATCCTCGAGCGTGAGGGTTTCATCGCGGGCTACCACATGGAGCCCAACCCGGAGAAGCCGGGCACCACGCTGGAGATCTCCCTCAAGTACTCGGCCGACCGCACCCGCACCATCGCCGGTATCAAGCGGATCTCCAAGCCCGGCCTGCGTATCTACGCCCGGGCCGACGGCATCCCCCGCGTCCTGGGCGGGATGGGCGTGGCCGTGGTCTCGACCAGCCACGGGTTGATGACCGATCGTGAAGCTCGGAAGCGCCACCTCGGTGGCGAGGTGCTCTGCCATGTCTGGTAGGCCCACGACCGTGACGCGGGGTGATGGCTGATGTCGCGCATCGGGCGTTCGCCCATCTCGGTCCCGGCCAACGTCACCGTCACCCTCGAGGGCGCGAAGGTGAGCGTCAAGGGACCCCAAGGCACGCTGGAGCGTTCCTTGCCGACCGGCATCACGGTGGCCCAGGAAGGCGACGTGCTGGTGGTCAGCCGACCCGATGACGAGCGACGGCACCGCGCCCTGCACGGCCTGTCCCGGTCGTTGGTGGCCAACATGGTGACCGGGGTGACGGACGGGTACTCCAAGGAGCTCGAGATCGTCGGCGTCGGGTACCGCTGCACGGCCCGGGGCCCGGGCGCGCTGGAGCTGGCTCTGGGCTTCTCCCACCCCGTCTTCGTCAACGCCCCCGAGGGCATCACCTTCGAGGTCCCCGTGCCCACCCGCATCATCGTCAAGGGCACCGACAAGGAGAAGGTGGGCCAGGTGGCCGCCGACATCCGTAAACTCCGCAAACCCGAGCCCTACAAGGGCAAGGGCGTGCGCTACGCCGGCGAGCGGGTCCTCCGCAAGGCCGGAAAGGCAGCGAAGTAATGGCACCTCTCCATGATCGAACCCGCCTCCGGGCCCGGCGTCACACCCGGGTCCGGGCCAAGGTCACCGGGACGGCCGACGTGCCGCGCCTGGCCGTCCATCGGTCCAACCGGCACATCTCGGCCCAGGTCATTGACGACACCACCGGGCGGACCCTGGCCGCCGCTTCGTCGGTGGAGCCGGAGCAGCGCGCGTCATTGGGGCGGAGTGGCGGCGGTAACGTGACCGGCGCCGCCGCGGTCGGCCGCCTCCTGGGTACACGGGCCAAAGCGGCCGGCATCACCAAAGTGGTCTTTGACCGTGGTGGCTTCGTCTACCACGGGCGCGTCGCCGTTCTGGCCGACGCGGCACGGGCCGAGGGACTGGAGTTCTGAGCGTGGTCGACACACAGTACGAAGAGCGCACCATCAAGGTGAACCGGGTGGCCAAGGTGGTCAAGGGTGGACGTCGGTTCTCCTTTGCCGCCCTCATGGTGGTCGGCGACGGCAACGGAAAGGTCGGCCTGGGCTACGGCAAGGCCAAGGAAGCCGGCCTGGCGGTGCAAAAGGGCATCGAAGAGGCGCGCAAGAACCTCTTTGAGGTCCCGCTGGCCGGGAACACCATTGTGCACCCGGTGATCGGCGAGAGCGGTGCCGGGCGCGTCATGCTCAAGCCGGCCGCCCCCGGAACCGGGGTCATCGCCGGCGGCGCCGCCCGGGCCATCCTCGAGATGGCTGGCATCCGCGACATTCTGGCCAAGTCCCTGGGCTCGTCCAATGGGATCAACGTGGCCCACGCCACCATCGCCGGGCTCAAGGCGCTGCGCCGTCCCGATGAGGTGGCCGCCCTGCGGGGCAAGCAGGCCGACGAAGTGACGCCGGCCGGTGTGCTGCGCGCCTACCGCGAGCGCCGGCGTGAGACCGACCTGTTCGCCGGGGAGGCTCGCTGATCATGGCGGCCCAGGCGGCGAAGACCGCAACCAAGACGGCAACGAGGACCGCAAGGAAGAGCGCCACGAAAGAGGACGCGCGCCTGGTCGTGACCCAGACTCGTTCGGCCATCGGGAGCAAGCCCAAGCACCGCGGCACGCTGCGGGCGCTCGGCCTGCGGGGGATCGGGCAGTCCAACAACCTCCCCGATCGGCCGGAGATCCGGGGCATGGTGGCGCGCGTCCCCCATCTGATCAAGGTCGAGGAGGTGCCGGCATGAAGCTCCACGATCTGACGCCGCCCAAGGGTGCCACCAAGGCCAAGCAGCGGGTCGGCCGCGGCACCGGAGGAAAGGGCCACAAGACGGCCGGCCGGGGCATGAAGGGCCAGCGGGCCCGGAACACCGTGCCGGTCGGCTTCGAGGGCGGCCAACTTCCCCTCATGCAGCGCATTCCCAAGCTGAAGGGTTTCAAGAACCCCTTCCGGATCGCCTACACGCCGGTCAACATCGGTGTGCTGGCCGGCCTGGACGCCGACGAGATCACCGTGCAGACGATGGTCGACGCCGGGCTGTGCCGGCCGAAGGCGCTGGTCAAAGTGCTGGGCCAGGGGTCGTTGTCCCGACCGATCCGGGTCTCGGCCCATGCCTTCTCGGCTTCGGCCGAGGCCGCCATCTCGTCCGCGGGCGGTAGCGTAGAGCGGGTGCCCCTCCCCTTCGGCCACGGGCGTCCTCCGGCATCGGGCAATGCCTTGATGAACCGGTAGTGACCACACCCGGACGCGACTGACGAAGATCGGCCATGCTCTCCCGGCTCGCCAACATCTTCAGGGTTCCCGACCTTCGCAACAAGGTCATCTTCACCTTGGCCATCATCGCCCTCTACCAGATAGGGGCCAACGTCCCCGTCCCGGGCGTGAACTGGGGCCAGTTGCAGTCGCTCCAGAGCACGGCGTCTGCTTCGGGTGTCCTCGGGTTCCTGAATCTCTTCAGCGGTGGCGCGCTGGTGCGCCTGGCCGTCTTCGGCCTGGGCGTGATGCCCTACATCACCAGTTCCATCATCATCCAGCTGCTGTCGACCGTCATCCCAAAGTTGGAGGAGTGGCGCGACCAGGGTGCGGTGGGGCAGAAGAAGATCACCCAGACCACGCGGTACCTGACGGTGGCGCTGGCCCTCATGCAGTCCTCGGGCCTGGTCTACGCCTTCCACGGTCACGACTCTGCCCTTTTGGGCACCAGCATTGACCTCATCCCGAGGTTCAATCTGGGCCTGGCCGCCTTCATGGTCCTGTGCCTGACGGCGGGGACGGCCTTCGTCATGTGGTTGGCCGAGCTCATCACCCAGCGCGGCATCGGGCAGGGCATGTCCATCTTGATCTTCGCCAACGTGGTGGCCGCCATCCCGACCGGTTTCAGGGCCATTTACGAGGAGGGCGGGAAGATCAAGTTCTCGGTGATCCTGATCGTCTCCCTCGCCCTGCTGGTCACCATCGTGTTCTTCGATCAGGGCCAGCGACGAATACCCGTGACCTTCGCCCGGCGCGTGGTGGGACGACGAATGTACGGGGGGAGCAGCACGTACATCCCCCTGAAGGTGAACCAATCGGGGGTGATCCCGATCATCTTCGCCTCGTCGGTCCTCTACATCCCGGTCCTGTTGTCCAATGTGATCCAGTTCAACTGGTTCCAGAACTTCGTCCGCAACAGTCTGCAGCCCACCAGCTTCTTCTACATCGGGCTCTACTTCATCCTCATCTTCATGTTCACGTTCTTCTACGTGTACGTGGCCTTCGACCCGCATCAACAGGCCGACCTCATCCGCAAACAGGGTGGGTTCGTCCCCGGCATCCGGCCCGGTCCGCCGACCGAGCGTTACTTCGCGCACATCTTGAGCCGGATCACCGTGGTGGGTGCCCTGTTCCTCGGCAGCGTGGCCGTGGTGCCCTCGGTGATCATGGCGCTCTGGCACATCAACCGGTTCCCCTTCTACGGGACGACCCTGCTGATCTCGGTGGGCGTCGCCCTCGAGACGATGCGGCAGATCGACAGCCAGCTCATGATGCGCAACTACGAAGGCTTCCTCAAGTAGGGCATTGTGATCCCCGGGGTCAGGCTCGTAGTTCTCGGCAAACAGGGGGCAGGCAAGGGAACGCAGTGCGTTCGCCTGTCACATCACTACGTCGTGCCGCACGTCTCGACCGGTGACATGCTGCGCGGCGAGGTCAAGTCCCAGACCCCCTTCGGCGTGCGGGCCCAAAAGCTGATGGACGAGGGTGAGCTCATCCCTGACGACATGGTGATGCAGATGGTCCGGGGCCGGCTGTCCGAACGCGACACCCGGGGCCGGGGCTTCGTCCTCGACGGGTGCCCCCGCACCACCGGCCAGGCCGAAGCCCTGGACGACATCATGTTCCCGTTCGGGATGGACCTGGTGGTCGACCTCCAGGTCCCCACCCCCCTGGTCATGAAGCGGCTGGCCTCGCGGCGGGTCTGCGTCGATTGCGGGTCCAACTACTCGACGGCCGCCCCGCCCATGGTCAACTGGACCTGCGACGTCTGCGGCGGCGAGGTGGTCCAGCGCGAGGACGACACCGAGGAGGCGATCCAGCGCCGCTTGGACCTCTACGAGGCCCAGACGGCGCCCCTGATCGCCTGGTACACCGAGCGCAACCTGCTGGTCACCATCAACGGGACCGGCTCGCCCGACGCGGTGACCCGCCGGGTGGTCGGGGCCATCGACGCCCAGCGCCAGAAGCGGAAGGAGCGGAAGGAGTAGCGGTGCGGCGCAACGACGAAGAACTGGACAAGATGCGCAAGGCGGGCAAGGTGGTGGCGGAGATGCACGAGGCCACCCGCGCCGCCGCCAAGCCCGGGGTGACCACCCTCGAAGTGGACGCCGTGGCCCGCGCCGTGCTCGAGCGCCGGGGCGCCGCGTCGAACTTTCTCGGCTACCACGGCTTCCCGGCCGTCATCTGCACCTCGCCCAACGACATGATCGTGCACGGGATCCCCGGCCCCTACACGCTCAAGGAGGGGGACATCCTCTCCATCGACTGCGGGGCCATCATCGAGGGCTACCACGGGGACGCCGCCTTCACCATGGGCATCGGGGAGGTCTCGGCGGAAGCCCAGAAGCTCATGGACGTGACCGAGCGCAGCCTGTGGGCCGGCATCGAGCAGCTCAAGAAGGGCAATGCCCTGCACGAGGTGGGGCGGGCCGTCCAGGCCGTGGCGGAGGCCGGCGGGTTCTCCGTGGTGCGTGAGTACGTCGGCCACGCCATCGGCACGGCCATGCACGAGCAACCCCAGGTGCCGAATTACTGGCCCGGGAACCGGGGCCCGACGCTCAAGACGGGCATGGTCTTCGCCGTCGAGCCCATGGTCAACGCCGGCTCGGCCGGGACCCGCCAGCTCGACGACGGCTGGAGCGTGGTCACGGCCGACGGGCACCTCTCGGCCCACTTCGAGCACACAATCGCCGTGACCCCCGACGGCCCGGAGGTCTTCACGCTGCCCTGAATCGGGGCCCATCCCTGCTCCGGCTGGAAATCACCGCTGGTTACGGTAGAATCATCTGCTGGCTCTGGGCCAGGCCCCTTTCGGGGGTCTCCTGTCGCCGGGCCACATCCGAGAAACGCCGCTCCGGCCACCGCGCCGCCGGCGGGCTCGGGAGATCACCAGATGCAACGATTGAGGAGAGTCACCTGCCCAAGCCCAAGGAAGACGCCATCGTGCTCGAAGGCACGGTGGTCGAGCCACTGCCCAACGCCATGTTCCGAGTCGAGCTCGAGAACGGACACAAGGTGTTGGCGCACAGCTCGGGAAAGATGAGGATGCACCGCATCCGCATTCTTCCGGGGGACAAGGTGCAGGTGGAGATCACTCCGTACGACCTCAACCGGGGCCGTATCACCTACCGCTACAAGTAACCAGAAGGACAGGAACGCGACGTGAAAGTTCGGCCAAGCGTGAAGCCGATCTGTGAGAAATGCAAGGTCATCCGGCGCCACGGCGTGGTCCGGGTGATATGTGTCAACCCGCGCCACAAGCAGCGGCAGGGCTGAGGAGAGGATACAGATGGCCCGTATAGCTGGAGTCGATATCCCCCGCGAGAAGCGGCTCGAGATATCCCTGACCTACATTTTCGGCATCGGCAACACCCTGTCGGAGCAGATCTGCCAAGCGGTGGAGGTCAACCCCTCGACCCGCGTCCGCGATCTCACCGACGAAGAGGTGGCGCGCCTGCGCAGCTACATCGACACCAACTTCCGGGTCGAGGGCGACCTGCGTCGCGACGTGTCCCAGGACATCAAGCGCAAGATGGAGATCAACTGCTACCAGGGCGTACGGCACCGCAAGGGCCTGCCCGTGCACGGCCAGCGCACGCACACCAACGCCCGGACCCGCAAGGGACCGAAGAAGACGGTGGCCGGGAAGAAGAAGGTGAAGAAGTAGATGGCCAAGCCCACCAAACAGGCGCGTCGGCCGCGCAAGCGTGAGCGCAAGAACATCAGCTACGGCGTGGCCCATATCAAGAGCTCGTTCAACAACACCATCGTCTCCATCGCCGATCCCGAGGGCAACGTGTTGGCCTGGGCCTCGGCCGGCAACGTCGGGTTCAAGGGCTCCCGCAAGTCCACCCCCTTCGCGGCCCAGCTGGCCGCCGAGGCCTGCGCCAAGCGGGCGATGGAGCACGGGGTGCGCAAGGTCGACGTCCTGGTGCGAGGTCCCGGTTCCGGCCGTGAGACCGCCATCCGATCGCTCGCCGCGGTGGGCATCGAGGTCGTGGGCATCAAAGACGTCACCCCCATCCCCCACAACGGCTGCCGCCCCAAGAAGCGGCGTCGGGTCTAAGAGGAAGTTCTATGGCTAGATATACCGGACCCGTGTGCCGACTGTGCCGGCGCGAGCGGACCAAGCTCTTCTTGAAGGGTGAGCGCTGCTACTCGCTCAAGTGCCCCGTCTCCGAGGCGGTGACCGACCGTCACAGCCGCGCCTACCCGCCCGGCGAGCACGGTCGCGACCGCATGCGCCAGGGGTCGGAGTACCTGACCCAGCTCCGCGAGAAGCAGAAGGCCCGCCGCATCTACGGGCTCTTGGAGAAGCAATTCCGCAACCTCTACGAGGAATCCAGCCGCCAGCCCGGCATCACCGGTGAGAACCTGCTGCGCAACCTGGAGCTCCGGCTCGACAATGTGGTCTTCCGGGCCGGATGGGGAGCCAGCCGGCGCCAGGCCCGCCAGTTCGTCCGCCACGGCCACGTGCTGGTCAACGGCCGCAAGACCGACATCCCGAGCTACCGGGTCCGCCAGGGCGACCAGGTCACGCTCAAGGAAGCCACCCGGGCGAACTTCTCGGTGCGCCGCAACATGGACACGTTGGAGCGGACGACGCCGGCCTGGCTCGAGACCCGTGACGCCGGGTTCAGCGTGGCCGTGCTGAACCCACCGCTGCGCGAGCACATCGATGAGCCCGTGCAGGAGCAGCTCATCGTCGAGCTCTACTCCAAGTAGGACCAAGTAGGACCCCGGACACCCCCGACCCCCGACCCCGACCGACCACCCATCCCCGCTACAGGAGTCACCCACATGCTGATAATCCAACGACCGACAGTCGAAGCAGTCGACGAGGAGCAGGACCACCGGCAGCGTTTCGCCGTCGGCCCGCTCGATCCCGGCTTCGGCACCACGCTGGGCAATTCGCTGCGCCGCACCC
>Ga0208357_1001560_pt1 | contig 16488 bp, 12 predicted proteins | sample NGESurdeep092012_6_FD_184487 | JGI IMG/M metagenome (GOLD analysis project Ga0208357, IMG submission 184487) | Arctic peat soil microbial communities from Barrow, Alaska - NGEE Surface sample F52-2 deep-092012 (SPAdes) | ecosystem: Environmental > Terrestrial > Soil > Wetlands > Peat ... | reverse complement strand
CCGATCTTCTGGATCATCTTTCCCGTTATCTTTCTGTACCAGTTGACGATCCGTTCCGGGCGCTTCGGCCATCTGCAGGAGTGTCTCGTGGGCGTGACCGAGGACAGCCGTCTGCAACTGCTGCTGATTGCCTTTGCGTTCGGCGCGTTCTTCGAGGGAGCGGCGGGGTTCGGCACGCCGGTTGCTGTGTGCGGAGCGATGCTGATTGGTCTGGGCTTTTCTCCACTGAAAGCGGCAGGGCTCACGCTGCTCGCCAATACCGCTCCCGTGGCGTTTGGCGGATTAGGCATTCCTGTGATTGCTCTGCATGGCGTAACGGGGCTGGATACGCTGGTACTTACGCGTATGGTCTCCGCGCTGATCGCGCCGTTCTGCGTAATCGTTCCCTTCTGGCTGATCTGGGCGTTTGCCGGATTCAGAAGGATGCTTGAGATATGGCCGGCCATTCTGCTGACTGGCGTCACGTTCGGCGTCACACAACTGCTGGTGGCGCGACTACAGGGCCCGTGGCTTGTCGATATTGCCGCGTCGGTTGTCACCATCGGCGTGCTTGTTCTTTTCCTGCGGGTGTGGCAGCCGAAGCACATCCTGAACGCCAGCTGCCAGCGCGTAGCTCGACGGGCACGCGAAGGAGGGGGCTCCTCCCGTATGGCTCTGAGAGCGGCGCTTCCGTGGGTCGTGCTTGCCTTGTGCGTGGCCGTGTGGGGAACGCCACGGTTTTCGCTTTGGCTGAATACGTGGGCCACGACGCATTGGACCGTTCCCGGGCTTAATGAGATGGTTTTGCGCATGCCGCCGGCGGTCCCTTTGCCCACGGCTGAGTCCGCCATTTTCACCTTCAACTGGCTCTCTGCTACGGGCACGGGAATCCTGTTCTCCGCACTTGTTGCCGCGGCATTGATGCGCATGAGACTACGCGATGTCGCGGAAATCTTCTGGCAAACCGTGGTGGCGACACGCTATACCGCCATTACGATCGCCGCTCTGATGGGGCTTGGCTTTCTTACCCGCTTCTGCGGCCTGGATGCGACGCTCGGACTCGCCTTTGCGCGCACTGGGGCGTTCTATCCGTTTTTTGGCACGCTCATTGGATGGTTAGGAACCGCTTCGACCGGTTCAGATACTTCTTCCAATGTCCTCTTTGGAAGCCTGCAACAACTCACAGCCCACCAACTGGGGATCTCGCCGGTCCTGATGGCGGCCGCCAACTCCGGCGGTGGAGTCATGGGCAAGATGGTCGCGCCGCAGAGCATCGTGGTCGCAAGCACGGCCACCAACACTTATGGCAAGGAAGGCGCGATCCTCCGGTCCGTGCTGGTGCATAGCATCGCATTGGCTTGCCTCATGGGTTTGCTGGTTTCCCTCGCTGTTTATTCACCCACGCTGATGCATCTGCTGCTCCATTGACCTCCGCCCGCTTCCGGGCCTGGTTCAACTCAAGCCGCCTAACCTGAATCCGCTTACCCCAGGAGAACTGCAATGATGTTGCCCCTCATGATCCTTTCCGCCATACTGTCGCCCCAAAGTCACACCGCAACGCCAGCGGGTTTTACCCTCTGGCCGAGAGGCGTGCCTCCCAGCGGCATTGGCGAAAAGGACCCTTTTGGAAACCATACTCTGTCCATCTCCCACAGAGACAAGAATGGGCTTGTAGAAGTCCACGAAGAATTTACCGATGTAATTGTCGTTCAAACGGGCAGCGCAACGCTGGTTGTCGGCGGCACGGTTGACGATCCCCAGTCCACAGGGCCTGGCGAGGTTCGCGGCAAGTCCATTGTGAATGGCGTAACGCGCGTTGTCCGCGCTGGCGACGTGATCCACATCCCAGCAGGCACGCCGCATCAGTTCTTCATCGCGCCCGGCAGTCAGATCACATATTTTCTAGTGAAGATCGCGGCCCACTGATTCCGAACGCAGGCATAACCGAGAATGTCGGGAAGCTGGACTTGAACAAATTTCGCCGTGGCTGCGTTTCGTAATTTATGGCCTTGGCATGACTTACGCGGCCGCCGGCGGTGCAATAATGCGCAACGCATTTTTTTCTTTGACAATGGTCTGACAATATGACTAATATACGGCTCACGTAAAAGTCCCTCGACTCCGCGACATCCAGCACCAGTTCATCTGGCCATGCATTCGACGGAACGTTAGGTGAGTCGCAGATTATCTCGAAAGATGGAGCCCACTATGCTCAGCCGCAAAACTTTTCTACTGTTCGTCGTTGCCATGATCTCGTTCATGGCCAACCGCCCGGCCTATACGCAGGCAGTAGCCAACTCTGAGATTCATGGGATCGTCCAGGACGCGACTGGGGCCGTCATTGCGGGCGCGCAGATTCGCGCGACGCAGATCGAGACTGGCCGCGTACAGCAGGCAACCAGCGGCAGCGATGGAATCTACAGTCTGCCTAACCTTCCTGTCGGAGATTACAGGATCAATGCGGTGTTGCAGGGGTTCAAGAGCTACAGCCATTCGGGCATCATTCTACAGGTAGGCAACAATGTTCAGGTGAACATTGTGCTTGAGATCGGTAGCGTCTCCGATCACGTGGACGTTTCCGCGGACGCGGCCATGGTCCAGACGCAGGACACGTCCATATCGCAGGTCATCGACCAACGGCGGATCGTAGAGCTTCCGCTGAACGGACGTCAGGCCACCGACCTGATCCTGCTTTCGGGTGGGGCCGCTCAACCGCCAAACTCCACCCGCGTGATCACCACGCACGATTATCCCAGCGCCGTGGGCATCTCCATTTCCGGTGGACAGATCAATGGGAACAACTATCTGCTCGATGGTGCGGACCACAATGACTCGCACTCTAACGTCAACCTGCCATTTCCGTTTCCCGACGCCCTGCAGGAGTTCAGTGTCCAAAGCAGCGGAATCTCTGCACGCTATGGGTTGCATCCCGGCGCGGTCGTCAACGTCATCACCAAGTCCGGAACGAACAAGTTCCACGGCAGCCTGTTTGAGTTCGTCCGCAACGGCGACTTCAACGCCCGCAACTTTTTCGCGACATCGCAGGACTCCCTGCATCGCAACCAGTTTGGCGGCACGGTCGGGGGGCCGATCCAGCACAACAAAATATTTCTGTTTTCCGGCTTTCAGGCGACGCGCGAACGCACGGCTCCCCCGCAGTTGAAGGCCTTCGTTCCAACAGCCGCAGTGCTGGCCGGGGACTTCAGTGTTGTCGACGGTCCCACCTGCCAATCGAATCATGTCGCCCGGACGCTCTACGATCAGGCAACTGGCCAGGCGTACACAAACAACTACATCGATCCCAGCACATTTAGCGCGCCCTCCCTGGCGATGCTTAAATCAGTTCCCGTATCGACCGACCCCTGCGGCCTCATCACCTATGCCATTCCGAATCCCAACAACGAGAACCAGTATGTGGGCCGCCTGGACTGGGCACAGAGTGCAAAGAACTCGCTCTTTGGACGCTATTTCATCGACGACTACACGAACCCGGCTCTTTATAAAGGCGATCTGCTAACAACGACACGCTCCGCGCTCAACCAGCGCGCGCAGTCCATCGTGATTGGAGATCAGTACAACATTAACGCCGGTCTATTGAATTCGCTACGAGTCGGCTTTGTCCGGCTGGCCGTGCACCGCGCGCAGCCATCTGGAATGCCAAGCCCCGTCAGCCTCGGCGTGAACATGTACAACGCCATCCCCGACTTTCTCGACCTGTCCATCACCAACTACTTCTCGGTGGGCGGCGGATCAAATGCTCCAGCCACTTTTATCCGAAACCAATGGCAGGTTGCCGATGACGTCGACTGGATCAAAGGGAGGCACCATTTTAGCTTTGGCGGGGAGTTTATCCCCGGGCAGATGGATGAGAACAACATTCAGTACGCGAATGGCGAGTTCAACTTCAACGGTTCGCGAACAAACGCCATCGGCAACTCGCAAAGTGGCGACGCACTTGCAGATTTTCTGCTCGGGGCGGTCAATACGGTCATCGACTCCAATATTGCCCGTGTCGACCTCCGGCAGAAGTACATTGGCATCTATGTTGAAGACGGATTTCAGGTGACGAAACGGCTCAATATTCACGCTGGGATTCGCTGGGAGCCGTTCCTCCCGGAGCATGACGCGCTGGCTCGCGGCAACCACTTTTCCTTGCCCGACTTTATTGCGGGCAACACCACGACCGTCTATAACAATGCGCCTCCGGGACTCTTTTTCTTCGGCGACAAGGGAATTCCCAAGTCGTATGCAAATGGCAGCTACAAGGACTTTGCGCCTCGCATCGGCTTTGCGTACGACCCGACGGGGACGGGGACCGAAAGCATTCGTGCTTCGTATGGCATCTTCTTCGATCAGCCGGAGTCTTTCACTATCCGCGATTTCGGCGTTACGGCTCCGTGGGGCAACGCCATTACGCTGACCGCGCCCGCAGGCGGCTTCGCAAATCCGGTTGCAGGCTATACCTTTCCCACTCCCGTTCCGCCGACGAAGAACGCCATCTTCCCGAAGCAGGCGACCTACATCAACATGCCGCTAAATCTACACCACCCCTATATGCAACAGTACAGCCTGAGCCTGCAACACCAGGCGCGGTCGAACTGGCTGTTCGCGCTCGATTACATTGGCAACCGGGCGACGCATCTGCGCAGCGGTCGCGAGCAGAACCCTGCCGTCTACATTCCTGGCGCGTCCACAACGAAAAACACGGCCACTCGGCGCACTCTCTATCTGCTCAATCCGGCGACCGGCGTCTACTACTCGCAGATTTCGTACATGGATGACGGCATCAACACGTTCTACAACGCGTTGCGGGTAAAAGCGGAACACCGCTTCAGCAACCACTTCTCGCTGCTTTCGGTGTACACGTGGTCGAAGTGCCTGCAAGACGCCGAGCCACTTGGGAATCGACTCTCCGGCAGCAACGAGTCGAACCCTTACAACAAGCTCGCGGACTTTGGCCCATGCGACTACGATCTGCGGCATAACTGGACGAATTCAGCCGTGATCGATGGACCACAGTTCGGCAGCCGGCTGGTCAACCTCGCTGCCGGCGGATGGCAGATTGCCTTTCTGCTCAACCTTCATACCGGGTTTCCTTTCAATCTCACGACCGGCACCGACCAGTCTTTCTCCGGCGTTGGGCTGGACCGCCCCGATGTCGTCTCTGGGGCCAATCCGTATGTACGCAACAAGAAGACACTGCTGTGGGTGAATCCGTCGGCGTTCGTTCCCAACGCCCCAGGAACCTTCGGCACGGCTGGCGCCAACTCCATGATCGGGCCGGGCTATTTCGATACCGATGCTACGCTGATAAAGTCCTTCAACATTACGAAGCATCAGAAGTTCGACCTACGATTTGAATTTTTCAATGTCTTCAACCACACCAATTTCCAAGCACCCGTTTCAAATCGAAGCTCGTCGAAGTTTGGAATAATCCAGGCATCGAATCCCGCTCGGATCATTCAGCTCGCAGGAAAATACACCTTCTAGCTGCGGACGGGTCAAGCTATGATTTTCTCTCGCGTTTGGGCGAAGCCCGCAACCGCGCATAAAGGAGCAGAGTAGATGGGTATGGAATTCGATCGAAGAAGGTTCGTGCAGTTTCTGGGCGCAATTTCAGCCGGGTTTGGGTTTCGGGGAGGCGATCCGGCGACAGTTGCAGCGCAGGAACCTACCCGCAAATATGCCAGCGCCAAAGCCTTTAGCCGCTCGGCCACGGTGAACCGCAAGGATGTAGTCGGCATTCAGGTAAAGCCCTTCGCCTGGGTCGACGAAGGCATCGACAGCCTGCTCGATACGATTCAACAGAAGGGCAATGTCAATACGGTCTTCGCCTATACCTACGATTACGATCCGAACCGCACGACCAAGGGTGGGCCAATTCCTCTTCCCGACCATGGGAAGTATGGGTCAGGGAAATTGCGCACTGGCGGGGCGTTTTACGATTACGATCTCAAGTACTTTCGTGATAGTACGCTTACGGACTTTCGCTCTCCCGACGAGCCCAACTTCAACGTGATTACGGCCGTCGCTCCGAAGATGAAAGCACGTGGCATGGATTTCTTCGCATGGGACTACAACAATGCCTTCCCCGTCATGATGCGAAGCATTCCCGGCTTTACAGACGTCGCCGAGATCGACGTTTATGGGCGACGGACTACAAGCGCGTGCTTCAACCACCCCAACTACCGCGCACACCTCACGGGCAAGATCGAATCGTACCTTTCGCAGTACCCGTCGGAGGTCCGGGGGATCATGTGGGGCTGCGAGCGCATGGGGCCGATCGACAATATGATTGGCGGCGGTTGGGCCACAACAGGCATCTCGTGTTTCTGCCCGTTTTGCTGCGCCAAGGCGCGTGCCCGTGGCATCTCGGTCGCACGCGCCAAACAGGGCTATATCAAGCTTGACAACCTCTTCCATTCCGCAGGCGAGCACCGGAGACCGGATGACGGGTACTTCGTCGTCTTCATGCGCACGATCTTCGAGTACCCGGAGATTTTGAGTTGGCACTCCCTTTGGAATGACAGCTATCATGAGGTTCGCTCCGAACTTTACGGAACGGCAAAGGCAATCGCGCCAGAAAAGCCCTTTGGCTTTCATATCGTGCAGAACATTACGTTCAGCCCCTTCTACAGCGCCATCGACGACTATGCTCGACTTGCCGCCTACGCGGATTTTCTGAAAATCGCAACGTATAACAACGCCGGCGGCCCGCGCATGGCCCACTTCGTCGATCGTCTTTGCTCGACCGTTTTTGCCGACGCTTCTCCATCCGACCTCGAACCGCTCTATTACAAGATGATGGGCTATAAACAGGCGCCATTCGATCAGATCATCAAGAATGGTCTTACGCCGGACTATGTGGCGAGCGAAACCAAGAGAGCAATCGAAGGCACAGGAGGAGCGGTGCAAATCTATCCTGGCATCGACATTGACGTTCCTACAGCGCCGGGCGAGAAGCACACTAGTCCGGACGATGTTCGCGCGGCCACAACAGCCGCCTTCCGCGCTGGAGCGAACGGAGTTGTGCTTTCCCGGGAATACCACGAGATGTGGCTGGCCAATCTCTCGGCGGCGGGCGAGACGACGCGCAAGATATTCTCCTCGGGCAGCGCCGCCGGATGATCTGAACCGCTTTCGCAACGGAAGCAGGAGGATGTTAGCGCACGCCATGTACTACCAATGTATTTCAACCCCAACATCCCTCCAACTTCGAGCGTCACATTCATGAATCTACGGACAACCGCGACAGATCTTTTTCTTCAGACGCTGAAGCGGGTGAGCGTCGCCGAGACAATGCAGAAGCAGATCTCCTGCGGCAATTCGATCCTTCGCATTGGCGATACTTCCTATTTTCTGCGGCAATTCCGGAGGATCGTAATTATTGGAATGGGTAAGGCTGCGGTGTCTATGTTTGAGACCCTTCTGCCAATGATCGAGCCCGAACTCGACCCTAACCAGACGCCTGAAGGCATTTTGAGCTGCACGGTCCTGCCACGGCGAAGCGACCCCCGGTTTCAATGCTTTGTTGGCAGCCACCCCATCCCGAGCGAGCATTCGATCTCCGCCGCGGAAGCGATTCTCAATCTGCTGCAACGTTGCGACGAGAGTTGCCTCGTCCTTTTTCTGTTGAGCGGTGGCGCTTCTGCGATGGTTGAAAAGCCGCTGGATCACAGCATTCCGCTGGCTCAGATGGCACGGTTTCACAGGGCGTTGGTTCAATCCGGGCTTCCTATAACACAGATTAATGTTCTGAGAAAACACTTCTCCGCGGTGAAGGGAGGGCGGCTTGCGATTGCCGCCGGCGGTGCAACACAATGCACCCTTCTCATCTCCGACGTTCCGGGAAACGCGCTTCACATGGTTGGCTCCGGCCCCTCGCTGCCCGATCCATCTACCGTTGATGAATGCCGAAGCATCATCGAGTCGAACCTTGCCGCTTTAGAATTACCGGACCGTGTCCGTGAATTTTTTCGAGGGCCTGCTCTTCCAGAGACGCCAAAGCCGGGTCACCGTTCCTTCATCAAGGCGCAGGCACTGTCACTGTTATCGAGCGACGACCTTTGCCGGGAGGCCTCTGCCATTGCAGCGGGGCTCGGTTTTGAAGTCGTAATAGACAATCATTGCGACGACTGGGACTATCGCGATGCAGCGTCGTATCTGCTGGACAGGATCATTGCCCTGCAACGGAAGCATCCTAGAATTTGTCTTTTGTCGGCGGGTGAGGTCGCGGTGAAACTCGGCAAGGAGTATGGTCTCGGAGGACGGAATCAACACTTCGTACTGGAATGCGCCCGTCTTATCGTGGAACGTGGGCACCCTGTAACCGTCCTTAGCGGCGGCTCCGACGGCATAGACGGCAATAGCCTCGCAGCAGGAGCCGTCTGCGACGAGACGACCCTAGACCGCGCTCATGCGCTCGGCCTCGATCCAACCACAGCATTGGACAGGTTCAGCAGTTTCCATCTCTTCGACGCTCTTGGCGATACGGTCATCACTGGACCGACGGGCAACAATGTCAGAGACCTGCGCATCCTGCTCATGTCTGCGTAGTAGCCGCCGGACCGCATATTTGCGAAACGGCCGCGGCGGCTTGCGCTTCTGTGGCCGTTTCGGCGGCCATTACGCGCGCATAGGCAGGCACGGTAAGAAATTCCGTGAACTTCGGCGACTCGATCAAATCCCTCATCAGGGACGCAGCATGGACGTAGGCACTGTAACGATCCGCGCCCACGGTGCCTTCGGCACGCTGCAATTCCTCATCGATAAACCTGTGGCAAAGATCTACCGTCACCGAAGTTCCATTGTCTAAAGTGGCACCATGATGCACCCATTGCCACAACTGCGCCCGGCTGATCTCCGCCGTGGCGGCATCTTCCATCAGGTTGAATAAAGGGACGCAACCAATTCCGCGCAACCAGGCTTCGATGTACCCCAGTCCCACGGCGACGTTTTGCCGCAAGCCAGCCTCCGTCACCGGCCCCTCCGGCACCCGCAACAGGTCTTCCGCCGTTACATGAAGGTCCTTCAACTGCTTATTTATCTGATTTGGCTGCGGCATGATCCGGTTGAAGACTTCGAGCGCCACGGGCACTAAGCCTGGATGTGCAACCCAGGTTCCGTCATGCCCGTCAGCCGCCTCCCGTTCCTTGTCGGCACGCACGCCGGCAATCGCGCGTTCATTGGCTTCTGGATCATTCTTGATCGGGATCAACGCACTCATCCCACCGATAGCGCTCACTCCCCGGCTGTGGCATGTCTTGATGGTGAGCCTCGAGTAGCTACGCATAAAGTGGACTGTCATACCGACCTGCGCGCGATCCGGAAGGATCATGCTTTGGTCTCCTGAAAACTTCTTGATGAACGAAAAGATGTAGTCCCATCGTCCGCAATTCAGGCCGGCGGAGTGGTCACGCAGTTCGTAAAGGATTTCGTTCATCTCAAACGCTGCCAGAATTGTCTCGATCAGCACGGTGGCCTTGATCGATCCAGAGGGAAGCCCGAGTTCCTGTTCGGCAACTACAAAGATTTCGTTCCACAACCGTGCTTCGAGATGGCTCTCCAGCTTTGGCAGGTAGAAGTATGGGCCAGACCCACGCGTGAGCAACTCCTTTGCATTGTGAAACGCGAACAAGGCGAAATCGAAGATCCCACCACTCATCGCTTGTCCATCGACGCGGACATGAGCCTCATCGAGATGCCATCCGCGCACACGGACAAACAACACGGCCGGCCTCTCAACCAATTTGTAACTCTTTCCAGTCCTTTCATCCGAAAACGCGATCGTCCTCCGTACGGCATCGCGCAGGTTGATCTGCCCCTCGATCAGATTCGTCCAGGTTGGTGTCGTGGAATCCTCGAAATCGGCCATAAAAGTGCTGGCACCGGAGTTCAGAGCATTAATCACCATCTTCCGGTCGACTGGCCCTGTAATCTCTACTCTTCGGTCCAGCAGGTCTGCGGGCAACGGGGCCACTTTCCATTCCGACTCCCGCAGGTGTTGCGTTTCGGGCAAAAAATCCGGCCGTTCGCCAGCATCGAGACGCAGTTGTCTTTCGGCCCGCTTCGCAAGCAGCTCATTTCGTCTGCGATTGAAACGGCGTTGCAGCCCTACCGCGAAGGCCACCGCATCGGGGGTAAGAATTTCCTTATATCGCTCCAGATCCGGGGCGAGGCATTCCACGCTTTCATCACGACTCATATTCGTCTCCACGCTTAGCAGCACACGATCCAGCTTGCTGGACCCAGTGACTGTATCTGACCATCAGACCAATTCTACTCCTTGTATGGCCTGAATGGCAGCTATGCTTGCAGTGCTTTTACGCTCCGTTTAACGCGTGCGGGAGCTTGCGCGGGCGCGGATGCGGGGAGGACGAGATGATCGCTCCCCATCGCGTTGCGGTAGCGCTCGAGCGCAGCCTCGAGGTGGTTCCGCATCGCTTCGGTAGCTGCTTCGGGATCGCGGTTTCGGATCGCGTTGACGATGGCCACGTGCTCCTTAAGAGAGAGGGGGAGGGCATTGGGAAGCAGCAGGACGCGGGAAAGCGCCTTTGTGAGCTGGCCGCGGATCATCGATACAAGATCGAAGATCAGAAAGTTTTCCGATGCCGCGGCGATGGTCACGTGAAATTCCAGGTCGAGAGAAATGAAGCGCTTCTCATCCTTAACAACAGCCTCCATTTGAGTGAGCAGTTGCTGTAGCTTGGCAATCTCTTCGTCGCTGGCACGCCGTGCAGCACCAGCGGCGGTCACGCTCTCAAGTGCGATGCGGACCTGTAAGAGGTCCTCGATATCGTGCTGCTCGGTGATGATGCGCCACTCGACGATCTTGCCAAGAAACGTTCCTCCATCCAGTGCCACGGAAGTACCTTCGCCAACGCGTGCGGTAAGCACTCCGACGATGCAAAGACAACGCAGGGCCTCCCTGAGTGAGGAGCGGCCAGCACCAAAACTCTTACATAATTCCCGCTCTGAAGGCAGACGTTGGCCGGGCTTAAGACCGCCGTTGGCGATAAGGGCCATAATCTGATTTACGATCTCGTCGCTGATGGAGGTTTTCGTGACAGGCTTGATCTTCGGCTTAATCGGTCTAACGCGGGAGTGGAATTCCTTAGGCATACTTTCGAACCACGACCTCTCAAGGCTAGATTTCAAGATACACGACATGCGCATTTGGGGTAGACCCAACATTGCTGTCACGAGCCGCAAAGTAGCTATTCAGGGACTAGGCGCGACGATGCGGTAGAGGGTGGCGGGATGAACGCTGAAGGTTCGGACTAACAACCCCATGAAGCTCAACGACGCCGAAGCTATCCGACGTAACCCCATTCCCTGAAAGCGAAGAAGCTAATTGCAGATTACGCTGCGCGTCTTCAGGAACAGGTGGATTCTGATCCTGAGCCGTCGCAAAAGTTCCTCGACTACTACGTCCACAATATTGTTCCGGATTGCGGCGGCGATCGATTCACGAGTGCAGGCCGTTTGATTCCAGTCGCAATGCCAACTATTCGGGAGAGATCCGCCTTTATGAATGCGCACACCTCATCTGCCGGTCAATCGACCAGCGTGGCCGAGCCGAGGGCCACCTGAACACCCATTCACTGCCTGCACATGTCTAACCAGTAAGTAAGTGCTCCGTAGATTCCAGTGTTCAATCGGGAAAGGCCATCTGGTGAATACAAACAAATCCGAGCCCCACATGAACCTTGGTCACACCCCAAAGATCGTCGCGCAGCCGTTTACCAACTGATCCACGTCGTTGGCGATGCTGTCCAGCGTGGCAAGCCGCGCGGAAATCTCCGTGAGCTGATCCTTCAGGCCGCTCAGCGTCTGCAGCGGGACCTTCACCTCGGCTGCCGTCGCCTGCATTGCGCCGTCCCGCGACAGCATGTCTTTCTGGTTGAGCTGGGTCAGCACGGCCGTGACAGCCTCCAGCGCCGTCGACACGGCCTGGCTGTCGGCCAGATTTGTAGGGTTGGCGTTCGCCAGCTTGTCCTCCAGCGCCTGAGCGGCAGCACGAGTATGCGGAATATCGGTGGGAATCGAAAATTCGGTGGACATGGCTTCGCCTCCTTATTGGCTCATCGTTGACCTGTAGACGGAGCCGATCTGCTGGCCCTCTGCCACAAGCTCCGCAAGGAGCGCCCGGAACGCCGGTGCCTGCTTGCTGTTCTTCGTCGTCATCAGCGCGTCATTTGTCGCGGCCAGGGCTTTCAGCGCCGTCTGCGTTTGGGCCAGCGTGGCGTCGTCCTGCTGTTCGGTCGTGACGAGCTGTGGCAGATTCTCGATCTCAGTCCGCTTCTCGTCCGGGGTCATCTTCGCCTCGTTGGCGTATATGTACGTCCGCTGGTCGGCTCCGCTCCACTTGGTCTTCACGGCAACGCCCAGGGCGTCGTGTACATACCGTTCGAGTTCATGGAGTTCAGAACGCACTTGTGGTCCTTCACGCTTTATGCACACTCACATAGCAAATGTTATGGTGCAGTTCAAGTGTTAGCTTGTCGAGCGGCATATTTAAACCTTGCCTTCGAGATGGCAGGGAAGTGGCATTGAAGCGATAGCCGAGCTGTCCCGCCACGGTTCAGCTCGGCTATTGCTTCAATGTTCTTGGTGTCAATTTGGTGCCAAATTACGCCGACTGTGCCGGTATTGCCGATTATGCCGGCCTATAAGTCCTTATCTTTCAATAAGAGCCTTGGGCAAGAACATACTTGACGCACCACGCTGTTTTCGTTAGGTAAACTTGCTCCTCTATCGGAAAGCAAAAGGTTTTTCCGATGGAAAACGTCGTAATTTCACTCTCCACTTACAATGATTCCGATCTCAAAATTGGAAGGTTGGTGACCCTCTTGGATATTATGCGAGTCCATGCGGAGGCATACTCCAAAGGGATGTATTCCCTCGTGCTCATAATGCAACAAATTGAGGTGGCTCCCGGAGACTTTAGAAAGAACCAAGAGTTGATGGCGCGACTTCATGGACACCTGTCTAAACTCCTAGAAAATTGCGGGGATCTTCCGCTTACCGCGATGAAAATAAAGAGCGTTTTAGATTTGGTCGATCGCATTGAGATTACTGCTACTTGGAAAGAACCAAAACTCGCGTTTTTGACAGCGCTTTCGGAGATTCGTTCACGCCTTGACGACGAATTATCTTCACGGTTGTTTTTTGGGCTATCGGCGGGAAAAGCTAAGTTTTATGACGGTTACCGTGAAGGGTGGGAAGAAGTAATAGACCGATTCCCCCCGACTCTTAGCGATATCGAAGAGATGAGTAAATGTTTCGCGTTCTCGCGCTATCCCGCTAGTGTTTTCCATTCCCTTCAAGTGGTCGAGCATGGCATAGTCGCATTAGGGGATCATATTGGGGTTACCGATCCAAAGCGCGGATGGGATGCGACATCTCGAAGACTGGCAGAATTGGTTCATGGTGGACATCGTAACCTTCCTTCTTCGCTGGTGGGGCAGTTCTCATTCTTGGAACAAGTCAATCAATGCGTTCAGGCGATGAAGCACGCATGGCGCAACAAGATAAACCACACCGAGGGGAGGCTTACTGTGCTGTCCTCTGATTTCACTTCTGATATCGCCGAGGAGATTATGATGGCCTCACGCGGGTTTATGCGGAGGCTGGCGGCGGAAATGCCCACTTTCACTGGCGCTATAATTGAACCCACGCTATGAAAAAGCCGCCTGACAATCCCGAGTTTGCCCGCTTCACGGCTGCGATGCAGACGATTATGAAGGTGCCGAAAACCGCCGTGATTACAAAGAAGCCGAAACCACAAGAAAATAGTGGAGCGTCTACCGCCAGTTCTTAGCAAGATCGACACAATACGGGAACACTGTTCTTTTCGGGAGCAATGCCTTTGGCCACGGATCGCAGTATTGCCCTGTGTGCGTGTCGATGACATAGGGAGGATAGTCCCTAGAGGCTGGCGCGAGCATGAAACGGCCGCGATTGTGGTCGTAGACCAATCCAGCGGCCACCATGACGACGGCTATAGCCGACAGTGCCATGACGCGCCAGGTGCGTTGGGCGAATGCCGAAATGTCGCGTAAGGGATTCATGTTCTGCTAACGCTCATCTCCCTTCTCAGTTCTGCAAATCGTCGTGATACTCTGCCTCACGTTGCGTGGAGGGTATCACGATGCAGGCTGCTCCCCATAAGGGAAGGGTTCCAACTTCAGAACCTTATCCACTTCTAAAAGGTGTCTTAACAACCGGTCTAATTCGCCTTTTGGGTCCGAACCTCTGGGGCAAGTTGTATATATTGTTTTCCTCGTCGCGGTGTTTGTTTGGGCACATTCGCACTCAACTCGGAGAAGATCGGGTATTAGTGAGTCTGGGACCGGCACTAGAACAGCACTGTCAATCATATCGACCGAACAGGAGAACCGCTGCCCGCAAGCAGGGCATAGAAATGCTGCGGGCCACTCATCCGTGGGTTGATCTGCTGACCCTTGAAATATTCCTAAAGGGCTTTGATGCGGGAGAACGATGGGCTTCCCGCATTCCTGATTTGGACAGTAGACCTGATCTCTGCTCACTTGAAGAAGCATCATTTGGTTCTCCTCCGCGCTAACCAAGAGTGATTTTCCTCTTTCCGCGTCCTTGTCTCTGCATCGCTTTAGAGCGGCTTCGTTTCTCCCACCTTGCCGGTCAGTTCTGCATAGGTCAGTCTCTTCCCTGAAATCTGCGATACAGCCAGCATGAAGCGATCCGCATCATCCAACGGATTGTCTTTGGTCGCGCGGTTGTTGTAGCGGAACACCTGCTCATCTGCGTAGCGGTGGAGATGGAAGGGCTCGACTGCAACGTAGGTGCCCTTTAGGCCGCGCTTGAGGAGGCTCCAGAAGTTCTCTATGCCTTGGGTGTGGACATTGCCTCGGACGTACTCATCGACGTGGTTGACGGTCTCGTGGATGTAGTTCCGTGTGGCCAGGTTGTCGTATGAGGTATAGCCGTCGGTGTAGACGGTTGAGCCTTTCTCTATCTCGGAGAGGATGGCGTTTTGAAGGGTCTCGCGCTTCACGTTCGGCACAACCTGAGCGCGTACCTCTCTGCTCTCGCGGTCGAGCATCCCCATCACGATAGTCTTGCCGCTCCCGCTTCCCTTTGGACCGAGCTGCATCTTCAGTCTGCGACTGCGGTGCATCTTCTGAGGGTTGGGACCGATGAAGGTCTCGTCGACCTCTACAGGACCCATATCCTCCCCACCCAGCTTGTTCCAGTTGCCTTTGCGGAGCGCCAACCGTATGCGGTGCAGCATGAACCAAGCGGACTTCTGAGTTACTTCGAGGTCTCGGGCGATTTCATAGCTGCTGATACCATTCTTGCAGTTCACGATCAGCCAGACGGCGGTGAGCCACTTGTCGAGCGGGAGCGGCGAATCCTCAAAGACGCTTCCAGTCTTCACGGAGAACTGTTTATGGCAATCACGGTTCATGCACTTCCAGATTCGGCGAGTGCTGAGATACGAGACTTTACGGCACTCGCAGTGCGGACACACAACACCATCAAGCCAGCGCATCGACGCAACAAAGTCAACGCACACATCAGGATCGGCGAAGTATCTGGCAGCTTGCAGGAAACTCTTTGGAAAGTCTTTATTCTTCATAGTGTTCACCAATAGTGATACGCAAACCTATGATGCACCAATGGTGATGGTGCGTCAAGTATATTCTTGCCGAGCCTTGCTCGACACTTCATGGCATGGAAGAGGTCATCGGTTCGATCCCGATCAGGTCCACGAAATAACCCATCTCAAAATCAATAATTTACGTACAGAAGGTCTCCGTAGGCCTTCTGCGATTTGGTGTCAATTGTGCTCACGTTTGTGGGCACACCGCCTAATCGCTATTTCAGCTTCTTGGTTGGTGACCGTTCTTGCTGGCCATTGCAGAGTTCGTTGTGCATCGAGTCGATCATTTGCTTGACAACCCTCGGGAAGCACCTGCATGTAAACATCCACTGTCGTCGCACTGCGGACCTGACGCAGGACGCCCTGTGTGTCTTTGACCGTTCCCTTGGTCTGACTGAAGGTGGCGAAAGTTCTCCGGATTACCTGAAACGTCAGTTTCGGCAGATTCAGCTTCTCTCGCAACTTACCAAGCACGCGCTTGCGGTAATTGTTCGGATCCCGCACGCCGCCCTCTCTATTGGGAAAGATGAATGCTTCCGGCGAAGAATCCGGGCAGATCAATTTCCAGGCCAGCAGATCGGGCACCATCTTCGCACTCGACCTGGATGCTGCCACCGTGTCTCTCCACAATTCCTCACGTGGTCCAGAGCCCTAAGCCATAGCCGGTACCTTCCCTGGTGGTGAAGAATGGCTCGAAAAGGCGATCTCCATTTGCTGGCGAGACACCGGGCCATTGTAGTGAATGCTTAGCATGATTGAGCACAGGTCTTTGAGCAAAGGGACAGGCCAACAAAGCGAAATGCAAGGTCGCTTGCGGCAGTACTGGTGCGAATAAATCTTTGCTAAGTGCCCTGGGGAGGATT
>Ga0208357_1001559_pt1 | contig 16492 bp, 13 predicted proteins | sample NGESurdeep092012_6_FD_184487 | JGI IMG/M metagenome (GOLD analysis project Ga0208357, IMG submission 184487) | Arctic peat soil microbial communities from Barrow, Alaska - NGEE Surface sample F52-2 deep-092012 (SPAdes) | ecosystem: Environmental > Terrestrial > Soil > Wetlands > Peat ... | reverse complement strand
CCTACTGCATATTTTGACGACCGACGCGAACTGAAAGAGCAGTTCATCGTCGCCCGTACTGGCTTTTGGCTCTCGTTCTTCCGTTTTCAAGGAGCGACATCACACACGACCTAAGTCGGAGGTATGAAGTTCACCATCTCAGGATTTCTCCGTCGAATCTGTTACCGGGTTTACCCCGGTTCCAGGGATACTCACCCTACCAGCGCTTGGGCTTTCGACGCAAGTCGAAGGCCACAGTCGCTTTAGGCAGGAAGACCATGTTAGCAGTTGGAAGAGGTCGAAAATGCATACTCGGCGAACAGTTTTTGACTGTCTCTCGAGAACCCGCTCGAGACGATGAATCGACGAGTTACGCAGCTCGTTTCGGCTCGGGCGACACATTGTGAAAGTGAAAATTAATTGAAATTGCGAAGAGGGCAACACCCAGCATCGTGACGTAACCACCAACGCCTCGCGCGATGCTCGTCTGTGGGGCGGTCGACCACGATCCGGGCCAACTCAAAAAGCACAGCACCGTTATAACGACCGCGTTAATGATCTGGATACGGATTCCGGACATAAAGAAATTCCGGCGAAACCCTTGCGCGAAGGCCGTAGGACGATAGTGAAGGAACTCCTGAGTTGCGGACACCAAAGCCCAAAAGGCAATGGACGGACCTGCACCAAACGCTATCGACCCGTTGGCCCCCATCTGCCATGCGTTTCGCGACGCACTGAAACTGATGCCGGCGTCGTTCACCACGAATCGTGCGTAGGTCAAAAAGGTGCTCGCGACAATGAGAACGAGGCCGGTACTCGACAAAATCAACGCGGTGCGACTTGGCTTGAATTTCGAGGGCGCTTGCGACGTGCCACCTGACACCGGGCCGCCCGAAAAACTCAGTGGTTCGTGCGGGCTTTCGGTCGGCATAAAGCCATCTTTACCTAACTCAGGCGATCGGTGGTTCTACGTGTTGGGCGTATTCAACGAACGCGCTCAAGGTACTGATGAGGCGCATTTCTTCGATCGTTCGCGCCCGAGAGTTCAACAAATCTTCGGTACACACCAGGTACGCCAGGCAGCGTGCGCGACTAACCGCGACGTTGAGCCGATTTCGCGAAAAGAGAAACTCGGGACCCCGGGGCATATCGTCAGCCGACGAAGTGGTCATCGCGAAAAAGACGACGGGCGCTTCACGACCTTGGAACTTGTCAACGGTGCCAACTTGGACGTCTCGCAACGTTGAGTTTTGTTGGAAACTTCCTCGAAAGAGTTTGACCTGGTCGTTATAGGGTGCGACCACCATAAAGTCGCTCGCCTTAAGAGGCGCCGAGACACCTTTCTGATTCACCCAATTCGTACCCACCATTTTCGTGATTTGCTCAATTACGAGCTCGACCTCTTCAGTTGACTCAGTTGATCGACGAGAGTGATGGGCCTCTATCCACCGCAACCCCGTACCGAAGGCGGTGTCTTGTTGGTCACAGCACTCATTGCTCGTGAGACGGCCCTCGTAGATCTGTTGTGAGATGAACTGACAAACGTTGGGGTGCATGCGCCACGTCTCGGCGATGAACACCCCTTGAGTGTTGGGGATCGTGAGGTGTTCGCCAAGAACGTGCTGTAGGACGCTCGCGCCAGAGCCACCAGGGTGTTCAGCCTTGGCCACTTGGCTTAACTGCAAGGGATCGCCGAGCAACACCAAGTTTTTTGATCCGTTCGTCGACGAAAGTGCGTCAGCGAGGGAAAGCTGTCCGGCTTCGTCAACAATCAATACGTCGACGGGATTCTGACGAGTCCCCTGATTCGCCCACAGCCACGCGGTGCCACCAATGAGATTGAACTCATCAGTCGCGAGATCGTCCTTTTTCTTGGAGTACTTCGCGAACGAGAGCGACGTTTCGTCATCGTCGTCTTTCCAACGAAGCGCGTGGAGCAACGCCGTGTCCCCTGCGGCCTCAAAGACCTCGTACGTCGCACTCATCAAATTGTCAATCGCTGGGTGACTCATCGCGACGACGCCGACACGCGCGCCGGACTTAATAAGTCGGTGAATGACGTGTGAGCCGCTGTACGTCTTGCCGGTTCCAGGAGGGCCTTGAAAGGCCACGAAACTCTCATCAAGGTGTCCAACCCATTCGTAGACCGACTCGAGGTCATCACTAAAGACACCGCCCTCTGGTCCATAACCAGGAGTAAACCTTGGAAGATCACGACCTAAGAGCGACATCGCCAATTGACTGGGAGTTCCGTGCGTTTCTGGCTCGAGTACTTGACGCGCCAAATCCTTGAGAGCTGACGCCTTGGCACCGGGGCGAAAGTACCGGTCACGAGTCAACGCCGCGGGTACGCCACCGTACGACTCTTGAACCGCGCCCCATCGAAGTGTCAGTTCACGCAGCGAGAAGTCGATACCCGTGACCGCGGCGCTCCCGAACGGCACGCCGATGCCGGCGAAAAGGACTTCGTCGCCTTCTTTCAGAGAGTAATCGACTACTTGTTCGGGCCACGCCAAGACCATTCTGCGCGTACGGACTCGCCCCGATGGCTCTTCAAAACGAACGAACTGAAGGTTCGTCAGGTAGTCCATGTTGTCGTAGAGCAACATGTAGTCACCATTGAGCGCCAGAAGTTTTGGCGTGACATCGGCCGATCGTTCCCGACGCCAATAGTTCAAGAGGTCACCGAGCAAGTACTCGCGTGAGTCCTCGTCAAAGAGGTGCAGTCCTTCGACGAGTTCATCGGTATCGCGCTCGTAGATCTCACGAATAATGATCGCCTCACGCCACGCGAGCTCCGCGGGACGCTGGGCCACCAGCCAGTTGCGCAACGCCTTCGTGGCCTCAACGTCGTCTCGGTTGTAGAGCGCAATGTCCTCTAAGAGCGCGGCGTCCTTCGAGCGCATCCACTCCTCGTACTCCACGACCGCACCGGCACCTTGTTCAATGCCGGCATTTCGTTCATACGCGACTAGGTGCTCGAGATGCTTTAGGCCATAGGACTCAGTACCCACGCGTACCGCGTTTTTAGCCACCGTGAAGAGGTCCACGAAGATCCCTGAATCAACGAGGCTCGCGAAAAGGTTCTCGTCCTCAGCGTCGCGCACCAGGCGTTCAATGGCTGACTTTTCTGTGTGGTTGTAGTGGTACACGTGCATGAGCGGGTATGTTTCACGGCGATCGGCAAAAAACTCCACGAGGCCCTTGATCATCACCTGCTGTTCGGCGAGCGAATGAGCCCATCGTTCGTCGTAGATCCACTCCCCCGCGTCGTCTTGGTACAACAGTCCCGCCAAAAACATCAGATCGTGTTCTGGCGTCCAAAAGGGATCACCTTCGAAGTCAAAAAAGACGTCACCTCGATCAGGAAGGGGCATAAGTTCAAAACCGTGCCCGTAGACCGGGTCTTCAGAGAGTTCGACGAACTCAAAGGCCGGCGGGGCCGTGGGCGACTGACGAGTGGCCACCTGCAGCGTGGCTTGTCGAGTGAGTCGTGCACGCTTCTCTTCACGCAAATCAGCAACGGCCTCGGTACGGAGCGCTAACTGCGCGACGGTGAACACGCCCGAGGCCTCGAGCGCCTCACGTTCGCTTTCACGACTATTCGCGACGTACGCCAAGGAGTCTTCTTGACGCCACTGAGCTTCACAGTGGTGCTGGAACTCACAGTACTCACAGCTCTCACAGAGCCGAGGACGTGTGCTAACCGTCGCTTGGTCGGCGTCGAGGAGCGCACTGAGCTGGCGGCGAAGCCGGCGCCAATACGGCAAGAACTCCTCGACGACCAACGTCTCGGTACTGCCCGAGCCCAGCCACACGTGCATATTTCGAGGCGCGACACCTTCGAGAGCAGCGATGGCCTCGGCGTAGAAACAGAGCTGCAGTACGTGGCCTGGCTTCGCGGTACTTCGCGTTAACTTCGCGTCGACCGGTTCGTAGCTCGCGTAGCCAGGTTCGGGGTTCGCCACTTTGATGAGAAAATCCGCGATGCCTCGCATTCCCTCATGAACGAAGGGCATCTGGTACACAACGTCAAAGCCCTTTGAGAGGGCATTGCCAACGCGACGCACCCACTCCTCGAACGACTCATTCGCGTTACGGCCTGGAACTTCGTAGATCGTCTTTCCCATGGCCTCGTAGTCATCGAGACAGCTCGACTCGTGCTGGAGGCCCTTGTCAATCAGAATTTCCGCGAGAGCGTTCAGCGGCGTCTGCTCAACCGCGAGATATCCCGACTCCACTTGATTTCGCAGCGATAGATAGTGCCCACAGCCAAGCCACGCGGAGATCTTGGAGGGCGTTAAGAGGCGTTCGACCATGCTCTCTCACTGTAGGTTTTGCGCTGAACGAAAAGTGCCACCCACCCACTCTGGTGCGGGCCTGTGACAGACGGACCCTTAGCGCCCGACGCGGTCGTTCAACTCACCCACCGCGACGCGTAGTCGCTGCGCTTGATCGTCAGTTGAGAGCGGCCCTGAGGCGCCTGGTGAGCGGCGGCGTGCGAGCGACGAGCCGAGTTCGAAGAGTGGCGTGAAACGAGCAACTGTGGAATCCTCGGCCACCACGGTGGCGAGCGGTTGGTTGGTCCGGACCGCCGTGGCCACCAATTTGCCCACTTGCTCGTGTGCTTGGCGAAACGGAACGCCCTCGGCAACGAGCTCTTCAGCAATATCAATCGCTACAAGAAACTGGTCGTCAGCGGCAGACCTGGCGACCGCGTCGTTAAATCTCATCGATCGGTACGCACCAGAAAGTGCCCTCAGGACCAAGTGAATCTGACGCACGGAATCAAAGAGGGGTTCCTTATCCTCTTGCAGGTCTCGGTTGTAGGAGAGCGGTAGACCTTTCAGCGTGACGAGAAGACCCGTCAGATTGCCAACGAGTCGTCCGCTCTTTCCGCGAGCTAGTTCGGCGACGTCACTGTTCTTCTTCTGGGGCAACATTGAAGAACCGGTCGTGAAATCGTCGCCGAGAGAGGCGAAATTGAACTCAGCTGACGTCCAAAGAACGAGTTCTTCGCCCATTCTCGAGAGATGGACGCCCATCAAAGCCACGTCGAACAACGTTTCGGCAACGAAGTCACGGTCACTCACCGCGTCCATTGAATTGGCGAAGGCGCTTGAGAATCCCAACAGCCCGGCCGTGAACGTTGGATCGATGCCGAGCGACGTACCGGCAACTGCCCCGGCACCGAGGGGTGACTCATTCAGTCGTTCGCGAGCATCGAGCAGTCGATCAACGTCGCGAAGGAGCGCAAAGGCGTGCGCACGGAGATGGTGACTCAACAAGACGGGCTGAGCCCGCTGTAAGTGGGTGTAGCCAGGAAGGTAGGCGGCGCGGTTCTTGTCGCCCACTTCGTCGAGCACGTCAATGAGGTGCAACGTCGCGCGACAGATCTCGGTAATGGCGTCGCGGGTGAAGAGTCGCAGCGTCGTCGCTACTTGGTCGTTACGACTTCGAGCGGTGTGCAACTTTGCACCCACGTCGCCCGCGAGTTCGGTGACGCGACGCTCGATGGCGGTGTGGATATCTTCGTCACTCGACGACTGAACAAACGTCTGACTCTCAAACTCCCCCAGCACCTGATCGAGCGCGGCCAACAACGTCGTGGTCTCTTCATCACTGAGTAGTCCCGCGGCGCCGAGGCCCTGCACGTGGGCCCGACTGCCCTTGAGGTCATGGGCGTAGAGCACGTGGTCAAAGGAATAGCTCTCCGAGAGGTCCCAGAGTGTTTTGTCCATGCCCGCCGTGAACCGCCCGCTCCAGAGCGTCATGAGACTGGAGGGGTTGCGTTCTTCGCGCCTTGGCGAGCAGCCCACGTCTTTACGCCGAGTCCGTAGATGTGGATGTAGCCCTCAGAGTCACTGTGGCGGAACGTGTCGGCGGCGTCGTAGGTCGCGAGGCCGTAGTCGTAAAGAGCCTTGGGGCTGCGCCGTCCCACAATGCGCATAAGTCCCGGTGCCTCAAAGCGCATGCGAACTTCTCCCGTGACGTGGTGTTGTGTCTCTGCCATAAAAGCGTCAAGAGCTTCCTTCAGCGGTGAAAACCACATACCGTCATAGACCAGTTCGGCCCAACGGCTTTCCAGGCGGGCCTTTTCGTGAGCAACGTCGCGCTCGAGCACCATGTCCTCGAGGTCCGCGTGCGCGGCAATGAGAGCGAGTGCTGCGGGACACTCATAAAGTTCACGACTCTTGATGCCGACACGGCGATTTTCCACCATGTCGAGACGACCAAATCCCGTCGATCCAGCGCGAGTGTTCAACGTCGCGATCAGCTCCGCGAGTTCCATTGCGACGCCGTCGATCTCGGTAGGCAGTCCACTGACAAAACTGACGGTGACTTCAACAGGCTTCGTCGCGGTTACGCGCGTCAAGGTGTAGGGCTCGTCGGGTGGTGCTGCCCACGGGTCTTCAATGGCGCCACACTCAATGGCGCGGCCCCAGAGATTCTCGTCAATGGAGTAGATCTTCTCTTTTGTGGCCTTTATGGGAATGTCCCACTTCTCGGCAAAGTCCACCGAGTCGGCTCGCGTCATACCCCAGTTGCGCGCGGGCGCCAGGACCTCGAGGTCTGGCGCCAGGGCGTGCGTACCGACCTCAAATCGCACCTGGTCGTTGCCCTTACCCGTACAGCCGTGCGCGACGGCCTGGGCGTTGAACGCACGAGCCTGGGCAACCAGGTGGCGAACAATGACCGGACGCGACAGGGCTGAGACCAGCGGGTACTTACCTTCGTAGCGTGCGTTCGCGGCAATGGCCAGCGCACAAAATTCTTCGGCCATTTCGCGCTTGGCGTCGACGATCACGCAATCAATTGCACCCGCTGCCAGAGCGCGAGTCTTGATCTCGTCAAAACTCTCAGAACTCTCGACGTCTTGACCCACGTCGACCAAGACGCACACGACTTCTACGCCCCACTCTTCAATCATCCAGCGCACGGCCACCGACGTGTCGAGTCCTCCGCTATAAGCAAGTACCACTCGCTTGGCCATCTTTAGAGTCCCTTCATTTTGTGGGGCGTCTCGGCGATACCCGCCAACTTTCGAAAATCGTCTGCGAGGGATTCGCCCCCGTGCTCTTCGGCCGCGATGACCAAAATCGTGTCGTCACCCGCCACGGAACCAAGCACGCCACGCAGTGCGCTGCGGTCGAGCGCCGACGCGACGACGTGCGCACAACCTGGCGGCGTTCGCACCACTACTAAATTCATCGAACTTTCGACCGACACGACCCATTCACCCATCATGCGTCGAAGGTGATCGAGTGGTGCGGGCGCGAGTTTGGGCGAGGCGGCCAAAACAATGCGCCGGGCCCCGTTCTCGTCACGAACTTTCACCGTGCCGAGTTCTTGGAGATCGCGGGTGACCGTGGCCTGCGTCGCGGCGATACCTTCATCGCGAAGACGCGTCACGATCTGGGCCGCGGTTGAGATGACGTCGTGATCAATCAACTCACCGATCCGGTGCTGGCGTTGGGTCTTGGTCATACTTCTCCTTTTATCCAGCGCAACACGCCGATCATCGCCGAGCGACGGTGAAATACCTGTCGCCAGACGCGCGACTGCTCGCCGTCAAGCACTTCGTTCGTTATCTCGTCGCCACGATGCGCGGGAAGACAGTGCAGGAGAATGGCTTCGGACTTCACCAAGCTCATTAGTTGTTCATCCACGCGAAAGTCCACCAAATCAGCACGACGTCGCGCGGTCTGATCTTCCATGCCCATCGAAACCCACGCGTCGGTGTAAACCACGTCAGTTCCACGAACGGCCTCTTCCGCGGTCTCAAAGAGGCGCAACGTCCCGCCGTTCTCCACCGCGAAGGGATCTTCTTCTCCGCCGGGCTTAAGTTGATAGCCCGCCGGAGCGCCGACGTTGACGTTCACGCCAAGACGAAGAAGCGCCACGGCCAACGAGCGCGTGACGTTCGTCGCGTCACCCACGTAGGCCACGCTCAGTCCCGCGAGACCAGTCACGTCACCGTTGGCGAACTCGTCGGCGATCGTCAACACGTCAGCAACTGCCTGGGTGGGGTGTGACTCGTTGCTCAAGAGATTGATCAGCGCGAGTCGACCGTCGGTGGCTTGTTGGATTCGCTTAAAGACTTCGTGATTGCGCACGCGCAACGCCGCGATTGCGTACATCTCAGCGATGGTTCGACCTACGTCTTCTGCCGACTCACGGCTGTCGAGGCCGATCTCTTCATTACTAAAGAAGGTCGCGTAGCCGCCGAGTTCGTGGACCGCCGACGAACTTGAGGCCCGAGTGCGAAGACTCGGGTGCTCAAACGCGAGCGCCACGCCTTGACCCTTGAGCGTCTCGTCGTCAAACGGTGAAGTTGCTAAACGATAGATTTTGGAGAGCTGCGCGTCGCTAAGACCCTCAATCGTGACGAAGTTCCGTGTCATCGCGTTACCTCCGTGGTGTGTGCTGTTCCATTCAGTGCGTCTCTCAACGCGTGGAGCTTCGTGCCGTTGGCCATAACGACCCGCTGGGCACCGTGTTCGAGCGCGTCAAGTGCGGCCATCATCTTTGGTCGCATTCCGTCGCGCGCCGCGCCCTGGTCAAGGAGACGCTGCACCCCGGTCGCATCGACCGACGCGAGAGAAGTACTTGAGTCAAGAGGATCACTGCGAAGTTGATCGACGTCACTCAAAAGCACCAGCGCCCGCGCCCCGAGAGCTCCGGCCAACGCACCAGCCGCGGCGTCGGCGTTGCAGTTCACGAGTTCGCCCGACTCATCGACTGCAACAGAACTCATCACTGGCGTCACGCCACTTTTCCACAGCGCTTCGATAAGCGTGACGTCAACCTTGGGCGACGTTCCCGCACGAAACCAAGGCGCACCAAGTGCGGTTGCTCGTAATACTGTTCCGTCAACACCCGAAAGGCCCGCACTCGTTAATCCCGACTGATTGAGCGCAGCCACGACGTGGAGATTGACTTGGCTGAGCGCCATTGCCACGTACTCCATCGTCTCTTCATCGGTCACGCGAAGACCCTCGTGAAAGTAACTCTCGACGCCTACCGCGTCGAGCAACGAGGCGATCTGCGGTCCACCGCCGTGGACGATCACCACGTTCGTCGACTCGCCTCGCAGCGCCACGACGTCGCTCGCCAGCGCGTTCAGCACTTCAGAGCGCGGACTGAGTGAGTCCAACGCGTGACCACCAATCTTCACGACGTAGCTGGTCACGGCGTGACACCCGCGAGTGGCAGACCGAGCGTTTCGTCACGTCCAGTGGCCACGTTCCAAGCCTGAAGAGCCTGACCGGCGGCGCCCTTGGTCAGATTGTCGAGTGAACTCATCGCGAGTAGCCAGCCGGTTCGCTGGTCCACCCTCGCGCTCACGAAACAGAGATTACTGCCCAGTGGATCTTTCAGTGTTGGTGCTTCGTCCGTGACGACGACGAAGGGATCGTTTGCGTAAGTCGAGCGAAGGAGGGCCAGCGCGTCGTCGGTCGTGAAGGACGTTGAGGCGACACGTGCGTACGCGCTCACGAGCATGCCGCGAGCTACCGGAATGAGATGTGGGGTAAAGAGCGCCGTCACCCCGAGTTCTTGTTGAATCTCCGACGTGTGGCGATGATTGAGCAGCCCATAGGCCTCAGCGTTGCCCGAGAGACGAGAGAAATGCAACCGGTCGCTCGTGGCTCGTCCCGCTCCAGAGGCGCCGCTCAGGGCGTTCACGACAATGTTGTCGAGACTGACGAGACCTTCGTCGCAGAACGGTCCGAGAGCGAGCGAACTCGCTGTGGGGTAACAGCCCGGTACCGCGATCAGCGACGCACCAACGAGCTCACTGCGATGGCGCTCGACGAGCCCATAGACCGAAGTCGCCAAGAACCCGGGCGACGAATGTTCGTGCCCGTACCAGAGCGAGTAGTCACTGGCACTCTTCAATCGGTAGTCGGCCCCAAGGTCGACGACCTGCACACCGCGCTCGACCAGCGTGGGCACGTACGACTGACTCTCTCCGTGGGGTAAGGCGAGGAATACGACGTCAAGGTCGGTGTCGAGAATCGTTGAGGAGGAGTCCACCACAAGCTCTGGATAGGCGGCGGCGAGGGCGGGCACGTGCGCGGTAATACTTTTACCAGCACTCGACGCGCCGGTCGCGACGGCGACCTCTAGGTCCGGGTGCGACGCCATCAGTCGAAGCAACTCTGACCCGGCGTACCCGGTGGCTCCCATCACTCCTGCGCGCATATGCCATTTTATGCATATTGAAGAGTAAAAGTGCAAGTTTTTCTCTTTCGGCTAACCTGCTTGAATGTCGCGACGAGGTTGGGCCTTCTTTCTGGGCATGGCCTTTATATGGGGTATCCCCTACCTTTTGATCCGCGTCGCCGTCCGACAATTGGATCCGGGCGTCTTGGTTCTCATGAGAACTGCCCCGGCGGCACTGTTATTAACACCACTCGTGATCGCCAAAAAACAACTTCCGTCTCTCGTCAAGAACTTCAAATGGATTGCCATCTTTGGCATAACCGAGTTCGGGATTCCTTGGTATTTAATGGCCACGTCGGAAAAACACATCACGAGTTCTCTCACGAGTCTTTTGATTTGTGCCGTCCCACTGTTCGCGGTCATCGGTCAGCGGATTCGTCGAACCGAGGGGCACATCGCACCTCGTCGTTATCTCGGACTGGCTATTGGTGCCGTGGGTGTTGCATTCTTGGTCGGCCTCGACCTCGGTGGCGGCTCCATCACGTGGATCGGCCTGATGATGGGCGTGTGTCTCGGCTACACGCTCGGACCGATCATTCTCGCCACGAAGTTAAAAGACGTCGCGGGTCCAACGGTTGTCATGGGCGCCACCGCGTTCGTGTCGCTCTGTTGGATTCCCTGGGACGTGGCGCACTGGCCCGCCCATATTTCGAGCGAAACGTGGTCGTGCGTCGCGGTACTCTCCGTCGTGTGCACCGCCGGCGCATTCCTCGTCTTCTTCGCACTCGTCAAAGAAGTGGGCGCCACACGAGCCGTTGTTGTTACCTACGTCAACACGGCGATCGCGGTGGTCTTGGGCATCGTTGGACTCCACGAACCCTTAACGGTCGGCATCATCATCGGCTTTCCCTTGGTCATCGTTGGCAGCGTCTTCGCAACCACCAACCGACAATCCGTACTCGTCTCCTAGAGAAGTTCGTACTGCGCGGACACGCGCACGTCGTCACCAACCGTGAGCCAAAGATGCCCAGGTGAGGTGACGAGTGTGACGACGTCGTCACCCTCAACGGAGGCGTGATGCTGCACGTTCACGAAATGAACAGGTGACGCGAGGACTTCGCTCAACGCTTGCCAAAGGGCTGCGTTGTTGACGTGTCCCATGACGTCTAGATCGGCAGTCCGCAGTGGCCAAGGTCGATACTGCGCGCTGGACGGAATGGGCGCTTTGGTCAGGCGACCCGACACCTTGCGCTCGCGAGCCCCTTCACCGTAGACCTCGAAGAAATTCTCTCTCAGTCGTACGGGACGCCCTGCAGCGTCAACCGGCACCCAGATGGCGGACGTTTCGATGACGAGACGTCCTTCGAGTTCAATGTTGGTGCGTCGCTCCGCCCACGCCGGACCGGTGCCGCCGCACCACGTCGTGAGCGTGATCAGGTCGAGGTAGTGCGGCCACGTTGCCCCTTTGACGAGTCGTAGGGCCGTTCGTCGCACCACCCAGGGGTCCGCCGACGCGACGACGGAGTCATGCGAATCGTCCGTCGCGACGTCTTGGAGATAGCGCGCTATACCATCAAGTCGCAGCAGACCGTTCGCGTGGGTGTCGTCCATGCGGACGCGATACTCCTCGCGAAAGTGTCGACCTTCATCGTTGAGGTGGACGAACTCAATCATGGAAATACTCGGCACCCTTTAACGAAGCACCGCCCCCGACGAAGCCGCGACGTCAATCAACGCGCCACGAGCCCTACTGATCTCTTGCTCGCTCAAAGTGCGCTCGACTGAGCTCAGACGAATGTTGAAGGCCAAACTTCGCGCTCCTTCGCTCAATCCCGCGCCTTCATAGACGTCAAAAAGCGTGACCGATTCAATGAGATCGCTCGCGCCGCGTAGGTCGTGGGCGAGGTCGTGGGCGTTCACCTGGCGAGGCGTGACGAAGGCGAGATCAAGCACCGCGCTCGGATAACGACTAGGTACCCCCGCCAGCGACGACGCACGCGTGGCCAAGGTCGACGACGCCAACGCATCAATATCGAGATCGATCAAACCGAGTCGTCGGTTCGTCGGCACGCTCGCGAGCGCCTCGACGAGTTTGCGGTCAACTTCGCCCACGTAGCCAAGTACGGCGCCTGAGGCGCGATCAACGAGTGCGCCGGTGCGCGTTGGATGAAGACCTTGAGGCGCTTCGCTCAGTGAACGCACGACCACGTCGGCGAGCCCGAGACGCTGCGCGATAACGCTCCAGAGTGCCACGGCAGACTTCGCGTCATCCTCGGGGCGCGCGAGCACAATAGTGAGTCGTTCGTTCTCGCTGGGCAACGCCAACATCAACGATCCCCCGGCGCCTCCTTGGGTGATTCGCGGTTCGCTCGCGACGTCTGGGTGCACGAAAACCACGCCAAACTCAGCGAGCATCACGTCACCAGTACCGCGTTCGTAATTCCTCGACCACGCCCGCATCAGTCCTGTCAACAGCGTCGCGCGAAGCACCGATTCATCGGATGCCAGGGGATTAGTCACTCGCACGCGCGGCTGCCCAGCGTGAAGTAGGTCGAAGTCGGCGTCACTCCCCAGCGTTGGCGTCCACGCTTCTGAGGCTCCAGCGTCAACAACCACGTCACGCAGGCGTCGGCGAAGAAGTTGACGCGCGTTCAGTCCACCTGGCTGAGGCCAGACGGGGCTGTGGCGAGGGAGGCGACGATAGCTATACAGCCTCGCAATCTCTTCGATCACGTCCGCTCGTCCGGGCGCACCGCTTCGAATATCGAGTCGATTGGTGGGAGCGGTAACGAGGAGATAATCGGTCGCTTTCTCCACCGTGAATCCCAAGCCATCGAGTAGTGACGTGACTTCGTCACTCGCGATCTCAACGCCTAAGAGGCGCTCGACATCGCCGTCGCGAAGTTCAATTGAGGGAGGAGTGGGGACCGTTCCCCTGACGTCGAGTGGCTCGGCGAGCCACTCGAGATCGGGCACGCTTTCCATCAATATCGCCACAAAACGCGCCGCCGCGCGAAGCGCCAATTCAGGATCTACACCACGTTCGAAGCGATTCGACGCTTCACTGCGCAGTGCGTGACGTTTCGATGACCGAGCGATCGACATGGGATCGAAAAACGCAGCCTCGAGAAGAACGTCCATCGTGTCGACGCTGATTTCGCTGGACGCGCCGCCCATAATGCCCGCGAGTCCGAGAACCCGATCGTCGCCATCGACGATCACGCAGTCCTCTCCAGTGTCGCCAAGTCCACGTCCGCTCTTGGCGAGTTCACGCTCGACGCCGTCAAGGGTGGTCAGTGTTTCACCCACACGGGCACGACGTGCTCGCAGTGTTCTGCCCGCAACGTGGGTCGCGTCGTACGGGTGAGTGGGTTGGCCCAACTCGAGCATGACGAGGTTCGACGCGTCGACAACGTTAGAAATCGGGCGCATTCCCGCACCTTGGAGTCGTTGGGCAACCCACGACGGCGAGGGTAGGACTTTGACGTTGCGCAGCACGGACACCGTGAGACGACCACAGAGATCGGGGTCATCAATCCCGGCGTCGGCGAAACTCTTACTCAGCACGGTTGAATTTGTTCCAGCGAGCAGCGGTGAACGAAGAGGACGGCGTAGTCGTGTCGATAAATCGCGCGCCACTCCCTCAACGGACCACGCGTCGGGTCGATTACCTTCGACGGAAATATCAAAGACCACGTCAGGCACTATCTTGAGCGCGGCCAGAAGAGATTCACCAACGTGTGGCTCTATGAGATCATCGAGCAACATGAGCCCCTCGTGCTCATCGCTGAGTTGAAGCTCACGCGACGAGCAGAGCATGCCGTTCGACGTGACGCCGCGCATTTTGCGTTGCGCGATTTCGAAGCCACCTGGCAAGACGGCACCTACGGGTGCCAAAGGGACGTGATTGCCAACCGCAAAGTTCGTCGCGCCACAGACAATCTCCAGTGGACCATTGCCGGCGTCAACGACAACGAGGCGAACGCGGTCAGCGCCTTCGATTGCGCGAATCTCCTCAATCCGAGCAACCACCACGTCCTCGAGGCTCTCGCCGACGATGTCGATTCCCTCGACCACGAGGCCCAAATCATCCAGCACAGTTCGAAGTTCTACCGTCGATTCTGTCAGGTCAACGAATTCGCGCAACCAGTTCAGCGATATCTTCACGAGAACTGTCCAAGGAATCGAGTGTCGTTTTCGATGAGCGCTCGCATATCACTCAGTTCGTGACGCATCTGCGCACAGCGGTCAATGCCGAAGCCGAACGCGAAACCACTCCACTCTTCGCCGTCGATGCCGACGGCCTCAAGCACCGCGGGGTCCAACATTCCACATCCCCCAAGTTCAATCCATCCAGTGTTCGAACAGGTGCGACATCCCACTCCCCGACAGATCGTGCAGGTGACTTCGAACTCGGCCGACGGTTCGGTAAAGGGGAAGTAGGCCGGTCGAAGTCGCGACGAAATATCAGGTCCGAAATACGCGCGCGTGAACGTCTCGATGACGCCCGCGAGATCGCCGAAAGTGATGCCGCGATCCACCACGAGCCCTTCAATCTGATGAAAAGAGTAGAGATGGCTGGCGTCGGGGGTGTCTCGACGAAAGCAGCGACCCGGCATAACCGAGTGGATCGGCAGCGAAGCATTCGTCACGGCCTCCTCCATCAAGTGAATTTGCGTCGGTGAGGTGTGGGTACGCAGCACGACGGTCTCTGGTTCTCCAAGGTCTACGTAGAAGGTGTCCCACATGCCTCTGGCGGGGTGAGCCGGAGGAATATTGAGCGCCTCGAAGTTGTACCAGTCACTTTCGACTTCTGGTCCATCGGCGACGCTGAATCCCATGCCAACGAACACGTCTTCGAGTTCTCGTTGCGTCAGGGCAACCAGACCGGGATGTCCGACGCTGAGAGACCACGGCACGTCACCGACGACAACGTCACCCAGGTCCAAGCGGTCGGCTTCCAGCGTTACGAGGCGCTCTTGGCGCACCAGGACGGCTCGACGTTCTTCGAGTGCGGCCTCGATGATTCGACGGGCCTCTTGGAGTTGAGCTCCGGCGGATTTACGCTCGTCGGGCTCGAGGGAACCCAGCGATTTCTGCAAGGTAGAGAGTAGAGACCGCTTGCCGGTCAGTGCCGGCTCAGCGTCGCGCAAGGCGTCGAGCGTCTCTAACGCGGCGATGCTCGAAAGCAGTTCGTCGGTCTGTTGGGTGAGTTGGGCCAGTGGCGAGGTGGACATGACGTCTAAAGGCTAGGTGTTGGCGGTGGCGTCTTCGTGTCTTGACGTCGCCAAAGCGCTTCAAACGCAATGAGCGAACCCGCGACCCCCGCGTTAAGCGACTCACTCGATCCGGCCATCTGTATGGAAATAGTGGCGCCACAGAGGCCGATTGCTTCGTCGTCAAGACCGTCCGCTTCATTGCCAATGACAACCACGGTGGGCTTGGTGAAGTCCACGCTTCGGTGACTCGCTCCCCCGCGCACGACGCTCGCGAGCGTCGTCGCACCACGATCTCTAAACGACGCCAACGCTTCTGCCAACGTACCGACCGCAACGGGAATATGAAAAATAGAGCCCGCAGTCGCGCGAAGCGTCTTGGGATTAAAGGGATCGACCGACTGACCCGTGAAGATCACGCCGCTCGCTCCCGCGGCGTCGGCGGAGCGCACGAGTGTGCCCGCGTTGCCGGGATCCTTTACGTCGTGGAGCACTAAAACCAGTCCGGTACATGCTATGTCGGCGACGTTCACCAGTGGCAGACGAATCGCGGCCAAAACGGGCTGGGGCGTTGAGGCGTCCGCCACGCGCTCAAGCACGCCCGGCGCGAGAGCAAACACGCGAACGCCTTTTGCTGCAGCACGCGATCGCAGCACAGCGAGATCACCGCTCGAAAGACCCGAAGGGTCCACGTAAATTGCCTCAAACTCACTCGACGCGTCAAGAGCCGCGTGAACGAGGTCAGGCCCCTCCAGCACGCAGGCGCCTTCACTCCAGCGCAGCGAACGCTTTTGAACGAGACGTCGAAGACGGCGAACTCGCTGGTGTGAAGACCCCAACGTCTCGATCAGCGTGACCTACTTAGACAGCGCGGCGTTGGCCTGGGCGACGATGGCGCCAAAGGCACCCGCGTCAGTTACCGCCAGGTCCGCCAACATGCGACGGTCGACTTCGATTCCAGCGGCGTTGAGCCCCGCGATGAAGCGGCTGTAGCTCATGCCGTGCAAGCGGGTACCCGCGTTGATGCGCTGGATCCACAGTCGGCGCATCTCACCCTTGCGAGCGCGACGGTCTCGAAACGCGTAGACCCCGGCGTGTTGCACGGCCTGGTTCGCGGATCGAAAGGTACG
>Ga0208357_1001556_pt1 | contig 16517 bp, 11 predicted proteins | sample NGESurdeep092012_6_FD_184487 | JGI IMG/M metagenome (GOLD analysis project Ga0208357, IMG submission 184487) | Arctic peat soil microbial communities from Barrow, Alaska - NGEE Surface sample F52-2 deep-092012 (SPAdes) | ecosystem: Environmental > Terrestrial > Soil > Wetlands > Peat ... | reverse complement strand
CTGGGACTACAACTCGGTGCTGGAACCGGTGCGGGTGGACGGCGCGTCGGCCAGCTACGCGGTGCGCGCCCGACCGGGCCGCGAACAGGCGGCGATGCGCGAGGCGCGCAAGGCCTTGCTGGCGGTGAACCCAATGCGCGTGATGCCGGACAGCTGGGGCATCCAGTCGCTCTCCCAGATACGCGCCAAGATCTACCGCGCCGATCGTGGCATGGCGCTGGTGATGGGCATCGTCTGCCTGATCCTGGGGGTGGTCACGGCCGCCGGCATCGCCGGGCTGACCAGCTTCTGGGTCGGCCAGCGGCGCAAGCAGATCGGCGTGCGGCGGGCGCTGGGTGCGCGACGCATCGACATCCTGCGTTACTTCCAGATCGAGAACCTGCTGATTGCGGGCATCGGCGTCGCGGTTGGCGTGTTGCTGGCTGTCGGTCTCAACCTGTGGCTGATGGCGCACTACGAGATGGCGCGCTTGCCACTGCAGTACGTGGGGATCGGCGTGCTGGCGATGCTGGCGCTGGGCCAGGCCGCGGTGTTCGTGCCGGCGCGGCGAGCGTCCAGCGTGTCGCCGGTGGTAGCCACGAGGTCGGCCTGATGAACAAGGAACCTGTAGGAGCGCCCTGTGCGCGATTGCCCTTTGCGCGATGCAACCAAGAGCATCGCGCACAAGGTGCGCTCCTACAGGATGACGTCAGTTTTGATGGTTGACGGGGGCACCTAATGTTTGGCTACTACCTCGATCTGGCCCTGCGCAGCTTGAAGCGCAACAAGGCGCTCACCGCGCTGATGGTGCTGGCGATCGCGCTGGGCATCGGTGCCAGCATGACCACGCTGACCGTGCTGCACGTGCTGTCGGGCGATCCGCTGCCCGGGCGCAGCGACACCTTGTATGTGCCGCAGCTGGATCCGAGAGACATGGGTGACTATCGACCGCAGGGCGAACCGCTGGATCAGGTCACCTGGATCGACGGCATGAACCTGCTGCAGGCGAAGCGGGCGGATCGTCAGGCGCTGATGACGGGCGGCTCGGTAGCCATCCAGCCGGCGCAGTCCGCGCTTGATCCGTTTTACGAGACGGCGCGTTATACCACGGCCGATTTCTTTCCGATGTTCGGCGTGCCGTTCCGGTATGGCCATGCCTGGGGTGCGGCCGAGGATGCCGCCAGCGCGGCCGTGGTGGTGATCAGCGGCAAGCTCAATGACAAGCTGTTTGGTGGTCGCGACAGCACTGGACGCATGCTGCGCCTGGAAGGCCACGCGCTGCGCATTATCGGTGTACTGGGCGACTGGCGGCCGAATCCGCATTTCTATGATCTCAACGTGAAGAACTACGGCGGGGACGAAGGCGTCTACCTGCCGTTGTCCACCTCGCAGGATTTGCATCTGGCGCATCTCGGCGGCGCCGATTGCTGGGGCAATGGCGGCAACGATGCCACGCACACGGCACCTTGCGTGTGGCTGCAGTTCTGGGTGCAGCTGGATACACCAGCCAAGGCAGCCGCGTACCGGCAGTTTCTGATCCACTACTCGCAGGAGCAAAAGACGCTGGGCCGTTTTCAGCGTCCACCCAACGTACGCCTGCGCAACCTGATGCAGTGGCTGGACTACGAGCGGGTGGTGCCCGGTGATGTGCAACTGCAGAGCTGGCTGGCGCTGGGTTTCCTGCTCGTGTGTCTGGTCAATATGGTGGGTCTGATGCTGGCCAAGTTCCTGCGTCGCTCTGCCGAACTGGGGGTGCGTCGTGCGCTGGGCGCATCGCGGCGCGCGTTGTTCAGCCAGTTGCTGGTGGAGTCCGGCGTGATCGGGTTTGCCGGTGGCCTGGGTGGCCTGCTGCTGGCCTGGCTCGGACTGTGGCTGGTGCGTCGACAGCCGGCGGATTACGCGCCGCTGGCGCATCTGGATGGCGTGATGCTGTTGATGACGCTCGCGCTGGCGGTGGGTGCCAGCCTGCTGGCCGGGGTGCTGCCGGCTTGGCGTGCATGCCGCATCACCCCCGGCCTGCAACTGAAGAGCAACTGATATGGATATCCGACCGATTCTCTCCACCCTGCGCCGGCACAAGATCACTGCATGGCTGTTGATCCTGGAGATTGCGCTGACCTGCGCCATCGTCTGCAACGTGGTGTTCCTGATCCATCAACGCCTGCAGCGCATGGATATTCCCAGCGGCATCGCCGAACACGATCTGCTGCAGATCAAGTTTGCGTACATCGGCGATCGACCGGATGCCTACGCGCAGGCGCAAACCGATCTGGCGACACTGCAGCAGATCGCCGGGGTGCAGGCGGTGGCCCTGGTAAACCAGCTGCCGCTCAGTGGCCACGCCATGTCCAACAGTAGCCTCAAGCTGCGCCCCCACCAGCGGCAGAACTCGCTCGAGGTGGCGAGCTACTACGGCCAGAACCTGCTGGCGACGCTGGGTGTACGAATCATTGCGGGACGCGATTTCCAGCCCGATGAACTGATCGACCTGAAAACCGCCATGCCCGCGCTGCATAGCAACGACATGAAAAATCTGCCGCACACCACGATTGTCGCCGAGGCAGTTGCCGCGCGTCTGTGGCCAGGGCAGAGCGCGCTGGGCAAGACGATCTACGTTGGCAACGACATACCGTTGCAGGTGGTCGGTGTGAGTGCTCCGCTGGCGCGGCCGAACATGCTGCAGATGGGTGCCCAGTACAGCATCGTGTATCCGATACGCCTGACTGCGACGGAGGGTGGCAGCTACATGATCCGCACCACCCCGCAGGATCGCGGGCAGGTGCTGAAAGCCGCCCTGGCTGCGCTCAAGCGCCTCGATCCCAATCGCATCGTGCTGGAGCAGCGCGCTTATGACGAATTACGCCAGGGGTTCTTTCAGAACGACCGCGCCATGGCCGGCATCCTGGTCGGCGTGATCGCCGCGCTGTTGACCGTCACCGCGCTTGGCATCGTGGGACTGGCCAGTTTCTGGGTCGCGCAACGACGCCGCATGATCGGCGTGCGCCGCGCGCTCGGTGCCACCCGCAGCAACATCCTGCACTACTTCCAGACCGAGAATTTCCTGCTGGCCACGATCGGCATCGCGCTGGGCATGCTGCTGGCCTATGCGATCAACCTGTTCCTGATGCTGCATTACGAGTTGCCGCGGCTGCCTGCGATCTATTTCCCGGTCGGCGCCATCGCGCTGTGGCTGATCGGGCAGCTCGCGGTGCTGGGACCGGCCTTGCGCGCCGCGGAGGTGCCGCCCGTTGTCGCGACAAGGTCGGTGTGAAGTCGATTTCGCCTGCACCGTGCGGGCCGGTTCCTGCACATGATTGATTCAAGGGAGTAGTGAATGAAGATGATTCGAAGGACATGGGGCGTCGTGCTGGCATCGGCCCTGCTCATGACGGCGGGTGGCGCCTGCGCCGGCGAGGTGAAACATGATCCGGCGCATTGGATGACGCGCGCGAAAGTCACCGGGATCATCGCCGCCAATCAGAAAATCGTTTCGCCGAACGGTATCGATGAGCAGGTGAAGCTGCGCATCAACGGCGTCGACCATTGGCTGACGATCCGCGGCCGTGATATGCGCAATCCGGTGCTGTTGTTGTTGCATGGCGGGCCGGCGTCACCGGACATGCCGCTGGCCTGGACGTTCGAGTCACCGTGGCAGGACTACTTCACGGTGGTCGAATGGGATCAGCGCGGCGCCGGCAAGACCTATGCGTCCAATACCGAGGCGCAGATGGCACCAGGCATGAGCATCGACGGCATGACCGACGATGCGGCCCAGCTGGTCGGGTATCTGCGCGATCGCCTGCACAAGCAAAAGATTTTCCTGATGGGGCACTCCTGGGGCAGCGTGCTGGGGGTGACTCTGGTGCAGCGTCACCCCGACTGGTTCTACGCCTACATCAGCGTCGGCCAGGTCGTGAACATGCGCCGGAACGAGCAGGACGGCTACGCGTTCGCGCTGCGCGAGGCGAAGGCGAACGGCAATACCGCGGCGGTGCGCGAGCTGAAATCCATCGCGCCGTACCCGGGTACGAACGGCATGACCCTCGAACGCATCGGCATACGCGACAAGTGGGAGATGTATTACGGCGGCCTGGCATGGGGGCGCAAGGATTTCCAGTTCGCCGCCGATGCGTGGAGCCTGTCGCCCGATTACAGCGAAAACGACCTGCACGCGATCGACAAGGCCAGCCTGTTTTCGCTGAAACATCTGCTGCAACCTCTGCTGGCGGTCAATTTCGACCACACCACGCATTTTGGCTGCCCGGTGATCATGTTCGTGGGTGCGCACGACAACACCACTTCGCATGATCTGGCGGTGCAGTGGTTCGACAAGATCCAGGCGCCGTCCAAGCGTCTGGTGGTCTTTGCCGACTCCGCACACATGATCATGCTGGAGCAGCCGGGCCGCTTCCTCGTGCACCTGGTCACCGACGCGCTGCCGTATGCGCAGCGGGCCGGCGATGCGGCGCCGGCCGAGGCGACGAGGGATCGCTGACGGATCGCGGGATGCGGACGTCACGACGACGCACTCCTGAGCGTGCCGGCGGGAACGGAAAAACGGAGGGAATGAAATGTTCGGCTATTACCTGGATCTGGCCCTGCGCAGCCTCAAGCGCAACAAGGTGCTGACGGCGCTGATGGTGCTCGCCATCGCGGTGGGCATTGGTGCCAGCATGACCACGCTGACGGTGATGCACCTGTTGTCCGGCGATCCGGTACCCACGCGCAGTGGCACGCTGTTCTTTCCGCAGGTCGACCCGAATCCTTATTCGGACGGGCCGTCGCTGCCCTACGACATGATGGATTATCGTTCGGCGGTGGATCTGTGGAGCGCGCATCGCGCCGACCGGCAGGCGCTGATCGCGCACGGCCAGTTGAAGCTGACCGCGCCGCAGGTAAACCTGCCGCCGCTGATGGCGCAGGTGCTGTCCACCACCAGTGAATTCTTTCCGATGTTCGACGTACCGTTTCGCTACGGCCACGGTTGGTCGGCGCAGGACGATGCGAGTCGCGCACGGGTCGCAGTGATCTCTTCGGACCTCAACAATAAGCTGTTCAACGGCGCCGACAGTGTGGGTCGCACGCTTCGGCTGAAAAACTCCGATGTGCGCATCGTCGGCGTGCTGGCTGCGTGGCGCCCGTCGCCGCAATTCTATGACGTGGCGGGCGGGCGCTTCGACGGTGGTCAGACCGGCGACTTCTATGGACGTCCTGAGGATGTTTTCTTGCCGTTCAACAGTTCGTCAGACATCAATCCCGCCGGTTTCACTTTTTTCACCTGCTGGAGCATGCCCAAAAGCAACGGGATCCTGCAGACATCACCCTGCGTGTGGATGATGCTATGGGTACAGCTGGACAGCGCGGCCAAGGTTCGCGGCTATCGTCAGTTCGTGGCCGACTATGCAGCTCAGCAAAAATCCCTCGGCCGTTTCGCGCGCGCCGACAACACGCAACTGCGCAGCCTGATGGGATGGCTGGACTTCAATCACGTGGTGCCGAGCGATGTACGCCTGCAGATGTGGGCGGCTTTCGCATTTCTGCTGATCTGCCTGTTCAACACCGTAGGCCTGCTGCTGGCGAAGTTCCTGCGCCGGGCCGGCGAGATCGGGGTGCGGCGTGCTTTGGGTGCCAGTCGTGCGGCGGTGCTGGCGCAGTGCCTGGTTGAGGCGGGATTGATCGGCTTGCTGGGCGGTGTTGGCGGTCTGCTGCTTACCCTGGCGGGATTGTGGCTGGTACGTCGCCAGCCAGTGGCCTATGCCGACCTGGTGCACCTGGATACGGCGATGTTCCTGCTTACGTTTGCGTTGGCGATTGCCACCAGTCTGCTGGCCGGGTTGCTGCCTGCACTGCGCGCCAGCCGCATGGCGCCCGGCCTGCAGCTGAAGACGCTTTAGTGCGCTGTCCCTGCGCAAGAAACCGGCCATCCATGGCCGGACTCATCAGAAGAGCGGTTTCCATACAGGTACTGGCCATATGCAGATACGCCCCATTTTCGCCGCCCTGCGCAAGCATCGTCTCGCAACCTTTCTGATCTCCATGGAGATCGCGCTGGCCTGCGCCGTGCTATGCAATGCCTGCTTCCTGATCGTCAACCGGGTGCAGCTGAGCCATATTCGCAGTGGCGTCGATGAGGGCGCGCTGGCTGCCATCAAGCTCACCGGCTTTGATGAAGACCAGGGCGTCGATCTCAATGCCCGCGTGCTCAACGGCCTAGCCCGGATCCCCGGCATGCAATCGGTCAGCGTGATCAGCGCCGTCCCGTTCAGCGGTTCTCCCAACAACGCCGGCATTACCACGGATGCCGAGGGCAAGCAGTTTGCCGGCGTGGTGAATTTCTACTCGGGCGGGCCGGGTAGCTTCAAGGCGCTCGGCCTCCAACTGGTCGCGGGACGCGGACCGCAGGAAGGCGACTATCAGCCCGTGGTTCACTTCGTGCCCGACGATGCGCTGGTGTGGATTACGCAGTCGCTAGCCGATCACGCGTGGCCCGGTGTCGATCCGCTGGGCAAGGAATTCTGGGTTGGCAAGCCCCACTTCCGGGTGGCTGGCGTGGTGGCGCATTTGGCGCGGCCATCTCCAGGCGAGGGCGGCCCTTCCACCATCGATTGGTCGGTGTTCGTGCCGTCCCAGCCCGGCGCGCACTTCGCAGGTACCTACCTTCTGCGCGCCTCGCCTGAGGACCTTCCGCGCGTGCTTCGTGACGCACGCGCGGCCATCGCCAAGATCGCACCCGACGCGGTGCTGGACACCACCGCCAGCCAGGGCGTGGGCAATCTGCGCGAAAGCTTCTTCCAGCAGGACCGCACCATGGCCGGCATCCTGCTCGGCGTGATCACCGCCATGCTGCTGGTCACCGCGCTGGGCATCTTCGGCCTGGCCAGTTTCTGGGTGCAGCAGCGGCGCCGACAGATCGGCATCCGCCGCGCCATCGGCGCGACGCGCGGCGACATCCTGCACTACTTCCAGACCGAGAACTTCCTCATCGTCACCGGCGGCATCGTGCTGGGGATGGCGCTGGCGTTCGCGCTGAACATCGTGCTGATGAAGTTCTACGAATTGCCGCGCCTGCCACTGTACTACCTGCCGATCGGCGCACTGGCGCTGTGGGGGCTTGGACAGCTGGCGGTGCTTGGCCCCGCGCTGCGCGCGGCGGCGGTGCCGCCGGTGGTGGCGACACGGAGCGTGTGATGGCCAGCGCGTGATGGCCTGGGATATTCGGGAGACTTCAGATGATGTTTGGATACAACTTTGAGCTGGCGTGGCGTGGCTTGCGCCACCACCCCCGGACTACCTTGCTGGTGGTGCTGACCATGGCGCTGGGGCTGGCATCGGCGATGACCACGCTGACCCTGCTGCACGTGTTGTCGTCCGATCCGCTGCCGGGTATCAGCCAGCATCTGTATATGGGCTGGGTGGATTCCCGGCAGCTGCCGAAGGCCGGTGACAGCACCACCGGCAGCGCCAGCGGCATACCCTCGCACCTGAAACTGGCCGATGCGCAGGCGTTGCTGACGGCGCATCGCGCGCCCGCCCAGGTGATGCTGACGGAGATTATCCAGGATGTGCAGAATGACTCCGGCGGCAAGACGCAGTCCGCGGTAGGCATTGCCGCCAGCAGCGGACTGTTCCCGATGTTCGGCATTGCGCTGTTGCACGGACGCTACTGGACACCGGCCGAGGACGCCGCGCATGCGCCGGTGGTGGTGATCAGCGGTGGGCTCAGCCGCGAGGTGTTCGGTACGCAGGACAGCGTGGGTCGCACGCTGCGCGTGGGCGGCAAGCCGTTCCGGGTGATCGGGGTAAGTGCCAAGTGGGCACCGCAGCCGCATTTCTACGGTCTGGATCTTTGGGCGTTCAGCAGTAGTAACGCCGACAGTCTGTTCCTGCCGGTTGGCGCGCTGCTGGATTCGGGGCTGGGGCCGTTTGCTTCGGGTGGTTGCGATGACGACACGCCGCTGATATTCGGAAAAGTCAACGTGCCGCACTGCCGCTGGTTGTCGCTCTGGGTGCAGTTGAATGACGCCGCACAGGTCGCCGGCTATCGACAGTTCCTGCTTGACTACGCCAGTCAGCAACATGGCGCCGGGCGCTTCGAACGGCCGCCGCATGCGAAGCTTTACAGCGTGCCAGGTTGGCTCGCGCTGAATCACGTGGTGCCGGACAACGTACGCCTCAACGTGTGGCTGGCTGGCGGGTTTCTGCTGCTGTGCATGGTCAATGTCGCTGGCCTGCTGGCGGCGCGATTCCTGCGCCGTTCGGTGGAGATCGGCGTCCGCCGCGCGCTGGGTGCGCCGCGCCAGGCGATCTTTGCGCAGTGCGTATGGGAAGCCGGCATGGCCGGCGTGCTGGGCGGCGCGCTGGCACTACCGCTGACCTCGTTCGGTTTGTGGGTGGTGCGGCGGCAGCACCAGGGCTACACCGATCTGGCGCATCTGGACCCGCTGACCTTTGCCGGCCTGTTCGGGCTGGCGCTGGTCGTCGGTTTGCTGGTGGGCATGTTGCCGGCCTGGCGCGCCTGTCGTGTCGAGCCGGGTCTGCAGGTCAAGAGCGCCTAGGGAGTTCGCCATGTCGGTACGTCATATCGTGTCCAGCCTGCGTCGCAACCAGCTGATGCCGCTGCTGGTGGTGGTGCAGGTAGCCATCGCCTGCGCCATTTTGTGCAACGCCTTCTTCCTGCTGGATCAACGGCTGGCGCCGATGCTGGTGCCCGACGGGATCGCGCCAGGCCAGGTGATCGAGGTGGACCAGATCGTGGCCAATGGCCGTTCGTGGAGTCAGGCGGATATCCAGGGCGGCCGGCAGGCCTTGCTGGCGATTCCCGGGGTGACCCAGGTGGCGCCGGCGATGGGCATCCCGCTGTCATCCTCGATGCGGCTGGGCATGGGACTGACCAGCCCTGCCGGCGTGACGGTGACCGCCGATGGCTATCTCGGCGAGGGGATGCTCGATGCGCTTGGACTGCAACTGGTGGCTGGCCGCAACTTCAGCGCCAGCGACTATGAGGATTTCAACATGCAGAACGGCGATCCGTTCAAGGGCAAACAGATACCCATCATCATCACCCGTGCGCTCGCGACCAAACTGTTTCCAGACGGCAATGCGCTGGGTGGCCGTTTGCGCGGATCGAATGCCAGAGCGAGCGGAGGCTGGCGGGTGATCGGCATCGTCAGTCATCTGTTGCGCTACCAGATCGCCGATGCCACCGACGGCCGGGCCGACTATTCGATGCTGATCCCGGCGCGCATCACCGACACGCCCTTGATCAGCTACGTGGTGCGCACCCGCGCAAGTGAACGCGAGCAAGTACTGAAGGCGATACCCGGGGCGCTGAAGAAGCAGTTTGGCAGCAGCCTGCTGTCGGGCAACGACATCAATCCCAACACCTTCGAAGGGCTGCGCGAGGCCGTGTTCAGCAGTTGGCGTGCCGCGGTATGGCTACTGGCCAGCGTGTGTGTGGTGGTGGTGCTGGTCACTGCCATGGGCATCATGGGGCTCACCGGGTACTGGGTGCAGCAGCGTACGCGCCAGGTCGGCATCCGCCGCGCGCTGGGTGCGCGCCGGGTCGACATCCTGCGCTACTTCCTGCTGGAAAACCTGTTGATCGTCGGCATCGGCATACTTGCCGGCATGGTGCTTGCGTATGGCATCAACCTGTTCCTGATGCACCACTATGAACTGCAGCGCCTGCCGTGGACGTGGTTGCCGGTCGGCGCGGTTGCGCTGTTCGTGCTGGGCCAGCTGGCCGTGCTGTCGCCCGCACGCCGCGCAGCCGCCGTGCCGCCGGTGGTGGCTACCCGATCGGTCTGAAATCCATGCACTCTGGCACGGGCTGCCGGTGTACCGTCGGCGTCACAATCAACTCTCTTCACCCCATCACCCTGAGGATGCTGCCTGATGAAAACCCTGCCATTGCTGATCTGTGCGGCGCTACTGGGTACGGTAACCGTGGCATTGCCACTGTGCGCGGCGCAGGCGGTGCAATCGAACGCCAAGGGTGACGTGGCAAGCCGGGTGCAGGCACTCAACGCACTGCTGGCGGAGCAATGGCAGTACAACCTGAAGAACAGCCCTGAGTTCGCCACGGCGCTGGGCGACCTGCGCTACAACGATCGCTGGACCGATGCCTCATTGGCGCACCTGGCAGCCGATCACAAGACGAACGAGGATTTCCTCAAGCGTTTCGAGGCGATCGATACCACCGGTTTCGCCGACAGCGACACGCTCAACCAGCAACTGATGGTGCGCCAGCTGAAGGATCAGCTGCACGGTTACCAGCTCAAGCTCTACGAGATGCCGCTGGATCAGATGGGTGGCGTGCATATTGCCCTGGCCGGCTTCGTCAGCACGATTCCCTTCAACAACACGAAGGAGTACGACGACTATCTGGCGCGCCTGAAGGCGGTGCCCAAGCTGTTCGACCAGGTGACCGTGGTGGCGCGCCAGGGCATGCGCGACAAGATGATGCCGCCGAAGTACCTGCTGGAAAAGGTGGTGGTACAGATCGACAGCATCGAGAAGCCGGCCGGCATGGACAGTGTGTTCGCCGAGCCGCTGAAACATTTCCCGAAGTCGGTGTCGGCGGCCGACCAGAAGCGCCTGCACGACGCCATCCTCGCCGCCATCGACAACGATGTGCGCCCGGCGTACGTGAAGCTGGGCAAATTCGTGGCCGACGACTACGCGCCGCATGGACGCAGCCAGCCGGGCGTGTGGGACCTGCCCAACGGCGAGGCGATCTATCGCTATGACGTCGAACAGATGACCACGACCAACGAGACGCCGCAGCAGATCCACCAGATCGGCCTGGCCGAGGTCAAGCGCATCGAGGGCGAGATGACGAAAATCGCCCACGCGCAGGGCTTCAAGGACCTGGCCAGCTTTCGCGCCTCGCTGAAGACCAACCCGAAGACGCACGCGACCTCACGCGAGGACATCCTCAATCGCTATCGCGGCTATATCGCGGGCATGGAGCCGGAGTTGCCGAAGCTGTTTGGCCTGCTGCCGAAGACCAAGGTGGTGGTGATGCCGGTGGAGAGGTTCCGCGAGAAGGAAGCCGCCGCGGCCGAATACCATCCGGGCACGCCGGACGGCTCGCGGCCGGGGCAGATCTTCGTCAACACCGGTGACTTCGCCAACCGCAGCATATTGACCGTCGAGTCGACCGCGTATCACGAAGGCATTCCCGGCCATCACCTGCAGATCTCGATCGCGCAGACCCTGCCCAAGCTGCCACCGTTTCGCCAGCAGGCCGGCTACACCGCGTACATCGAGGGCTGGGCGTTGTATGCCGAACAGCTCGGCAAGGAGGTCGGCTTCTACAAGGACCCGCTGTCCGACTACGGCCGACTGTCCGATGAGCTGCTGCGCGCCGACCGCCTGGTGCTCGATACCGGCGTGCACTACAAGCACTGGACGCGCCAGCAGATGGTCGACTTCTTCCACGCCCATTCCAGCGAGGATGAGCCCGACGTGCAGGCCGAGACCGATCGCTACGTCACCTGGCCGGGCCAGGCGCTGGCCTACAAGACCGGCGAGCTGAAGATCCTCGAACTGCGTGCGCGGGCGGAAAAAGCGCTGGGCGACCAGTTCGACATCCGTGCGTTCCACGACGAAATCCTCAGCGGCGGCGCGTTGCCGCTGGACGTGCTGGAAACCCGGGTCGACCACTGGATCGCGGCGGTCAAGGCCGGCAGGGCGCCGGCGCATCCGGTGGCGAGCTGAGTGCTGTTGCCGCTCCGGTCAATCCGGGGCGGCACCTCGCCTCGGGGAAACTGCCGGTTGAATAGTTCATTAGTCATGGCAACCTTGTGGGCAGGAGCGGCATCCATGTCCGCATGTGCAGAAAACAAATGACCCGTAGCGTACTGATCATCGATGACAATCCGGCCGTGGGCGAGGCGCTGTCGCTGGCGTTGTCGTTGCACGAGATCCGCGCGCTGACGGCGCTGACCCCGGAGCAGGGGCTGGCGGTGCTCGAGCGCGACGCGGTCGACGTGGTGATCCAGGACATGAATTTCACCGCCGACACCACCTCGGGCAAGGAGGGGGTGGTGTTGTTCCGTGCGATCCGCGAGCGTCATCCCGATTTGCCGGTGATCCTGCTGACGGCGTGGACGCATCTGGAAACCGCGGTGGAACTGGTCAAGGCCGGTGCGGCTGATTACCTGTCCAAGCCGTGGGACGACAACAAGCTGCTGGCCACGGTGGAGAACCTGCTGGAGCTGTCCGAATCCAGCCGCGAGATCAACCGCAGTCGGCGCGAGCGGCGCCAGCGCCGAGAAGCGCTGCAGAAAAAATACGATCTGGATGGGCTGGTGTTTGCGTCCGAGGCGATGGCGCGCACGCTTGACCTCGCCTGCCAGATCGCCCGCTCCGAGGTGTCGGTGCTGATCACCGGACCCAATGGCACCGGCAAGGAGCGCATCGCATCCATCATGCATGCGAACTCGGCGGTCGCGCGTGGTCCCTTCATCGCGGTCAATTGCGGTGCCTTGCCAGGGGAGTTGATCGAAGCCGAACTGTTCGGCGCCGAGGCCGGGGCCTATACCGGCGCCAACAAGACGCGCGAAGGACGCTTCGAACTGGCCGATGGCGGCACGCTGTTCCTCGACGAGATCGGCAACCTGCCACTGTCGGGCCAGATGAAGCTGCTGCGCGTGCTGGAAACCGGTCAGTTCGAGCGGCTCGGTTCAGGCAAGACGCGCCAGGCCAAGGTGCGGGTGCTCAGTGCGACCAATGCCGACCTCAAGGCGATGATCCGCACCGGCACGTTCCGCGAGGATCTGTACTACCGGCTCAACGTGATCGAGGTGAACCTGCCGCCGCTCAGCGACCGCAACGACGACATCCTGCCGCTGGCCGAATTCTTCCTCGATGGCCGCGCCGAACTGGGTGACGCGGCGCGCGAGGCCCTGCTTGGCTATCCGTGGCCGGGCAACGTGCGTGAGCTGAAGAACGCGATCGAGCGCGCTGCCTTGCTGGCCGGGGGCAATCCGATCACGCCGGAGCTGCTCAACCTGCCGCAACATGTCTCCAGCGCCAGCCGCGATCTCGACGAGCCCAGCCGCGAGGTGGTGGAGGACGCGTTGCAGCACGCTGCGGGTGTGGTCAGTCGCGCGGCGCGGCAGCTCGGTCTGTCCCGGCAGGCGTTGTACCGGCGGATGGAGCGCTACGGGCTGGCAACATCGAGCTGAGCCGAGAGGCAGTGAAAAATCGCTTTTCCTTCCCCCGCGCCGCGGGGGAAGGTGCCCGAAGAGCGGAAGGGGGCGCTTTTCGCCGTGCAAAAGCAGGATCAAGAGCACCCCCATCCGCCTTCGGCACCTTCCCCTGCTTCGCAGGGGAAGGAAAAACCGGGATTCACGTCAGTCCAGCGACTATGCACACGCTCTGGGCATGACGTGCTTGCCGCGGCGTCGGTGGCGTACAAAGATGCATCATCGAAACACGGGAGAAGTACCATGCTGTTCAGGGGTCTGCTGCTCATCTGCGCAATCCTGCTTGCCGGCAGCGTTGCCGCGCAGTCCACCGCGGCCAGCCAAAGCACCGACAACGATCGCTGGCAGGCGACGTCGCCGGCAACAGTGGGTCCGCCTATCGCGCCGATCGACTGCTGCCTGGCTCGGTCGGTAGCAGCGAAAGCCCGTTCCATTTCAAGGAGCGGGCCAACCACGGCCCAGCCTACAAACCGCCGCCGCAGGCCAACGACAAGGCCGCCGTGATGGGCAAGCAGCGGCCGTGGCAGAACGGGCGGCCCCCGGCGGACTGCGCGATCGATCCGAGGGATCCGACATGTCATTGAGCGACTCGTCCCGATTGCAAAGTCGTGAGCCATGTGGCGCTCCCTGAACTCGCTGCGTGCGCGCCTGAGCCTGCTGCTGTTCGCCGCGGGGGTGACCGGTGCGTTGATCTACGTGGCGGTCATGCAGTGGCCATTGCCGCAATTGCTCGGCTGGCTGCATACGCAACTGGCGGGCAAGGTCGACGCGACGGCCGTGCCAGGCGCGCCGGCCACCGTGGCTGCGGTGGCACCGCTGGATTCCTATGCTGCGCTGGCCGTCGGGTTGACCGCGCTGCTGCTTGCCGCCATCTGGCTGGGAGGTCGGGCGATCGCGCCGGTAAGCCGCTTGCTGCGTGCGCTGGAAGGTGCGGTGGCCAGCTATCGCGACGGTGATTTCAGCTTCTCCATCGCGGCCGATCGACGAGATGAGCTGGGCCAGCTGATCCGCATGCACAACGACCTCGGCCACACCTTGCGTGAACAGCGCCAGCACCTGGCGCAGCGCGAACTGTTGCTGGATACCGTGGTGCAGAACACGCCGGTGGCCTTGGTGCTGACCGATGCCTCCGGTCGCGTCGCCTACGCGAATATCGCCTCGCGGCACCTGTTCAACGAAGGCCGCAGCCTGATCGGGCTGGATTTCTCCGCGCTGCTGGCTGACGCGCCGGAGGTGCTGCGGCAGGCCGTGGACAGTGGCGAGGACGCACTGCTCACGGTTGAGATGGATGGCAGCGAGGAAACTTTTCATCTGTCGCAGCGCGCGTTCCGACTGCAGGGGCGGCCGCATCGTCTGCAATCATTCCGGCGCATGACGCGCGAGTTGTCACGGCAGGAAGTGGCGACCTGGAAGCGGGTGATCCGGGTGATCAGCCACGAGCTCAACAATTCGCTGGCACCGATCTCGTCGCTGGCCCATTCGGGCGCCGAGCTGGCACGGCGCGGCAACGTGGAGCGCCTGCCCAGCGTGTTCGCCATCATCGGCGAACGCGCCCGCCACCTGCACGGATTCATCGCTGGCTATGCCAGTTTCGCCAAGCTGCCCACGCCACAGCCAGTGGTGGTCGACTGGCCGGCATTCCTGGACGGACTGTCGCTGCATTGCCAGTACCGGTTGGCCAATGGGGTGCCGGATCGGCAGGGGTGGTTCGACCCGGCGCAGATCGAGCAGGTGCTGATCAACCTGGTCAAGAATGCTCACGAGTCAGGCGGTGCAGCCGACGAAGTGACTTTGTCGATCCTGGAAAGCGCGCGCGAGCTGCGCATCGAGGTGGCAGATCGCGGTCCCGGCATGAGCGAGGCGGTGCTGGCGCAGGCGCTGCTGCCGTTCTATTCGACCAAGCGCTCCGGCACCGGGTTGGGTCTGGCCCTCGCACGCGAGATCACCGAGGCGCATGGCGGTCGCGTACTGCTGGCCAATCGCGAAGGCGGCGGCTTGCGTGTCAGCCTGCTGCTGCCGCTGGTGCCCCGCTCGGAACGCGTTTGACCGGGAGACTGTCGGCCTTTCGTGGTCGAGTCGAAGATGCGGGTGGGCGAGGACAGATTGCTGTCGATTTGCCGTCCTCTCTCCCAATAAGCAATAAGGGCAGGCATACGGAGCCCCGGCGTCTCGCCGGCATGCTCTGGCGGGCGGGACGCCCGCGCTCCCAGTGGCGGGCAACACGGAGCACCGGCGTCTCGCCGGCATGCTCTGGCGGGCGGGACGCCCGCGCTCCCAGTGGCGGGCATACGGAGCACCGGCGTCTCGCCGGCATGCTCTGGCGAACGGGACGCCCGCGCTCCCAGTGGCAGGCAGTGGAACGCACAGGCGGATTCGCAGGCCGGCCAACCAGAGACCGGCCGGTTCCTAGTCTCGATCCGGGCCGACGGACAGGCCGGAAAAGTCCGCGCCCGAGGTCTGATCGAGCTTCGTGCGTGGTGCCTGCAAGGGCTCGCCGGTCACCTGGAACCACACGTTCTCGGCGATATTGGTTGCGTGGTCGCCGATCCGTTCGACGTTCTTGGCCATGAACAACAGGTGCGTGCACGGGGTGATGTTGCGCGGGTCCTCCATCATGTAGGTCAGCAGTTGCCGGAAGTAGCCGGTGTAGGCCTCATCCAGCACGGTGTCGTTCTTCCACACCGCGTGGGCGCGTTCGGCGTCGCGATCCTGGTAGGCGGCGAGCACGTCGCGCACGCCGGTTGCCGCAAGTGTGGCCAGGTGTGCGAGACCGGCGGCGGGCCGCACCGGCGCCACCATCGACAACGGAATCGAGCGCTTGGCCACGTTGGCGGCGTAGTCGCCGATGCGCTCGATGTCGGCGGCGATGCGCAGCGCGGCGAAGACATTGCGCAGATCGCCCGCCATCGGCGCGCGCAGGGCAAGCAGGCGTACGACATCGTGGCTGATGTCATGTTCCATCTGGTCGATCGCGTCGTCGTTGTCGACCACGCGCTGGGCGGCACGCTCGTCGCGGCGTTCGACCACGTCGATCGCCGCCTCCAGCTGCTTCACCGACAGCTCGCCCATGCGCACGATCTCGGCGGTCAGCCGGGTCAGTTCGGCGTCGTAACTCTTGATGATGTGGTTTTTGCTGGTATTCATGCGATGCCTCTGTCCTGTTTCCTTCTCCCTTCGGCGACCTTGGGAGTCCCCTTGTGGGTGAGAAGGTGCCCGAAGGGCGGATGAGGGTACGGGCAGAGCGCGAAGGCTGACGCTCCGCCCGTACCCTCACCCCAACCCCTCTCCCGACGGGAGAGGGGCTTGAGTCAGCCAAATCGTCCG
>Ga0208357_1001553_pt1 | contig 16524 bp, 13 predicted proteins | sample NGESurdeep092012_6_FD_184487 | JGI IMG/M metagenome (GOLD analysis project Ga0208357, IMG submission 184487) | Arctic peat soil microbial communities from Barrow, Alaska - NGEE Surface sample F52-2 deep-092012 (SPAdes) | ecosystem: Environmental > Terrestrial > Soil > Wetlands > Peat ... | reverse complement strand
GACCTTCGGTGTGACTGGCATGACGGTCAGCGAAGCCAATGGATATGGTCGCCAGCGTGGCCATACCGAGGTGTATCGCGGCGCGGAGTACGAAGTCGATCTTGTACCGAAGGTACGCATCGAGGTACTCGTCGATGAGGGCGACGCCGATGACGTTCTCGACGTCATCGTCAAGTCGGCCCAGACGGGCAAGATCGGTGACGGCAAGGTGTGGTCTGTGCCGATCGACGACGTCATCCGGGTTCGGACCGGCGAGCGCGGAATCAGTGCGCTCTGATTTCAGTGCCATCGCTTGACGATGCAGACGCGACGCGTTTACCACGTGTCGCCTCTGCATCCAAGAGCGACGAAAGTACTGAGTCGACGGCTGACTCGGCCCGTGACCTGAGTGCGTTGAGGGCGCAGCGATCAGCGCAGGCCGACGCGTGGTTGCGCGAGTTGCTTGGCACCGCCGATGGCGTTGCGCTCGTGGCCGTCGGCGGTTACGGGCGGGGCGAACTCGGCCCAGGCAGTGACCTCGACGTCATGATGCTGCACGACGGCCGGTCCGACGTCGTGCAGATCGCTGACCAGGTCTGGTATCCGATCTGGGACGCCGGGTGGCAGCTCGACCACTCGGTACGCACGGTCGCGGATGCGGTGTCTGTCGCCAACTCCGACATGAAGGCCGCCCTCGGGATGCTGCACGCCCGGCACATTGCAGGGGTGCCGGATCTCACCGCCCGCTTGCGCGAGCACGCGTTCGGCCAGTGGCGCTCGCGCGCATCGAAGCGGCTGCCAGAACTTCACGAGATGGTGCGCGAGCGGGCCGAACGGCTCGGCGAGGTGGCGTTCCTGCTCGAGCCCGACCTGAAGGAAGCACGTGGCGGACTTCGCGACGTGCACGCGCTCGAAGCAATCGCCGCGGCCTGGGTTGCCGCTGGCCCCGGACCGCCGGTGCGTGCGGCATATCGCCGGCTGATCGACGTCCGCGACACGTTGCAGGAAGTCGCGGGCCGACCGACGACCCGCATGGTTGCACAGGAGCAAGAGGCGATCGCGGCCCGTCTCGGCATGGCTGACGCCGACGAGTTGCTGCGTGCCGTCAGCGAAGCTGCGCGCACGGTGTCGTATGCGAGCGACGTGACGTGGCGCTCGGTCGAGGGCAGCTTGCGGCGGCGTCCGAAGGCGGAACGCAAGCCGGTCGCCGAAGGTGTCGTCGAGCAGGACGGCGAGGTGGTGCTCGCGCGCGGAGTCGATCCGACTCCTGACCCGACTCTTGTCGTGCGCGCTGCTGCTGCCGCTGCTCAAGTTGGGTTGCCGCTCTCGCCGCCGACGATCGACCTGCTCGCCAACAAGTGCCCGCCGATGCCGAACCCGTGGCCGTCGACCGCGCGCGATGCGTTCGTCGCGTTGCTCGGTGCAGGCCGGCCGGCGCTGGTGGTGTTGGAAGCGCTCGATCAGGCCGGGCTCATGGCGCGATTGATCCCGGAGTGGGAAAGCGTCCGCTACCGCCGCCAGCACAATCCCTTGCACCGCTACACCGTCGATCGCCATCTCGTCGAAACCGCGATCGAAGCAGCCGCCCTGACACGTCGTGTTGCGCGGCCTGACCTGCTGTTGCTGGGTTCCTTGTTCCATGACATCGGCAAGGGAAGCGACGGCGACCACTCGATTGCCGGTGCTGCGCTCATGCCGGGAATCGCAGCAAGGCTCGGTATGAACGAGCACGACAGCGTGGTCTTGACGACGCTGGTTCGCCATCACTTGTTGCTGTCGCAAACGGCGACCAGACGCGACCTTGACGATCCGGCGACGGTGTCGGCCGTCGCGCAGGCGGTGGGTTCGCCGCTGGTTCTCGAGTTGCTGCACGCGTTGACCGAGGCCGATGCGCGAGCTACAGGCACGCCGATGTGGGACGACTGGCGCGCTCGCCTCGTTTCCGATCTCGTTAGCCGGACGGCGGCCATGCTCGCCGGTGAGGTGGTTCCCCCGCCGGTCGCGGATTTGCCGCCCGCGATCGTGAAGCTCGCGGAGGCCGGCCAACTTGCGGTGATCTCTGAGGGCACCCCTGACCACAGCCGCATCACCGTGATCGCTCCTGATCAGCCGGGGCTGCTCTGGAGGTCGGCGGGGGTGCTGGCGCTGCACAGACTCGGCGTGCGCGCAGCAGTAGCGACGTCGGTCGGTCCGACAGCGGTCACCGTCTTCGATGTCGAACCGACCTACTTCTCCGAAGTCGAGCCGGCGCGGATCCAAGACGACATGCGTCGGGCGATCGAAGGCGGTCTCGACGTCGCCCAGAAGTTGGCCCGCCGCGAAGCCAGCGCAGCGACCCGAAAGTCGATCGCGTTGCCGCCCGCGACTGTGCTGCTGCCCGGGGGCGCGTCCGACAAGGCGACCGTGCTGGAGGTGCGCGCCCACGACCGGCCGGGCTTGCTGTTCACCGTGACTCGGGTGTTGGCCGCCGAAGGGCTCGACGTGCGATCTGCTCGGGTCGAGACGCTCGGTGCTGAGGTTGTCGACGCGTTCTACGTCACCGACCGGGGCGGTCGACCGCTCGCAGTTGAACGGGCCGAAGGGGTTCGCCGGGCTGTCGAAGAGGCGCTGCGGGCCAGCGCGCCGCGGAGTTGACGCAGGCTCGGTAGGCTGGCGCGCGTGTTCGACACCCTCTCCGACCGGCTCGAGTCGGTCTTCAAAACCCTGCGCGGCAAGGGTCGGTTGTCGGATGCCGACATCGACGCGACCGCCCGGGAGATCCGGATCGCGCTTCTCGAGGCCGACGTCGCCTTGTCGGTCGTTCGCGACTTCGTCGATGCGGTCAAGGAGCGTTCGCGCGGCGCAGCGGTCTCGCAGGCGCTGAACCCGGCGCAGCAGGTCATCTCGATCGTCAACGAGGAACTGGTCCAGATCCTCGGCGGCCAGACCAGGCGCCTTCGCTACGCGAAGAACCCGCCAACCGTGATCATGCTCGCCGGTCTTCAGGGCTCGGGTAAGACGACGCTGGCCGGCAAGCTCGCCAAGTGGCTGTCGGGGCAGGGCCACGCCCCACTCCTGGTAGCCGCCGACTTGCAGCGGCCCAACGCCGTGCAGCAACTCCAGGTGCTCGGCAAGCAGGCCGGCGTCCCCGTCTTCGCCCCCGAGCCGGGGAGCGGTGTCGGCGATCCGGTCGCGGTCTCGAAGGCCGCCATCGAGCACGCCAAGCGGCTGGGTCACGACATCGTGGTCGTCGACACCGCGGGCCGACTCGGTGTCGACGCCGAGATGATGCAGCAGGCGATCGACATCCGCGATGCGGTCGACCCGAACGAGATCCTGTTCGTCGTCGACGCCATGCTCGGCCAGGACGCCGTGAACACCGCGCAGGCGTTTCTTGACGGCGTCGGTTTCGACGGCGTCGTGCTCACCAAGCTCGACGGTGACGCGCGTGGTGGTGCTGCTCTGTCCGTCGCCTCGCTGACCGGCCGTCAGATCATGTTCGCGAGTACCGGCGAGAAGCTCGAGGACTTCGACACCTTCCACCCCGAGCGCATGGCTTCGCGCATTCTCGGTATGGGCGACATCCTGACGCTGATCGAGCAGACGCAAGGTGCGTACGACGCGGGTGAGGCCGAAGAGACCGCACGCAAGCTCACCGAAGGTGAGCTGACGCTCGAGGACTTCCTCGAGCAGATGATGATGCTGCGCAAGATGGGTCCTATCGGCAATCTGCTCGGCATGCTGCCGGGCATGGGACAGATGAAGGAGCAGATCGCGCAGGTCGATGACAAGGATGTCGACCGCATCGCCGCCATCATCCGCTCGATGACACCGATCGAGCGCGAAGACCCGAAGATCATCAATGGCTCGCGACGGGTACGCATCGCTAAGGGCTCCGGCGTCACCGTGGCCGAGGTGAACAGTCTCGTCGACCGCTTCTTCGAGGCCCGCAAGATGATGAAGCAGATGGCCGGCATGGGTGGCCTCCCGGGCATGGGCGCGCGCCGCGCGACGAAGGCCGTGAAGAAGGGCAAGAAAGGAAAGGGTGGCCGACCGGGCGGACGCCCCGGAGGCGCACCGCCTGCAGCATTGCCGCCCGGGCTCACCCGCTCGTTGCCGGGCGGTGACGGTGGCCTTGGTCTGCCAGCCCAGCTGCCTCCGGGCATGAAGATGCCGGATCTTTCGAAGTTCCGGTTCCCGCCGACCGGAGGCAATCCCGGCAATCAGGGTCCGGCCGGTCCGAGGCCGCGCTGAGCGCGACCCCGTCGGCGCTACGTGCCACCACATCAGCGTTGCGGGTGCGGGCCACCGTGCTGCCCGACGCGGAGGTCGGCGAGTTCTTCGTCGTCGACGGCCGCATCACGTTCGACCGGCCGGCTAATAGCAGCACCTTCGCCGACGGTGGGTTTGTGTTGCCTGGTCTCGTCGACGCGCATTGCCATGTCGGCCTGGCGGCCGAGGGCGGGGTGCCGCTCGAGGAGGCGCGCGCGCATGCGATTACCGATCGCGATGTCGGTGCGTTGCTGCTGCGCGACGCTGGCGTGCCGCACACCTACCTTGAGCTCGACGACGAACCCGATCTGCCGCGCATCGTGCACGCCGGCCGCCATCTCGCACGTACCCACCGCTACATCCGCGGCTACGGCATCGAACTCGAGCCAGAGCAGTTGCCGGATGCAGCGGTTGCCCAAGCCCGCCGGCCAGGCGGCCACAGCACGCCGTGGGTGAAGCTGGTCGGTGACTGGATCGACCGCGATCTCGGCGACCTCGCGCCGTGTTGGCCGGGCGATGTTCTCGCCGAGGCCGTGCGACGCGCGCACGAGGCGGGCGCGCGAGTAGCAGTGCACGTGTTCGGTGAGGAAGCACTGCCCGACCTGATCGCGGCCGGCGTTGACTCGATCGAGCATGGCACCGGTCTTGACGAGCAGACTCTTGCCGACGTCGTGCGGCGCGGCATTGCCGTCGTGCCGACGCTGGTCAACGTCGCCAACTTCGAGAAGTTCGCCGACCAAGCGACGAAATATCCTTTGTACGCAGCGAGAATGCGCAGGTTGCAACGCAGCGCCGACGCGCGAGTCGCAGCGGCACATGAAGCGGGAGTGCCGATCTACGTCGGCACCGACGCCGGTGGGAATCTGCCGCACGGACTCGTGGTCGACGAGATGCTGGCGCTGCAGACCGCTGGGTTGTCGAACGCCGACGTGCTTGCCGCGGGGTCGTGGAAAGCACGGGAGTGGCTCGGTCTACCGGGCCTGACAGAAGGTGCCCCAGCCGACTTCGTCGTCTACGACGACGACCCCCGGGCAGACCTGAACGTGCTGCGAAATCCCCGGCACATCGTCGTCCGCGGCACTGTCGTTCGTTGAGGTCTACCTCGCAGTGCTGAGTGCCGTCATGACGGGGCTGCCAGGTACACCCAGGGCTGCGACGGTTTCCTGCGTTGCCGCGATCACGCGCACGGGCGCGTCCGCAAACATCGCCACGATTGCGTCGAGTTCGTCGTCGGTGCGGTCGGGCGCGTGGTGGAAGAGCATCAGAGACTTCGCCCCCGCTCGAGTGGCGAGCCCGATGGCGTACTCGATCGCCGAATGCCCGAGGTAGGTCACGCCGGGAAATTGTGCGGCCAGGAACTGCGCGTCGTGCAGGAGCACGTCGACGTCGCGCGCAAGCGCGAGCGCCGCCTCGTGGTAGGCACCGAGCCCGTCCGGCCCGGCGCCTTCGCCGAGCGGGAAATGGTCACCGAGGTAGGCGAGCGACCCGGCGTCGTCAGAGACGCGGAACCCGAACGTCCGACCGCCCTTGTGTGGGATCTCACGGACAAGGACGTCGAAGCCTTCGAACTGGCGCGCACCTTCAACGAGCGGGTCGAAGGTCCAGCCGGACCCTAACTGTGTGGGTCCGATCGGGAAGTGCGGCGGCGAGAGTCCGCGTGCGAGAGTGCCGACCGCGTCGCCGTCGATGGCTGGCAGCAAGACGTTGACGCGGTGTCCCTCTCTCGCGCCGCCCTGGAAGAACGGCAAGCCGTGCACGTGATCCCAGTGCAGGTGGCTCAGCACGATGGTGCCCTGAAAGGGCGCGCCGTCGAGCAGGTTCGTGACCCGTCGTAACCCGGTGCCTGCATCGATCACCAGGCTCGGACGCTCACCGTCGTGCGCGAGTGCCACGGATGACGTGTGGCCGCCGTACCGGACGAAGTCGGGGCCAGGTGCCGGTGTCGAACCGCGCACTCCGCACAGAAAAGCTCGCACGTTAGTCCTGCACCCCGGCTTGCCCGGGGGTGCGGGCAAGTCGCACGCCGGCAAGTGTCTTCAACGACACGCTCGGCGGCGCCGCCTCGAGTGCGTTGAGGAATTCCTTGCCTTCGATGCGCAGCAACGTGCACGCCTGCCTGGTGGTGACGGTGGCACTGCGCGGTCGGTTGTGGAGCAGGCCAAGTTCGCCGACGTAGGAGGGCGCGTCGACGTCGGGCAACTCGACTGATGTGCCGTCGGGGGCGATCGCCTCGATGCCGAGCTTGCCAGCAACGAGGATCCACAGCGCGTCGGCCTCGTCGCCTTCTCGGATGATGACCGTGCCGGCCGGGACTTCTTGTTCCACCGCTGCCTTTGCCAATCTCTCGAGCACGGAGTTGCTTGCGCCGGTGAAGAGATCGAGGGCACCGAGCAACCGTACCCGCGGGGCGAGCCGCGCGACCGCGGCCGCCGACTCGCGATCGGCTTTCAACACCGCAGGCAGGCCGATCAACGCCAACACGGGGAAAGCGAATCCGATGACCAACAGCGTTGTGTGCAGGCCGTGGGACGTGAGCAAGGCCGCGCCCACGAAGCTGGCCGCGACGATGAAGCTGAGGACGATGGCATCGAACACGCCGAGGACCCGGCCGAGGACTTCGCGTGGCAGGTCGCGTTGCAATGCCGTGTAGGCCAGCACGTCGACGACGATCATCCCGGCGCCCGAGATCACCTGCAGGATGAAGGCCAAGACGGGCGCGTGCACGGTTGCTGTCACGGCGAACGGCAGCGCCTGCAACAGGATGCTGCCAAAAATGACCGGGGCGAGGCGGCTGGAGCTCCCGAGCTTGTTCGCCAGACCGGCGGCGAGGACGCCGCCGAGAGCAGCCCCGGCAAGGAGGTAGCTGTAGCCGTTGGCGCCGGTCCCCAGGTGTTCGGAGAGCGGCACGTAGATGACGGTGCTGGCGCCATAGACGGCCGAGTCGAGCCCGCAGAACAACACGAGCACCAGCGCCACGCGCTCTCGGCCCAGTGCCTTGATCCCAACCAGCCACTGTTTGAACGCGTTCTCTCCAGGCGCAGCATCGCCGGTGGCTCGAACGCGCAGCCGCGCAACGATCCCAGCCGCGACGACGAAGCTTGCTGCGTTCACGATGACGCCGGTGACCGGCTCTCCGGTGAGCAGCAGCAGACCGCCTGCTGCGGGTCCGAGCACGACGGTCAAGCTCTCGAGGGTCGAGAAGAGCCCGTTCGCCGCGGCGAGATCTCGCTCACCGACGATCTCCGGGGTAAGCGCTCCAGACGCGGGTCGATAGGGCGATCCGGCTGCAGCGGAGACGACCCGCAAGGCGAGCAGCAGCAGCAACGGCGAATTGGTACCGACGACGACGGCGATGACGCACATGATCGCTGCGTTCGCGAGTGCCGAGACGATCATCACCCGGGTGCGCTCGTAACGGTCGGCGAGCACGCCCGCATAGCCACCGACGAGCAAGCTCGTCAGCCAGCCGGCCGAGGCCATTGCCGCCAGCCATTGGGTCGAGTGCGTGCGATCCCACACGTAGACGGCCAGGACGACCGAGTACGCCCAACCTCCGAGCGCATCGACGACGTAGGCGATGACCATGAGTCGAAAGTCGCGCTGCCGCAATGCGTCGCGGTAGCGACCACTACCTGTGGAGCTCGCCACGCTGCTCTCCTCGCCGTCTCGCAATCCCTGCCATGTCGACGCGTGCACTTTGCGTCGGGGAAGCGTTGCATACCGGCGCCTCAAGTGGTGAGTGATCCTCGATGCCGTTTTCGGCGTGCGCGGGCGTACCCTTTGCGTGTCCCGATCACGGACCTGGCTGCGGCCGGACGTCTCGCGGCGTAGTTCGAAGGAGGCACTCGTGCCTGGCGCCGGGTCGGAGACCGCCTGCACCCGATGCGGTGCGGCGAATCGGGTCGGCGCGAAATTCTGCAGCGAATGTGGCCTCCCGATGTCGCAGGCGTGCGCTGCATGCGGTGCGCCGCTCGGCGGTGGTCGGTTCTGCAGCGAATGCGGGACGCCGATCCCTGGGCGCGAGAGCGGAGCTTCGCTACCTGCGCAAGCGGTCCAGAGCGATCGCTTGCCGTCCGATCCGGTATCGGAGAGGCGGACGGCGTCGCTGCTGTTCGCCGACATGGTCGGATTTACGCCGATCGCCGAGGCCCGCGACCCGGAGGCCGTTCGCGACCTGCTCTCGACATATTTCGAGCGAGCGCGGGCGATCATCGAGCGTTACAACGGCACCGTCGAGAAGTTCATCGGCGACGCTGTCTTCGCCGTCTGGGGGGTGCCCGCGGCTCGCGAGGATGACGCCGAGCGAGCCGTGCGAGCTGGACTCGACCTGGTGGCCACCGCCCGGGTGCTCGGCGCGGAGTTCGGCATCGAGGCGTTGCAGATGCGGGTCGGCGTGAGCACAGGGCAGGTCGCCGTCACCCTCGGCGCGATCGCTTCCGACGGGCAGGGCGTTGTCGCGGGTGACGCCGTCAACACGGCGGCCCGGATTCAGGCCGCGGCGGCGCCCGGTGAGGTCTGGGTTGACGACACGACGCGGTCGCTCACCACCGCGTCGCTGGCGTATGTCTCGACAGGAAGTCACGAGCTGAAGGGCAAGTCATTCCCCGTCGAGCTCTTTCATGCCGTGCGCACGACAGCCGCCGCGGGTGGTGCCCAACGGGTCGACGGGCTCGAAGCGCCGTTCGTCGGGCGCGACCGCGAATTGCGGCTGGTGAAGGAACTTTTCCACGCGACGGCGGAGGAGCGACGGGCCCGGCTGGTGCTTGTTGCCGGCGAGCCTGGCATCGGAAAATCCCGACTGGCATGGGAATTCGAGAAGTACGCGGACGCCATCACCCAGCGCACGCACTGGCTGCGTGGTCGCTGTCTGTCCTACGGCCAGGGAGTTGCGGGCCGCGTTGTCGCGGAGATGGTGCGGTCGCTGTTGCGGGTAACTGAGACGGACGACGATGCGACCGTTACGGCGGCTCTCGACGAACGCCTTGGGCGCCATGTCAGTGACGAGGTCGAACGCGAGGTGTTGCGCCCGCGTCTCGCCAGCTTGCTCGGATTGTCGGATGCCGTGTTCGACCAGGCCGACCTTTTCGCGTGCTGGCGTGCGTTCTTCGAGTCGCTGTGTGCCGGCGACGAGTCGGTCACGATGATCGTCGAAGACCTGCAGTGGGCCGACGACGGGTTTCTCGACTTCCTCGATTACCTGCTTGACGTCAGCCGGGCAGCCATCATGGTTCTTGCCCTCGCGCGCCCTGAGGTGACGACCCGGCGCGCGGGGATCGGTGCTGGCCGGCGGTCGAGCACCGTCTTTCTCGAGCCATTGCCGGACGACGTGATGGTGCGGCTCCTCGATGGCCTGGTCGCCGATCTGCCCCGCGATCTGCGTACCGAACTCGTGGCCCGCGCCGAGGGCGTGCCGCTGTACGCCGTCGAGACGATCCGCGCGCTCATCGACCGTGACGTCGTCGTTGCCTCGGGCGGCCGTTACGTCGTCGACCCTGAGGCGGTCGGAGCGCTCGACCTGTCTGCTCTCGGGCCGCCGGCCAGCCTGCAGGCGCTACTTGCCGCGCGCCTCGATGCGCTACCGGCGGCGGAGCGGCGGGTGGTTCAGGACGCGAGCGTGCTCGGCCTGGGCTTCACTCGAGCGGGGATCGGTGCCCTTGCGCCGTCCGATATCGATCTGGACGCGGTGCTGGACAGCCTGCGGCGCAAGGAAATTCTGATCGTCGACAACGACCCTCGTTCGCCCGAACGTGGGCAGTACCGGTTTGTTCAGGCGCTGCTTCGAACGAGCGCCTATGAGACGTTGTCGCGTCGCGACAAGCACGCGAGGCATCTCGCGGTAGCCGAGCACCTAGCCGCGCTGCCCGATGCCGACACGATCGCGGGTGTCCTCGCCGCGCACATTCTCGACGCCATTTCGGCGATGCCTGAGGCGCCAGACGTCGCCGTCTTGCGTGACCGCGCGGCACAGCTCCTCGAGCAAGCTGCCGTGCACGCCGCGGGAGTGGGTGCGCCCACCGATGCCCTCGCTCACTACGGCCAATTGCTTGCACTCGACTTGCCGGACGAGACCGTCATCCGGCTGACGATCGCGGCCTCGACGATCGCCCTCGACGCCGCTGCGCAGCTCGACGAGAGCAATCGATGGTTGTCGGCGGGCATGCTTGCTGCGCAGCGACGTGGCGACGAGGAGGCGACGTTGCGCCTCACGATGAACCGCTCACGGATGTTGGGCGTGCGCGGGGACACCATTCCGTCCGTGCCCCTCGCCCAGGAGGTATTTGCGGCCTCGCTCGGGCGCCCGGACCGGGTCGGGTTGCTCGCCCTCGCGGCTCGGACCATCTCGGTCGCCGCGCAGAGTACTGGTGATTTCGCGCTCGCCGAACGCACCGTGATGCAAGCACTGCCTGACATCGAGCGCTACGGCGATGAGTCCAACTTTGACGTGTTCCTTGACGGGATCGCGGCCTGGGCGAGCGGCGCGGGCTACCGACGCTTCTCGATGGTCGTTCACGCTGGGTCGACTGCGCGCAGTGACGATCGCACACCACGTGCGGTTGTTCGGATGCTCAACCAGGTCGCGCTGCTCCTCCCCGACGATCTCGCCGCCGCGACTCGCATGGCGACCGTCGCTCTCGAGCGCAGCGACGAGCTCGGACTGATCGGCTCGCGCATCGTTGCGGACGGGCACCTCCTCATCTGCTTACTGGAGGCCGGCCGCTGGGCCGAAGTGGAGGACATCCGCCAGCGCCACCCCGCCGACGAGCGCAGCGATCGGATCGACTGGGAGGCCTACCTCGCGGCTGGCTTTGCGTTGCTTGCGTACGGCCGCGGCGACATCGCAGCCCTGCTTCCGGTGGTTGGGCCGGCACGGGACTCGATCGACCCGGTCGTGTGCGGCTGGGTACTGATGCGCGATGCCGTCGAGTCGTATTTCGCAGGTGATCGCAGCCGCGCTGCCACGCTCGCAGCCGACAGCGTCGAGCGGATGGCGGATCTAGGTCTGACCAGCGAAGACCTGCCGCTCGCCTTCGGCCTGGCACTGGACCTGCTGCTCGAGGTCGGGGGGCGTGACCGCCTGACCGAGCTGGTCGAAAGACTCGAAACCGTCCCGCGCGGTCAGCGGTTCCGGCTGCTGCAGGGGCATCTCTTGAGAGCTCGGGCGCACCTGTCGCCGGATCCGGTTGCCGGGCTCCGGGCGGCGGCCGAGATGTTCACGGCGATGGGCGCGGCCTACCCGGCTGCGCAGGTACGGGTCGAGCTTGCGACGCGGCTCGCGGACGACGGCGACCTGCGCGGTGCAGCCGAAGCCCTGTCGACAGCGCGACCGCTGTTGGAGCAGATCGGCGCCGTGCATGTGCAAGCCGTCGCCGATCGGGTCGCAGCGACAGTCGCCCCGGTCGTCCCCGTCTCGCCGTGATGCCCTCGCTTTAGCCGGTGCAATCGCCCGACAGACTCAGCTGGTCGAGTGAGCCGTCGCTAGCCGCGAAGGCGTCCCCCCGCACGGAAGCCACCGGACCTTGGACGGCGGGCCACTGCTCGAGCAAAGCGCCGCTTTGCGGATCGACGCAGGCCAAGCCCTCACTGCCACCAGACCGCACCCACAGCACAGAAGCACCTGGCCAGACAATCGCACCAGGTCCGAATGGCAGCGGATCGCCCGCGCCGAAGCCGTTCGTCTGGATAACTTGCAGCGACGCCCCGTCGAGGTGGAACAAGCGAGGAGTGGAACCGGACCCGTAGCCGCCGACCCAGATCTGGTCGCCGACAATCGCAATCGACTCCTTGCCGATCGGGAGCGGGGTCCCGACTCCGATCACCGAGTGAGTGAACACGTCGATCTCGTGGATCACGATGCTGCCCAGCGAGTTTGCGGCTGCCGGTGCGCTGACCGCACTGCCGTAGAGGACTCGGTGTCGTACAACGTCGGCGGCGACCGAAAACACCATTCCGCTTATCACCTTCGTCGCCACGGGACCGCTCGCTGCCGTCGTCACGACATAGAGGCCGTCGTTCGTCGCGAGCCACAGTTGCCCGTCTAGTGCGGCCGCGTCGAATGTGTAGGTCGCAATCTTCACGGCACCGCCAATGGCGAAGCTTGAGGTTGCGTATGAGTGGATGCTCGTCGAATCGGTGCCTGTCGACTGACCCGAGTCGGCGACGGTCGCTTGCGTGGTCGACCAGGTCCATACCCGACCTGCCGCCGCGTCAACGGCGATGTCGTCAACTGCGTCCGGCGTCGCCACCCGTTTGGTCACCGAAAGATTGGTCGTCGACACCTGCAGGAGTTCATTGGGTTGCTGGCGCGCAACGTAGACCGCCGATGACGTCACGGCCATCGCGCTCGTGCTGCCCTTACCCAGATCGACCGACGTCGCCTGGCCCGTTTGTGGCGACGGCGTGATCGACGGCGCTGCGACCTGGTCCGCACGCCGATGCCCTGAGTTGACGCCGACCGTGGTGGCAACACCGGCGATGAGGACGACCGCCGTGAAGGCGCTGCTGACCTGGACCACGCGCCGCCGTCGTTGATGCGCACGCTCACGAACGGTGTCGTACATCCCAGGGCCAGGGTCAAGCCGGTGACGTGGATCAGCCAACGTCTCTCGCAGCAACTGCTCGACGTCCGTCATGTTGACGCGTCCTCCTTCTGCACGATCCGCCTCAGATGTAGGAGCCCTTTGGCGGCCTGGCTTTTGACGGTGCCCCGACTGCAGCCGAGAACGTCGGCGATGTCGGATTCGGAAAGGTCCTCGTAGTAGCGCAGCACCAACACCGCGCGCTGCCGTGGCGGCAATCCGGCGAGCGCGTGCCACATGGCGTCGCGGTCGTCGAGTTCGTGCTCACGACGGCGCGAGTCGACGTCCTCAGGGATGTGCTCGCGCGGTTGTTCTCGCCACGGCCGGCGCCGCATCGCGTTCAGGTGGGTGTTCACGATGGCCCGGCGGACGTACCCCTCGGGGTTCTCCTTGCGCCGTACCCGCGACCAGCCCGCTGCCGTTTTGGCGAGCGCGGTCTGGACGATGTCCTCGGCCGCGTGGCGATCGCCCGTGAGCAGGTGGGCGAACCAGAGCAAGGAGGGCGACCGCGCGGCGACAAAGGACCTGAAGTCGTCCTCGTCGGCGCGATTCACCGGCTCGCTCCTATCCGCACTGCGGTCATACACCTAAGGACACGGTCTCGCGTGCGACGGTTGCCCACCAGCCCCGTCGAGGAGGTGGGGCGGGACGCCGGAAGCTCGCCGATGTGCGTCCCTGGCGGTTGGTCTGGCAGAATGGCGGGTCGAACACCGAACGGCGCGGGCCCTCTACCCTTCGCCGATCGTGTCCCGAGACGTCGCGACCGGGTCCCCACCACGTCGACCGACGGCTCACCTCAGTCACAGCAGAGCTGGAGTACCCGAGTCCCGTGGCAGTCAAGATCAAGCTCATGCGCCTGGGCAAGATGCGCGCGCCTTACTACCGGATCGTCGTCGCCGACTCGCGCACCAAGCGCGACGGCCAGTCGATCGAGGAGATCGGCAAGTACCACCCCAAGGAGGACCCGTCCTTCATCGAGGTGAAGGCCGATCGCGCTGCCTATTGGCTCAGCGTCGGCGCGCAGCCGACCGAGGCGGTGACCGCGATCCTCAAGGTGAGTGGCGACTGGCAGAAGTTCAAGGGCCTGCCCGCGCCGCCGCCGATGTTGGTCGCGAAGCCCAAGGCGGACAAGAGAATCGCCTTCGAGGTGGCCGCCAAGGAAGGCGCCGGCACCGAGCCGACCGCTGACGCCACGACCCCGAAGTCGCGCAGGGCACCGGCCAAGAAGACCCCCGACCAGAGTTCGCCTGAGTCTTCGGATGCGGCCGCAGTTGCGGTCGAGGCCGAGGAAGCCGACGGCGGCATCGAGGCCATCACGGTCGTCGAGAGCGGCGGCGAGGAGTCTCCGCGCGCCGCGGCGTCTCTTGCAGAGGAAGTCGCCGACGCCGAGGCACCCGAGGCACCCGAGGCACCCGAGGCAACCGAGGCACCCGAGGCAACCGAGGCACCCGAGGCAACCGAGGCACCCGAGGCAACCAACGCAGAGGCTGCTGACACCGAAGCACCCGCCGCCGACGCTGACGAGAGCTGACCGTGCCGACCGCTGACACCGAGGTTCTCGAAGAGGCGCTCGAACACCTGGTCAAGGGGATCGTTCAACACCCCGACGACGTCGAGGTGCGCGCCCGCGAACAACGCCGCGGCAAGGTGCTTGAGGTGCGTGTTCACCCTGAGGATCTCGGCAAGGTCATCGGCCGGATGGGTCGTACCGCCAGGGCGCTGCGCACCGTGATGTCCGCGCTCGGCGGCACGTCGGTCCGCGTCGACCTCGTCGACGTCGACGGCGGCCGCTGAGCACCGGTCGTCCGACCGTGAACTCCGGCTGAGATCGCTGGCTGCGATCACCATGCAACTCGTCATCGGACGCATCGGCCGGGCGCACGGGATCCAGGGGCAGGTCGGCGTCGAGGTTCGCACCGACGACCCCGACGGGCGCTTTGCGGTTGGCAACGTCATCGCCACCGATCCACCGGAGCTCGGGCCGCTGACGATTGCCGGTTCCCGTTGGCATTCGGGGCGCCTGCTCGTGCGGTTCGCGGGCACCGATGACCGCACGGCTGCAGAAGCACTGCGCGGCACGGTGCTGGTGATCGACGTCGATGAGACCGACCGAGCAACTGAGCCGGACGAGTACTACGACCATCACCTCGTGGGGTTGCGCGCACTGACGCCGGCCGGCGTCGAGGTCGGGACGGTGACCGAAGTTCTTCATCTGCCCGCCCAAGATGTCCTGGCGATCTCGCGCGTCGACGGGGTCGAGGTTCTCGTCCCATTCGTTGCCGAACTCGTCCCGGTCGTCGACCTCGACGCAGGCACGCTGATTGTCGAGCCACTCCCTGGCCTGCTCGATCCCGACGCCATCGACGCGGACTGACGCGATGCGCGTCGACATCGTCACGATCTTCCCTGACTACCTCTCGCCGCTCACGCTCTCGCTCGTTGGCAAGGCACGAGAGCGCGGGCTGCTCGACGTCCGATTGCATGATCTTCGTGCCTTCGCGGGCGGCGTCCATCGCAGCGTCGACGACACGCCTTATGGCGGCGGCCCCGGCATGGTCATGCGTCCTGAGCCTTGGGGCGAGGCTCTCGACGCAGTCGTAGGCCGAGGCACCGGCGTAGGGGGTTCGTGCTTAGACGCCATCACGGCGGACGCCGATGTGCTGCCGTTGTTGATCGTGCCCACGCCGGCCGGGGTGCCGTTCACACAGGCCCGGGCGGAGGCGTACGCGCAGGAACCGTGGTTGGCCTTCGCCTGTGGCCGCTATGAGGGCATCGACTACCGCGTCGTCGACGATGCGCGGCAACGGATGCGGGTCGACGAGCTTTCGATTGGCGACTACGTCTTGGGCGGGGGAGAGGCGGCTGCCCTCGTCGTCCTCGAGGCTGTCGTTCGGTTGTTGCCTGGGGTCGTTGGCAATGCCGAGTCGCTGGTCGACGAGTCGCACGTGGCTGGCTTGCTCGAAGGTCCGGCCTACACGAAGCCACCCAGCTGGCGCGGCCTCGACGTGCCGGCCGTCCTCACCTCGGGCAACCACGCCGAGATCGCCCGCTGGCGCCGTGACCAGGCGCTGCAGCGGACGGCGGAGCGGCGACCCGACCTGCTCGCCGCTCTCGCACCCGACATGGTCTCCGACCGGGACGCGGCGGTGATCGAGGAGACGATTCGGTCGCATCGAGGACCTGTGGCAGACTAGGGCGGTTGCCCGCGGCCGGCTCGTCTTGATCACTCTGTCTCCTTGATCACTCTGTCCCTCGATCACTTCGCCCCGGCCGGGCACGCACACCACTGACCGGCCCCCATCAGGCAGGACGACACCGCCATGCACACCTTGGACTCACTCGACGCCGCCTCGTTGCGCTCGGACGTCCCTGATTTCCGGCCCGGCGACACCCTGAAGGTGCACGTCCGGGTCGTTGAGGGCACCCGGTCGCGTGTCCAGGTCTTCCAGGGCGTCGTGATCCGCCGTCAGGGCAACGGCGTGCGTGAGACGTTCACGGTCCGCAAGGTCAGCTTCGGTGTTGGGGTCGAGCGCACCTTCCCGGTGCACACGCCGGTGCTCGACAAGATCGAGGTTGTCACTCGCGGCGACGTTCGTCGGGCGAAGCTGTACTACCTGCGCGAGCTTCGGGGCAAGAAGGCCAAGATCCGCGAGAAGCGCGACACCACCCCGGCGCGCTGACGTCTCGCGACGCCGGCGACTTCACCTTCAGCCGTCCA
>Ga0208357_1001552_pt1 | contig 16532 bp, 16 predicted proteins | sample NGESurdeep092012_6_FD_184487 | JGI IMG/M metagenome (GOLD analysis project Ga0208357, IMG submission 184487) | Arctic peat soil microbial communities from Barrow, Alaska - NGEE Surface sample F52-2 deep-092012 (SPAdes) | ecosystem: Environmental > Terrestrial > Soil > Wetlands > Peat ... | reverse complement strand
CCTCGATCCCACGCTGCCAATTCTCATTGGTGGCGACTTCAACTGCTGGCGGCCTCTGCTTCGCCTGTTATTGCCAGGTTGGAACTCACTCGCGAAGGGCCGAACGTGGCCCGCGCCTCGACCTCACTCACAGATTGATCACGTTCTTGGGCGTGGCCCGTGGAAATCACTCAAGAGCTTCACTCAAGACGGTGGAAGCGATCACTTCGCGCTCGTCACGGACCTCGAGCTTCGCTAAGTCAGTTCCAACTCAGAACTCTCTGGAAGCCGCAGGAGTAGCAACATCAGTGGGAGTAATGGCAGAAAAGTAAGAAGTGCAGGAATTCGAAGCGAACCGGCACCCGTAACGTGCACGGAGTCACCGACGAGGCCGAAGATCAATAACCCTGAAGTGGCGCCCAGCACTCCGGCGACGACAATCCAACCCGCCGCCGTAGCTCGAAACGTGTGAGAGAACAGTTCGGTGCTGAGCGCGGCGATTGCCGGTGCCAACAGTCCTCCCGAGGCGACGCCGAACATGTACCCGATGACGAAGTCCGTTTTCCCGCCGCCGTAAGCGAGCGACGCGGTCGCCGCCGTCGCCACGACGCCCACGACTATGGTCCAACGACGCCCGACTCGCTTCGAAAGGTATCGACTCAAGAGCAAGCCCGCGAGGCCCGTGAGGGCGCTGATCGCCACGACGCTCGCCACGACGTCGGGCCTGATCTTCAAGACGCCTTCGCCGTATACGAAGGTGAAGCCACTGGCGGGACCCGAGATGACGCCGATCACGAAAACGATGACACCAACGATGAAGACGCGCTCACGCTTGCCTCGTGGTACTGATCCCAGGCGAGCGATCGGAGCGTCGTCGCTGTGAAATTTCGGCTCGGGCACGCGGCGAAGCAGTGGCGCAACGAGGAAGACCGGAAGAAGCGCCAAAGCGAAAAGCCAACGGAAGGAATCGGGTCCGCGAATTGTGCCGTGCAAGATCGCCGCGGTCCCTGCGCCAATCCCCGCGCCGGCAGACATGATGACGAGTCGATGAATACGACGACTCGTGCTCGAGAGCTCGACAGTGATGACTTGAATGAGCGTTGAGGTCGTCGACAAAAGCGGCCGCGCGAGCGCAAAGCACAAGACAAAAATCCAGTACGAAGGGCTGAGTGAAGCGCTGGCGGTTATGAGGAGTCCTACGAACAAGGTGCGACGAAGCACCTTCGTGCGTCCCCACCGATCGGCAAGCGACGTCAGGGGCAACGCACCGAGCGACGCTAAGCGCAGTATTGCGAGACCGACACCGAGTACCGATCCCGAAAGTCCAACGACACTTTGGAGCGACTGATTGTTGGCGTGGTGACCAAAGTGTTTCGCGACGTCGTCGAGTGACGCAACGGCGCCAAACTGAGCGAAACCGGCGACGAGAGCGACGACGAAGAGCGCGCCGGTGACGCTCTGCCAAAACGCTCGTGAACGAAATTCCCCTAATGCCTCAGCCAAGCTGCACGCTCTCGTCCACCACGACGAGCGTCTTGCCATGGTTACCACCGCTAAAAAGGAGATTCAGTGCGTCTGGCGCGTTCTCAAGGTCTGCCACCAGATGTTCTTGGTGGTGCAGCGATCGCGAAAGCACCATGCCGGCGAGTTCCGTCTGGGCTTCTGCAAAACGGCTCGTGTAGTCGAGTACGAGAAACCCCTCCATTCGCGCACGGCGCGTGATCAACATCGATGTATTTTCAATCCCCCTGCGGGCACCCGTCGCGTTGTACTGCGAGATTGCACCACAGAGCACCACGCGCGCGTTCATCGCGATATTCGCCAGCACCGCGTCGAGTATCTCGCCGCCCACGTTGTCGAAGTAGAGGCCCACACCACTGGGCGCCGCGGCCCTTAGACGTTGGCGCAACTTATCTTCCTTGTAGTCCAAACACTCGTCAAATCCGTACTTCTCGACGACTTCGGCACACTTTTCACCACCGCCCGCGATACCGATGACTTTGCTCGCGCCTCTGGCTTTGGCGATCTGACCGGCGACCGATCCGGTCGCTCCGGCGGCCCCCGAGACGACGACGACGTCGCCTTCCTTTAGTTGACCGACGACAGTCAATCCAAAAAAAGCAGTGATGCCCGTGACGCCCAACACGTTCATCATCGTCGCCAAGTCGAGACCTAGGCCCTTTGGCACAACGGAGAACCGATTCTCGGCGGTCGCGAGTACCCACTCTTGCCAGTTCGTCATGCCAAAGACAACGTCGCCGACGCTGTAGCGCTCTGTGCGCGATTCAATGATGACACCCGTACCGCTGCCACGAATGACGGCACCGAGTTCAATAGGAGGTAGGTAACCCGGCGCATCGTCCATCCAAGTGCGGATGGTCGGATCGATTGACAGCATCGCAACCTTGACGAGGGCCTCACCTTCGCCACACTGAGGCCGAAGTGAGGTAATCAACGTGGTTGTCGACTCGTCAATTTGTCCCACGGGGCGCTTTGTGAGCACGATCTGGCGATTGTCCATGTCATCTCCTTGGTGTTGAGGGCTCTTTAGATACTCTCACCCTCGCAGGTGCGACATGTATTTGTTAGAAAGTGTGAAAGAGGAGCGTATGGCCCGGCACCGCAGTCTTCGATCAGAGCTCTACCGAGACGCACGACTTTTGGGCAACGTCCAGGCTGCGTCGAGAGGACCGGGCGCCTACGCCAAACGCTACGTGCGTCGAAAGGTCTACTCGCGAACGAACTCCTTCACACACTCAATACTCAGATCAATCAACCTCAGTAAATAGAGCGCAGCTAGTGCGCACTGCGCAGACACATCCGACGGATCACCTCGTCGACGACTTCACTCGTCGAGGAATCGCCCCCGAGGTCAAAGGTCCGTATCCCATCCGCCGCGGCCGACAGTGTGGCCTCGCGAAGGGCTGAGGACGCTTCACCACATTGAACGTCTCGATATCCCGCGTGTTCAAGCACAGCTGCACAAGCCAACAACATTGCCATCGGGTTCGCGACGTTCTTGCCTTCGAGCGAGGGTGCCGTGCCGTGAGGTGCCTCGGCCATTGCGACCGTGATGTCGAGATTCTCATCAAGTGCCAGTAACACCGATTCAGCACCGGCAATGGACCCAAACATTGCGAGTACCAAGTCACTCAAGCAGTCACCGTCACGATTCAGCGTCGGAATAACGACCGGCGTGTCCCAGCCTTCGGTCATGAGACCGGCGTAAAGAGCGTCGATCAGCATTGGGCGGTACACCACACTGGCGTGGCGCGCCGCGGCGGCGTCCATCTCTTCTTTGAGCATGCCTTCATAGATTGTTGAGACAGTCCACTTGGGTCCGCCGTAGACAAGTCCACCAAGCGACGCCGCGGAACGGAACGCGAACTCCGCCACCGATCGACACACAGAGCGGTCAATGCGCTCGGTTCGCCACGCCGACTCCCCGTTCGCCCCGGCGACACCGTCACGACCCTCAAGCGCCCCGTACGCGTCACCCACCGCCATGCGAACGACAACAATAGGGTGACTCAACGCAACAATCGGCGTCACGCCAGGTATGCGTCGACCGGTTCGAACGATGACTTTCCCGTCAATGCCTTCACGCAGTATTCGATTAGGCGAACCAACGCTGCCAATCTCGGTGGGCGTCACCGTGGCGGCCTTCAACCCGAGACCCGACTCCTTCATGGCCGTCGCGGCGTCCAGCACGACGGCGTTCTTCGTCTTCTGGCGATTAGCCAAGGAGAGGTCGTAGCGCACAAGGTCGAGTTCAAAACCTAGAACGGAAGCGTCAAGAGCGCGAAGGGACTCGTCGAGGAGCTCCTGTCCCGTTTGGTCCCCTTCGCAAACGACAATGGTGGGGCGTGTGGACACGATGAGGACTCCTAAAGCTTCGTCGAGACGTTGCGCCCACTTTATAAGGACGCTTCACAGCAACTATCCAGGCCCCTAGCCAATTCGAGTTATCTCGACCACCACACCTAGCGCGCTGGAACGATCGCCGTGGTAGATGCCCTTGAGTGGAGGCACGTCACCGTACTCTCGACCCTTCGCTACCACCACGTGATGGAGACCGATGAATCCACCATTGGTGGGGTCCACACCTATCCAGTCGCCACTGAAATATTCGACCCAGGCGTGACTTTCGCCAACGACCTTCTCGCCGATGCCGGCCTCTTCGTTCGAGTGAAGGTACCCCGAGACGTAGCGCGCGGGAACACCCACGCTGCGAAGCAGCGCGATCGTTACGTGCGTGAGGTCTTGACAGACCCCCTGACCCTGGTCCCAGACCTCTTGGGCCGTGGCAGAGACGAGCGTGGCGCCCTTGACGTAGGCCACGCGGTCGCGAACCAACGACATCACGCTCCCTACGATCGAAGCCACGTCGCGCTGGCCTGCGACGACAGTGCGGATCTCTTCTACGACAGATGGCGACATTCTGGTTCGAGTCGTGGACACCAAATACTCAACGTATCGATCGTTCATCTCGGGAGTGCACAGCGACTTCAGCGTGAGCGGTTCGACGATGCCGCCCTCGAGCATCGTCTCGACGACCGCTTCGGCAACGACTTCGAGACGACTATGACGCTCGTGCAAGTCAAACGTTGTGACGATTGTGCCGAAATAGTCACGGTACGTTGACTGCACTGCGTTTGGTCGAGTGCTCATCGATGACTCGATCACGTTCTGTCGGCCCAAGGTCAAGGGCGTCATGCGAGCCTCGTTGTACGAGGAGTTCGCCATGCCGTCATAGTTGAAGCCCGTGACGTGGCGAATGTGAAGCTTCATTGAGTCGCTCTGCGTGCTCACGTGCCCTCTTCTGAATCCCACGAAATCGCCACGGCTTGACGAAAATAATTCGCAGTGATCTGATCGTTCGCCGCCGCGCTGGTGTCTTCGAGTAACTGCAACACGTCAGCAAGATCGCCCAGAAGAGTCCGTGAGTCCATGTACTCAAGACGCGTCTGGGTCATGCGGATCGTTCGCCGTGCTTGGCTGACGACGTCGAGATGAGTGGAGGCCTTTGTGAGCTCTTCCAAACAGTTATCCGCTACAGCGAGCGAGTGGTACGCCGATCGAGGAAATGAGCGATCAAGCAATAGAAAGTTAGCGATGGCCTCGGGGTCTGCCCCCCTAATCGACATACGCAGATATGACTCCATCGCCCCCGCCGCACGCAACAATGTCAACCAGTCTGGCGAGTGCTCGGCGGCGAGAAGGCGTCCTTCAAGGAGTCGCGCGGTCATATCAATACGTTCAAGGCTGCGACCAAGTACGAGGTACCACCACGTCTCGTCGTGGCTAATCGTCGCGTCGGTAAGTCCGGCAAACAGCGCTGAGCGTTCTCGAATGAACTGGAGATAACTCGCTGGCCCCACCCGATCGGCCTTCTCCTCTTCTTGAGCAAGATCGTTACGCGTTGCGTTCAGGCACACCCACATCTCTGATGAAATGACTTCTCGTGCGCGGCGAGCGTTCTCGTGGGCCGCCAAGACGGCGCCGGTGATGGCGCTCGGGCTCTCGCGATCGAAGACGATGCGTTTGAGAACGGACGCTTCGGTCATGGGCGTGCCCTCGTCAATCTCCATGCCCAAGATCGCGAAGAGGGACTGACAGGCAACGGCCCGATCACCAAAGGGATCTTCGGAGATGCGATGAATGTAGGCGTCAACAATCCGTGACGTGTCGTCAGCGCGCTCGACGTAGCGACCGGTCCAATAGATCAACTCGGCGAGCCTCGAGAGCATGCCTTTGCTCATTGGTCCGAATTCGACTGGGGTTCAGGTCCGTACTGGCGTATTGAACCATCGGCCGGTGGGTCGAGTGTGCGCATAACGCCATGCGTGGCCACGACTGATGCAGGTGACGCGGGGCGAGGACCCTCTTCGGCGAGGACCCAGGTGTCCTTAGATCCCCCGCCCTGACTTGAGTTAACAACGAGACCTCCTTCAGGCAGGGCCACACGCGTGAGGCCTCCGGGCAGCACCCACACTTCTCTTCCGTCATTAACAGCAAAGGGTCGTAGGTCAACGTGGCGAGGCGTGAGTTCATTGTCGACGAACGTTGGCACAGTTGAAAGAGCGACGGTTCGCTGAGCGACGAACCCGCGTGGGTTCTCCAACAACGTGATCCGAAGCGCGTCAAGCGTCGATTCGTCGCTTTGCGGTCCGATGACGATGCCTCTCCCTCCAGAACCGTCGACGGGCTTCACTACGTAGCGCTCGAGATGTTCGAGCACGTGGTGGAGTGTGTCGGGCTCTTCAAGTCGATAGGACTCGACATTCTGCAGCAGCGGCTCCTCATTCAAGTAGTAAGGAATGATGTCGGGCACGTAGGTGTAGACGAGCTTGTCGTCGGCCACGCCATTTCCAATGGCGTTGGCGATGGTGACCGTTTTGGCTCGGGCGGCGTTGACGAGTCCCGCGACGCCCACTATCGAGTCCGGTCGAAAATGCAACGGATCGAGCCATTCGTCGTCAACGCGACGATAGATAACGTGCACGGGTCGCTCACCCTGGGTGGTCCGCATATGCACGTTATTTCCGACAACGACGAGGTCACTCCCCTCGACGAGTTCAATACCCATCAGACGTGCCAGGAGCACGTGCTCGAAGTACGCGGCGTTATGGACGCCAGGAGTGAGCACCACCACCGTCGGATTGCGCACGCCCTCCGGTGCAGAGTGGCGAAGTGCTCGAAGTAGTCGAGCGGGATATTCATCAACCGGATGGACGCGGTAGTGCGAAAAAAGCGTGCCAAAGCTTTGCGTCATCGCACGGCGATTTTCGATGACGTAGGAGACGCCGGACGGTATGCGAACGTTGTCCTCAAGCACGCACAAATTTCCGAGTTCGTCGCGGATGATGTCAATGCCGGATACGACGATGCGCGGTGTACCGGGTGGCACGATGCCCATCGCTTCTCGACGAAAGTGCGGGCTCGACGTGATGAGACGTCGCGGAACGAGTCCGTCGTTTAAGCACTCCCCTGATCCGTAGACATCGCTAAGAAATGCCTCGAGAGCTCGCACTCGCTGGCGAATGCCGCTCGAAAGTACCCCCCACTCAACAGCAGCAATGATCCGAGGGATCAGGTCCAGCGGAAAAGGACGCTCTTCGCCACCTGTTGCGTAGGTCACGCCTCGCTCGGTGAACGTACGACCGAGTTGATCAAATCGTGAACGAAGGTCCGCAGTCTTTAGATCCGAAAGGACATCGACAATTTCTTTGTAGATGGGCCGTGGCACTCCAGGGGCCGAGAACACCTCGTCCCATGCGAGCGATGAATCCACGTCCACGAAAGATGAATTGATTTAACTTTCATACCATCTGGATGTTTCGGCCACGTTACCTAGGTGAGCAGCGCGACACTTCTTGAAATGTTGTGCCGGATAAGGGGAATGCCGTGTTTCTCCATATGGATATATCCGCCACGCCTTGACCCGCGAATTAAAACAAAGGTCGCCTCATTCAATTCGAATGAAGCAGAAGTGGACGGAGCAAGTAAAATTTTATAATGGACTACACATCTCTTGGTACTACCGGCCTTCAAGTTTCGCGAATCTGTCTTGGTTGCATGAGCTACGGCGAGCCCGCTCGGGGAAACCAACCGTGGTCGCTCGACAAGAGCGCGGCCGAGCCATTTTTCCGCCAGGCCCTCGACGCGGGCATCAATTTCTTCGACACCGCAAACGTCTACTCGGCGGGCAGCAGCGAAGAGATCACCGGTGCGACCCTCCTTTCAATGGCACCACGAGAAGAGTTAGTCATTGCCACCAAGGTGCACGGACGTATGCGCCCCGGTCCCAACGGACAAGGTCTCTCGCGCAAGGCAATCATGTCCGAGATTGACAACAGCCTGAAGCGTCTCGGTACCGATTACGTCGATCTCTACCAAATACATCGTTGGGACTACAACACACCCATTGAAGAAACGCTCGAAGCGTTACACGACGTCGTCAAAGCGGGAAAGGCTCGCTACATTGGCGCATCGTCGATGTACTCGTGGCAGTTCGCTCAAGCACTCTACACAGCGGACGCGAACGGGTGGACTCGCTTTGTGAGCATGCAGAACTACTACAACCTCCTCTATCGTGAAGAAGAACGCGAGATGATGTCGCTCCTTCTCGATCAAGGTATTGGCTCGATACCATGGAGCCCATTAGCTCGTGGTCGATTAACGCGCGCGTGGAACGAGCAGACGAACCGTTCAGAGAACGACGAGTTTGGTCGCTCGCTCTACAGTGACGACGACAAGCCCATTGTCGACACGGTGATCGACATTGCCGCCAAGCGCGGTGTCTCGCCCGCTGAAATTGCCCTCGCCTGGGTACTCTCCAAGCCCGCGGTCAGCAGTCCGATCATTGGTGCGACGAAATCGCAGCACCTGACTGATGCCGTCGCGGCGCTTGATGTCGAACTGGATGAGACGGAGATTAAGTCTCTGGAATCGAGTTATCGACCCCACGGCGTCGTTGGCTTTGCGTAAGCCGCTTCATTAGCCAACAAACGCCTTAACGTCGGCAATCAACTTGTTCTCGATCTCGACGTTCCACAGCGCGTCGGCGACGTCGACGAGCAAGAAGAGTTCGGAGATGAGCAACGTCTCAATGGCGGCGACACCTAAGTGCTCGAGCCACTTTCCAATGCCGAATCGCACGGTGAAGTCGTTCGCACTGCCCTTTATGGTCACCGTGAGCGCGCGGTCCGCAGCGACGATCTCGCGAAGGAAGCCGCCCTTTTTCGCTTGAATGACCGTACCCTCGTCACTTGGCACCGACGTTTGCACGCTGAAGCCATCTTTCTTGAGGTACTCCTCAACGTAGGTTTGTAACGCACCTAGTTCGGTACCTTTGCCTTGAAAGCGTTCTTCTTTGTCGCCAATCATGGTGCTCTCCTCTTTTCGACACTTAATTGAACGCTAGTGGCGAACGGTGAGCGCCCTCAAGAGCTTCTCGAAATTCCTACTATTTGGTCTCATCCCCGAAAGTGATGAGACTAGATGGAGCAATCTATGGTCCTTCGTTGTGTTCAAAGATCTCTTTGTAGATGACGAAGAAGAGGACGTTAGCAAACAACCGGCGTCAACCGAACGGAGCGAAGAATGGTAATGGGTGATTCGAATAAAACACCGAAAGGGATTCAGGCACTCGTCTCGGAGAAGCAGTTCCGGCGCAACCCGCGGGGTTCTCGAATCGGAGGGAGATTTGCCAAGGTTGTATTCTCTGAACCGAACATTGATTTGGATGAAGGAGAGGATGCTGAGTTGGCCTATCAGCCCGACGGATCAAAAGCATTCGAAGAGCGAAGCCGTCGTGCCGCCGAGGCTAAGGCCGTCCAAGTTTCCGAGACTCCCTCCGCGCCAATAGAGGACGTCGCGGCGGCTCCCGCGCGTATTGAGGTCGAACCGATCGTGTTGGGCGGAGCGAGTCAATTCGATTCTGGCAGTTGGCAATACCCGCTCAACTCGAGCAACGTCGACGAACTCGCGCATTTCTTTGCGACCGTCGAGATCAGCGACGCCGCGGTGGCCAACCTCGAAAATGCGGACCGTACCGGCAGGGATATCATCGCCGCAGAAGCTGAGTATGAAAGATGGGCCGCCACTCAACCATCGATAACGCGTCGCTTCGAAAAGAAACACCCCGAAGAGGCCGCGGCGTTGTCAGCGGAACATGTGCGACGGAACGGCAGACTCAGCAAGATCCGCTTCGAGCAAGGTCTGATTCCGCGAGCCGAACTGCGCGATGTGGCCAGGTTGGGCGGGCTAATTCTCAGCGTGGATGGACTCGACATGGACGCTCGCGTGAAGGCGCGCCGGATGAAGTTCCGGATGGGAAGCGGTGAAATCGTCGAGGCTGGGGATATTTGGACGAAATATGAACTCCGCGAAATCGACGGGGCCTTCTTCAATCGGGTCAAGTATCAGAGGGCTGATTAAAGGCCTCACCGCAACCGTCCGGTGATGAAACAAGCCTGGCGCGTGATATAATGTCGATATGGACATAACGATTGCCGACACAGCGGGTCGTCTCGGAACATCCGTCCACCGCGTCACGCGGGCTGTAGAACGACTCGGTATTCCAACATCCCCCGCCAGTATCGAACGCGGGCGGCCACCTCGCGTGATCGACGACACTGGCTTCGCCCGATTACTCGACGACCTCGGTTCGACACCGTCGGTAAGTTCACTCCCACGAGAAGAACTCTTCATTTTGGCTGCGTTCAACATGAATCCGTTCGGGTTCAATTCGCGGCGTGCCGTCGCCAATGTGGCGAACGTCAGCCCAACGACCGCTACCGTGATCGTCGATCAACTGATTGATGGGGGGCTTGTCGGCGAAGTGTCTCGCCTGCGTCGATACGCTGGGCGCGTTGTCGACGCTACGGTTCTCGAAGCCAACCGCGACAGCCCTAAGTGGAATGACGCTCTCGCTGACGTTCTCGCAACACGTCTGCCGTCTCCACGAGGAACCAAGGAACCGAAGATTGTGCCTCGCCGCTTCTGGCACATATTCTGGAACGCCTCGCCCGCTCAGTTGCCGATCGACAAGCACGCAGACTTCATCGCCTCGCGTATGTTGCTGAGCAAAGACCCGCTCGCTATTTCATGGGTCGCGTCACATTTGCCTGCGTCGTCTATCGAGAAAGTGGCGTCGCTTCGTCAGGTCAACCAACGCGAGAGTCGCTGGTTGCTCAACATGGCTGAAGCCCGACGCGAAAGCGTGCCAGCGTGATCCAACCTCGCAAGCCAAAAGGTCGACAGTCCGGAGGCCAGTTCACGTCGAAGTCATCACCAGAATCAGATGTCACACTCTCTAGCGATACATTTCCAGACGCAATCCCTGATGCTGTGCGTGCAATGCTGCCGGGCGACACCGCGGCGACGTGGGAGACCATCGCTCCACTGATGCCCGACTCTGCGTATCTTGTCGGTGGTACCGGACTCACAGTGCACCTCAAACATCGAGTGAGTCGTGACCTCGACTTCTTACTTGAGCAGCCAGAAGATCTCGACGCGCTGTGGAGCGCGTTCGAAGGTGTTGGCAAGGTGCTGGCGTCGGAGCGAAGTGATGACACGTTGAACTGTCTCTTTAACGGAACCAAGGTGCAAGTGCTTGAAGCTGCGACGCAGCGACTCATATTGCCAACGATCCGAATAGCCGGTCTTCGGATCGCCAGTGTCGAGGACATCATGGCGACAAAGATCAACGTTATTTGCGCACGAGGCGCCCTGCGTGATTACTTCGATCTCATATGCATCGAACAGCAGACCGGACTCCAAGTCGAAGTCGGTATCTCTCTCGCGATTCAGAAATACGGGCCGCGAGACAAAGAGAATTTCGTCTTCGCCGCTCTACACTCGCTCGGCGGCTTCGATGACGTCGACGACGATCCTTCACTTCCAGTAAGCCGCGAGAAGATCCAGTCCTACTGGCTATCGAGGCAAAGTGAAGTGGCGCGACGTTTCGATTCGTTCAGTTAGGCCGCCAGCGCCAGCATTCTCGCGCGACTCTTTAGCTCGGCAACACGATTCCGTAGGTCGGTTGAACTGAACGCATAGGAGGCCAGGGTTTTCATATTCCCCGCCTCAGCTATTCGCCGGGCGGGAAGTGCTTAGAACGACGTGCTGACACCGTGGATTTAGGGTGTTGATGTCACTAAAGAGAATTATGGGTGTCCACGCCTACGTCAGTCGTATTTCAACTACGAAGCGGGATGGCTGTTGAGGACCGTGTGTGCCTTGTCGCCCTTGCACACCGCTCGGAGCGGGCGGGAGGTGAATGTAGGCGCATTGAGGCGGAGAGCTAAACACGCCGGTCGCGGCTACGAAGGTGAACATCGCAACAAGTGTCCCGATACCACCCACAACCGTCGCAACAATGGCCCTACGTCTGCCGCGCTCGTGACTATCACGTATTTGGGCGAGAGCGGTGGCGCCACAAAACAAGGCAACTGGCGCGAAAACGAACTCCTGGCGAACATTGTCCGGCTCCGAATTGAGGTCCCGCAGGTACTCGTCGATGATCGTATTGGATCTCGTTGACTCCGGCATGACTACTCTCTCTCCTAGTATCGCGTCGACTGAATTACGGAATCGACCCCATTGCACAACGAACGAATTCAGCGATCTGCGACCCTTTGTTGTGATTCGGTAGTAACGACGGTTGGGCCCTTCGTCAGAGTGTGCATTGAATACAGAGACGAGCAGTCTTCTGCGAAATGAAAACTGAAGTCGATTAAGACTTTCTGACGTTCGTGCATGGTACCTTCACGGTCAACTGGTCGACAGAGTTGCAGCGATGATGTGCGCTAATCGTCCACACCAGTGATTAGGACTGCTCATCAACATTGCGGGGGCGTGAACGAGTGGCGGATGATAAGTCTGAGACGAAGCGCCACATTCTCTCCGTGACAGTGAAGTTACTCGAGAAAACTTCAAGTACGAATTTGCGGTTAGTAGACGTTGCCAAGGCGGCGTTCGTAGCGGTGGCGACGATTTACTATCACTTCGATTCACGAGAACAATTGATCGCGGAGGCTCAAGCAATAACTTTTCTCATGCTAACCGAGCCCCTACATGGGATGTTTGCGCGGGCGGAGGTCGCGCTCGTCAGTGGAGATCGGGATGACTTCTGGGGAGCGATAGGAGATCACATCAGGTTGTCCTGGGCGATGGGGGTTCGTGACGATGAGCGAGGGGTTCTCACGGTGTTGCGAGACGTCCATTCGCAACCACACACACGTAGAGATTTTGACCAAGAAGTTAGCGCCAGTTTTTCGCGATTCGCACACCTACTTGAAGAAGCGAAGGCGCTCGGCTGGGTGCGCAAGAGCATCGACGCTCGTGCTCTCATTATCTTGTTCTGGGCTGCTTCGCCAGGCCAGGGGCTGATTAGGAATCTGCATCTTGAAGCCATCGCGCCGGAGCGCATACGAGACATGTTTCTCGACATCATCGAACCCGAGGATGCGACATAAGAGGCAGACCACGATGAGCAAACAAAAGGGGCACTCCGAAATGGAGTGCCCCTTTTGTTTGCTGGCGTCGAATGAGTTTCGACTAACTACCTAATGCCGATGTGTCGAGGTGCCACGCATTCTTGCTTTCTTGGCTTGGTGCCAGAAATAGAAAATGTAGAGGTTAATTGTTACAATTCCGACGCCAAGGATGGCCGCGAACACGTCCATTCCGACGCCGTGGATGGCGTTCGACATGCGCAAAAGCAAGAGTGCAATCAGCAAGGCTCCTGCAATTCCGTGACAAACCCTTATCCGAATTGGCATTCAATCACCTCATCATTCCGAATGCGACGCTCCGACTATTCACCGAAGATGAAACAACCTACCCCGGACAAAGCAATCGCCCTTGAGACGGTAACGGCTGCGGCGCCGCTTAGGCCGCCCGCAAAGAACGCACCAGCGGTCCCAATCACCGTAACTCCGAGACAAACGAGACCCCAAGCGCCAAGATTGCTTTGAGGCAATGAGCTCGCACTCGCAGCAGCGCCTTCAGCCTGATTGTAAGCAAGCATGGCATCATCGTAGATAACCTTCGCTTCTGGCATCTCCGCCCGAGCGTAGAGGTAGCCAGCGCCAGTACCCCATGCTTCAGAACACAACAGTTGGTACTCATACTGGGCTGAGTTCATCCAACCAAGCGTGGATGACAAGTAATTCGATACGTTGTTCGCATCAGCGTCGACGCTATTGGCGTACGTCCTCGCATTCGGCGTGTTTCCCGATTGGAGGGCGGTCACTTCGGATTGCACGTCCGACTGTTCTGAACTTAACCAATTCTCGGTAATTCCTGCGTACGCCTCCGTGCTCTGAACCGCGTTGCTTAGCGATGCGTACTGTGCGGTGACCTGAGCTTGCGTCACCGCACCTGCCGGAATGGCGGTCACGACGATTGCGCTTGCGAGCACCATCGCGACCACTGATCCCAGCCTCACGAACCTCGATAATTTCCTCATACACATTCCCCCCTCGTAGTTGGTTAACGAGGTCGAGTCGTGCGCATAAACAACGAGGTCGAGTCGTGCCTTTACGCACGACTCGACCTCGTTAAGGGGGAACATAGATGAAAGAGGTCATCAATTTCTCTTAATCAAGTTCAGTAATTCCAAAGGGAATTTGGCGGCGGCGGGACAGGCGACGCCCCTTTTGTCACTGATTTGGTGATTTCAGCCATTTTCTCCCATCTAACTCAGTATGAGTCCAGATCCAAACGTGAATCGCCAGCCGCGAGGCATCCCCGTCGGCGGCCAGTTCGAGAACAAAGTCAACCAAGGATGATTGCTACATTTTTGACGTGCGAATAGTTTCTTGGAACGTCAACGGTATTCGAGCTGTCTCGAAAAAGGGCCTCTTTATGCCATTCGTCGAGGAGCTCAATCCCGACGTCATCTGTCTACAAGAAACCAAGGCACAGCAGTCGCAGTCGGATGTGGAGTTGCCCGGGTTTGAAGAACATTGGAATTCGGCGGAGAAGAAGGGCTACTCCGGAACGGCGATCTTCTCAACGACAGCGCCACTCAGCGTGACGCCAGGATTGCATCAAGGATCGATCGACGAGTTTGGCGTAAATTCAGACACGTACGGCGATCCGAACAGCGAAGGACGCGTGCTCACCGCAGAGTTCGCTGACTTCTTTCTCGTGACGGTCTACACACCCAACGCTAAGGACGGACTCGAACGCCTACGACTTCGACACACCCAATGGGACCCAGCGTTCTTGCACCACGTGAAGAAACTCGAAACAAAGAAGCCCGTCATCTTCTGCGGTGACCTGAACGTTGCACACACGTCTGACGATCTCGCGAATCCGAAGTCAAATGTGGGCAAGAAGGGTTACACGAGCGAAGAGCGCAAAGGCTTTCAGAACTTTCTCGATGCCGGCTTTGTTGACACCTTTCGGCTCTTTCACGAAGGCAACGGGCACTATACGTGGTGGTCACATTTTGCTAATTCCCGGGCACGAAATGTCGGGTGGCGCATCGATTACTTCTTAGTTTCTGAAAGTCTTGTTCCCCGAGTCGTCGCTGCGGACATTCACGCGGACATCATGGGCAGCGATCACTGTCCAATAAGTTTGACGCTGACGCCGTAGCGATTCCAGTTCAGCGCGTTCGACTACCCGTCGGTAGTGTCTAGTTCTATGCAGAACGAACCGTGGCTTGGTGACGCGTGTTCCCTCGTTGACGCGTTTCGTTCGCGACTCCTCAGCCCCGTCGAGGCCCTCGACGCCACGCTTGCCGCGATCGAAGAATCCGATCTCAACGCTTTCTCTTACGTTGACGCTGACGCCGCGCGCGCTGCCGCCAAATCCGCTGACGTAGCACTCCCCTTTGGTGGCGTCCCAATCGCTATCAAAGAGTTGGAGTCGGTCGCCGGGTGGCCCCACACCGAGGCTTCACTCGTCTTTCGCGACCGCGTGGCCGATTTCGACAGCACGCACGTCAGACGTCTGCGGGCAGCGGGTGCAGTGCTGGCCGGTCAAACAACGGCGTCGGAGTTCGGCGGCATCAACTGCACAAGTACCAAGCTTCACGGCACCACGCGCAACCCCTGGAATCTCGAGCGCACACCGGGCGGCTCCTCAGGCGGCTCAGCTGCCGCGGTCGCCGGAGGCTTGGTCAGCATCGCCTCCGGTGGTGACGGTGGTGGCTCTATTCGAATCCCCGCGGGCTTCACCGGACTCTTCGGTCTCAAGTCCACGTTCGGACGAATTCCTCGAGGCCCCCACGCGCAGCAACCTCCCCTCACCGTGACCACTGGATGCGTTTCTCGCTCCGTTCGCGATACTGCTCGTTGGTTTGACGCCTGCAACGGCTTTGATCCACGAGACACCTTGAGCCTGCCTCGTGTCGAGGGTTGGGAAGCTGGCCTTGGCACTCTTGACCTCACCGGCAAGCGGGCAGTCATATCGATTGAATTAGGTCACGCGATTGTCGAACCAATGCAGACCGCCTTACTCGTCGAACTGGCCGAACAGCTCATCCTTCACGCGAAGTTAAAGCGAGTCGACGTGGCGATCAATTTTCCCGGCGGTGGCTTGGAGTGGTCACTTTCCAACTTGATCGGACTCGCCGGTTCGTTAGGCGACCTCTACCCCGCTTGCAACGATGACTTGACGCTAGAGATTCAGATTGGCATGAAGATGGCTACGTCGCGACTCAATCTTCAAAGCGCCGGGGCCGCGGAGATGTTTCGCATCAAGGCGAACGAAATGATGGCCGACATCTTTGAGCACACGGACTTTGTCTTCGCTGCCACCAACCCCGACGTGGCCTTCGCGGCCGCTGGCCCAATGGCCACCACCGTTGGCAGTGTCGACATGATCGCCGAATACGGCTTGAGCAAGGCGATTGGCAACAACGGAGCCCTCACCATTCCCGCGAACCTCACGGGTAATCCCGCGGTCTCCATTCCCGCGGGCCTCGTTGATGATTTACCCGTCGGGCTCCAAGTCATTGGGCGCCACCACGAGGAGCAGTTACTCCTCGAACTGGCAAGGATCGTTGAGCGTGAGCGACCGTGGCCATTGAT
>Ga0208357_1001550_pt1 | contig 16550 bp, 14 predicted proteins | sample NGESurdeep092012_6_FD_184487 | JGI IMG/M metagenome (GOLD analysis project Ga0208357, IMG submission 184487) | Arctic peat soil microbial communities from Barrow, Alaska - NGEE Surface sample F52-2 deep-092012 (SPAdes) | ecosystem: Environmental > Terrestrial > Soil > Wetlands > Peat ... | reverse complement strand
TGGCAGCAGCTACAACAATTGAAATGACGCCTCTGGCGGTCGAGGCGCCGTGGCGGCCTAGTATCAACCCGTGGATTGTAGCCATGACGGTGACGCTGGCTACGTTTATGGAGGTGCTGGACAGCTCCATTGCGAATGTGGCGCTGCCGCATATTGCTGGCGGGCTGGGAGCGACGCAGGACGAGGCTACGTGGGTGCTGACCGCGTACCTGGTGGCAAATGCGATTGTGCTGCCGGCGGGCGCGTACCTGACGACGTTCATCGGGCGGAAGAAGTTTTACATGATCTGCGTGGGGCTGTTCGGGATCTCGTCGGCGCTGTGCGGGCTGGCTCCGACGCTGCCGCTGCTGGTGTTCTGCCGCGTGCTGCAGGGAATTGGCGGCGGTGGGCTGGCTCCTAGCGAGCAGGCGATTCTGGCGGATACGTTTCCGCCCGAGAAACGCGGGCAGGCGTTTGCGATGTATGGGCTCGCGGTGGTGTGCGCTCCGGCGATTGGGCCGACGCTGGGCGGATACATTACGGACAACTTTAATTGGCGATGGATTTTTTATTTGAATGTCCCCATTTGTCTGCTGAGTTTGTATTTGACTTCTCGGATTGTGGAAGACCCTCCGTATGTGAAGGAGCAGGTGAAGAAGACGCAGCAGGGTGGGATGAAGCTGGACTTCCTGGGATTTGGGCTGCTGGCGACGACGTTTGGCTCGCTGGAATTTGTGCTGGATAAGGGCCAGGAAGACGACTGGCTGGGATCGCATTTGATTTTGTTCTTCATCGTTGCGACGGTGCTGGCGTTTGGGTTGATGATCTGGTGGGAGCTGAAGCAACTGGATGAGGGGCACCGGCCGATTTTGAATCTGACGTTGTTCAAGCGACGACAGTTTGCGATCAGCTTTGTGCTGATGTTTGTGCTGGGGTTTGCGCTGTATGGGACGACGATTTTGATTCCGCAGTTTGTGCAGACGCTGCTGGGATATACGGCGGAGCTGGCGGGGCTGGTGCTGTCGCCTGCGGGTTTCATGATGATGTGCATGATGCCGGTGGTGGGGGTTCTGTCGGGCAAAGTTGATCCGCGGAAGTTGATTGGGTATGGATTTATTATGCTGACGCTGAGCCTGGTGTGGATGGCAAATTTGAATCTGCAGCTGAGCTATGGGCAACTGGTGTTTATGCGCTGCTTCCAGGCGTCGGGGCTGGCGTTCCTGTTTATTCCGATCAATACGATTGCGTATGTGGGGGTGAAGCAGAGCGAGAATAACGATGTGTCGGGGTTGACGAACCTGGCGAGAAATATTGGCGGATCGTGCGGAACGGCGTTCATGGCGACGATGCTGACGCGGCGGACGGCTTCGCATGAGAACTCGATGGTGAGGGAAATGACGCCGCATAATCCGGGGTATGTGAACTGGTTGAAGTCGCTGGAGGGTGCATTCAGGGGCGGGAATGGAACGGCGCCGGCGGGCGGCGGAGCTTCGCTGGGAGCCACGCATGCGGCGCAGGGCTACATGTACAACATGCTGCACCGGCAGGCGGCGACGCTGGCGTATGTGGACATCATCCGGTACCTGACGATTTTTTGCGCGTGCATGATTCCGCTGCTGTTCTTTATTCCGCGGCCGCCGAAGCATGCGCAGGGTGGGCATTAAGGGCAGGGGATAGAGGGTAGAGAAGGCGACTGCGCCAGGGCTTGCGGGGCTGTGCTAGACTTCCGCGCATGCTGATTATTCTGATTATTCTTCTGTTGCTCGTGGGCGGCGGCGGCTACTATATGGGCCCTGGCGTTGGCTACTATGGTGGCGGTCTTGTCGACCTCATTATTGTTCTGGTGATTCTCTACCTGCTGTTTGGACGTGGTCGGGGAAGGCTGTAAGACGAGGTGGATGTTCGAAGCAGGGGCTCGCCGAAGAGGGCGGGCCGTTTGTTGTTGGGGGAGATGCGAAATATTGCTTGCTGGGTGTTGGGGGCAGGTCTTAGTATCTTGTTTCTGGAGTAGCGATAGCGGGGATAGCCTTCGAACTCGTTGGCTGCGCTGCTGGGGCCGGTGTCCTGTTTATTCCGAATGTCGGGAGGTTTTATGGGCCCGCACTTCTTTCGCAATCAAAATTCTCGTGGGGTGCTGAAGCTTGGCATCGTGGTGCTTGCTGTGGCTGCGCGGATGGTCGTCGCGCAGGACGTCAAGCAGGGCGTGACGTATGTCTGCAATGGCGAACGCGTGTATATCGAGAGTTGCAATATGCGCGATGTGTCGGATGCGTCGACGTGCATGGTAGCGCATCCGGATCGACCGCAACACAACGGGTTGATGGCGTATACGACGGAGACGCGGGGGAAGTTGAAGGCGCTGTTTCCGACGTGCAAGCCACCGAGTGCGGCGGAGATTGCGAAGGCGGATGCGTTCCGGAAAAGGCAGCAGGACACATTCGACGCGAATGAGGCGAAGGCGAATGCGCAGCTGAGTCCGGCACCGGTGCGGAGTTCGGCTGCGGGTAGATCAAGTGGTGGGGTGTCGCCGGGGCAGATTCCTCCTCCGAAGAATGCGGAGGAGCGGGAGATTCGACGGTGTGTTTCGTCGGAAAGATTAGCGGCTACTTGTACGGGGAATCAACTGCTGGGGGCGTTTGGGAAGATGCTGGGGTCGGTGGCGCCGACGCTGGATACGACGCAATCGGCACCGGGGCCGGAGATGTCGGGGGTGTACTCGGGTGCGGGGAATTGGCGGTTGGATTTCATTGATGGCGGGGTGCTGGTGAACTGCTCTTATCTGTCCCCGGATCAGCATAGTTACAGGCTGGATTTTAAGAGTGACCGGACGTTGCTGACGGTGGACACGACGCCGCGGCCGCTGGTGCTGACGCTGAGAGCAGATGGGACGATGGTGGGGCCGGGGCCGTTTGTGCTGGATGGCGTGGTGGCTACTGGGTTGGCGAAGGAGGGGCCGGACCCGAATGCGAGTAGCGGGTTGACGGATCAGTATGGAGGGTCGCTGACGAACGGCCAGGCGGCTTCTCGCGCGGAGGTTTACAAGAACGGGCAGGCGTACTACGGGTCGAAGGGTGGGAGTGGGGCGCCGCACGCTACGTTCGCGCACAAGCAGGTGACGTGCCCGGCGCTGAACTTGTCGGTGAAGGCTGGAGCGGTGGGAATTCAGACGATGCAGACGAATCTGCTGAAGGGGCTGTTCAGCGATGGAGAAACGGGGGCACCGACGCCGGCGGGGATTCGGATGCATGGGATCTTTGCGGCGGAGACGGGATTCAGTTTGGAGTTCTTTCCGGAGTCGGTGATTGTGGGATGCGGGCCGGATGTGGCGCGGGCTTATCCGTACACGGTGGAGGCGGGCGCTTCGGGAGCGGTGATCAAGATCAGTGCGCCGGATAAGCCGCTGGTGATGGCGTTCCGGGGGAGCGGTGCGGCTGTGTCTCTGGAGCCGGGATCTACGGGGGCGTACCAGGTGCATGGGCGCATCACGACGGGGCAGAACGATGATGGGGACTTTACGTTTGCTCCGATGGAGCAGAGCTGCAATCTTGCGGTGCTGGTTCCGAGCAAGACGATTCCGATGAGCGGAGGGACGGCGGGAGGGAGTGTGGCGGGGGCGACGGTGCGGCCTGCCGGGCCTCCGGTACCTCCGGGACCTCCGATGGCTACGCCGAATGCGCCTACGGGAACGGCTGTGCTGTCGATCACGTCTGGATTGCCGGTGCAGGCAGGAGCGGCGAATGCGCTGGCGGGACATCCTTATGTTTTGCTGCGGGACAGCGTTGCGGATGTGATGGCGCAGGCGGGCGTGAATGTGCCGGCGGGGATGTCGCCTTACAAATATCTGGGGATGGCTTGCGGGCAGCGAACTGCGGAGTGTCCGAAGATTATTGCGGCGGTGCAGGCGGATACGGCGTCGGCGGCGAGGGCGGACGCGGCGGGGAAGGGGACGCTGCCGGGGGTGGCGGCGGGGACGTACCACCTGATGATTTCTACTCGGTATAACAACCAGGCGCTGGTGTGGGATCAGGTGGTCGAGTTGAAGGCGGGGCAGAACTCGATTGCGCTGGATCTGCGGAATGGGCGGGTGGTGAATTGAGGCTGCGGGTTATTTGCAGATCAGCGTGGCGGTGGCGCCGGGGAAGTCGGTGGAGACGGTGATGGGGGCGGTGGCAGCGGCTTTGCAGGAGGCTACGCCTGTATTGGAGATGGTGGCGGCCGTGGTGTTGGAGACAGACCAGATGGGGGCGTGGATGGGCGGGAGGGGGCAGCCGGGTGGAACGATGACGTTGAACGTGTAGGTCTGGGAGTTGTTGGCTACGGTGTGGTCGAGCGTGGCGGTGGCGGGCGTGACGCTGTACGCGATGGTGCAGGTTTGCATGGGCGTGCCGCAGCCGGCGAGGAGGAGTGGGGTGAGACAGAAGAGCGCGAGATAGCAGTGCCAAGGCCTTCTCATGGGGGAATTCTATGCTTGATGATCCTGATGGGCGAGAAGTAATTTGCGCGCGGTGCCGGGCGGACAGATGAACCCGGATCCGCTGCGCCAGGATAGAAATGCGGTGACGTTTGTGCGGACGTTTACGGAGACCGGAAAGACCGTGGCGGAGATCTGCCATGGGCCGTGGACGCTGGGTGGGCCTCCGAACGGAAGGGCTTCGGCTCTGCCCTCTTTTTTTGTGGAGAGAGGATTGCGGTGTGTTGACTTTGATGGATGCGGGGAGCAGACTTCTCCCCGCAGTTGTTGAAGGCTCATGTTGAGTTGTCTCCCGTAGCCGCTTTACCGGCCCCCCTGAAAAGTTTGTTTGATGCCCCGTCCTTCGCGATGTGCTTGCGCGCGTGACGGGATTGCCCCGTGGTGGCTGATGGATGGCCGCCTCTTGCTGTTCGAGAGATGTATCAGCCGAAGGAGGCTGCGACCTATGAAGCTATCTGTGATGTCCAGAACGATATTTCTGCCCGTGGTTTTGTGTACTGTGAGCGTCGCGCCGATGGTGATGTGTGCGCAGGATGACGGAAGGAATGGACCGCCGGAGATCCTGGTGGTGCAGCGTGAGTTTACGAAGCCGGGACGCGCGGGCATGGCGCATGAAAAGACGGAAGGCCAGTTCGCGCGGGAGCTGGAAGCGAGCAAGGGAGAGTTTTATTATTTCGCGCTGGCGGCAATGTCGGGGCCGGACCGCACGCTGTTTCTTAGCGGCTATTCGTCCCTCGCGGATTGGGAATCGACGAGCAAGGGTTTGGCGAAGCATCCGGCGATGATGGAGTCGATGGACCGGATCAACATGGCGGACGGTGACCTGCTGTCGAGTGCGGATTCGAGTGTGTGGCGGAAGCGGGACGACATGAGCATGAATACCCACGATCTGAAGGGTATTCGGTATATCCAGATCGAGCAGTTCAAGCTGAAGCCCGGCCATAGCGGGGAGTGGGAAGAGGCCGTGAAGATGGTGATGGATGGATACAAGAAGGGCATTCCCGAGGCGAGCTGGGTGATGTTCCAACAGGTCTACGGGACGGGGGGCGATGACTTCATCGTCATTGAGACGATGAAGTCGCTGGCTGAGGTTGACGAACACCATGCCGGCGGAAGCAAGTTTGCCGATGCGATGGGCAAGGATGGCCTGATGAAGCTGGAAAAGCTGGTGGCTGGCTCCGTTGAGGCGCAGCAGACGAACCTGTTCTCGATCAATCCGCGGATGAGCCATGTGCCGGAAGAGTGGCGCAAGGGCGAGCCTGACTTCTGGATGCCGAAGGCGCCGGGAGCGGTGAAGAAGGATGAGAAGAAGCCGATGTAGGGATGGCGGCGGGGGGAAGCAGATCCCTCCGCTGTGGAATGACAGCCAGAAATGCGAGAACAACAGCAATTCCAACGGGCGACGCTTTGGCGTCGCCCGGGCTTTGTATTTGGTGTGGGCTAGCTGGTGAGGGATTGGGGGGTAGGAAAGGGGTTGCGTTCGTCGAACTGGACCTGGTGCCAGTAGGGGTAGGCGAGAGGGACGGCGCTGGCGGCGTCTAGTTTGGCTATCTGCTCGGGGGTGAGGTTCCAACCGGTGGAGGCTAGATTGGCGCGGAGCTGTTTTTCGTCTCTTGCGCCGATGATGAGCGTGCTGATGGTGGGGCGTTGGAGGAGCCAGTTGAGAGCTAGCTGGGGGACGGTCTTGCCGGTTTCCAGGGCGAGGGCGTCGAGGGCGTCGACTACTTTGTAGACGTGCTCCCAGTCGGGGGTGGGGCCGGCGTCGACGACCATTTTGCTTTGCAGGCGGGAGTCTGCGGGGAGGGGTTGGTTGCGTCGGATTTTGCCGGTAAGGCGGCCCCAGCCGAGGGGGCTCCAGATGAGGGCGCCGACGCCTTGGTCGAGGGCGAGGGGCATGAGTTCCCACTCGTAGTCGCGGCCGACGAGGGAGTAGTAGACCTGGTGGCCGACGTAGCGGGCCCAGCCGTAGCGCTCGGATACGGAGAGAGACTTCATCAGGTGCCAGCCGGAGAAGTTGGAGCAGGCGATGTAACGGACTTTGCCTTCGCGAACCATCTTGTCGAGGGTGTTGAGGGTCTCTTCGACGGGGGTGGTCGCGTCGAAGCCGTGGAGGTGGTAGACGTCGATGTAGTCGGTGTTGAGGCGCGTGAGGGAACGCTCGAGGGCCTGGATGAGGTGGTAGCGGGAGCTGCCGACGTTGTTGGGGCCGAGGTTGTTGCCACGGAAGGTGGCCTTGGTGGAGAGGAGGACGTCTTCGCGGTGGAGGTGGGCGATGGCTTTGCCGAGGACGGCCTCGCTGTTGCCGTCGGAGTAGATGTCGGCGGTGTCGAAGAAGTTGCACCCGGCTTCCATGCAGATGTCGATGAGGTGGGCGGCTTCGGCATCCTGGGTGGAGCCCCAGGATTTGAAGAATTCGTTGGTGCCGCCGAAGGTGCCGGTGCCGAAGCAGAGCTCGGGGACTTTGAGGCCAGAGCGGCCGAGAGAGCGGTAGTTCATGGGGAGACTCCTGGGGTGGGGGGAAGGTTGTTAGTTGTTGGTTGTTAGTAAAGGCCGCGAGTGAGCGATCACTAACAACTAAGAACTAACAACTAGAAACTGCATTCGACTGCATTCAGTGGTTGGATGCGGAGGTTGCGGAGAAGTTGCGGCTTAGGCCGCGCTTTATAGCGGCGGCGGTTAGGGCGGATTGGGTTTGGAAGAAGAGGTAGTGGGGGTTGGAGTTGGGGTAGAAGCGGAGGAGGATTTCGGGGTGGTGGACGGCGTCGTCGATGCCGTTGGTGAAGGGGTAGCCGAGGTCCTGGAGGAGGTGGAGAGAGCCTTCGTTGCCGGAGGGGTTGCCGTCGTCGCCGACGATGGCGAAGACGGAACGGTGGGTGCGGAGGGAGGTGACGGCGACGAAGTCACCGAGTTGGGCGCCGAGCTGGCGGGCGCGATCGCCGAGGACGACGTAGTTGATTTTGGTGGCGTCGACGTAGCGGCGAGGGTCTCGCTCGTTGGTGTTGGCGGGGTCGGTGTAGGCGGTTTGGGAGATGTAGTAGCCGGGGCAGGGGTCGTGCGGGCCTTGAATGATGGGGATGTTGGGGTGGTCGTCGTCGGTGAGGTAGCCGACGATTTCGCCGTGGCGGCGACGGCGGTAGTGGGCGTCGCGGAGGTTGTCGAGGGTGTGGGAGCCGCGGGGGCCGTAGGCGTTGGGAGCGCCGTCGACGTCGACGTCCATGCGGCGGGTCAAGAGGTCAAAGTGGGGCTGCGAGGAGTTCGGCGCGGAGCTCTGTGCGGAGTCCTGCGCGGACGGGGGGAGGTGGGATTGTGCGCTGGGGAGGGCAAGGGCGGTGGTAAGCGCGAGATGGAGGAGGAGGTTTGGCAAGAGGGATGGCTTTCTCTCGGTTGGATGGAATCGAATTCCACCTATGACTATGAGGCATTAATGGATGGGGGACGCGATGTTGTCTTGGTTGACGTTTCGTGCAGCCTGCTTATGACGATAGAACAGAGAGGCGCGAGGCGGCTTGAATCGAAGGGACTGAATCGAAGTACAGATGGATCTGACGATCGTGGCATGGGTGTCGATTGGCTTGGCGGTGGCGTGCGCGGTGGTGATTGCGGTGGATGAGGTACGCGATCCGCAAACGATGGGTGTGATGAATGTGGTGTGGCCGGTGACGGCGCTGTACTTCAGCGTGTTCGCCTTGTGGGCTTACGTTGTGATCGGGCGGAGATCCTCGCTGGCCCACCTTAGCCGCGATGAGACCGCGGCGAAGATGGGGCACCCAGATTCCGGGATGGACATGGATGCGCCGCCGACGCTGGCGCAGGTGGCGGTGGGGACGAGCCATTGCGGGGCGGGCTGCGTGATTGCGGATGTGGCTTGTGAGTTCTGGATTGCGGCGGCGGGGATTACGCTGCTGGGGTCGGCGCTGTGGGCGAGCTTTGGGATTGATTTTGTGGCGGCGTGGACGGTGGGGATTGGGTTTCAGTATTGGGCGATCAAGCCGATGCGCAAGGAGTTGAGTGTGGGTGGTGCGATCTGGGCGGCGATCAAGGCGGATACGCTGTCGATTACAGCGTTCCAGGTGGGGATGTATGCGTGGATGGCGCTGGTGTACTTCAAGCTGTTTCATGCGCCGCATCTGACGGCGTTCGATCCGCGGTACTGGTTGATGATGCAGTTGGCGATGATGTGCGGGTTTGCTACGAGCTTTCCGATGAACCGGGTGCTGATTGGCATGGGGTTGAAGGAGAAGATGTGAAGTACAGGGGATAGAGGATAGAGGTTAGAGGGTAGAGAAGTCGGCGGGTAGAAAATGCTTGCCATGCGGTGGGGCGGTGGGGCAGTCTGCTAGGTGAGGGCGCGGACTTGGACGAGGTTCGGAGCGGCGAGGCGGGCGTGGAGAGGGAAGAGATCGTTGCGCGGGAGCCCGAGGTGCGGGAGCCTGTCGTGCCAGAGACTGTCGTGCCGGAGCCTGTCGTCCGGGAGTCTGGGGTGCCGGGGCCGGAGATGCTGCTGGTGGAGAAGCATTCGCGGGCGGTGCGGTGGATGCATTGGATTAATTTTCCGGTGCTGACGATTATGATCTGGAGTGGGTTGCTGATCTATTGGGGGGATTCGATTCCACCGTATCAACATGCGCACCAGGTGTATCGGGTTGGGATTGGGAACTGGACGCTGGTGCGGCTGTTTCCGGATTGGTTCTGGAAGATTTTGAATGCTCCGTTTCAGCTGACGACCGGGTTGGGATATCACTTTTTGTTTATGTGGGTGTTTGCGATCAATGGGATCGCTTATGCGGCGTATCTGACGGTGTCGGGTGAGTGGCGGGTGCTGTGGCCGAAGCGGCGGAGTTTTGTGGATGCGGTGTGGGTGACGCTGTATGACCTGCACTGGCCGGCGGCGAGGCGGAGGGGACTGCCGGAGCAGGGGAAGTATAACGGGGCGCAGAGGATTGCCTACTCGGCGATTGTGCTGATGGGGGCTGGGTCGCTGGTGACCGGGTTGGCGATCTATAAGCCGACGCAGGCGCATTGGCTGACGAGCGCGCTGGGTGGCTATGAGATGGCGAGGTGGTTTCATTTCTGGTTGACGATGGGGTTCTGCGGGTTCTTTGTGGTGCATGTGGGGCAGGTGGTGATGGCGGGGTGGAATAACTTTCGGTCGATGGTGAGTGGGGCTGAGGTGCAGGGGATAGAAGTGCAGGGGATAGAGGATAGGGAGTAGAGGATAGAGAGGCGTTGAGGATGAGTGAGATTGAGGATGAGCGGGAGCGGGTGATTGTTCGGGGGGATGCGGCGGCGGTGAAGGCTGAGAGTGCCCGGCGGACGCGGCGGAGCTTTTTGGTGGGCGGCGTGGCTGCGGCGGCGGGGTATGGGGTGCTCCATTGGGTCAACAACAGCAGGCCTGTGGGACGGTTGCAGGGGGTGTTGCGGAAGTCGCTGAATGTGGATGCGGCGATCAATCGGGCGGTTTGGGATGAGCGGGGGTTGGCTCCGGAGTATCCGGTGAGTGCGGCGCAGGAGTTGCGGTTGAATGGGGTGGTGGGGCTGGATGAGACGCTGAAGCCGGAGAGTTGGCGGCTGCAGTTGGTGGGGGTTGCGGGGGCGGCGAGCTTGCCGCTGTATGCGAAGGATGTGACGGCCTGGGAGTACGAGTACGCGGGCGCGATGGGGATGGATCAGCAGATGCTGGATGTGAAGGATGCTCCCCAGAGTACGGCGAAGGCTAGTGCGCTGAATCCTGACGGCGCGGTGGATAGTACGGCGGGGGCGGCGCTGGCTGCGAGGATTGAGGCGATGACGCGGGGGGTGCAGACGAAGCGGCGGGTGGGGAATGCGGAGGCGGGTGCGTCGTATAGCGGGCTGGATATTGGGACTCCTGGGCTGCTGCTGGCTATGGGAGATTTGATGAAGCTGCCCAAGGTGACGTTCTGCACGCAGTTCAAGTGCATTGAGGGGTGGAGCGTGATTACGCAGTGGGGAGGGTATCGGCTGCGGGATTTGATGGAGATGTATCCGCCGGAGAAGGTGGGTGGGCGGGAACCTCGGTATGTGTATATGGAGACTCCGGATGGGAATTATTACTGTGGGTTTGATATGAAGGCGGCGCGGCATCCGCAGAGTCTGCTGGTGACGGAGATGAGCGGGCAGCCGCTGACACAGGTGCATGGTGCTCCGCTGCGGCTGCATATGCCGATCAAGTACGGGTATAAGCAGATCAAGCGGATCGGGCTGATCGCGTATACGGACCGGAAGCCGGATGATTTCTGGCGGAAGCTGGGGTATGACTGGTATGCGGGGATTTGAAGGGCAGGGACTAGCTTCTAGCTTTTAGCTAGAGGCTAAAAGCTAGAAGCTAGAAGCTAAGAAATTTGTGCAGGCGGCCCGTAAGCCGAATTTTGTTTTAGACGATCATTCCTCTAGGCCATGCCTTGCGGCATGGCTCAAGCAACCTACCCGCAGGTTTCGGTGAAAGCTCCACTATCCTGGGCGTGACGGGCCGTCGCGCGCTCGCCGCAAAAGTGGTTGCGACGAAACTCCCTGCCTATTTGGTCTTGCTCCGTGTGGGGTTTACCGTGCCGTCCGCATTACTGCGTCCGCGGTGGGCTCTTACCCCGCCGTTTCACCCTTACCGCAGACCGCGTGCATGGGTTGCTTGCTTGCGCTCGCAACTCATCAGTCTGAGGCGGTTTCTTTTCTGTTGCACTGGCCGTCCAGCGAGTTTGCGCTCGCCGTCCCGGACGTTATCCGGCACACTGCCCTGCGGAGTTCGGACTTTCCTCCCCCTCCGGATTGCTGACGCAACCGGAGGCAGCGATCATCCAGCCGCCTGCACAGGATTTAGTGTAGCGGAAAAGCAGGGGATAGAGGATAGAGGGTAGAGGGTAGAGCTTGGGGAGTTGAGGGAACCGGAGCGGGTTGGGTTGCGTAGAGGACTGTGGAGAGGTACGTTTCGGCGGGCAGTCGATTCTTCGGGAGAATGACAGGATGAAAAGCTTCGGTAAGAACGGGTGTTGCGCGGGTTAGGATTGAGACAGGTTCCCGATGGAGAAGAAAGAAGCATTTCGGATTGCGTTGCAGTCGCTTTGGGCGAACAAGATGCGCAGTGTGTTGACACTGCTGGGCGTCGTGATCGCGGTGGCGTCGGTGATTGCTGTGGTGACGCTGGTCAACGGCGCGAATCAGTATGTCGCGACGAAGATCAATAACCAGGGCGCGGATGTGTTCACGGTGTCGCAGCAGCCGGCGTTTACGACGAGCTACGCGGAGTATTTGAAGTACAAGAAGCGCAAGGTGATCTCGATGGATGAGTATCGCGCGGTGCAGAAGGAGTGCACGGCTTGCGTGGAGGTGGGGGCGTTCCAGAGCACGACGGGGGGGGTTGTGTATGGGGCGCAGTCGAGCACGGATACGCAGATTCGGGGATATACGGCGCTGATGCCGGATATGCAGAACCTGAATATTGTGGAGGGTAGAGGATTTACGCAGGCGGATGAAGACCATGGGGCGCAGGTGGCGCTGATTGGCGCGGATATTGAAGAGAACCTGCTGAAGTTTGAAGACCCGATCGGCAAAGAGATTCGGGTGGACGGCGTGCCGTACACGATTATCGGGCTGGGCGAGAAGCAGGGCAAGACGCTGGGGCAGAGCCAGGATAACTGGGTGGGCGTGCCGTTGACGGCGTATCAGAAGACGTACGGAACGATGAAGTCGGTGACGATTTACATGAAGGCGGGCACGGGAGCTCCGGCGATGGAGGCGGCGAGCGACCAGGCGCGGGTGATCATGCGGGATATGCGGCATGACCGGCCGGGCGAGGACGACAGCTTTACGCTGGAGACGAGCGATACGCTGGCGGGATTGTTGTCGAATATTATCAACAGCATTGGCGGGGTGGCGATTGCGATTGCGGCGATCTCGTTGATTGTGGGCGGCGTCGTGATCATGAACATCATGCTGGTAAGTGTGACGGAGCGGACGCGTGAGATTGGGGTGCGGAAGGCGCTGGGAGCGAAGCGGCAGGATCTGCTGATCCAGTTTTTGATGGAGTCGGGAACGCTGTCGTTGATTGGCGGAGCTATCGGTGTGGTGGGTGGAGTGATTGTGGCGAAAGTTGTCGCGATTGTTGCTGGCTTCCCTGCGGCGATTGCGCTGTGGAGCGTTGCGGCGGGACTGTTTGTGGCGCTGTCGGTGGGAATATTCTTTGGAGTGTATCCTGCGCGGAAGGCAGCGGATCTGGATCCGATTGTGGCGTTGAGGAGTGAGTTCTAGCGATGGCGATGCGAGCGAGTGATCAACGTGAATCGGTGAAGATGGCGCTGGATACGCTGCGGGCGAACAAGATGCGCTCGGGGCTGACGATTCTGGGAATCGTGATTGGCGTGATGACGGTGATTACGATCTCGTCGGTGATTAATGGATTGAACACGTCGGTGTCGAACATGGTGGCGCAGTTTGGGACGAACGTGCTGTGGATGTTCCGGTTTCCGGTGATTGGGGTTCGGCCGACGGCGGAGATGCTGGCGCGGAAGCAGTTGACGTACGAGGATATGGAGGCGATTTCAACGCTGCCGCATGTGGTGGCTGCGTGTGCGTCGCTGCAGTTTACGAACTACCAGTTCAATGCTGGTTCGGTGGTGGCGAAGTATGGGCAGAGGAAGGCGGACAATGTGTCGCTGGAGGGGGATACTCCGTCGGATTTGACGGTGTATGACAAGGTGCTTTCAGAGGGGCGCTTCTTTACGAAGACGGACGAAGACCGAGCGGCGGATGTGACGGTGCTGGGCCATGATGTGGAGCAGACGCTGTTCGGAAATCTTGATCCGATTGGCAAGGAAGTGGTGATTGCGGGGCGGACATTCACGGTGGTGGGTGTGTTTGAGAAGCAGAAGACGGCGTTTGGTGGGGGTAAAAATCCGAACGACAGTTATGCGTACTTTACGCTGTCGACGTTCAGGAAATTGCATCCGGAGATATTGGATTACTGGATCAGCGCGAAGTTCGACGACCAGAAGAACAAGTCGCTGGTGACGGATGAGATACGCGAGGTGTTGCGGCGGCGGCGCAAGGTTCGGAATGAGCAGGCGGATAATTTCGCGATCTTCAGTTCCGATTCGATTACGAAGTTGTGGAACCAGATTACGGGCAGCCTGTTTCTGCTGATGTTCGGATTGAGTGCGGTGGGGTTGATGGTGGGAGGCGTGGGCGTGATGAATATCATGCTGGTGAGCGTGACGGAACGGACTCGCGAGATTGGCGTGCGCAAAGCGATTGGCGCGACCAAGCAGACGATTCTGCTGCAGTTTACGCTGGAGGCGATTGTGCTTTGCGCGGTGGGAGGAGTGATTGGGATTCTGGCTGGGTCGGGAATTGCAATGGTGCTGAAGTACTTCATTCCGAGCCAGGTGAGTTTGTTGTGGGTGCTGGCGGCGTTCCTGTGCTCGTGTGGGATCGGGTTGGTGTTCGGGATCTATCCGGCGTGGAAGGCCGCGAATTTGAATCCGATTGAAGCGCTGCGGTACGAGTAGGGCTGGGCAGTTGGCTACACTGGTTGGATGGATTTGCTTGCGGTTGGGGTTGAGGTTTTGGTGGTGGCGCTTACGCTGAGTGGGATGGCGTATGGGGTGATCGCGCTTTGGGGGGCTCGGGATTTTGAGCGGGCTGGGCGGGTGGTTGCGGCGCAGGTGGGTGGGGAGTTCGCGCCTGAGTTTGCGCCGGGGGTTTCGATTCTTAAGCCGGTGAACGGCGTTGATCCCCGGATGTATGCGGGGTTGGTGAGCCATTGCGTGCAGGAGTATGCGGGGGCGTATGAGCTGGTGTTCGGAGTGGGGTCGCTGGAGGATGCGGCGGTGGCGGAGGTGGCGCGGCTGCGGGTGGAGTGGCCGGGTGTGAGCATCAGGCTGGTGGAGTGTCCGGAGCGGCTGGGGGCGAATGGGAAGGTGTCGAACCTGGCGCAGATGTTGCCGCATGCGAGCTATGAGTATGTGGTGGTGAATGACAGCGACATTCGGGTGTCGAGGCATTATTTGCGGAGCGTGATGGCGGGGTTTACGGACGCGGATGGGCAACGGGAGAAGCAGATTCCCTTCGGGAATGACAGCCAGAAAGGCAAGGACAACAGCAAAGGCGGTGGGGCGGGCTTCGGTGGTGGTGCGGTGGGGTTAGTGACGGTGCCGTATATGGGGCGCGCTGAGAATACGGTGTGGTCGCGGCTGGAGGCTTTGGGGATTTCAACGGATTTTATGCCGGGGGTGCTGACCGCTCGGAAGCTGGAGGGAGGGATACGGTTTGGGCTGGGGTCTACGCTGGCTACGACGAAGACGGCGCTCAAGAAGGTGGGTGGGTTTGAGGCGCTGGTGGATCAGTTGGCCGATGATTATGAGTTGGGGGTGCGGCTGAGTGCGGCGGGGTATCGGGTGGAGTTGGTGCATGAGGTGGTGGAGACGACGGTGCCGGCGTATTCGCTGCGCGGATTTTGCGAGCATCAGTTGCGGTGGGCGCGGGGAACTCGGGATTCTCGGAGGTGGGGTTATGTGGGGCTGGGTGTGACGTATGTGGTGCCGTGGGCGATGGCGACCGTGGTGGCGAGTGGGTTTTCGCTGTGGGCGATTTCGATGCTGAGCATCGCGCTGCTGGTGCGGGTGAGCGTGGCGCTGACCGTGGGGGTGGGGATTTTGAGGGATGGGCAGGTGTTGCGGGATTTTTTGCTGCTGCCGATGCGGGATTGCTTTGGGTTGTTCTTCTGGGCGTGGAGTTATGCGAGCGATGTGGTGGTTTGGCGGGGGGAGAGGTTTCGGTTGCGGCGGGGTGTGTTGGAGCGGGTTTAGTTTGCCGGGTCGTGCGGTGTCTACCATTGGGCGGCTAGATCGTCCCAGGTTGGATTCACTTTCTCGATCAGGGCAATCTTCTTGTCGCGCGTCCACTTCTTCAACTCGGTTTCGCGGGTGATTGCACTGCGCACGTATTGAAAGCGGTCGAAGTAGACGAGACGGTGGATGCTGTAGTGGGCGGTGTGTGAACTGTCTGGCAGCTCGCGATGTTGAAGGATGCGTACGCGGAGGTTGTTGGTGATGCCGATGTAGAGGTTTCGCGAACGGCTGCTGAGGATGTAGACGTAGAAGCTGTATTCGCGCGTAGCCATGGGGCGATTGTAGGCGCTGCGGATGGGTCGTGATGTGGGAGGTAAGGGTGGGGTTGGGGAGAACGGGCGCGCTTCGCGCGAGAAGCAGGTTCCTCGCTTCGCTCGGAATGACAGACAGAAAGGCAAACGCAAAGGCAAAAGCAAGAGCAAAAGCAAGAGCAAAAGCAAAAGCAAAAGCAAGAGCAAAGGCAAGAGCAAAGGCAAGAGCAAAGGCAAGAGCAAAGCCAAAGGCAGAAGCAGAAGCGGAGCAAAAGCAGAAGCGAGAGCGGATGCAATACGGTTGCTAGGGGAGTTTGTCGGTGGGAGTGGTGGGGGTGTGGACGTGGGTGTGGATGTCGCCGACGACGTCGGTGAGGTAGTGGAGTTTGCGGCTTAGGGCCTGGATTTCGGATTCGGCGCGGCGGTTGACTTCGAAGTCGAGTTCGCTGCGGAGGCGGTCGCGGGAGTCCTGGCGGTTCTGGCTCATCATGATGACCGGCGCTTGAATGGCCGCCAGCATGGAGAGGAAGAGGTTGAGCAGGATGAACGGGTAGGGGTCCCAGGACTTGCCGTGCATTGCAACGAGGACAATGCTGAGGATGACGTAACTGAGCATCGTGGTGAGAAAGGCGATGATGAAGGTCCAGGAGCCGCCGAAGCTGGCGACGTGGTCGGCGATGCGCTCGCCGAAGGTTTCCTGCTCGTCGATTAATTCGTTGGGGTTGCGCATGGCGCGGCCGCGGATGACGCGCTGAGCGGCGTGGATTTCGCCGGAGAGGACGGTGAGCATGTCGAGGCCGGCCTGGGGCTTGGTGGCGAGGAGGACGGAGATGTCGTTGCGATCGACTTCGATGCAGGAGGAGGGTTCGGTGGCGATGGCGGTGGTCTGGTGGACGCTGCCTTCGAGCATGGAGGCGAAGCCGAAGATGTCACCGTGGCGGGGCTGGGAGAAGATGACTTCCTGGCCGTCTTCGTCGATGAGGGTGACGAGGA
>Ga0208357_1001548_pt1 | contig 16561 bp, 13 predicted proteins | sample NGESurdeep092012_6_FD_184487 | JGI IMG/M metagenome (GOLD analysis project Ga0208357, IMG submission 184487) | Arctic peat soil microbial communities from Barrow, Alaska - NGEE Surface sample F52-2 deep-092012 (SPAdes) | ecosystem: Environmental > Terrestrial > Soil > Wetlands > Peat ... | reverse complement strand
GTTGCAAGCCGCTTGCGTTCGCGCAGTCCGAGCCGCGCTTGAGCCCCAGCCGTCAACGTCATGACTCGATTATTGCAGTGTCGCAACATTTGCGTGCGAGAATATGCGCGGGAAGCAACAGCAGCATCCCCGCCAGTACCAGCAGGAACAACAGCACCAATACCAGCAACAGCGCGACGGTCAACACATCGGGTCGGTCTGGGGAACCGTGCCCTTCACGAAGAAGTCGTCGACGGCGTTATTCACGCACGAATTCGACTTGTTGTAGGCCGTGTGACCCTGACCGTGATACGTGATCAAATGACCGTTCTGCAGTTCCTTGGAAAGGTTCTGCGCCCAGACATACGGCGTTGCAGGATCGTTGGTCGTTCCGACGACGAGAATCGGTGCGGATCCGTCCGCGTGGATCGGGCCTCGCGTCGCCGTGGACGCGTACGGCCAGTTGGCGCATCCGATGTCCCCATACGCCATATACGGGCCGATCACCGGCGCTACTGCGGTCAACTCGGCCGCTTGCTGGCGCATCACGGTCGGATCATCGTTGTAGGTGTAGTCCAGGCAGTTAATGGCCATGAACGCCTCGGTCGAGTTGTCCTGATACTGGCCGGTCGTCGTGTTCCGTCCGTTGTAACCGTCGGCGAGTTGGAAGGCATAGGTGGCGTCCCCCTGCATCACGCTCGTGAACATGTCGCTCAGGTAACTCCATGCCGTGGCGTCGTAGAGCGGGTAGATGATCGCCGTCACGAGTGTGTTCGCGCCGAGCTCGCGGCCATCCGAATTGCGGATCGGGCTGGCCTGTACCGACGCGATCAGTTGCGCGATCGTCGACATACCCGATGCGACAGTCCCGGTGAACGGGCACTTCTTGTTGTTGGCCAGGCAATCCTGAAGGTAGGCACGCAGGGCGCTTTCGAAGCCCTCGGACTGCACTTTCGTGACCTCGAAGTTGCTCGCGGCCGGGTCGAGTGCGCCGTCGAGCACGAGTCGACCGGTTTTACCGGGGAACAGGTCTGCATAGGTCGCGCCGAGATACGTTCCGTAGGAATACCCGAGGTAATTAAGCTTCTTATCACCGAGCGCGGCACGCAACAGGTCGAGGTCTTTCGCCGCATTGATAGTGTCGACCTTCGACAGCAGTGCACCGGTGTTCGCCTTGCACGCTTTGCCGAATGCGATCGACGACTGCGTCTGAGCGGCGATCCACTGCGCTGACCCGGGGGTGCCCGGCGTAATGTCGTACAGATAGGCATCCATCTGCTTCGCGTCATAACATTTCACCGCCGTCGAGTGCCCGACTCCGCGCGGGTCGAAGCCGACCACGTCGAAATTGGCTTGCAGCGTGGCATCCGTCGCGTAGTTGATGGAGTCTTTCACGAAGTTGTAGCCGGAACCGCCCGGGCCGCCCGGGTTCACCAGCAGCGAGCCGAGCTTCTTGCCCTTGGCCGGCTGACGGATGAGCGCAAGCTTGATCGTCCCCTCGGCGGGATGCGTCCAATCCAGCGGCGCGGTCGCCGTCGTGCACTGCATGGTCTTGTTGCACGCCGTCCAGGTGAGCGTCTGTGTGTAGAACCGCTTGAGCTCCGCCGGAACGCTTTCGGCTGCCGGCGTCGACGTCGTGCTCGACCCCGAACCGCCGTGCGGCAGAAACGAGAACGGCGAACACGCGCCGAGCACCGCGACGAGCGACACGGCAATGACCCCTGCCGCGATGCGGGCCAGCGGGCGCCGAGTGATCAGCCGGCGGGTATGCGGGCGCCGTCGCAGACGATGCGGGCGAGTCGTCACCTATGTCCCCTTTCGGACAACGGAAATCAGCATGGCCTCCAGCGCAAGCAGCGGAGCGACGTTTCCGTCGATGCGCGTGCGTGCCTGCGCGATCGCATCCATGACGGCAAGAGTATCTGCGGGGCCAATGATTTCGCTCAATGCGGTGAGCTCGGCGGCCCGTTCGCTGTTGACCAACGCCGTATGGCTGCCGAGTTGCAGCATCATGACGTCGCGATACAAGGACAGCAGGTCCACCAGGATGCGATCGATCCCGTCCCGCAAGCTGCGCGTCGCCCGCCGCTTCTGGTCTTCTTCGAGCTGGCGCAACTGGGCACGCAACGCTAGCGGCGGCGTTCCGCCTGGGGCGACGCCGAGCGAACGCAGCGTGCTTTCGCGCTCCGCGGCATCCGTTTCTTCGGTCAAGGCTTTGGCATCGGCACCGGCAATCTGTAACATGCGAGCGGCGGCCTGCACGGCATCCGAAACGCTGCGGATGCCGAGAGCAAGCCTCAGCGTCTCGTCGCGTCGATCGCGTGCGTCCTCGCTGGTCGCGAGCCGGCGGGCCATGCCGATGTGGCTCTGCGCGTGACGGGCGGCGCGCTCGGCCAGCGCGGCGTCAACGCCGTCGCGGGAGACGAGCAAGGCGGCGACATCCGCAATATCGGGCACGCGCAGCCGCACGGTGCGCACGCGTGACCGAATGGTCGGCAGCAGGTCGGCCTCGCTCGGCGCGCAGAGGATCCACACGGTGCGCTCCGGCGGCTCCTCCAGCTCTTTGAGCAGCACGTTCGACGTCTGCTCGGTCATGCGATCGGCGTCTTCGACGACGATCACCCGATACCGGCTCACGGATGGAGAATAGTGCGACAGCCTGACCATCTCACGCACGTCATCCCGCTTGATGATGACGCCGGTCGTGCCGAGCACATTAAGATCCGGATGCGTTCGCGCCTCCACCTGCGTATGCGCCACCGCGTCGCCGTGCGGCGTTCCGTCACTGAGCAACGCCGTCGCGAACGCGAATGCGAGATTGGACCGACCGGACCCCGGCGGCCCCGTGATCAGCCACGAGTGCGTCATGGCGGTGGGGGTGGGTGCGGGGGCGGCGGCTGGGGTGGCGGGTGCGGGTGCGGTGCCGGCGGAAGATGCGGGCGCAGATGCAGTGCCGGGGGAAGATGCAGATGCGATGCCGGCGGACGATGCGGGCGCGGAGCCGATGGACGGTGCGGCGGCGGAGCCTGCGGACAATGCGGCGGCGCGCGTCGCTGCGCCAGACGTTGGTGCTGCTGCGGCGGCCTTGAACACCGCGATGGCGTCGGCCTGCCCCGTCAACTCGTCCCAGACCGCCATGGTTCAAGGCTACCGGCTGCCGCCGACACTGCCGCGCCGTGCCGCACTTCGGCTGTGCTCAGCGGCCGGGACCTCAGCCGGACCGAATTCAGGCTGGATCGGAGGTCAAAGACGCAGACCCCGTGAATCCGGCCATCCAACCTGAATACGGTACCGGATGCGACGAGCGCGCGGCAGCGCGGCGGTGCACGGCGCAGCACCCTACGGCAGCAGGGGTGCGACCCGGCTGCGGATGGCGGTGGCCAGGTCATCGACGGGCAGCGCGGCATCCAGAACGAGGAAACGCTCGGGCTCCGCGGCCGCGAGTTCCAGGTATGCGGCACGCACACGGGCGTGGAATTCGGCCTTTTCCGCCTCGAGCCGGTCGTAGCGGGTGCGCGAAGAGTCAAGTCGGCCGCGGGCGACGGTCTCGTCTAAATCGAGCAGGATCGTCAGTTGTGGGAGCAGCCCGCCGGTCGCCCAGAGCGACAGGTTACGGATCTCGACCGGATCAAGCACCCGCCCCACACCCTGATACGCGATCGACGAGTCCAAGTACCGGTCCTGAATCACGATCTCGCCACGCGCGAGCGCCGGCCGCACCAGGGTCTCGATATGGTGCGCGCGATCCGCGGCGTACAGCAGCGCTTCGGCACGCGGCGCGATATCGCCGCGATGATGCAGCACTAATTCGCGCACTTCGAGCCCGACGTCCGTGCCGCCGGGTTCGCGCGTGCGCAGGATCTTGTGCCCACGCGACGCCAACCAACTTTCCAGCAGCGCCGCCTGCGTCGACTTGCCGGAACCGTCGCCGCCCTCAAGCGTGATAAACAGACCGGATGCCGCGCCGGCGCGCCCTCCATCGATTCCAGACGGCCGGCCGATCGGATCGGTCACTGCGCCGCGGGCGCTTTCGTCGACACGCCGGTCTTCACGGCCGGCTTCTTCGCGGCGCTCGCCTTGGCCGCACTTGAGCGTGCAGCCACGGTCCGGGTCGTCGTCGCCTTTGTGGCGGCCGGCTTCTTCGCAGCAGGCTTTCTCGCTGCAGGCTTCTTCGCTGCAGGCTTCTTCGCTGGGCCCTTCGCGCGCTTGTCCGCGAGCAACTGCACGGCGCGTGCGAAGTCAACTTCCTCCACGGTCTCACCACGAGGAATCGTTGCATTGGTCACGCCGTCGGTGACGTATGGTCCGAATCGACCGTCTTTCACCCGGATCGGCTTGCCGCTTTCCGGATCGGCCTCGAACTCCTTGAGCGCACTGGATGCGCGGCGTGCTCCGTACTTCGGCTGAGCGAACAGGTCGAGCGCACCCTGCAGGTCGATGTCGAAGATCTGATCCTCGCTCGTGAGCGAACGCGTTTCAGCACCCTTCTTCAGGTAGGGGCCATAGCGGCCGTTCTGGGCCTGGATCTCTTCGCCGGACCCCGGATCCGCCCCGACAGTGCGCGGCAGGTCGAGCAACTTGAGCGCCGTCTCGAGGTCGATCGAATCCAAGTCCATGCTCTTGAACAAGGATGCTGTGCGCGGCTTGACCGTCGCTGCCTTCTTCGAGGAGGCCTTCTTCTTCGGCTTCGCAGGAGCGTCGACGATCTCGCCCGTCTCGGCATCGACCGTCTCTACAGCCCTTTCACCGGCGTCGGCCTCTTCTGCGCCGGGCACCTCCGGCTCCAACTCCGTGACGTACGGCCCGAACCGACCGTCCTTGGCAAAGATGTTCTTGCCATTCGCCGGGTTCACACCGACGATGCGATCGGTGGCGACCGGCGCGTTGATGAGTTCACGGGCTTTGGCGGGGGTGAGCTCGTCCGGCGCGAGTTCAGCCGGCACGTTCACGCGGCGGGGGGCGGCATCCGAAGCGGCGTCGGGGTCGACGACCTCAAGATACGGCCCGTACTTGCCGATGCGCAGGGTGATCTCGTCGTCGATGCGAACGGAGTTGATCTCTCGCGCGTCGATCTCACCGAGGTTGTCGACGACACCGCGGAGGCCCTGGTGCGCGTCGCTTCCGAAGTAGAATCCCTGCAGCCAGGCGGCACCGGTTTCTGATCCGTCCGCGATGCGGTCGAGGTCGTCCTCGAGTTCGGCAGTGAAGTCGTAGTCGATCAGGTCACCGAAATAGTCCTCGAGCAGGCGGACAACAGAAAACGCAACCCAGTTCGGCACGAGGGCCTGACCGCGCGGGGTCACATAACCGCGGTCGACGATCGTGGACAGGATCGCCGCATACGTCGACGGCCGGCCGACGCCGAGCTCTTCGAGGGCTTTGACCAGACTCGCCTCCGTGTAGCGCGGCGGCGGGGTCGTCTCGTGCCCCTTGGCTTCGACACTGGTGATGGCGAGGGTCTGCCCGACGGTCAACGGGGGCAGCTTCGCTTCGCCGGCGGCGGCATCCGTGTTGCGTTCCTCGTCCTTGCTCTCTTCGTACGCCTGCAGGAATCCGCGGAACGTGATCACAGTGCCGCTCGCAGTGAATTCGGCGATGCTGCCGTCGAGCAGGCCACCGACCACTGCCGCCTCGATCGCGACGGATGCTGTCTGCCCTTTCGCGTCCGCCATCTGCGATGCGACAGTGCGCTTCCAGATCAAGTCGTACAGCTTGAAATCGTTGCCGCGGAGCGAGCTCGAGACTTCGCTCGGCGTGCGGAACACCTCGCCGGACGGCCGGATCGCCTCGTGCGCTTCTTGCGCGTTCTTGCTCTTACCGCTGTAGACGCGCGGCTTGTCGGGCACCGTTTCCGGCCCGTACAGCTTCGCCGCCTGCGTGCGTGCGGCGTGCGTCGCCTGCTTCGACAGCGCAGGCGAGTCGGTGCGCATATAGGTGATGTAGCCGTTCTCATACAGCGACTGCGCGACGCTCATCGTCTGCCGGGCGGAGAAACGCAGCTTGCGCGCGGCCTCCTGTTGCAGTGTCGAGGTCGTGAATGGCGCCGCTGGCCGCCGCGAATACGGCTTCGAGTCGACCTTGCTCACCGCGACGCGAGTGCTGTCTTCGCGAAGTGCGTCGGCGAGCGCGTGTGCAGCGGTCTCGTCGAGCACTGTCGCGCCGCTCTTGAGCTTTCCGCGGTCATCGAAGTCACGACCGGATGCGACCCTGTCGCCATTCAGACGCGCCAGCCGGGATTCGAACGGCGCAGCATTCTCGTCCGGCGCGAACCCGGCGAGCAGATCCCAGTAGCCGGCGGCGACGAACGCCAGCCGTTCGCGCTCCCGGTCGACGACGAGACGGGTCGCCGGTGACTGCACGCGGCCGGCCGACAATCCGGGCCCGACTTTGCGCCACAGCACGGGCGACACCTCGTAGCCATATAGGCGGTCGAGCACACGGCGCGTCTCCTGGGCGTCGACCAGGTCGATGTCGATGTCGCGGGTGTTGTTGCGGGCTTCCTGGATGGCTTCGCGGGTGATCTCGTGGAAGACCATGCGCTTGACCGGGACCTTGGGCTTGAGAACCTCGAGCAGGTGCCATGCAATGGCTTCACCTTCGCGGTCCTCATCAGTTGCGAGCAGGAGTTCGTCGGCGTTCTTCAGTGCGCGTTTGAGATCGGCGACAGTCTTCTTCTTCTGATCGGACACGACATAGTACGGCTTGAACCCGTTGTCGACGTCGACGCCGAACTTGCCGAGCCCGCCTTTCTTCTGCTCGGGAGGGAGCGCCTTCGGCTCGATCAGATCCCGGATGTGCCCGACGGACGCCATCACCGTGTACCCGTCCCCAAGGTACTGGGTGATCGATTTCACCTTCGTCGGTGACTCTACGATCACCAACTTCGTCGTGCCTGGCACCGGACTCCTCTTTATTGTTCTCGTTCGATATTCGGGTGGCCAGTCAAGGAGATCGCGCCCCGCCTCGCATCCAGGCCCCCGAGCGTCGTATTCCATGACTGAGTCGATTGGGCGACGCCGCCCGTCAGGCACACGATACACACACAGACCGGTTGTCTGCCTAATTCAGGGCCGGTGCTTGGCGTTGTCGAGGTGCTTGAAGTATTGCCGCGGGCGAGGACAATGAGCTACATGGGTACTTCATCTTTCGGCACATACACGGCCAAGTTGACCGACGGCCCGCTTGAGGGCAAAACGGTGACCACCGAGTTTCTCGACAGTGGCGACCCGCGCCCGCGCATCGAAATTCCGGCGGATTCGAGCGGCAAACGCTACCTCTATTCTCGAGCGGACGGCGTCGAATTCGCATCCGACGACACCGACGACCGACGACCCAGCGCCGTCGACTACCGCTATCTCGAGGCGATCTTCGACTAACGGATGCTCCGCTCGGCCCGCTCGAGCCGTGTGCGGTTGCGCGCGTCGGCCCACGCTCGCCTGCACCCCCATGCCTTGCTGTGCTGTGCCTCACTCCGTCAGCTGCCCGGCGGTCCGGCCCTTGCTTCGACGGTGATCTCAAAGCCGAGGTAGCCCGTTCGCGCCGCCACCGTCGCAATCAGCCCGTCGAGCTCGCAGCGCGCAAGTTGGGTGCCGTTCAGCGCAGCGGCACGCGCCGCTGCAGCGCAGGGAAACCCAGCAATCAGGCCGGATGCGGTGTCTGCTGCCGCCAGCGCCGCGGCATCCGCTGCTCCGGCAACCTGTTGCTTCACGGCGAGCGCAACGCCGACCGGTATCAGCATGCCGACGAGCGCGAGCACGGCGGCGATGACGGACACCGCCAGGATTGTGCCGGAACCGTTCTCGCGAGCAGCGCGCGGCACGGACTCGGTCTCGCGAGCAGCGCGCGGCACGGACGCGGTGGGGTCGGGTGAGGCGTCCGACGCTTGCATCACTGACCTCCGGCGAGGGCGCAGCCGCGCGCTGTGATGGTCACTCCGATGAGCGCGGCCGGTCCGAATGACGCCGGCGCGCTCAATCGCACGCAGATGAAGTCGCCGTCACGGTCGGTGCCGATGGCGACGTCGCCGACGGATTGCCGCACTCGGGCGGTGGCCCGGTCGACACCGTCCCCACGAGCCAGTGTGCGAGCGCCGTCCGCGGCGGCATCCGTCATGCGCACCTGTTGGCCGATCACGGTCACTGCAGCAAGACAGCAAGCGAGGATCAGCAGGACCGCCGGCATGAGGGCTGCGAATTCGGCAGTCACGCTCCCCCGTTCCGAGCTACGCCGTGCAGCGCCGCTCCCTTCCGCGCAGCGCCGTTCAAAACGACACGGATAGAGCACGGCGGATCAGATCCGTGAGTATCCCGCGGACTTCGTCGCCGCGCAGAATCACGACGAGCAGTCCGGCGAAGCCGACGGCTGCCATGGTTGCGACCGCGTACTCGGCCGTGGCGGCGCCATCCTCTCGCCGCAGAGCAATCACTGAGCGCCGCAGCGCGGCCGCCAGCGCGACTCGTTTCTTCATGAGCTTCCCCTTTTCGTGTTGCGACTCCGCTGAGTGTTGCGACTCCGCGTGGTGCGGATTCGGTTGGTGCGGATTCGGTGTCGGGCGGCGCGAGCAATTCCAGCTTGCTCGCCGCTGGTGCGCCGCGGTTGCCCGCCCACGCGATCCGTGCAGACATGTCAGATCGAGGCCACTGTGGAGGAGATGATCGCAAGCAGCAGCGGTGCAACTCCGAGCAGCATGAACGCGGGTAGCACGCACACGCCGAGCGGCAACATCAGGCGCACAGCCAGCGTTGCAGCCGCCTGCTGACCCGCCGTGCGGGCCTCGCGTCTGGCCCGATCCGCCTCGCTGCGCAGAAGTTCGGCGGCCGGTACCCCGGCGCGATTCGACAGGTCGACAACGGATTCGATCACCCGATCGTGCGCGTCGTGAATGTCGTAGCGGGTCGCAGCTTCCGCGACAAGGCGTCGTGCACGATCGATGGATCCTCCGCCGGCCATGGCCATCGCGGTGAGGTCGATGGTCAGGCCGGGCGAGACATCCGTTGGCGTCGCACGCCGAATCATCCGGCGATTCCACAGCGCACCGACAACCATTAACAGAACGCCGACCGTCAGGCAGGCTAGCCCCGGGGCTGTCCAGAACAGCGTCTGCAGCGTATTGAAGCCGAGCCCGAGCCCGAACAAAACGCCGACGACCGGCAGCGCCATCACCAGCCTCGCCGTTGCGGCAGGACCGGCCAGTGCGACCTGCAAGTCGCGTTGCGTCTGCCCGAGCGCCTCAAATGCGGATGCGAGCTGCCTCAGACACTGCGCCAGCGGCGCTCCTGACTCGGTCGCCACGAACCATGCTGCCGCCAGGCCGCACCAGGCGGAACGCAGTGCAGGCTCTTCGTCCGCGGCACTTCGGGCGACCGCGGCCGAGACGCTGTCCCCTTGGTCCGCTGCGCGAACCGCGGACGCAATGATGTGGGCACCGGGTGCGGCTGCGGATCGCGCGCGGTGCGCGGTATTCGTTTGCGGCGCGATCGGCGCACCCGCGGCATCCGTTCGCTGGTCGGCGTCGGCGGCCGGGCCTGGCAACAGATAGCGCCACGCAGCCGCGGGCGTAACCCCGGCTGCGAGCAGGACTGCAAGGCGCGCGGTCACATCGCCGACGTCCTCAATCGGCGGCGCGTGCGTTCTGCGCATCATGCGATCCCCTCCTTCGTTCGTGCCTCGTCAGTTCGTGCCTCGTCAGTTCGTGCATCGGCAGTTCGTGCATCGGCAGTTCGTGCATCGGCGGTCGCTGCGCTCTCCTCTGCCATGACAAGTTGGCCGCGACCGTCAAGGCCGAAGCGGCCAAGTTGCGCCACCCGACGCATCCCGCCGGCGCGCTCGAGGTGAACGACCAACCCGATTGCGCTAACCGTTTGGCGGGCGATCGCATGCTGGGTCATTCCGGCGAGTGCACCGAGTGCTTCGATCCGGGTGGGGACATCCGCCAGTGAATTGGCGTGCAGGGTGCCGGCGCCGCCGTCGTGCCCGGTGTTGAGTGCGGCAAGCAGCTCGCGCACTTCCGCTCCGCGGCATTCGCCGAGAACGAGCCGGTCGGGGCGCATCCGCAGAGCTTCGCGGACGAGCCGTTCCAGACCGATCGCTCCAGCACCCTCGAGATTCGGCTGTCGCGACTCCAGTGACACCACGTGCGGATGATTGATTCGCAGCTCCGCGACATCCTCGATCGTCACGATTCGCTCGCCGACGGATGCCTCCCCCAGCAGCGCAGATAGCAGCGTCGTCTTGCCGCTGCCCGCTGCGCCCGTGATCAGGATGTTCTCGCGCCGCCGGATCGCCCCCAACAGCCGGCCGTGCGCGGGCGCGGTCATGGTGCCAGCATCCGCAAGTTCTGCCAATGTGAACCGGGCTTGGCGAGGGATGCGCACGGACAGCAGGGTGCCCGTGGTTGACACCGGCGGTAAGACAGCGTGAACTCGGATGCCGTCGTGCAGGCGCACATCCACGCATGGTGTCGCCTCGTCGATGTGCCGTCCGCCGAGCGAAATGAGCCGCACGGCCGGCTCCCGCAACGAACGTTCGTCGGCACTCCACGAACGCTGATGGGACAACGCCCTGCCATCGTCGGTCCAAAGCCCGGCCGCACCGTTGACGAACAGGTCCGTGACCTGCTCATTCGCCAGATAGGGCGCGAGCGGGCCGAACTCCAGCCAGTGGGACATCCGGTCATCGGCCGCCGCGTCGGTGTCCCATGGGGGCGCTTCCGCAGCCGCATCGGCGGCCGTGCTGACGATGTCGCCGGCTTCGCGGACGACGTGTGCCCGAGCGGGGGCGGCGTCGCCAGCCCAGGCGGCCGCGGCGGATGCAGGTGGCCAGCCGGTGACATCCGACGCAGCTGATTCGATGGTCGCGGATTCGCCCTGGCGGATTGAGGCGACGGCCGCTGAGCCGACGGCAACGGAGCCGACGGCTGGGGCGCCGACACCTGTGGTCTCGACGGCTGGGGCGCCGACACCTGCCGCTACGTCAGCAGCTCGCAGCGTCAGCGGCGGATCCGGCGCGTGCAGCGATGCACCGTCAGCCGACCTGAGCTCCGCAACATCGACACGGCCGGCGCCGTGCTCTGACGGCGGCTCGGCGTCGCGTTCGAACGCTGCGATCCCAGGCGGATGCTGCGCCCTGGCCTCCTGCCGATGCTCCGGCTCGCTCCCCCACGCGCGCTCGGGTACGAACGGCGCCAGGTCGCCTGGCGGAGCGTTGGAATTGATCACGTGACGAGGCTAGATCGCTAACGACCGCCCCGGAACGCCGGATGGAACATCCGTGGGCAACGGGTCCCAGCCGCCGATGTTGGGGCAGAGGCTGGTGCACCGATGCCGCTTGCGGGACTACCGCGCAGCATCCACTTGCCGGTGCCGCCAGCTGCCGGTGCCGCCAGCTGCCGGTGCCGCCAGCTCCTGGGGCCGCCAGCTCCGCCGAGTGCGCCCAAATGGTCGCAACACACGCCCACCAAGCACCCAAAACAGCCACACGGACGCACTCGACCGGAAGCGGCGCACGCGCTCGACCGTGGGCGGCGCACGCGCTCGGCGCCCACGAACCGCAACCGCACACCCACGCCACGGTATCGCGGCGGACGTCCTCTTAAACAGCCCTTTTAAACAGAGGGGGGCGGCACCTATTGGGGGGAACAGGTGCCGCCTCAGCGACGTTGGATTGGGGGGAATCACTCACGCCGCACGCCAAAATATTCATTCGGCCAAAGGTTAGTGTACGCCATTTGGGGGGTTTGGCAAGCACTCTTCCCCAAAACATTTACGGCGACATTTTTGAAGCGACTTGCGCGGTTCGAACCACTCGCGACACACGCTATTCTCAATAATTGTCGCGCCAAATCCGACCCAATCCGACCCAATCCGAACAACCGGTGCGCCGCAAAGGAGCGAAAACGAATGGCTGACACGATCGACAACCTGCTGCACGAGGCGCGGCGCTTCCCACCCACGCCAGAGTTCGCAGCGCAGGCCGTCGCCGGTGCCGACCTCTACGAGCGCGCAGCCGCGGACCGCCTCGGCTTCTGGGCAGACCAGGCGCGCGACCTGCTGCACTGGTCCAAACCGTTCACTCGCACCCTCGACTGGTCGAACCCGCCGTTCGCCAAATGGTTCGACGACGGCGAGCTGAACGTCGCCTACAACTGTCTCGACCGCCACGTTCTCGCAGGCAACGGCGACCGGGTCGCGATCTATTGGGAGGGCGAGCCCGGCGACAGCCGCGCCATCACCTACGCCGAACTCACCGCGGACGTCAAACGCGCGGCGAACCTGCTGACGAGCCTCGGCATCCGGGAGGGCGATCGCGTCGCAATCTATCTGCCGATGATCCCCGAGGCGGTCGTCGCGATGCTCGCCGTCGCCCGTCTCGGCGCGGTGCACTCGGTCGTTTTCGGCGGGTTCAGTTCCGAAAGTCTGCGCTCGCGCATCGACGACGCCAACGCGAAGGTCGTCATCACGGCGGATGGCGGGTATCGCAAGGGCAAGGCATCCACTCTGAAACCCGCTGTGGATGCCGCGCTCGCCGTCGGCGAGACCAGCGTCACCAACGTGCTGGTCGTCAAGCGCACCGGCCAGGAGATCGACTGGGTCCCCGGCCGCGACCTGTGGTGGCAGGATGAACTCGCGCAGGTCGACGCCGACCACGTGGCGAAGTCGTTCGGGGCGGAGCATCCGCTGTACATCCTGTACACGAGCGGCACGACCGGCAAGCCCAAGGGCATTCTGCACACCTCCGGCGGCTACCTGACGCAGTGCGCGTTCACCCACAAGGCGGTCTTCGACCTGCACCCCGAAACGGATGTCTACTGGTGCACCGCCGACGTCGGCTGGGTCACCGGGCACAGTTACGTCGTGTACGGCCCGCTCGCCAACGGCGCCACCCAGGTCATCTACGAGGGCACCCCCGAGACGCCGCACGCCGGGCGCTGGTGGGAGCTGATCCAGAAATACAAGGTGTCGATTTTCTACACGGCGCCGACGGCCATCCGTTCGTTCATGAAGCAGGGTCGGCAGATTCCGCAGCAGTTCGACCTGAGTTCGCTGCGCGTGCTCGGCTCGGTCGGCGAACCGATCAACCCGGAGGCGTGGGTTTGGTACCGCGAGGTCATCGGCGGCGACATCACGCCGGTCGTCGACACGTGGTGGCAGACCGAGACCGGCGCAATCATGGTTTCGCCGCTGCCCGGCGTCACGACAGCGAAACCCGGCAGCGCGCAGACGCCGATCCCGGGCGTCTCGATCGATGTCGTCGATGAGACTGGCGCGTCGGTCGGCCCCGACGAGGGCGGCCTGCTCGTGGCTACCGAGCCGTGGCCGTCGATGCTGCGCGGAATCTGGGGCGACCCGGCGCGCTTCAAGGAGACGTACTGGTCGAAGTTCGACGGCATGTACTTCGCCGGCGACGGTGCCCGCCGCGACAAGGATGGCGACATCTGGCTGATGGGCCGCGTGGACGACGTGATGAACGTGTCCGGCCACCGCCTGTCGACGGCGGAGATCGAGTCCGTGCTGGTCGCGCATCCGCTCACTGCAGAGGCAGCCGTCGTCGGCGCCGCGGACGAGGCGACCGGCCAAGCCGTCGTCGCGTTCGTGATCATCAAGGAGAGCCAAGCGGATGCCGCCGCCTCCTCGGATGTCTCCGCCATCCTCCGCGCGTACGTCGCCGAACAAATCGGCGCCATCGCTCGCCCCCGCCAGATCTTCGTGGTGAACGAGTTGCCCAAGACCCGCAGCGGCAAGATCATGCGCCGCCTGCTCAAGGACGTGGCCGAGGGCCGCGAGGTCGGCGACACGACGACACTCGCAGACACCACCGTGATGCAGGTGATCACGGACACGGTGCAGTAGGGCGCGCGCCGAGCACCGCCGCGCGCCGGCGCACCCCGCTTCACGCTCGCCCGGAGGTTGCGCGCTAAACCGGATGATAGGCGCTGGTTCGGTCCGGGCCAGCGCGCAAACTCCGGTCCTACGCAAAGGCGGTCGGAACGGCGGCGGGGCAGGTCGTGGCGGCACACCCGCTCACGCCCGGCACCTCACTTCGCGCTAGCTCTGAGGTTGCATGCCAAACCGGATGGAAGGCGCTGGTTGGGCCCTGTTGAGCGCACAAATTCCGGTCTTGCGCCGAGGCGGTCGGAACGGCGGACAGAGGCCGCGGCCAGGACGGTAGCGCCAAGCGGGGCAGCAGCATCGAAGCGTATCGGGGCGGATGCCGTCGTCACCTCAGCCCGCGCGTTGGGGGCGCAGCCGTCGTCGCCTCGGCGCGCGCGATACCGGCGCAGCCGTCACCTCAGCGCTAGCGTCAGCGATGCGGCCACAAGTGGAGGTTCTGTGCCATTGAGGCGAGGATCTCCTGCTCGACGTAGTCCCATTCATACAGGATCTGTGCATAGCTGAAACGCAATACGGTGTAGCCCTGCCGCACAAGTCGTGCGTCTTGCCTCAGATCCCGCGAGCGCTGTGGCGAGGTTGAATGCGGTCCGAAGCCATCCGCCTGGATCACGAGGCGCTCGCCGATCAGCCCGTCGACCGGATGCCCGTCAAGAACGACTTGAATGCGAAGTACGATGCCACGCCATCCCAGACGGACTCTCAACACTGACTCGATGCCGGAATCCGCTCCCGAGTTGACGAGTTCGACGACCTGTCGCATGCGCCCGCCCGCCGCGTGTGCGAGTTGAATCAACTCTCTGCGTGCAACCAGCCCTTTGTTCAGTGCTGAGTCGAAGATTGCTACGGCCAGCTCCGGCGGTTGACACAGGGCGACGTGCGCGAGCATGTTGATGACGGACACGATGGTATCGGTGACATGTGTCGGGCTGAGCCCCTTTCCCCAATGCAAGAGCGGTTTCGGCTCCTTACCGTCCGTCGCGTTTTCCGAAAAGGTCGGCGGCACCGCCACATGCAGACGCTCGTCATCCATCGTCCACAGTTTGCGGTAGGCCGCAGCAGACACGCAGGTCAGTTGCCCGCCGAGTTGCACGGCCCGGAGCAGTGCCGGGTCGCACTCGCTCAGTGCCACTCGGTGTCGGCCGACCCGGACTACACGCTTCGCATTGATTGCTTGGCGCACTTTGTACGCCGAGAAGCCCTGTTGCCCCAGGACCGCCCGGTGCACAATCTTGTCGTGCGACTTCACGAACGATTCGATTTCCACACCTCGAGCTTGCCTGGTCCGCCACGCCACACGGGCCGGTGGCAGCCAAACTGTGGATAACTAAGGAGGGAGTGCGCCTGTGGAGGAGTGACCGGTCCAGACTGGACCGAAGACGTGACCCCGCTGCGGTGGACCGGTGATTTGACGACAAACCGGATGGGAAACCGCTCGCCGGTCCGGGCTAGCGCGCAAAGTCCGGGCCAGCGCGAAAGGGCGCCCAGCGGCTCGTAGACGCTGCCAGACGGCTGATGTGGGCGAGCCGCGAGGCGGAAGGCACCAGCAGGGATTAGGAACGTGGCACGAGCTGCGAGGGGCAACGCAGTAGGCACGAGCTGCGACGCACCAGGCACGAGCTGCGACACACCAGGCGCCAGCCACGAGCTGCTCGGCACCAGGTGCTCGGCACCAGGTACGAGGCCCCAGCCACCAGACCCCAGGTACGAGGCCCCGGGTACGAGGCCCCAGCCACCAGGCCCCAGCCACCGGGCCCCAGCCACCGGGCCCCAGCCGCGAGCTACGAGTCGCTGCGGCCCAGGTGCGCAAAGGCGCGGCAGCGGGCGGCTTGCCCTCCACAGTTGCTACGTTCCGGGGTATCGCACAGATGCCGGATGTGCGCGGGCCGTGGACGTCCGGCACACGATAGCTTTCTCCACGGGCCCGGAGCAGAATGGAGGCGTGATAGCCGTGACTGAGCCGCAGGTGTGGACGGTGATCGGAGTCCTTGCAGCGACCCTGGTGTCATTCGTCGCGGCCGCGCTCACGATGATCACGCGAACGGTCAATGTGCAGTTCGAACGGGTGAGCGAGAAGATTGACCTCAAGTTCGACGGTTTGCACGGCGAATTGGGCGCCCGCCTCGATTCGCTCGATCGGGACGTTCAGGCGCTGGCCAATCGGGTTTGGGATGAGAAGCGGCCATAGGCGGTAACCTCGGCGACTCATCGGCTTGATGTCGCTTGCCGCACGCCCCGGATGTCGCCTGCCGCATCGCGCTGGCGTCGTCTGCCGCACGCGCAGCATCCGCTCGCCACACGCGAGCGCCACGCCGGACCGGAGACTTGACGACAAACCGGATGGGAAACCGCTCGCCGGTCCGGGCTAGCGCTCAAACTCCGGGCCAGCGCGAACTGGGGTTCAGGCGGCGGCCAGGTGCGACATCCGCTCGCGGCGCACAAGCGTCACGGTGGACCGGTGATTTGACGACAAACCGGACCGGAATGCGCTGTCCGATCCGGGCGAGCGCTCAAAGTCCGGGCCAGCGCAAATAGGGGTTCAGGGCCGGCCAGGCCGCGCGGGCGCCCAAGGCTGCCCGCGCCAGGCCGCGCGCGCTGCGGCCGCGCGGGCGCGCCAAGCCGTGCGCGTCAGTGCGCGCGGGCGCGCCAGCCGTGCGCGTCAGGCTGCGCGCCGCCGCGCGCGGCAGGCCGCGCGC
>Ga0208357_1001546_pt1 | contig 16569 bp, 13 predicted proteins | sample NGESurdeep092012_6_FD_184487 | JGI IMG/M metagenome (GOLD analysis project Ga0208357, IMG submission 184487) | Arctic peat soil microbial communities from Barrow, Alaska - NGEE Surface sample F52-2 deep-092012 (SPAdes) | ecosystem: Environmental > Terrestrial > Soil > Wetlands > Peat ... | reverse complement strand
AGCGATACCTGCTCGATCTAGAGCAGCGCATCGTCGGTCACCCGGGCCGGTTGCTCTGACCGGCGCCAGAAGGCCGTCTCACGTTTCTGCTCGCCGTAGCGTCTACACAACGTGAACGCCAAACAGCCGTTCGAGGAGGTGCTCTCCGACTACGGCCCGACCGTCCTGCGGGTCTGCCGGGCGGTACTCGGCGCCGTCGACGCCGATGACGCCTGGTCCATCACGTTCCTCTCCGCCCTGCAGGCTTACCCCAAGCTGCCGGCGGACGCGAATATCGAGGCCTGGCTGGTCACGATCGCCCACCGCAAGGCCATCGACATTTTGCGCCGAGCGGGTCGCCAAGCCATACCGATGGCAGAACTCCCCACCCGAGCCAGTACCGAGCGCGCCGACCGGCGCGACCTCGACCTGGCCGGATCGGTGGCGAACCTGCCCGACAAACAGCGCTTCGCCGTCGTCTACCACTACCTGGCCGGGCTCCCCTACGTCGAGGTCGCCGCCATCGTCGGCGGTACCGAAGCCGCCGCCCGCCGGGCCGCTGCCGATGGCGTTGCCGCTCTCCGCAAGATCAAAGGAATGACCTCATGACCGTCCCGAATCACGACAAGGACATCGTCCGCCTCCTAGCTTCGACGGGGGCGCCGACGGCCGCCGAACTGGCCGAACTTCGGGCCCGTCTGACCGATCGTGCCGAAGAAGCCGGACTCCTCGACGTGGCCTATCGCATGCTCGACACCGCCGTCGGCACTCTGCTGATAGCCGCCACCCGGGCTGGACTGGTCCGGGTGGCCTACGAGCGCGAGGGCCTGGACCGGGTGCTCGAGACCCTGGCCGCCAAAGTCAGCCCTCGTATCTTGGCTGCTCCTCGCCGCCTCGACACCGCCGCTCGTCAACTTGACGAATACTTCGCCCACCAGCGCCGACACTTCGACTTGCCCGTCGACTTGGCCCTGGCGTCGGGGTTCCGCCGTCAGGTGCTGACCTACTTGCCCGCCATCGACTACGGCCAGACCGCAAGCTACGCCTCGGTCGCCGCCGCGGTGAACAACCCCAAGGCAGTCCGGGCGGTGGGTAGCGCCTGCGCGACCAACCCGCTCCCACTCGTTATCCCCTGCCACCGGGTCGTCCGCTCCGACGGCGGGACGGGCGAGTACGTTGGCGGCGCGGACGCGAAACGCCGGCTGCTCGACCTGGAAGCTGCATGAACGACTCCATTCGCTCGGTGTATCAGCGACGCGTGGAATCCGCCGACTGGGACACCATCACGGTCGGCCTGAACGAGACCGGCTGCGCCCTCACCCCACAGCTCCTTACCGCCAGCCAGGCCAACGACCTCGTCGCGCTCTACGAGCACGACGAGGCATTCCGTTCGACCGTGATCATGGGCCGGCACCGCTTCGGCGAGGGCGAGTACCGCTACCTGGCAAACCCGCTCCCCGACGCGGTGGACGAGTTGCGCCACGCTCTATATCCTCGCCTTTTGCCCATCGCTCGCGATTGGTACACCAAGCTCGGGCGGCCCACGCCCTGGCCCGAGAGCCTGGACGAGTGGCTGGCGAGCTGCCATGGTGCCGGGCAGACTAAGCCGACGCCTCTCCTGTTGCGATACGGGCCGGGGGACTGGAACGCCCTCCACCGCGACCTGTACGGCGAGATGGTGTTCCCCCTGCAAGTGGTCGTCAACCTCACGCGACCCGACGTCGATCACACCGGTGGTGAGTTCGTCCTTGTCGAGCAGCACCCGCGAGCCCAGTCCCGGGCCACCGCAATCACCGTCCCCCACTGCCAAGGCCTGGTGTTCACCACCCGTGATCGGCCGGTCCGCAGCGCCCGGGGCTGGTCGGCCTCGCCGGTCCGCCACGGCGTCTCGGTTGTCCGCACTGGCCAGCGCAATACTCTCGGCCTCCTCTTCCACGACGCCACCTGACCCATGTCCAGAGACCGGCTCCCCGCCAGTCCGTCTGCCGTCGACGCACCAACCCCTGGCGAGAAGCGATACCGGCTGCTCGGACCGGACGGCCGCCCGAACATGAGCGATACCAAGGGCGTCCTCGCCGGACATCGCCGCTCGAAGATCTACGGACGGCTCGACTGCCGCGCTCCGAGCCATCGCCCGCGGCGGCTACATCACCCACCGGGTGTTCTTCGCCACCATCGCTGACGCCGAAGTAGCCGGCTACCGCCCGTGCGGCACGTGTCTGCCAGACGCCTACCAGGCCTGGAAACAGGCCGCCCCCAACTCGCGGTGACCCTCGCAGCGAAACGACCGGTCCGTTCGCCTCGCATCACAGACGACCCCACCGGGGAGCAGGCGAAGCAGGATCTCGCAGAAGTGCTCGCGGATGAGCGTGTCGCTACGCACGTTCGTCAGCCGGTTGCGGAACGGGTACTGGCTCAACACTCCCCGGAGGGACCGGGTGCGTGCCGTCCACAGCTGCCCGAGGTCCTTCTCGGTTCTAGCAAGTGCGACGCAGCATTCGGCGCCGGATGGGGCCAGGCAGCACCCCCGATCATTTTCAACGGTGGCGATCCGAGCGGTTCAATCAGTCAGATTCACTGGACGAGTTGGGGAGGTCCGGTGGCTTTTGGCTACGGTCTGAACCCGATCTTCAAGCCCAAGGGGGCTACTACTCCCGACCCGGAAAGATCGAGGTTCGGGCATCCAACCTCGGTAGGTGTGCGCCTGGCAGTCCACTCGTCTACACGAAGTTGATGTTTCGCGAGCCGAGTCGACCGAACGGCCCAATCGGCCCCTGGATGAGCTGGGCAAGGAACATGTGCGTGGCATCTCAATGAGTTCTTTCTTCCGCTAGCTAAGGAGCCACGTATCACCGGCAGAGTAACTCGGTCCGGCGATTCCCCGATACCCCGAGCCAATCCCGAGTTGTACTCATAAACCGCTGCTGCGCCTCCGCACCCTGAGGAATCGATAGATCGCGAAAGCAATCAATGCCGCGCCTATCGCGTCCAGAATCAGCAAATGCAACGTCGAAGCAGTTTTGAGGGTTCCACCCTCAAAGAGCCCGTCGCCGAGAAGAAATATGCCGGCGGTAAGGGAAAGGTTGACCCAGACCTGGTTGGGGAGCTCAGCACGCTGCACAAGTTGTCACCCTTCCGTGGAGGTATCAGAGCGCTCGCAGAGGACAATCTGCCGGACCCTCCAAGAGGCGCGATCTGGATTTTTCGTCAATGTTCGCAACGTCATCACGCGCTCTATACCCGGTCAGTCCGCAAAATGCCCGACAACCGCGATACTTCCTTGGGGATCCACCTCGGGAGTGTCACCGCTCAATAGCGTCGGTGATTGCTGGCGAGGTCAGCAGGAATAGGCACGTCCCGCTTCGCGAGGCCTACACCTCGCCCTTCATTTATACCGGGCTGACCGCCTCCACGGCTGCGCGGACCGTCGTTCGCCCGACCGTCTACCACCTCCTCGCGCACACCCAATTCCGGGGTGGCGGCGCCACCAACGACGAGTTCAAAGGGCAAGTTCAACAGAAAAAGGCGGCCGCACTCGGTCTAATCGAGGCGTGCCTCGCCCGTCACCCCGAGATGTGCATCAACGCATCCTTTGCGAGCGCCGTCGCTTCGGTACAGTTATCAGCCAAAAACTGGAAGCTCCCCGCGCTGTCGAGACTGGCGATCGCCACGGAGGGGAACGGCGATGGTTGTTCGATGCAGTAACCGCCCGGACCGAGCGCCGTCTCCGGGTCAACGACCCCGTTTCCACTGTATTGGGACTTGTATTGGCCGGCCGGGTCGGTGGTGAAGTCCACTTGCACCTCCCCGACGATGAACTCGCACTCCGGGGGGAAGCTCGTAAGCGGGGGAACATCTCTGCCGAGTGCCTGGGTGAGTTCGGCAGTCGTGACTACCTGACAGGGATTGGCGAAGTAGAACTTCGCTGGATGCACCGAGCCGTCACTCGATGCGGGAAACGTGGTCGTGGTGGTTGATGTAGTTGATGTTGAGGACGCCACCTTGTCATAACTCTGCGAAAAAGCGGTCGCGAGAGTGGTGTGACCGGTCTCGCCGACATCAAGCGCACAATCGGCGAGCAACTTCGGATCGGAAACACCATCAGCCTTGCACGTCGCCTCCGCGCTGCTCTCCTTCGCGGCGGGCAGATCGGCAAAGGTCGCCGGGAAGCCCTTTACGACATAGGAACTTGTCGACTTTGCCTTCGCGTACGTGAACAACGAGGTCTTCGGCGTGACTCGCCAACTCTGAGCAAATGGCCCGTACAGCGTCTTGAAGCCCGCTGTCGTCGTCGGGTTGATGACGTAGCGGTGACCGCTACCACCGATCAGCGTCTCGCTCTGCAGGGCCGTTTTGCTCGCTCCCGGCTTCGGCACCTCCCAGGCAGTGAGCAGTCCGGAAAACGTATCGACGCCTGGCGACGGTGGGGTGAAGGTGATGTTCATCCCGACCGTGTCGGTGAACACGTCAAGTGAGCTACCGTCCGGCCACGACGCCACGACTTCGGCTTCTCCCTTGCCCCTACCCGAATACGTGAGATCGCCGCCACCGACCAGTTTTTTCTTCACTAGCGCAGCTGGTACGACAACCTTGTTGCCGATCCGCAGCAGGATCTGTGTCCCGTTATCGACTTCCACCTTGGTCGTGCCCACCCGCATCGCGACGGCGGTGCTGAATGCCACCTGTTTCGAGTCCTTGTAGGGGGTCTGGCGGACCTGAACATTGACGTCACCGCTCATCGAGCGGACAAGGGTGTACTCACCGGCGCCCTGAAAATCGAACGTGCCGTCATTCAGGGCTTGGAAGTGCGGGTCACCTTGGGAGGACGCCGCCTTCGGCGCCGGCGGCGGCTTGCAGGAGGCGGCAGTTCCCGGAATCTTTGTCGGGGTGCCGGGCGTGGTGGACGTCGCGATCTTCGTGATCGTGTACGTGCCAGCAGTTGCTCCTCCGCCCGCGGCAACGGTGAATGGTTTCGTCAGCTCGACGGGCTTCTCGGATGCTTTTTCTCCAGGACAGAGCACGGTCGTCTTGCAGGCCGTTCCGAGACAGAAGGCCTGGTCTTTGAAGCCCATCTCGCTGAAACCGGTCAGGTCATGCACCGAGGCGAAGCCACTCGTCACACTGATCTCGATGGTCGCGTTGTCGACATCGGATTCATCGTCCACGACCGCGGCAAGGGATGCGATCGGCTCTTGATCGAAGTCGATGCCGGGGCCCAGACCAACAAATGTCTGTGGTTGCGCACCGTTCGCAACATCGGTGCCATGAGTGGTCCAGGCATCACCCCATGGCGGCAAGTTGAGGATTGAAGGGGCCCACGCGCTGGAGACCGCCGGCGCATCCCCTCCGAGCGCGGCGATATAGGCGGTGGCGCCACCAGTCAGGTAGGCCCGCCAAGCGTCTGCCATCTTTGACCACAATCGATCGTGGTTGACGTAGGCGACCAGCGAATACCAGCCGACCGCGTCTCGTTCGCGCAGCGTCAGGTTCTTGTTCTCGTTCTCAATCCATCCCTTCCAATACGACGCCGTCCCGTCCTCGCCGTGTCCGGCATACTGCGTCGCGAGATAGGTCGCTGAACCTTCAGACACCCACTGCGGAAACCCATCGTGGGCAGACAACCCCGCCTTGAAGGCGTTGGTGACGACGTTCTGGTAGCAGTGCACCACCTCGTGCGCGATCAGCACGTGCAAGCGGGGCGACACGCCACTGCCCAGCGGCTTCTCCTTATCGTAAGCAGCTGGATAGAAGGTGATCTGGCAGGGCTCGTCACCGATCAGACCACGGGTATTGAGGTCGGGCCCGGGAACGAAGGGCTTCGTTTCCAAGATGTCGTTCGGAGGACCCGCAGAGGCGTCGAAGATCACCCGTACGGGCGTCGTGAGGCTACTGCTGGTCGGCTGAATGACCACCATGCCGAGCATGTTCCCGATATCGGTGAGATCCTGCACGAGGTCGGTGCAGACCGCCAACGCGAAGGCGCTATCGACCGGCCCAGTCTTCGCCTGCTGTGCACAGGCCTCGGCGGGCGTTTGCGGGGATGCAGCCGACGCGCCGACAGCAATCCCGAGCGACACGCCAAGCAGTACGAGCGTTGCCATCATGGCGGCAAACGCGGCGCCGATGCGGTGGCGTCCTCGTGCCATGACTGTAGCTTCAGATCTCAGTCCGCTCCGCCCTCGGATAAATGCTCTCGCAGACCACTCGGGAGAACCGTGATCTGACGGGCGAATGCAAAAACGCGTTGCGACACTGCCACGGATCTCCACGAATCACCTTCCAATCGATCGACCCTCAGCTCGGACGTATCGATGGCAAGCGACACGGCTCCAGATCGGGCATCGCGGACTACAGCTGATCAGTGCTTGGCGAAGGCGCCCTCGCAGTTCCATGATCCCGAAACCGAAAACGGCTTGCCCAACGCGTCGTACGCACCCTTGGCGCTCTTGAACGTCCCCTTCGATGTTCCCTTCGCCGCGACCGTTCCGCTTACCGACACGATCCCGCCCCCGGTGAGCTCCTTGCCACCGGACCAGACGGTGCCGAGTAGGTCACTGTTCTGACCAGGTGAGAGATCCAAACTGAAGTACGGTTTTCCCGAGTTCTTGCTCACCGTTGCACCGGTCTTCGTCTGTTGGACGATCGATCCCATCGCGAGGTCGACGGTGATGCCGCTTACCTTGATCGACGCACATTCACCGTTCTTGAATGCATAGGGCTTTCCTCCGATTACGAGCGTCACCTTCGCAGGCCCGGAGTAGTTGATCGTCTGGACGCCACTCGCATGGATCGTCGAACGTGCGGATGCCGCCGCGACACCTGCGAGGGGTGTTGCAGCCACCGATGCCATCGCGACAGCCATAACGAACAGCGCCGAACGTCGCTGAACGAATCGCATTCCGCGAACGCGCCCAAAACCCCGCTCACCGGCCATGGTGTCAGACCCGACCGCACGTGAACCGTTTATGATATTCATAACTGTCTGCCTCGCTTCTCTCTTGTCGATCGTTTCTCGGAAATCGTCACCGACGTCCGGCCTGAGAACATTCGGCGGGGAAATACCTGCAACCTTCCGTCTGACACTGCACGTCCTTTACTGCAGATGAATTGTTGGCGCCTTTGACATCGGCCATCAACGGCGCTACAACAGACGGTTTTGAAGCTGGAGACCTGTTCAAAACCTTTCGCCAGCTCAAATCGGCGCAGATCGCTACGACCGGAGATCGACAGAGCTTCCGGCATGTCAACCTCCCCCAAAGGCAGTTCTGATCAAGAACACCGTCGCGGGAGAGGGTGAAAGTTGCGCCGACATATCGATCCCATGGTGTTTCACGGTCCCTTCCAGACCACTCCGTGGCAGTTCCACGAGCCAGTGAACCTTGCGCCGACGGTGACCTTCGAGGTGAATGTGCCCTTGGAAGGAATACTGCCAACGACGTTGATCAAGCTCTCTCCACCAAGGAGGTCCTTTCCGCCGTAGTCGGCACCGAGGACCGATGCGAGCGAGTGGACCGAGCCGATGAGCATGCTGAAATCGGCCTGGCCCGCATTACCTTTGACGCCGGAAACGATTGTGCCTAGATCGAGTATGAGCGCTGAGCCGGCCGACTTACTCTGCTGGCAGAAGCCGTTTCGGAAGGTGTACGTCTTGCCACCGAGGTGCAGCGTGGCGGTCGCCGGTCCGCAATTAACTGCGGCGTTGTGTCCCTGGATCTTGATGACCTTCGGCGTACACGGCAGCGAGCTGCTCGCACTAATGGCCGTCGCCGCGCTCGCTGCGGGAGCTGTAATGGTCGCCGCCATCGGAAGTGCCATCGCGACACCAAGCGCAACTGCGACCGATCGTCGGCGGGCCAATCGCACTCCCCGCAATGCTCGAGATCGTCGCTGGTCGACGCCGACCACGCCGGAACGGTCGGTTCTTCCATGGAATTCGATCGTCATAAGACGTCCTCGCTTCCGATCGCTTCCCGTTGATTTTCGACACCTTCAACATCGGCCGTTGACAGCGCGATGACGGGTGGTGAGCATGCCTATACAGATCGTGGCAGGACGGGTCCCCTTCCGACATGAGTACTTGCAGTACTCAGGCGCTTACCTATGAGTACGCACTCCGGTTCTGGCTTCCACACACGTTACGACTCGGGCTTGGTCTGGGTTCGACCGTGAGGGTGTCGCATACCCTGCACGTGGCTCACTGATCAGAGTTTTCTGGCCAGCTTGGCTAGTGCTGCGAGCTTTGACAGCGGCAACGAGTACGCTGTGGCCCGAAATTCTGTCGTACCGGAGAGGCCGATCGCTTCGTTGGAGCTGCCGACACTGACGAGGAATCCGGGGATGCCGAGTCCAGAGTACGACGTGATTTTGACTTTCTCGCCCCCCGATGCCGCCGACGTCTTGGTCGCGCTCTCGAGCACGCTTACCGAGGGCGGCTTCGAGGTGACAGCGAGGAAGAGAATGATGATTGCCGGCGCCTTCCCGTAGTCACACTGAGTCGCGACGCCCGAGACTCCGCCGGACGCCTTTGTCGCTGGGAAGCGGGCGTTGGAGAAATCGGCTCCTAGCGCCGGTGTGGCGTGGCCGACGATCGCGGCGACTGATTCTGCCGTTACTTTACCGCAAGCCGATGACGACTTCGGGGTCGCAGCCGGAACGGCCAGCGCGGCCCGAACTGGGCTTGCACTGCTAGCCGACGCGGCACTCGCTGCGGGAGCGGGAGTCATCGTCGCCATCGCGACGCCAAGCCCTCCCGCAAGCAGCCGTCGGCGAGCGAATCGAGCGCCCGCGGCGTCCTCCGGGCCGCCGCTCGTCGATGCCGCTCCCGCCATGACGGTCGGTTCTTTCGCGGGGTTGCGTGATCATAAAACGTCCTCGCTTTGGATCGTTATTCGTCAACTGTCAACACCGCCATTGACAGCGCTACGACGGATGGGGACATTACTTCTGCAGATCCTGGCAGGACAACCAGAATCTGCACATGAGTAATCGACCTACTCAGATGCTGCTCGATACCTGCTCACTCTGAACGGAATTCTGGGCGCGAGGGTTCAGGCGTGACCTGGACCTGACCGATCCGCTGTCCTCAAGGCGAGGGCGTCGGGAAGATCGTGGCGGCTTGTGACGCCGAGCTTGCGGTAGGTGCGGGAGAGATGATTCTGCACCGTCCGAACGGATACTTCCAACTCCGTCGCGATCGTGTTGTCAGCTTTTCCGGCCGCGGCGAAGAGAGCTATCTGCTGTTCCCGGCGGGTGAGAACCTCGTCGCTCTGGAACCCGGCAACCCAAGGGATGAACGCATTCTCACAGCGCGCGTGCAAAGAGGTGGCCCGCACGGTGGCTGCGGCCGCGGCGCGTCCGTCGCCCCCGCTCCGGTAGGCCATGGCAGCCGCATAGCTCGCCTCGGCGGCGAAGAGCAGCGTCCCCAGCACCTCAAAGCGCGTGCTCACGGCGATCAGGCGCCGCGGGTCATCGGCAGCCCGAGCCTTTGCGTAATCCGCGAGATTGGGATGCAACGGGCTATCGACCCGCTCGGCGGCGGTGGCAACGAGCGGAGCTGCGTCAGGCGTTCCGGTGTAGCGCGCGGCGTCGTGCGCGGCTAAGCCCACGATGGCCCACGCACCGAGTGAGGCCGCCCGTCGCGCCGCATAAAGCGCCCGCTCAGCAGCCGCGTCGAAGGAGCCTTCAGAAGCCAACAGCGCGGCCTCGGCGATCGCCCAGTCGGCTTCGAAGAGCGGAAAGCGAGGCGCCTCCGGCGGTGGACGGAGTGCTTGGCGGGCCTCGTCGACGAAACCGGCAAGCGCCGCGCCACGAGCCAGAAAGGACAGGTTGTAACACAGGTACTGCCCGTCGAGTTCGTTGAGCGAGGCGACGGCAATACGGAAATAGCGGGTCGCTGTTCGAACCTTTCCGCGCATCAATGCAGTAACGCCCAAACCTGAGGCACCACGGGGCCGGAGCCACTCGTCGTCCTCGGCGAGTGCCCGGTCATACATCTGGTGTGCGATGTGGTCGGCCTCATCGACTCGACCCGATTCAGACAGGCGGATTGTCGTCGCGACCATCACCGTGCCCAGTCCGAATGGGAGCACTGCGCGTGCCGCCTCCACCGACGGCAGCGATTCAAGCATGATGCGGTGACTCTCACCTGCGCGGCCGACGATGCCCTCGCCGACGATGAGGGTGCACGCCGCGATCGTCCGGGTGACCGGATCGGCCAACTCGTCATCGAAGAGTGGGCGGGCGGCCACGAGTGCCTCGTCGATGCGACCATCAAGCATCAGTACCTGCGCGTAGATCCCTTGCACCTGAAGAGAGGTCGCCGCCTTGTCAATAACAGCACCGGTGATCATCGTGGCGACTTCGCTTACCTCGCCGAGCCTCGTCCGACACAACGCCCGCGCGTAGGTCACCGCCTGGCGGTCCTCATCGGAGAGCGAATCCGGCACTAGCTCATCGAGCAGTCGGTCTGCCTCCGCCACCCGGCCCTGCATGATGAGAATCTCAGCCAACAACACCAAGGCGTCGACCGAAACGATCGCCGCCAAGGCAGCCCGCGCCAGCCGTTCTGCCGTGGCATGGCTGAACGAGCGAGCCAGGCGAGCGGCGGCCAGCAGATCGGCCGGTTCGGGAACCTCGCCGAGCTCGACGCGCCACACCACTAATCGCAAGACATCGTGTGCGCTCGGTGTCTTCGCTTCTTGGACCGCCTTGATCAGCTCACGTCGGAGACGACGCAGGCGCAGCGGCGCGACGTCAGCTCGTAAGACGTCGCCGTAGAGCGGATGACCGAGGGTGAGCACCGGCCCGTCCACCGTGTCGTCAAGCGCCAGGATCCGCTTGTCCTCCAACGCTTCCATCAACCCATTGCCCATGATGGACTCGCCCATCTCCAAGCGCAATGGTTCGCCGATCGCCAGCAACTGCGCCGCGTGCAGTTCGTCTGCGTCCAGCCCGGCGAGGTTGCTGCGGATCAGGTCGGTCGCGCCAGCACCAACAGGGAGCTTGTCTGCCAACCGCCAGACCTCGTGACTTCGCTCGATCGCGCCAGAATCTACGCCCGAACGCACCAATTCCCTGAGCAAAAGAGCGTTGCCCGCTGCACGGCGGACGAGCAACCGAGGTAGCCGGTCTTCCACGTCGCCGCCGAGAAGGATCTCCAACAACGCCCGAACACCACCGTCGGCCAACGGCGTAAGAGCGAGGAGGCTGCATGCCCCGTCCGCCCACAGTCGGGCCACCCGATCCGGAGCCCGCGCACCCGTACGCGCCGTAGCCACCACAAGTGCCGCGCCACCGCCAGCCACCCGCCACAGCAACTCTGCGGACTCGTCATCGAGCAGGTGCGCGTCATCGACCAACAGCACCCTCGTCTCGGGAGAGCCCGGCAACCGTGCCGCCCGATCTGCCGGCCACAGCCCATCCGGACCGTCGGCTGCGACGGCCTGCACGAGGGTCAGCAAGGAGGAGCCCGGCCGTGCGCTGCACAACACCAGCTCGGTGCGCCACCCATCCGCGTCCAGTTGTCGTCGCACCTCGCGTGCCAACACGGTCTTGCCGACCCCTGCCTCTCCGACGACCACGGTGCCCACGCCCCGCCGTAGGTCGGCCAGGATCGAGGCGATCTCGCCGCCGCGCCCGATGATCGGCCAGGTCTGTATCACGCCCCGAACTTAGTGCTCACCTGAGTAGCCGCTAAGCGGCAGCTGAGTAACTCGATCACTCATGATTACTGCCTGTGGTCCTGCCAGAATGGGAGGTGAATATCCACACAAGCACATCTATGCGGCCGCCGGGCAAGCGGGCGCTTCCAATGCTCAGCGGGTCACCAACCGATGCTGGCGAAGGTCCGTGGAAAATGATCGGACCTGGCCCGTCTCCCGATCGTGGCGCTTTCGCGGCTAGGGCCAAATGTCCCTTGTTTCTGGTCCGTGGACAAACGACCGTGATCGCTTCGACGCAGGGTTCGACGCCGAGGGGCGACTCCCTGATAAAATGACGACTTGATGTACTTTTCAGTAATCCAGCTGTCTAGGACCAAGCGTTGAACGCGCATCCTCTCGAGAGGGGCTGCTGACACCTATGCCGAGACCTATCTATCAGGTGAAGGCAGACTTCTTCAAAACGCTCGCCCACCCGGCGCGCATCCGAATCCTCGAGCTCCTCCGCGACGGCGAGCGCTCCGTGGGCGAACTCATTCCCGAGGTCGGCCTCGAGTCGTCACATCTCTCCCAACAGCTCGGTGTGCTCCGGCGAGCTAACGTCCTCCAGGCGCGAAAGGACCGAACCACGGTCTGGTATTCGGTCACCGATGAGCGAATGTTCGAGCTCCTCGAAGTCGCGAAGGCGATCATTACGAGCACACTTGCAGAATCGACCCAGCTCATGGCGGAGCTGAACGGCGTGAAGTTCGTCGAACGGCCGGCAGCAGAGCGGCTGCGCACTGCGGCTAGAACGTCGTCGGGACTTTCCGGCGCGCGCTGAGCAGTCGCTAGGTCGAACAGCTCATTGGCCGGTTCGTAGGCGGGCCGCGAGCGCGTTCAGCTGACGAATGAGTGGCAGCGGGACCCGGTTCCCGAAAACGGCATAGTGCGAACGGATCGCGAGCACCTCTGCTCGCCACTCGTCTGGATCGATGCGAAACAGCTCCGTCCAGTCGCGCTCGCTCACTCCGAGGTCGTCGTGTTCGATCGCTCCTTCTCCGGGGAGGTAGCCGATCGGACTGATATGCGCGCGTCCGCGTCCTGCGCATCGTTCGAAGACCCAGGCGAGCACTCGGGAGTTCTCGGCAAAGCCTGGCCAGAGGAATCTCCCATCAGCGTCTTTTCGGAACCAATTGACGTAGAAGATCTTGGGCAACTTCGCCGCGTCGGTGCGAAGGGAAAACGTTAACCAGTGCGCCCAGTAATCGGCCATGTTGTACCCACAAAACGGCAACATCGCGAAGGGATCTCGACGAAGATTGCCGACCGCGCCGGTGGCGGCTGCCGTCGTCTCCGAGGCCATGATCGAACCGAGAAAGACTCCGTGTTCCCAGCCGAAAGCCTCGTGTACGAGGGGCACCACCGATGCACGCCGGCCGCCAAAGAGGATCGCGGAGATCGGCACGCCTTCGGGATCATCCCACTCCGGCGCTATCGCCGGGTCCTGCGCAACGCGACAAGTGAAGCGGGAGTTAGGGTGCGCGGCTGGTTCCTCCGAGGAGGGCGTCCATGACTCCCCTCGCCAGTCGGTGAGATGCTCGGGCGGCTCGTCGGAGAGCCCCTCCCACCACACGTCGCCGTCGTCGGTGAGTGCGGTGTTCGTAAAGATCGTGTTCGATGAAAGCATGCGAACGGCGTTCGGGTTGGTGTGCTCACTGGTTCCCGGCGCCACACCGAAGAATCCGAACTCTGGATTGATGGCCCGCAGGTAACCGTCGGGTCCGATCTTCATCCAACAGATGTCATCGCCGATCGTCTCGACCTTCCATCCGGGGATGCTCGGGATCACCATCGCGAGGTTGGTCTTTCCACACCCCGAGGGGAACGCACCAGCGATGTAGCGCGACTCCCCGGCTGGCGAGGTGAGCTTCAAGATCATCATGTGCTCCGCGAGCCAACCCTCGTCGCGGGCCATCACCGAGGCGATACGAAGCGAGAGGCACTTCTTCCCGAGCAGCGCGTTGCCACCGTAGCCGGAGCCATACGACCAGATCTCTCGCGACTCGGGGAAATGCACGATGTAGAGCTGCTCCGGATTACAGGGCCAGGGCACGTCCCCTTCGCCCGGCGCGAGCGGGACGCCAACGGAGTGCACGCAAGGTACGAAGTTCGCTGCCTCGCCAAGTGCATCGAGCGCGGCGGTTCCCACACGGGTCATCACCTGCATCGAAAGCGCGACGTAGGGCGAATCCGTGAGCTGCACGCCGAGGCGGGAGATCTCCGAGCCGACCGGTCCCATCGAGAATGGGATGACGTACATCGTCCGCCCGCGCATCGAGCCGGTGAACAGTGATCTGAGCGTCTCGCGCATCACATCGGGTTCGGCCCAGTTGTTCGTCGGTCCCGCGTCCTCGGCGTTCAAGGAGCAGATGAAGGTCCGAGACTCGACGCGGGCGACATCGCGCGGATCCGAGCGGGCCCAGTAGCTGCCTGGCCGCTTGGCGTCGGAGAGCCTCCCAAACGTGTTGTTGTCGACAAGAAGCTGAGAGAGTCGCTCGTGCTCCGCCGGCGAGCCGTCACACCACTGAATACGGTCTGGTCTGGTGAGCTCGGCGAACTCGTCGACCCACCCTTGCAAGGTCCGATCTGCTGTCATTGCCATGATGCGAACACCCCACTTTCGCTCGTGCAGTAACGCCGCGGCGCGGTCCGTCGTCCGCCGTACCTAAAAGGATGATGAACTTAGAGCATGATAACTTCGTAAATCATGCGGCGTCGATCCGTCCTCCGGTCTGTCTTTACTCGCGCCGTTACAGAGGAGCTTCCGCGTCCTGTAGCTACAAGACAACAACCGCGTTTCAAGGGCTCGCTGCAGCTCCGACACGTCGACGTCGGATCATGTAATGGCTGCGAACTGGAGATCGCCTCCGCCTTCGGCCCCCATTACGACGCTGGCCGCTTCGGCGCTCGCCTTGTCGCCTCGCCTCGTCACGCCGACGGCCTCCTCGTCACCGGCGTAGTTACGAAGAACATGGCCGGACCGCTCCAGAAGACCCTCGAAGCGACACCCGAACCCCGAGTCGTTATTGCGTGTGGTGATTGTGCCGTGAACGGGGGCATCTTCGCCGGTGCCTACGGCATCGAGGCGGATCTCGACGCGCTCGTCGACATCGACGTCACGATTCCGGGGTGCCCGCCACACCCGACAGCCATCACCGAGGCGCTGCGAGGGCTCACCGGGCGCTGACCATGACCCTCCTCCTCGTTGGCCTCGGCCTTGGGCTCGCTGGGGCGATCGCCGGCGCGATCTTGCCCGTTCGCGTTCGCGTACTCGGAACGGCGGTCTGCAGTTCGGGCGCGTGCGTCATGACGTTCGGGGCCGCGACGCGAGTCCTCGCGACCGGTCATGCCGTCACCCTTCACTCAGCGGCGGTCCTGCCCCTCACCGGCATCGACCTCAGACTCGATCCGCTCGGAGCGCTGTTCATCGCGACAACGGCTGGTGTCGGCTTGGCGGCCAGTTGCTACGGCGTCGGCTACGCCGAGCATGCGCTGCGAAGTCGGACCGCGACGGCGATGTTCCCGCTGTTCCTGACAAGCCTGCTCCTCGTTCCCGCCACTTCGAGCGTCGCGACGTTCCTGGTCGCCTGGGAGCTGATGGCGCTCACCTCGATGCTCTTGCTCCTCGTCGAACATCGACATCGCGCCGCCGCGCGCGATGCATTCCAGTGGTATGCATCGATGACCCACATTGGGGCGGCGGCGATCCTGATCGGGCTCGTCCTGCTCGCGACTAACGCCGGCGGCCAGACCTTCACCGACATCCGTACCCACGCCGCGACCCTCTCGCCGGCGCTCCGCTCGATCGCCTTCCTACTCGTGCTCATAGGATTCGCTTCCAAGGCGGGCGCGGTTCCGCTCCATGTCTGGCTGCCGCGCGCGCACCCGGAGGCCCCGAGCCCCGTCTCTGCCCTGATGTCCGGAGCCATGGTCAACCTCGGCATCTACGGCATCATCCGCGTCAGCGGTGAGCTGCTCGGCGGGGGCTTTCTGTGGTGGTGGCTCGTCGTCATCGCACTCGGAGTCCTCTCCGCGCTGTACGGCGCGCTGCACGCTACGGCGAGCTCAGACCTGAAGCGGCTCCTTGCGTATTCGACGGTGGACAACATCGGTCTCGTGCTGATCGGGGTTGGTGCCGCGGGCGCGCTCTTGGTCACTGGGCACCGGTCGCTCGCGGCCCTGGCGATGCTCGCCGCACTCTTCCACCTCGTCAATCACTCCGCGTTCAAGGGCTGCCTCTTCCTCGGCGCGGGTGCGATCGAGCGGGCGACCGGAACGCGCGACCTCGACCGGCTCGGCGGGCTCACGCGTCGCCTCCCCTTCACCACAGTGCTGTTCGCAGTCGGCGCGTTCTCGATCAGCGCGCTGCCGGGGTTCAACGGGTTCGCGAGCGAATGGCTGTTGCTCGAGTCCCTCCTCCATGGTTTCGCGGCGCACGGCGCAGCGACCCTCGTCGCGCTCCTCGCGGGCGTCGCCGCCCTTGCGCTCACCGGAGGGCTCACGGCCGCGGCCTTCGTGAAGGCGATCGGCATCGGCTTTCTCGGCCAGCCACGTTCGGACGGTGCGGCGAACGCACACGAGGTCACTCCTTCGATGCTCGCCGGCATGGCTTTGCTCGCGACCCCCTGCCTCGTGATCGGCGTCGCGCCTGGTCTCCTCGCGACGGCCCTCGACCGGGCGAGCGGGGTGGCGCTCGGCACCTCGTCCGCGACGCCACTTCGCGCCGGTCTCGGACTCGGTCTCCCCGGTATCGGGTCCGCGATCGAACCGATGCTGCTCGTTGCCGCCGGTCTCGCCGCGATGCTGTTCACTTTTGGAGTCGTGCGCCTCGTCGCGCGTCGGAGCGTTCGTAGGGCCGAGGCGTGGGGTTGTGGTCGCGAGCTACAGACCG
>Ga0208357_1001545_pt1 | contig 16572 bp, 21 predicted proteins | sample NGESurdeep092012_6_FD_184487 | JGI IMG/M metagenome (GOLD analysis project Ga0208357, IMG submission 184487) | Arctic peat soil microbial communities from Barrow, Alaska - NGEE Surface sample F52-2 deep-092012 (SPAdes) | ecosystem: Environmental > Terrestrial > Soil > Wetlands > Peat ... | reverse complement strand
ACCGATACTTCAGTACCGTCTCCACGGGGTCGAGAAATTGTGTTTGAGTAGAGCGGACTTTCGCCAAAGGCACATCACCTAATGACGGGAAAGCGCACGTCGTCCCGAAACTAATTCGGTTGACGAAGTGGTGTAATTCTGACGGTCCGTGAAGAGGACGGGCCGCCGGATGCGAAATCCTGAGCAGTGTTGGGAACCTAAGGCGCCCGAAAGTACTCACAAGGTATCGGGAACGATGGATAACTACCTAGAGTCTTTCGTCCGAAACCAGGTGCTCGTCCTCGTTCGCAATTGGCGCGTGCAGAACCGAAAGTTTGTCTGGGCTGGGTACTAGTCAGTGTCCAAGTTCGCCAGTGTTCGCCGATCTTCGTAGCAGCGACATGACTTCATCGTCGGTGGTCTGGTCGAAGTCCTCGTACCAGTCGCCGACCGCTCGGAATTGGGCGGGAACACGCAGGCTGATTACGTCGTCGGTCAATGGTTTCAATTCGGCGATGGTCTCGCGCGGTGACACCGGGACCGCGATGACGGTTCTCTTGGCCCCGCGAGATCGAGTAACTTCTACCGCGACCCGAGCGGTGGCTCCAGTGGCCAGACCATCGTCAACGATTACGACCGTCCTTCCACTCAGCGCGAGGGCAATCCGTTTGCCGCGGTAGAGTTCCGCGCGGCGAATCAGTTCGGCGCGCTCGCGCCGCACCACCTCAGCGATCGTGTCTTTCGAGAGTCCAAGTAGCTCGACGAGCTGCGTGTTGATGACCTGTGCGTCATCCTCGCCGATCGCTCCGAACGCTAACTCGGGTTGAAGGGGCACGCCTAACTTGCGTACCACCAGAACGTCGAGCGGACTGGGGAGCACTCGGGCGACTTCGAACGCGACTGGCACTCCGCCTCGTGGCAGTCCGAGCACGACCGGCCGTTCGGATGCGAGACATCTCAAGCGTTCACCGAGCAACTGGCCCGCCTCGATCCGGTCTCTAAACTTGTCGGGCAGGTGCATGTTGTTACAGCCCCGTCGGATATGTTTCGGAAGGTTCGCCCGCATCCCACAGGGGAGTCAATTCGAGCGGTTCCAAGGCTCGCGTGTGATCGAGGTGGATTACGATATCGAACTGTTGGGCCAGGTCGGCATCGAAGTAATGACTTTGTAGTTCGGTCTCGGGACGATAGATAACACCGATCGCGCGCTCCAAACGAGTACCTAGCAACTCCTCGTCGACGGCAAAGTCGTGGGTAGACACCCAGAACTGTGGTATCCCTGCGGCGTGCAACATTGCTTCATGGCTGTCGGGGCGAGCCGAACGAACACGTTTTCGTTCGGTCGGGCCTCCCCAATCGGAGGCGGCAGTCACGTACCCGGTGTGAGTGCTGAATCCGACCAGTAGCGCTTGGTCACCGTATCGTTCGCGAGCCAGTTGACCAATGTTGAGTTCGCCTCGAACGCCCATCGAGGTTGCCCGGGCATCGCCCACGTGCGAGTTGTGGGCCCACACGACCACTTTGGTGGTCGCGGACCGATGACCGAGATATTCGATCAAATGGTCGAGGGTGTTTGCCATGTGCGAATCGCGTAGATTCCACGACGACACATTGGCTCGGTACATGAGGCGGTAGTACTGCTCGGCATCGTGCACGAGTTGGGCATTTTGTTCGGCGTAGAACTGTTCGTCCTCATTGGCGATGCCACGGGCGAACCGGTAGTTCTCCGATTGTCGTCGTAGCTCGAGTAGCTGCGATATGACCGCGTCCTCGCACGGATCGGCGGCGCCGCTCGCCAAGGCGTACCCCTAGGCTTGACCATCGGCGCCCACGTGGTCGAAGCACGAGTAGCGTTCGCGGGCTCGTCGTGCCTCCTCGGGATCGACGCGCTCAAGGTAGTCGACGACTGCTTCGATCGAAGCGCGCAAGCTATAAAGGTCGAGACCGTAGAAGCCGGCCTTCGTCGACGGGCTGGACTGGGTGTCGTTATGCGCTCTCAGCCATTGGATGAACTCGAGCACATTGCGGTTTCGCCACATCCAAGTAGGGAAGCGCCGAAATCCTCCGAGCGAAGTGCGCGCGTCGGCGTCGTCGGAATCACCCATCACGTATCGGTTAATCCGGTAGGTGTCGGGCCAGTCGCCTTCGAAGGCCACCGCGTTGAACCCCAGCTCGTCAATGAGCCGTCGCGTAATTCGAATGCGTTCTCGGTAGAACTCGTGTGTTCCGTGCGAGGCTTCGCCGATGAGTACGAGTTGACGTCCATCAACGAGCCCCAGTAGTTCGTCGTAGTCCTCAACGGTCCCAGTGACGGGACGAGCGAGCCGATTGAGTATCTGCGCTGACTCGTTGCTCACTGGTTGAGACCACATAACTCCACCATCGTTCAAGAGCGAAGAATCAACCAGGGCATTTAGTCATTTCATCATTCATCGTGTGAGGAGCAGGGCTATTTGTGTCGACGGCCAGACTCACGTCCGCCCAGAACCGGCGACGTGGTGGGGGCACCATCGAAGTTGAAAGATATCCGGTGGGCCGCCTAGGAAGATAATCCGGCGTCATGGAACGTCGGCTTCGCAGCTCGCCACTATGACACCAGCGAGTCAGAAAGTCTGCCCGTGTTGGAAATAATTTAGTCTCCCGATTTCCCGACACGATTCAGAAACAATGGTTGATGGTCGGTCGTCCATCATCGCTGTAGCGCGAGTCGTACCTCGCGCAACAATTGGAATGCGTGAAAACCAATGACTGAAGCGATAACGAGAGCAATGGTGGGATCCAACCAATAGAGACCGTGTGTCGCGAGGATGATTCCTCCGGCGATAGCAACGGCCGCCGCTGCTGCGGCGTCGGACAGGGTGTCGAGGATCACCGCGCGCGAACTCAGATCGGCGGCGGCGGTATCCTCATCGGAGTCAACGTTCAGGACAAGTGCAGTAATCATCATGACGATCATCGCGATCGAACTGACGATGACCACGGGAAGTCCATGAATTTCTGGGGTACCCGCAATCAGTCGAGAAACGGCTGCTACTGCTACGACGACACATAGCAGCAGTAGCCATCCGCCGTTCAGCAATGCCGCGATTGAGTGCACTCGAGGGAATCGACGCGAAAGAGGATAGGCGAGAATTGCTACGCAAATACCGGCGGCGTCAGCTAAGTAGTCCCCGCCGGCGGCGATGACGCTCAGCGAACGTGCGGACTCACCGACGACCACCAGCGCGCCCACCAACGACAAGTTGAGGATGAGGGCGAGGACGAGTCGCTCTGGTCGACTCACGGTCGATCTTGGTTCACGAATGGGGAGTCTACGGGTGGTGCAACGGACGAAAATATTGCGTGCCTTGGCACTCACGAGTGTTGACTCGCAATTATGTGTCCGTTGGTGACACGACCGAACGGAAGTCAGCGGACGTATCGTGATAAGAACGTTGCGTGGAATTCACGTCGAATTCAGAATCAAATTTTCTAAGATAGGTCGGTGACTCGCGCATCCGACATCGCGACAACGGCGGCCATGTTGCGACGTGGGCGCCAGCTCGAAGTAATGACCCTGAGTTGGAACGTCATTGGCGTGATTATCCTCGCGTACGCGGCAGTTGCGGCTCGATCGGTGGCGTTGGCGGGATTTGGTGTCGACAGCGTGATTGAAATCGGAGCGTCGACGGTCGTATTGTGGGAACTCGCTGACGTAGCGCAGAATCGACAGCGTCGAGCCTTGCGCATGATCGGCGTGGCCTTCGTGGCGCTTTCTATCTATTTGACGGTGCAGAGCACCGTCGTTCTCGCCGTCGGATTTCGTCCGCATCACAGTTCTGTCGGTATCACGTGGACCGCGGCGACTGCGCTGGTCATGTTCGCACTAGCGGCGGGGAAAGCAAAGATCGGAAGGGCCTTAGACAACCCGGTGCTCACCGCCGAAGGTCGCGTCACCATGATCGATGGAATCCTGGCGGGAGCGGTTCTCCTGGGGCTGGTGTTGAACGCGTTCGCTGGTTGGTGGTGGGCTGACCCGTTGGCGGGCTACGTGATTCTTTATTACGCGATTCGCGAGGCTCGTGAGATGCTCAGTCACTGATTCGTCAGCACCACTTGTATAGACACCCCTTGGCATTCTCCCTTCATTTTGAAGTTTGTAGCTCAGGGGCCAGAGCAACGGCTTCCTCATCCGAAGATTGATAGGGCAAAAACTGGGAAATGAGGCGTGTCACTGGCCTTGGCTGGGTCCAAAACATCCATGTGGCAAAAATTATGGAGCAAGATTGGAGAAAATTGGGGGGATTGGCAATATCAATCTCTGGCGCCAGTACGTCTCTTGGTCTCAGATTGTGTCCACCGACAAACGTGTCGTGATTCAGGACCTTGCGGCAAGGAGCTCGTCCCGCAGTCCCCGCACACGTACCTTTAGTTCGTCACGCACATTTCGAACACCCTCAAGCGTCATGCCAGCAGGGTCGTCCAACTCCCAATCGGTGTATTTCTTACCGGGATAGATCGGGCACACGTCTCCGCACCCCATCGAGATAACGGCGTCCACCGCTTTGACAACTTCTTCCGTCCAGGGCTTTGGGAATTCCTCACTGATGTCGATGCCGACCTCAACCATTGCCTCGACGACGACAGGATTCAAAGAATCTGCGGGCTCCGAGCCACCGGTGTAGACATCGATATGATCACCCGCGATGTGGCGCAGCCAACCGGCCGCCATCTGCGAACGTCCGGCGTTGTGCACGCACAGAAAGAGGACGCCCGGTTTACCCTCCGTCGTCGTTTCGACTTTGGCCATAGCTCCGAGGCGCTCCCAGGCGAATCGCTCGGCAAAGATGCTCAAGAAACTCGGGTTCTTTGAGGTCGTTGCGAGACGCTCGTATGAATCGACGAGGAAGCGCTCGACGGTCTCGTCGTCGAAGACGCCGGCGAACTTCCTTAGCAAGGGGCTGAGGGAAGATTGTAAGGGACGTTGTTCGGAAGATGGAAGATCCTCGATCAGATGATTGTTTGGCATGGTTCATTACCTTTCGCTTTCTACGCCAAGTAACTCGCCGAGGAGTACGGCGACGCGGAGCTCCACTTCATCGCGAATCGGTCGAACCTCGTCGAGTTCTTTACCGGCGGGATCAGGGAGAACCCAATCCTCGTAACGCTTTCCTGGATAGACAGGGCATGCATCGCCACAGCCCATCGTGACCACCACGTCGGCACTGAACGCCATCTCGTCGGTCAGCTTTTGGGGTTGCTCACTTCTGATGTCGATACCCTTTTCCAACATCACCTCGACTACTGCAGGATTCAGTCGTTCTCCCGGTGCTGATCCTGCTGAGTACACCGTGATGCGGTCTCCTCCCAGGGAGCGCGCGAAGGCGGCGGCCATTTGGGACCTGCCGGCGTTGTGCACGCAGAGGAAAAGGATTTCGGGTTGTTCGCCACTCATGATGCTCCTATTTGATTGACATTGAATCCAACGCGTGCTCGAATGCGAGCTCGTATCTCCGACACGACCTCGTCAAAGGCGCCCTTCGTGCCACGCACGACCGGATCAGAAATTGACCAGTGGGGCCACTGCATGGCCGAGCCGATTTCTTCGTGTGCTTGATCACAGACGGTGATAACGATTGGTGGAAGTTCCTTCACGTCGTCGAGCGCGCGAGGCACGGCAGCGCGAAGGTCAACTCCCACTCGTTGGGCGGCAGCGACTGCTCCGGGGTGGACCTTTTGGGCGGGGTGGGTACCCGCGGACTGCGCGGGTGATCCCGTGCATTGAGTCCATAGGGCTGCGGCGATTTGGCTCCGAGCAGAATTCATGGAGCAAATAAAGAGGACGTTCGACGGCGCCACTGTGGTCGAGGGATGAATGAGATCGAATGTTTCTGAGATAAGTCGGACGTACCGTCGCCGTCCGTCACCATTTGAGATGGACCTCACAATCAGACCCGCACGTTCGAGAATGTCGAGGTGGTGTGCGAGCAAGTTGGATTCGAGGCCGGTGATGCCCTGAAGTTCGACGGGTGCGAGGTCGGAGACCGTTAATTGATCGACGATTGCGAGGCGCACCGGGTCACCCAGCGCTGAATAGATCTTCGCCCTGTCATCGATGTTCAATTTCGTAGCCACGGAGTGAAGATATCACTCAATATTAATTGAGTCAATATAATCTGAGTAAAGGTGTTCCTTCTCTCATCAATGCCCAGACGCGCCAAGGAACGCTCCTTGGTTGTCGTCGACTTAAGACGACTCAACAAAACAAAGTGGTGTTGGACTCTGAGGAGTGCATCGGGGTCGCTCCCGTTGCGACGGAGACGTCCGACGACGTCGATCTGGCGATGAGGGTGAAAGGCATCCCTCACTCCATGAGGACTCGAATCTTGAAGGTTCTCGACGCTCGACAATCGGAGAGCAACGCGACGCACGAATTTCGTGGCACCTGAGCCGCAGGCTCGACAATTCCTTACCCAGTATTTGCCGAAGTTCTGTTGGTCAAGCCATGGCACCGCTCGGTGGCAATTGTGGACGATTAAGACGCTAGAACTCTCGTAACGTCTTCGAGTCGTTCTGGAACCACGCGCCACCACATCCAACGTCCACGCTTCACACCAATGATGAGCCCCGCCTCAGCAAGAATTCTGGTGTGATGAGAAATCGTCGGCTGGCTCTTTCCTAGGGGCTCTTCGAGAGCGCAACTACAGACTTCGTCTTGAGAAGCTATGAGCGAGAGCATTCGCAGTCGGATGGGATCGCTGAGCGCTCCAAAGATCTGAGCCATGTCACCAGCCTCAACTTCCGACATCGCGCCGCCCATCAACGGGCTGCAACAGCTAACAATTCTCTCGTCAATGGCGATGGTTTTGGGACGTGACATCGACTTGATTCTAGTATTGACAAGAATCAATGTGAGCGCTAGCCTTTACATTGACAAACGTCAATGTAAAGGAGACCAAAGTGTCCAGACTGCAGCTCGCCCTCAATGTCTCGAACCTCGAAGAGTCCATCGCTTTCTATTCCAAGTTCTTCAAAACCGAGCCCGCTAAGGTCCGACCCGGCTACGCGAACTTTGCCATCGCTGAGCCGCCGCTCAAGTTGGTGCTTTTTGAAAATCCAGAGACTCCTGGCACGATAAATCACCTCGGCGTTGAAGTCTTCTCGACGACCGAAGTGGTGGAGGCCACCCGCTACCTTGCGAGCGAGGGATTCGATACCGACATCGAAGATGGGACAGTCTGTTGTCACGCGCTTCAAGACAAGGTGTGGGTGGACGGACCTGACGATTCGCGCTGGGAGGTCTACACCGTTCTCGCCGACGCGAGCGAGCCCCCTTCTGTGGCTGGGGACGGATTGTGCTGTACGCCATCGAACTCGACCACATCAGAGACCACTTCATGCTGCTGAGATCTCCTCTGGGTGCGGTCAAGGAGAATTCGTGAGCGCCGCCGTCTCAGAGCAAACTCACGACAGCTCGGTGAGCGCGCCGATTATCTCGCGGTTGTCATTTCTTGACCGGTTCCTCCCCGTGTGGATAATCGCGGCGATGGCCGTAGGCATCGGACTCGGCCGAGCCTTCCCGAGTCTTAACAGATACCTCAATGCGGTGCAGGTCACGTCGGGTACGTCATTACCAATCTTTATTGGACTGCTCATCATGATGTATCCGGTACTGGCCAAGGTTCGCTACGACGAGTTGGGAACGGTGACACGCGACCGGCGTTTGTTGGTGTCGTCGATCGTGTTGAACTGGTTAATTGGTCCAGCCGTCATGTTCGCGCTGGCTTGGTTGCTCTTGTCCAACTTGCCTGCCTATCGCACCGGCTTGATTATCGTTGGCCTCGCGCGTTGTATCGCGATGGTCCTCATATGGAACGATCTATCTGGTGGGCACCGCGAATCGGCGGCTGTGCTCGTGGCGATCAATTCCTTATTCCAGATCGTGGCGTTCGCGTTGCTCGGCTACTTCTATCTCAAAGTGTTGCCGGAGTGGCTCGGTCTGGGGACGCAGACTATTCATCTCTCGATCTGGCGAATCGCTGCGATGGTCGCAATTTTCCTCGGCATACCGCTCGTCGCGGGTTACTTAACTCGAACGCTCGGCGAACGCCGACGGGGTCGAGTCTGGTACGAATCGAAACTGTTGCCGCGCCTGGGTCCCTTTGCGCTCTATGGACTGCTGTACACCATCGTTATCCTTTTCGCGCTGCAAGGTCATACCATCACTTCTCGGCCGCTCGACGTTCTTCGTATTGCCTTGCCTCTGCTGTGCTATTTCGCCATCATGTGGTTTGGATCCTTCGCCTTGGGGCGATCACTGGGACTTCCATACGACCGCACGGCGACCCTGGCCTTTACGGCGGCGGGTAACAATTTCGAGTTAGCCATCGCGGTATGCATCGGCGTCTTTGGGGTTACGAGCGGTGAAGCCTTAGCCGGGGTGGTCGGTCCGCTCATTGAGGTACCTGTGCTCGTTGGTTTGGTCTACGTTTCGCTGTGGGCGAAGCGACGTTTTTTTGGATCTGTCGCTGTTGAGAAACCCACGTGAGGAGTCACGGAGAAATGTCGACCGGCATGAACCTTCGCCTCAAGGCGCGCGCAACGAAGTTTGACGTAGAGGGTCGAACCATACGGGTGATTGACGATAGTGGCATCGAGGACGCGGTAATCCTGCCGGATGGATGGAGTCTGTAACATTGCGAAGTATCCACGCGACATCTGAATCAATCAAAAGATTGGTCAAAGATCGGACCGTTGGGTGATGCTCCCGTAGCTCGGTATGGAAAGAGCGATGGTTTCCTAAACTGAGGTAATAGGGTGCACTTAACTCTTTGGAGACCCAGTAAATTCCTTGCAATTACTGGTGAACGGCCTAGGTTGAAAGCCATCAGCGAGTTGGGAATTCGCCTACTATTCCCGGTACATGTTGTGCTGAGGTTGTGCTGGGAATCTGATTGTACAAGTCCCCTATATTTGAGCATCACTCGGGACCTTTGCGGATTTCCTAATCTGAGGATTCATGTGGTGAGGATCGGCAAACCCCGGAGATTTTTGGCTTTGATTTAGTCCTAAAAGGATCCGCGAGCAATCGTGTTGCTCAGATATGGAGCAAGATTGGAGGTCGGCGAAAAACTCGATTGATCTGAGCTGACCGGGAGCTTCACTACGACAGTTGTGCCTGTATCGGTTGCAGTGTCGAGGTCGACCGTTCCACCGTGGCTAGAGACGATCCCAGAGACAATGGACAAACCCAGACCGGTGCCCGACCGCGTCCTGCTCGCGTCAGCCCGCCAGAACCTGTTGAAAGCTTGGCTGGCCTCGGCGGCGGACATTCCCGGTCCTTGATCGTGGACCGTTAGGACGCAAACGCTTGGCCCGCGGCGTACATCAATGGAAATTTGCGAGACCGGTGGCGTGTGTTGAAGTGAGTTTGTCACAAGGTTGCCTACCACTTGTCGTAGGGCAGTTGGGTCACCCGAGACGATCGCTTCAGTGTCACCCGTGCAAATAATCTGGCGCGAAGGGTTAGTGGCCCAGGCATCCTGGACCGCATTTTGAACGAGCAGGATCAAGTCGACGGGTGAACGGTGGGGGGCGGTGCCTTCATCGAGGCGCGCGAGTAGTAGTAGATCCTCAACGAGTTCACCCATTTGTTGTCCTGATTGACCGATCCGACGCATGGCTTCATCGCCGGCCGCACCGCTCTGTAATTGACCTTGCCGCCAAAGTTCCGCGATCCCTAGTATGACCGACACCGGATTCCGCAACTCGTGCGAGGCATCGGCAACAAATTGGCGCAATCGGTACTCGAGCGCCTGTTGTTCGTCAAGCATGACGTTAAACGCTCGAGCTAGGTGAGCCGACTCGGTGCGGCCACTAGTACCGCTCACGCGGCGTGAACGGTCCCCAGTCGCTATCGCATCGGCTACAGCGGTGACTTCGGCGATTGGCCGCAATCCCAATCGACCGACCCACAAACCGGCAGCAATTAGCACTCCGAGTACGCCGGATCCCGCGAAGATTACGCCGAGACGCAACTTGTTTACCGTGGCGTCAACTTCGGCGAGCGATGCAGCGACGAGTAGTTTGCCGGACTGTCGGGGGAACGAGATCAAAATGGCTCGCCATCGATTGCTTCCAGACGTCGATCCCACGGTTGCGATCAGGGCGGTGTGCCCCGACACTATCGTGTGCGTGGGAATTCGCGGTGACGACCCGTTGTTCGAGAATGGTCGAAGAAGGACCCGACGGGAGTCGTTGTAGATGACCGCGACATAGAACTCGCTGATGCGATTACTACCAGTCGGCAGGTGATTGTCACTGGGCGGTTTGATGAGCGGAGTAGTGGAAGGCTTGCTGATTGCCCCAACCACGGGGAGTGCTGACGTCAATTGTTGATCAATCTGCTGGAACTCAGAATGTTCGACGGACCGCACCAGGAAGAGACCCAGCAGCGAGACCGCGAGTATTAGCGAACCCGCCGCAACGTAGAGTCGGATTCGCAGATTCATGAACTGGTCACACGTCGTCGAGTCGGTAGCCGACGCTTCGGATTGTTCGAATCATTCGTGGAGGTGACGAGTCGACCTTTTTGCGGAGCATTGAGATGTAGGTCTCGACAACCGTCGATTCTCCTTCGAAGTCGTAGTTCCACACATGATCGAGAATCTGACCGCGAGTCAGGGCCAGGCCGGCATTGCGCAGCAGGAACCGCAACAATTTGTATTCCGTCGGGGAGAGAGAGACATCTTCGCCGCGCAGCGTCACCGTATGGGCAGCGTCATCTAGTTCCAGATCGCCGCACGACAGCACTCGGGCTTCGCTTTTCCCTACGCGCTGAAGAATTACCTGTACGCGAGCCACGAGTTCCTCGATGCTGAAGGGCTTCGTCAGGTAATCATCGCCGCCAATGGTCAAACCGTGCACTCGGTCCTCAACGGTGTCGGCGGCCGTCAAGAAGATGATGGGCGTGGCAATCCGCGCGGTGCGCAACCGACGGCAGACTTCGAAGCCGTCGAGATCGGGAAGTTGGACGTCGAGAATGACGAGGTCAATCGAGTCGTCGGTAGACGCACGATCCAGTGCGTCTCGCCCGTTCAAGGTCTCCGACGTAGTGAAGCCTGCCAGTTGCAATGCCGTACGGATCACATAGGCAACGTTGTCGTCATCCTCAACAATGAGAATGTTTGAAGCCATCAACAGAGTCTCGCTGAGAAACCTGGCGCTTTTCTGTAAGAATGTTGTGAGTTTCCTGGCTAATACCGAATTCGGATCAGCCCTCCACCACGGGACCAAGGTCAAGACTCGACGCCGGCAGAGAGCAAGGGAATCTTCAGACTTCCGATGGGGATCGAACGTACTCCGTTGAGATGGCGGGCATCACGAACGACCCGTGGGACTCAGCAAACCTGAAAAATACATTCAACTGTTCTTCAGAAGTAATCGCCAGAATGCTCCTATGAATTTCTCTAATGCCCGCAGCGCGTTACGGCACCCGATTCGTCCCGTCGTCATCCTGGGCATGATAGGTGCGAGCCTTGCGCTGTCCGCTTGCGGCAGCGGTTCGGCGACGAACACTACGACGACGGTGCCATCGACTTCAGGTTCGTCGTCGGGAACGACGGCATTCACAACCTGCCTCGCCCAACATGGCGTCAAGCTCCCCAGCGGCGCAGGGTTTAGCTCCCCGCCCTCGGGAGCGTCCAGCGGAGCCCCGCCTGCCGGAGCCAGTGGACCGCCCGCTGGAGCTAGTGGACCACCTGCTGGCGCAGGTGGATTTGCCAGCAATCCGAAGTTCCGGACGGCACTGCAGGCCTGCGCGAAATACCAAACCGGTGGTGCGGGCGGATTTAAGAGGCCGAGCAGTACGGCATTCGCCGCGTACCGCAACTGCATGAAGTTACATGGAGTCACTCTCGCCACCGGGAGCTCGGCGACGACGCAGTCCACACTGAACACCAGTAGCGCGTCCTACAAGGCAGCCGCTTCGGCGTGCAAATCACTGCTCCCTGCTGGTGGCACATCGCCAACCACAGGTACAGCTGGCTGAACACTGTGACCCTCCTCACTACAGAAACTGACAATCGAAGGGACGATTTTCGTGGCAACCTCCAAAGTTGAAAGATCGCGCAAGAAGTTGATCGGATATTTCGCTTTGATAGTCGGAGTCGCGGTGGTAGCGACGTTCGGGCTGACGTCAATCTACGGAGCATCCTCGTCGAAAGCCAGTGGTGTCGCCCGAACGGCAAAAGTGACCCGGGGAACGATTCAGGCGAGCGTCTCGGCGTCAGGTAACACGTCGGCTGTGGGAACGGCCGATCAAAACTTTAATTCAAGTGGCACCCTGACGAGTGTCAACGTGGTTGTGGGCGAACATGTCACTGCAGGTGAGATCCTGGCGACGATCGACCCGGCCGCGTCAGACGCGAATCTCCAGGGGGCTAAAGCGACGTTGGCTGCCGCACAAACACAGTTGGCGCACGATCGTGCAGGGGGCACTCCGTCCCAAGTCGCGCAGAACCAGGCATCGATCACGTCATCCCAACAACAATTGACGTCGGATCGGAACCAGTTGACGACGGATCAAAACACCCTCTCGTCGGCTAAGGCCAAACTGGCATCTGACCAAGCGCTTGGGTGTCCCGCGTCGAGCTCATTGTCCAGTGCTTCGTCGGGATCGAGTACCGGAGGAACGTCTACTGGGACTACTGGGACCACTGGGACTACTGGGACCACTGCAAAGATTGCCGCGGGAGTTACAGCGGCGCCGAGCACCACGACCGGGGCCGCGAGCTCTATCGGCGCCACGACTGTCACCCTGAGTGGCACGGTGAACCCCAATGGCGGTTCGACCGAGTACCACTTCAAGTATGGGAAAACCACCTCATACGATTCAGTCTCAACTTCCGCGAATGCCGGCTCAAGCACTACGCCGCTGTCGGTCTCGACCGTGGTGACGGGACTCATTCCCAACACCTCCTATCTCTTCATCCTGGTCGCCACCAACTCCGACGGCACCTCCCATGGGTTGGCGTATTTCTTCACCACTGCGCAAACCTCGTGCGCATCCGATCGCGAGAACATCACCACGGATTTTCAGTCAGTGTCGAAGGATCGGTCGACAATCGCCGCTCAGAAACTCGTCGTGGCGTCGGACCTCGCGAGCCTGGTCGTATCGTCGACCACGATTGCTCAAGATCAAGCGACGATCGCCCAGGACGAGGTCACGGTGATTACTGACGAGAAATCCGTCGCGGGAGCCACGTTGACGGCATTGATCAGTGGAACAGTGACTGCCGTCAACAACTCCGTTGGTCAAACGGTGGGTGGGTCAGGTTCGTCAACGGCGACCTCGCTCGCAAACTCATCGTCGAGCTCGAGCTCGAGCTCGAGCTCCGGGTCGTCCACTTTCATTGAGATCCAGAATCTTGGGAAACTTGAAGTGGTTGCCAACTTTGCCGAAGCGGACGCATCCAAGATCGCCGTCGGCCAGACAGCGACAGTCACTTTGTCGGCCCTCTCGAGTACAGCGGTGAGTGGTGTCGTGACCGCAGTGTCGCCCACGTCCACTGTCGTGAGCAATGTCGTGACTTACCCGGTGACCGTGTCACTGACCAATCCGCCGTCAACGGTGAAACAAGGCATGACCAGTCAAGTCTCGATCGTCGTTCAAACAGCTACCAACGTGTTGGAACTACCGAGCGCGGCGATCACCACACTCGGCAACACGTCTACCGTGAAGGTTCTCGACAGCTCTGGGAAGCAGATCACGACCTCGGTGACCCTCGGGCTCGTCGGGAGCTCCTACACCGAGATTGTCAGCGGCCTTAGTGAGGGACAAGAGGTCGTCGAGCCGACGGCGATCGTCAGTGGCTCCACCAACACCTCACGATCCACAGGTGGCGGATTCGGCGGCGGCGGCTTCCCGGGCGGTGCACCGTGAGCGTTCGTCCAGACACCACGGTAGAGCCCGAAAAGCACATGGCGCCGCACACGAGACAGCGCGAGACGACGCCGGTGATCGCTCTGTCGAAGATTGTCAAGCGATACGAAATGGGTGGCAACGAGGTCTTTGCTACGCGAGGTGTCTCGCTGGTGGTGCCCCGAGGTGAGTTCGTTGCGATTATGGGGGCATCGGGTTCAGGAAAGTCCACTTTGATGAATATCATTGGATGTCTGGACATTCCCACCAGTGGTCACTACCGTCTTGACGGGGTGAACATCCGTGACTTGGACGATCGCCAGCTCTCGCAAGTGCGAAACAAGAAGATTGGGTTCGTGTTCCAAGGTTTCAATCTTCTGGCACGTATGTCGGCACTACAGAATGTCGAATTGCCGATGGCGTACGCGGGGATTAAGACCAGGGAGCGCCGGACCCGTTCCGAGAGGGCGCTCGAATTGGTGGGCCTAGGAAAACGTATGGAGCACTATCCCAGTGAGATGTCAGGCGGGCAGCAGCAGCGCGTGGCGATTGCTCGAGCGATCGCGACCAATCCCGCGCTGATCCTGGCCGACGAACCGACGGGTAATTTGGACTCGACGTCGACGCTTGATGTGATGAGCATGTTCACCGACCTGCACTCCCAGGGCCGTACCATCGTGATGATCACTCACGAGGAGGATGTCGCCGCATACGCCACTCGTGTCGTGCGACTCAAAGACGGGGTGATTGTCGGCGATCACCAACGGACCGCCCCCCACGCTCGCGCCGAACACCTCGCGCACATTCGAGCCACTGCGGCTCACCTCGATGATCAGGAGCTCAACTCATGAACATGTTCGGCAACGTGGTGATGGCCTTGAAGGGAATCAGTTCCAACTGGCTCCGCTCGCTTTTGACGATGCTCGGGGTCCTCATCGGAGTCGCGTCCGTCATCGTGCTCCTCGCCGTTGGTACCGGATCCTCTGAGTCGGTGGCGAAGTCAATCAACAGTTTGGGTACTAATACGCTGACCGTCTTTAGCGGTGGCGGTTCATCGTCGTCCACTGGCACCAAGATTCGCAGCTCCACGTTGACAATGGCAGACGTTACCCTTATTTCCGATTCCAACGACGCTCCCGATGTTCAGTCGGTCTCACCGGTGATTTCGACCAATGAGACCGCAACGTATCGCGGAGCCACCTATTCGGCATCAGTGATCGGTTCAACTTCCTCATACCTGCCTGCATCGAACTACAACATCTCGGCGGGGCGGTCTATTTCGAGCGCCGACGTCAAGTCACATGCTCAAGTAGTTGACCTGGGTGCTTCCGTCGCCAGCAGTCTGTTCGCGACCGGCTCCAATCCTCTCGACCAGCAGGTCCAGATTGGTTCATCGGAGTTTACGGTGGTCGGTCTGCTGGCATCGAAGGGAAGCAGTGGGCTGTCGAATGGCGACGCGGTAATCATCGCCCCTTACACTGCTGTCCAGGATCAACTCACCGGTCAATCACAGTCCTTCTCCGAACTGCTCGTTCAAGGCAAGTCGACCTCGACACTCTCTCTCGCGCAGAGCGAGGTAGAAAGCGTCCTGGCGGCCCAGAACGATACCACCGTTGCCAATCTCCCCTTTACGGTGCTCAACCAGGCCAGTTTGCTGTCCACGGCCACCTCGAGTTCGAAGACGTTCACCTCGCTGTTGGGATGGGTAGCCGCCGTGTCACTTCTGGTCGGGGCGATCGGCGTCATGAACATCATGTTGGTCACGGTGACGGAGCGCACTCGCGAGATCGGGATTCGCAAAGCCATCGGCGCGCGAAAGTCACTGATTCTCAGCCAGTTCCTCATCGAGGCGATCGTCATCTCACTTCTCGGAGGGGTGGTGGGCGTCCTGGTGGGGTTGTTCGTGGCCCGCTTCAAGATCGATGGCGTTCAACCTGTGCTGGCCAGCTATTCCGTCCCCCTGGCCTTTGGCGTCGCACTGATCGTCGGCATCGTGGCCGGTCTATACCCGGCGCATCGAGCGGCATCATTGCGCCCCATCGACGCTCTGCGCTACGAGTAACAAAAACAGAAAGAGGCAATCTCTCATGGAGGATATCCACAATTCGAACATGGTCGACGACGTGCACCCCACGAGTGGTTTCCAGGGAGACGAGACCACGCAGGGGGTGGGTATTCTCTCGGGTGAAACTGGCGGCGGTTCGGTCGAAATTGACGCGCTCTTCGAAGGGGAAGAAGATGAATGGCCCACCACTGGTCCCGCGAGGGGCCTGCGGGTGCCGTGGCCATTGGCTGGATTGCTCGTCCTTCTCATGTTGTTCGGCGGCCTGTGGGCGGGTGGCTACCTTCAACGTCATTCATCGTCGTCGAGTGCGTCGTCGGCTTCTCCCTTTGCAGGGTCGTTCCCCTTTGCATCTTCCGGGGGCGCCGGTGCGCCTTCGGGTGGCGTGCCGGGTGCGTCGAGCGCTGCTTCGGGCACGGTGACCGACATCATCGGAAACACCCTGTACGTGACAGACTCGAGCGGCCAACTCGTCGGGGTAACTGTGAGTTCCAACACCACGGTGAATCGAAACGCAAAGTCTTCCCTCTCGGCGCTTCGGCCCGGTGACACGGTCACGGTGCAGGGAACAAAAGATAAGAACGGTACGGTCAGCGCCACCTCAATCTCTTCGACGCAAGCGGGCGTCACT
>Ga0208357_1001544_pt1 | contig 16580 bp, 15 predicted proteins | sample NGESurdeep092012_6_FD_184487 | JGI IMG/M metagenome (GOLD analysis project Ga0208357, IMG submission 184487) | Arctic peat soil microbial communities from Barrow, Alaska - NGEE Surface sample F52-2 deep-092012 (SPAdes) | ecosystem: Environmental > Terrestrial > Soil > Wetlands > Peat ... | reverse complement strand
TGATGGAAATTCCGGTTCGCATGCGACAGACTCGCATGCATTCAGACCGGCGGGAATCCCCTCCGGGATTCAAATGTCAGATGCGATCCACTAGCTGGGACAAAGTCTATACAGATCAGTATTCTATTGTCTTCGTGCGGCATTCGTCATGACGCAGAGGCGGCTGCCGAGCGTGAAGATGACGAACGAATCACGCTTCTGCGGACTTCGGAAACTGTAATAGGCGTAGGCGGTATAGGCGCCGATGACGGCAATCGGGGTCAGCGCGCTTGCCGGCTCGATCGAAAAGCGCGTCAGCGCCAATGCGGCAAAGAGGGCGGCCGTCATAGTGCCGAGCAGGCACCAATTCCAGCAAAACAGCCGCCAAGCCGCCGTTTCCTCCGGCTGCGTCATTCCGATGTTCCTGCCTCTTGGTATCAGCCGGCGACACTGACATCGGACGATTAATAAGTGGAAAGCCGGATGGCTTGCCGGCGGCTCCCGATGCCGCGAAATGACCGCATGGCGGAACGGGAACATGGGGCCTGATTTCCCATTCGTGCGCTGCCAACATCGATGTTGCAATGCAGCATGGATTGCGTAACACTTGGGCAGCAGGTCATGGAGACAGGCAATGTCGGCTGCCCCTCTGCGAAAAGTCGCTGCGCTCAAGGACCTTTACGGGATCGGCGAAATCCCGCCCCTCGGTCATGTCCCCGAAAAAATGCACGCCTGGGTCATCCGCCAGGAGCGGCACGGGCCGCCGGAAAAATCCTTCCAGCTTGAGGTCGTGCCGACCTGGGAGATCGGCGAGGACGAAGTGCTGCTCCTCGTGATGGCGGGCGGCGTCAACTACAACGGCATTTGGGCCGGGCTTGGCCAGCCCATCACCCCCTTCAACGTGCATAAGCAGCCCTATCACATTGCCGGCTCGGATGCGTCCGGCATCGTCTGGGCGGTCGGCTCAAAAGTGCACCGCTGGAAGGTGGGCGACGAAGTCATCGTCCATTGCAATCAGGACGAAGGCGACGACGAGGAATGCAATGGCGGCGATCCGTTGCTGTCACCCTCGCAGCGGATCTGGGGCTATGAGACGCCGGACGGCTCCTTCGCCCAGTTCTGCCGCGTGCAGTCGCGGCAATTGATGGAAAAGCCGAAGCACCTCACCTGGGAAGAATCGGCCTGCTACACGCTGACGCTCGCCACCGCCTATCGCATGTTGTTTGGCCATTCGCCGCACACGCTCAAGCCCGGCGACAATGTGCTGGTGTGGGGCGCGTCCGGCGGCCTCGGAGTCTTCGGCGTGCAACTCGTTGCCGCGTCGGGCGCCAACGCCATCGGCATCGTCTCCGACGATTCCAAAGCCGAATACGTGTTCAATCTCGGCGCGAAGGGCGTGATCAACCGCAAAGAGTTCAAATGCTGGGGGCAATTGCCGCAGGTGAACTCCGCCGAATTCAACGATTGGGCCAAGGAGGCGCGACGTTTCGGCAAGGCGATCTGGGACATCACCGGTAAGCGTGACGTCGACATCGTCTTCGAGCATCCCGGCGAACAGACGTTTCCGGTGTCGTGCATGGTGGTCAAGCGGGGCGGCATGGTCGTGTTCTGCGCCGGCACCACCGGCTTCAATATCACCTTTGACGCACGCTACGTCTGGATGCGACAGAAGCGCATTCAGGGCTCGCACTTCGCACACTTGAAGCAGGCCTCGCTCGCCAACCGCTTCGTGCTCGAGCGCCGCATCGATCCATGTTTGTCGAAGACCTTCGCCTGGGAGGACATCCCCAAGGCGCACACGATGATGTGGAAAAACCAGCATCCGCCCGGCAACATGGCGGTAATGGTCAACGCGCCTTCGGTCGGCCTGAAGAGCTTTGACGATGTGCTCGAGGCGGCGGGCGGCGTTGCCTAGACGACGACCAGACCGTCGCTGGCGGGCGCCGATGCGTCGTTGACGTTCAGCGGATGGCCGAGAAACTGCTCTGCCGCATCGAAAGTGTCGTTGACGACGCGGAAGTAAACGACCTTGCCCTTGCGGTAGCGCACGATGTGCGAGGCGCGATGTGAGATCACGCGTCCGCTCTCGCGATGGCGCGACGTGATGCGGCCAAACATCGCACTCGAATCGCCGTCGACCAGCAAGTGCTCAATCTCGAGGCGCTTGAAGTCGACCACCCCCGGGACCAGCCGCGTGAAACGCTCGACCACAGCGGCCTTGCCACGCCAGAAGCCGCAGATCTTGATCACTTCCGAAGGACCGTTGACGTGCCATTCGACGTCATCGTCCAGCGCCGCGCCGATCCGTTCCGGATCGCGCGAGACCCAGGCCTCGTAGAAAGCATCGACGGCGGCACGTGACACGGCTTCGGTCATCGCAACCTCTCCAAACGTCTATTGAAGCCGATTGCCGTTGACATTTTATTACCGCATCCCGCGTCTCGGGGGCGCGGTTGTAGTTCATATCTGCAACCGTTGATGGCTTGCCGCCGTCAGCCATCGGCGATGCCGGCGCGGACCTTTCCGATGATCGAATTCAGTTCGGCGCCGAATACAAAGATCGAAGCGCAAACATATAGAAAAATCAGCGCGATCATTGCCGAGGCGAGCCCCGCATACATCGACACATAAGCGAAGGCGTATTCGGCGAGGTAGCGTCCGAACACGGCACCGGCGATGAGCCACAATGCGAGCGTAGCGACGATCCCGGGTGAGATTTCGCCAAGGCTGCGGCGGCCGGCCGGCAGCCAACTATGCATAACGGTGAGCGCGATGATCAGGACCATCGCCGCCACTACGTAACGAGCGAACGTGATCATGCCGCTGAACGGCTCAAGCTGTGGTGCCGCCCTCACCAACCGGTCCCAAAGGAAAGGCGCCAGCACGACGAGGAGCGAGAACGCGAGGATCGCCACCGCCGCGACGAGCACGTAAAGGATCGATTCCAATCGCAGCAGCCACCAAGGTCGCCGTTCGGCCATGTCGTAGGCGCGGTTCAGGCCAATGCGCAGGCTCTCGACGCCGCTCGAGGCGAAGTAGATCGCGAATAGCAGGCCGAAGGTCAGAACGTCGCCGCGCGCATTGGTGAGCACGCCGGTAATGTCGGCCGAGATGGGTCCGGCGACCTGCGGCGGCCAAGCTTCGAGCAGGATGCGCGCGGCTTCATCAGCAAGATCTTTCGAGCCGAAGAAAAAGCCCGCCAAGGCGGTCACCACGATCATGAATGGAAACAGTGCCATCAAGGTTGAGAGCGCAATGTGGCTGGCGATGGCCCAGCCATCGTCGGCCAGGAAATGGAGAAACGCGCCATAAGCCACGCGCCAAAAAAGTTTCGGGTAGTGCAAAAGAGGGCTCCGCGGGCTGCCAATACTCAGATCGGCAATTGCGATCCCGATTACAAGAGCGCGCGTCAGGCCGCCTGCACGTCGTGCAGAAACTGGCGCACGTCAGCTTCCAGGCTTTCTGCCTCGATAGCGACCGCATCGGCAAGAGATTTGACGCCGGCGGCGGTTGTCCGAGCATCATTGCTGACGCCCGCGACTCGCGACATCGCTTCCGCGCCATTGCGCGCCTCGCTCGAGGCACGGTGCACGCCCTCGGCGATGATCGCAACCGCCGAGTTCTGCTGGTCGACGGTGACGGCGACCGACGTCGCGATAGCCGACATGTCGTTGATGATGGCGTTGACCTGTTCGATCGCCTGGGCCGAATCGGCGGCAGCCGACTGGATGGCGCCGATCTGCTCGGCGATCTCTTCGGTTGCCCGTGCGGTCTGATTGGCGAGCGACTTCACTTCCGCCGCGACCACGGCAAAGCCCTTGCCCAATTCACCAGCGCGCGCAGCCTCGATAGTGGCGTTGAGCGCGAGGAGATTGGTTTGTCCGGCGATTGCCTGGATAAGGCCCACCACCTCGCCGATGCGCGTTGCCGCATTGCCGAGTTCGGCCATCGTGGCGACGGTGCGTTTTGCTTCCGACACGGCGCGGCCGGCGACTTCGGTGGACTTCGCCGATTGATGCGCAATCTCGCCAATCGATGCAGCGAGTTCCTCGACCGACCCAGCGGCGGAACTGACATTGTCGGAAGCCGCCGCAACGCGGGCACTTGCCGTCTCGGCTTCAGCCGAAACCGTGTCGGCGGATTTGTTCAGGTCGCTTGAACTGGTTTCGAGTTTCAACGAAGCCGCGCGCAGCTTGCCGAGCGCGCTCTCCACGGTGTGCTTGAAATGGCCGATCGTGCTCGCGATCGTGGCGCTGCGCTGTTCGCGCTCCTCGCCAGTCACGGTCTGCGTTCGCGCCAGCGCTTCGCGCTCGATCATGGTATCTCGGAAGACAATGACGGTTCGGGCCATCTCGCCGATTTCGTCGCGCGCATGCGTCGCTGGGATGCGTGCCGACGTGTCGCCTGCGGCAAGGCGCTTCATTACCGCGGCGAGGCCGTTCAGCGGGCGCGTGATGCTGCGGCCGATCATCCAGCTAAAGCCGAGGCCGAGCAGCACCATGGCGATGCCGACGGCGATGATGCCGATGCGCGTGTGATGCTGCGCCCTGGCCAGTGCGGCCGCCGCTTGCGCCGCAGTCGCGCGCGCATGGGCGATGATTTTGTCGGCACGGGGTAGCATGCTCTCGCTGTCCGCGTCGATCACCGTCCGCATCGGATATGCGAGGGTGTAAGCGTCCACCCAGGCGCTGAAGGTGTCGGCATAGGCCTTCACTTGCCGCTCGAGCGAATCCTTCATGGCCGGCGTACCGTCGATGTTGTCGAAGGTAGCGTTGAACTGCTTGTAGGCGCGGGTGAAAAGCTGACGGTTAAGGTCGAACTGATTGAGCCGGTATTCGGTCTCGTGGTGGCGCATCGTCAGCAGGTAGAGCATCAACTTGTGTGCGTCGCCTTCGGCGAGCCACGTCATGTTGTCATTGATGATGCGTTCGACGGCATTGCCGGCGCTGATCAGGTTGCCGCGCAGGCCCGAATCGCGGGTGAAACCCAGCACCTTTTGGGCATGGACCAGCGTGTCGAAATCGCCCTGGAGCGCTTCGACGTCGTTATGCAGTCGGGCGATATCGGGGGTCAGGGAATTGTCGACTGACGCGATCTCATCGAGTCCGTTGAGCGCGGACTTATAGGCCGCGCCGAATCGATCGATGAGGTCCAGGCTCGGGGTGGCGTCGAAATCCTTCACTGTCAGCCGCATGGTGCTTACTGCGGCCTTGAAGTCGCGGCTGGCGCTGGCCAGCTCATCCGATCGCTGAACCGTCATGAACGCCTTGCCGACGGCGTCTTCGCCCGACAGGTAGGTGATGCCGTTGGCGAGGAAACCTGCGACCGGGATCAAGGCCAGCACGACGATGCGGGCGCGCACCGACAGCGAGGAGAGCAACCGTGGTAGGCGCCGCAGAAGAGCCAGGCGTTTCGTGAACTGCATGGAGTCGGATCTCGCCGGTGGCAATTCCGCATGGCCTCGGGGCACGATGCGAGAAAATCCTAAAATGGTTAATATTTCAGCAATTTGCAGGTGCTCTCTTTGGGTTGGGATGGGCCAAACCCGATCCGCGTTGCCCATTGCTTTTGTGCAGTGCACGCGTAGTGTCGTTAACGAATCCGAAAACCACTTAGAGCTGTTCCCGAGGTTGATATGCCGACTGCCGCGACCCGTCCCGCCGCCGGAAACGATCTGATCGACCTTACCCGCGAGGCGGCGAGGGGACTGGGAGCCTTGCTCGGCGACGCCACCGCCAAGGTGCGCGAGCGGGTCGCAGTCGAGGGGCATGTGGTCAGCCGGCTCCTCGACCGCGAACAACGGGCCGCACACGGGCTCGCCTGGCTCGCGACCTATGTCGAGGCCGTGCGTCAGCTCGCCGCCTATGCCGCCCGCATGGCGGCGCAAGGCACTCTCGGCGAAATCGAAGAGCACCTCGTCCGCATCGGCATTGGCGAATACATCGCGCAGATTGCTGGCGGCATCCCGATGAGCCAGAACGAGGTCGTGCGTCCTTCCGACCTCGGCCTGTCGGCGGCGCAAGTCGCCGCGCGCGTCACGCCAGCGGTGGAGCGCCTAATCGCCACCGGAAACACGGCCGAGCGCCGCGGCCGCCTGGTCGCCCTGATGCGCGAGAACCACGGCGCGACATTCGGTGCCTGCGGCCTCGACGATACGCTGGACTCGATCCGCGAGGAGATGCGCAAGTTCGCCGACACCGAGGTGATCGGCCACGCGCAACGGTGGCACCTTACGAACAGCTACATTCCACTCGAGATCGTCACGCAGATGTCCGAGCTCGGCGTGTTCGGCCTGACCATTCCTGAGGAATTCGGCGGGATGGGCCTCGGCAAGGAATCGATGTGCGTCGTCTCCGAGGAGCTCTCACGCGGCTATATCGGCGTCGGCTCGCTTGGTACGCGTTCGGAGATCGCCGCCGAATTGATCCTCGGCGGCGGCACCGCCGAGCAGAGGGAGAAATGGCTTCCGAAGATCGCCTCCGGCGCGGTTCTACCGACCGCGGTATTCACCGAGCCGAACACCGGCTCGGACCTCGCCTCGCTCAAGACACGCGCCGTACGCGAAGGCAGCGTCTACAAGGTCTACGGCAACAAGACCTGGATCACGCATCCGGTGCGCGCCGATCTGATGACCCTGTTGGTGCGGACGAATCCCAAGGAGACGGGCCACCGCGGCCTCTCGATGCTGCTCGCGGAGAAGCCGCGCGGCACCGACGCAGATCCGTTTCCCGCCAAAGGCATGACCGGCACCGAGATCGAAGTGCTCGGCTATCGCGGAATGAAGGAATACGAGATCGCCTTCGACGGCTTCGAGGTGAAGGCGGAAAACCTGCTCGGTGGGGTCGAGGGCATGGGCTTCAAGCAGCTCATGCAGACCTTCGAATCGGCGCGCATCCAGACTGCGGCGCGCGCCGTCGGCGTCGCGCAAGCGGCGATGGAGCAGGCACTCGACTACGCGCAGAATCGTGTGCAGTTCGCGCGGCCGATCGTCGACTTCCCGCGCGTCGCCGACAAGATTGCCATGATGGCGACGGAGATCATGATCGCGCGCCAGCTCACCTATCACGCCGCGCGCGAGAAGGATTCCGGCCGGCGCTGCGACCTCGAAGCCGGCATGGCGAAACTGCTGGCGGCGCGGATCGCTTGGGCGAACGCGGACAATGCCGTGCAGATTCACGGCGGTAACGGCTTCGCGCTCGAATTTCCCGTCTCGCGCATCCTGTGCGACGCGCGCATCCTGAACATCTTCGAGGGTGCCGCCGAAATCCAGGCGCAGGTCATCGCCCGTAGGCTGCTCGACGGCACCAACTGACGTCAAGCGAACCTAAGCTCCTCCCCGCGCGTTTGACCCGGAGCAAAGCCAAAATTCCCGGCTGCTCCAGGGTCGTGCGCAGGTTTCAAGGAGGAATGCATGTCCGGTCTGTCGATCCGCGAAGGCGAGTGGGTGGTGGTGTGCGACGGCGCCAAAGCGCTCGTCCTCCAGAACGCCGGCGATGCCAAGTTTCCCAACCTCAAGACGCTCGAAGTGTTCGAGCAGGAGGACTTGGCGACGCATGAGCAGGGCACCGACAGGCCGGGACGTATGCCGGCCGGAGTCGGACCGGGCCGCGCCGCGGTCGGCCAGACCGACTGGCATGACCGCGCGGAAGAAGCGTTCCTTACTCGTCTCGCGCACCATCTCGACGCCGCCGTTTCCGCTGGCAAGACCAAGTCCGTGATTCTGATTGCGCCACCGCGCGCGCTCGGCATCTTACGCCCGGCCTATTCGCACGCGCTCAAGGGCGCGCTGCGCGCCGAGCTCGACAAGGACTTCGTCAAGATGCCGGTGCACGAGATCGAGAAGCACCTCAGCGCCGCCTGAACGGCGTCCGCCACTTACCGCTGGCTCGCCGCAATTCGGATGCTATGGTCGCCCGCGATTTGCGGCGAGGACTCCGATGCGCACAAAGCAGGGCAAACGGCTTGGCGGCGCGCTGGCGCTCGCCACGGCAGCTGCTCTCGTCTTTATCGGCGCGGCCGCGGCACAAACCGGACGCAACGATGCGGCGCCGAAACCAACCGAGAGTCCGGCGGTGCCGCTCACTCCTGCGGTCAAGGCCGACCCTATGGCCGTGCCCGGCTTCTGGGACCCGCGCCGCCGGCCGGAGCGGCCGGATTTATCGCGCATCAGCATTATCCGCTTCCTTACCGAGACCGATTATCCGCCGTTCGACTACGCCGGGCCTGACGGCAATCCGGCCGGGTTCAATGTCGATCTGGCGCGTCAACTCTGCGAGGAGATGAAGGTCGCCTGCACGGTGCAGATGCGCCGCTTCGACACGATCATCGACGCGCTCAACAAGAACGAAGGCGACGCGGTCATCGCTTCGATTTCGCCGACGCCCGAGATGCGGCAGAAGGTCGACTTTTCCGACCCCTATTATCGCGTGCCGGCCCGCTTCGTCTCACGCAAGGACGTCACCTTCGAGGAGATCAAGCCGGAGGCGCTCGAGGGCAAGAAGATCGCCGTTGTCGCCGGCACCGCGCACGAGGCGTATCTCAAGGAATTGTTCACGGAAGCCGAGCTGCATCCCTATCCGTCGCAGGAAGCGGCGCGCACGGCGCTGAAGAAAGGCGAGGTCGATCTGTTGTTCGGCGACGGCATCTCGCTCGCCTTCTGGCTCAACGGCACCGACTCCGGCGGCTGCTGCGTCTTCCGCGGAGGGCCTTATACCGAGAGCCGCTTCTTCGGCGAGGGCATCGGCATTGCGGTCCGCCGCAACAACGATCTGTTGCGGCAGGCGTTCAACTGGGCGCTGTTCCAGCTCTGGGAGAAAGGCCGCTTCACCGATTTGTGGCTACGCTATTTCCCGATCAGTCCGTTTTGAGCCAGGCGAGCGCCCCTTCCGCCGCGGCGACACCGGTCGCGAAACAAGCCTGAATCAGATAGCCGCCGGTCGGCGCCTCCCAGTCGAGCATTTCGCCGGCGACGAATACGCCGGACACCGCCTTCAGCATGAAGCGCGCGTCGAGCGCGTCGAAGCGGATGCCGCCGGCAGTTGAAATCGCGCCGGCGATCGGCTGCACGCCAATGAGCCGTACCGGCACGGCCTTGATCAGCGCGGCGAGTTCACCGGCCTGCAATGACGCGAGCGGCCGGCCAGCCGCGATGCTTGCCTCGTGTGAAAGCGCAGTCGCGACCGGCGGCAGCTTGAGCGCCTTGCGCAGCACGTTCGACAACGACTGCTTCGCACGCGGCGCAGCGAGGCGCTCGGCGAGCGCCGCAGCCGTCATGTCGGGCCTTAGATCGATGTGCAGGGTCGCAGCGCCGTCGCGGGCGATCGCATTGCGCAGCGGCGCCGACAGTGCGTAGACCGCGCCGCCCTCGAGTCCGTTGCGGGTGACGACCGCCTCGCCGCGCACGCTGCGCTCGCCGAAGGACAGCTCGATGCGCTTGAGCGGTTCGCCCTCGACACGCTGCATCGCTTGCGACCATGCGACAGTGAAGCCGCAATTCGACGGCACGAGCGGCGCAACCGCGACGCCACGTTCGGCCAGCACCTCGGTCCATGCCGCGTCGGAGCCTAGCCGTGGCCAGCTCGCGCCGCCGAGCGCCAAGACGGTGACATCGGCGGCGGCGACGGTCTCGCGGCCGCCATGCGCGAAGCGCATCCGCCCGCTGTCGTCCCAGCCCAGCCAGCGATGCCGCAATGCGACTCGCGCGCCGAGATTAGCGAGCCGGCGCAACCAAGCGCGCAGCAAAGGCGACGCCTTCATCGCCTTTGGGAAGACGCGGCCGCTTGAGCCGACGAACATCTCCTGCCCGAGTCCTTCCGCCCAGGCGCGCAGCGCCGACGGTGAGAAATGTTCGATGGCCCGCTTCAGCGCCGGATCAATAGCGCCGTAGCGCGACAGGAAGCGGTCGAGCGGCTCGCTGTGCGTCAGGTTGAGGCCGCCGCGTCCGGCGAGCAGAAACTTGCGCCCGAGCGATGGCATGGCGTCATAGACGGTAACCGCGACGCCAGCGCGCGCCAGCACTTCGGCGGCCACCAGTCCGGCCGGTCCGCCACCGATGATGGCGGCGGTTCGTCCTACGTCTGTCCGGGAGGCATGCTCGGTCGGCATCGTGAGCCCGATGTAGCGGTCGCAGGCGCGCTGAGAAAGCCCTGATTTGACGCCCCGCAGGGCCTTGCCTACATGTGCGCGCGGAGGCCGTGATGTCGATCGATACCGCCGCAAGCGTGCAAGACCTGCGCTCCGTCGCCGAACAGTCGAATGCGTGGCCGTTCGAAGAGGCGCGCAAGATCGTCGTCCGGCTGAAGAAACGGCCGAAGGATGAGGTCATCTTCGAGACCGGATACGGCCCGTCCGGGCTGCCGCATATCGGCACCTTCGGCGAGGTCGCGCGCACCACGATGGTGCGCCACGCTTTCCGCGTGCTGACCGATGACAAGATCAAGACGCGGCTGATCGCCTTCTCCGACGACATGGACGGCCTGCGCAAGGTCCCCGACAACGTCCCGAACAAGGAGTTGCTCGAACAGGATCTCGGCAAGCCTCTGACCAAGGTGCGCGATCCGTTCGGCACGCATGCGTCGTTCGGCGAGCACAACAATGCGCGCCTGCGCGCTTTCCTCGACCATTTCGGCTTCGACTACGAGTTCATGTCGTCGACCGATTGCTACAGGTCCGGCCGTTTCGACGCCGCGCTCATGAACGTGCTCGAGCACTTCGACAAGGTGATGGCGGTCATGCTGCCCTCCTTGCGCGAGGAGCGGGCGGCGACCTACTCGCCGTTTCTGCCGATTGATCCGCGCACCGGCATCGTGTTGCAGGTGCCGGTGGTCGGCCACGATGCCAAGCGCGGCACCATCACCTACGAGGATCCGGATACGCAGGAGCGTTTCACCGTTCCGGTCACTGGCGGCCGCTGCAAGCTGCAATGGAAACCGGACTGGGCGATGCGCTGGGTCGCGCTCGGCGTCGATTACGAGATGGCCGGCAAGGACCTGATCGATTCGGTTAAACTGTCCGGCGAGATATGCCGCGCGCTCGGCGGCACGCCGCCCGAGAGCTTCAACTACGAGCTCTTCCTCGACGAAAAGGGACAGAAGATCTCGAAGTCGAAGGGCAATGGGCTCACCATTGACGAGTGGCTGCGCTACGCCAGCCCAGAGAGCCTGTCGGTGTTCATGTATCGCGAGCCGAAGGCGGCAAAGCGCCTCTATTTCGACGTCATCCCGCGGCATGTCGACGAATATTATCAATTCCTCGGCGCTTACGAGCGGCAGGACACGCGCCAGCGTTTGTCGAATCCGGTTTGGCACATCCATTCCGGACAGCCGCCGCAGATCGATATGCCGCTGTCGTTCCAGATGCTGTTGACCTTGGTGTCGACGTCGAACGCAGAGAATGCCGAGACGTTGTGGGGCTTCATTGGCCGCTACCGGCCCGGCGTGACACCGCAGACACATCCGAAGCTCGACGAGCTCGTCGGCTACGCCATCCATTATTTCCGCGACTTCGTGCTGCCGGAGAAGAAATTCCGCGAGCCGGCCGACTTGGAGCGCGCGGCGCTCAGCGACCTGCGTGACGCTCTGTCGCAATTGCCGGCGGAGGCGACGCCGGAGGACATTCAGAACGTTGTCTACGAGGTCGGCCGTCGCGAGCCATTCCTCGATCAGAAAAAGAAGGGCAAGGACGGCCGGCCGGGCGTGTCGCTCGACTGGTTCAACCTTTTGTACCAAGTGCTGCTCGGACACGAGAAAGGCCCGCGCTTCGGCTCCTTCGTCGCGCTCTATGGCTTGCAGAACACCATCGACATGATCGACGGCGCGATGGCAAGGAGCGCCTAAGTTCGTCTTTTATCCCCCAAGGGAGGGATAAGAGCTCACGAGAACGTATCGACCGTGCCGTCGAGCGCCATCAGCCCGAGTTCGGTCTTTAGCTTCGGCTGCCTTTCGCCGACCTGCTTCTTGAACTCCATCAGCGCGGCCTTGTGCGTCGCCGTCTCGGTCGCCTTGTCCTTCACTGCATCGGCGCCGTAGGCGATCTTCGCCGCGCCGCAGTCGCGGTGGTTCATGGCGATGACCTTCGGGATGTTGTGCAGTTGGATCGACGCCGCGAGATTGTCCCAGAACGCCACTGACCAGGTCTTGAACGCGGGCGCAACCACGCCGATCGATGCACCGGCGAAGATAAACTGGCTGTATTTGCCGGCCATGTGCCGGCCTTCCATGTACTTGATGGTCGGCTCGGGGAGGCGCGGGTCGATGCAAGTCAAGAGCATCGCCTCGTAATTGCCTTCGGCCGCGAAGGCGAACGACGGCAGCGCTGCCATCATTCCGGCCCCGGCGGCGACGTGCAGGAAGCGCCGCCGATCGTAACGCCTGGCGAGCAGGTCGCCGCAGCACGCGCAGCCCTGCGAATGCAGAAGAGTGTCGGTCATCGTCGCCCCCATGAGGAATGTTGAATCCGCCGCCGTCCCGTCAGACAGCGGCAGAAAACCATCAGTCGGTTCACTGGCTCGCCCACAGGATGCGCGCCATCCAGTCGATCTCGTTGACCGGGAAGGTGCGGTCGCGATGCTCGGCGTTGAGCGACTTAAGCTCGATCGTCTTCGTGGTGCGCCGGCGCAATTCCTTGACCATCACCTCGCCGTCGCGGGTTTTCACGACGATGCGGTCGCCTTTGCGGATCGCGCTCGACGGCGAGACGATCACGATGTCGCCGGGCCGGTAGGTCGGCTTCATCGATTCGCCCTGGATCTTCAGCGCATAGGCCTGCTCGTCGGTCACGTGCGGCAGCGACACCTCGTCCCAGCCCTTGCCGACCGGGTAACCGGAATCGTCGAAATGGCCGCCTTCCCCCGCCTGGGCGAAACCGATCAACGGCACCGTGCTGATCGCCGGCTTCACGCCATCGGTGATCAGGGTCACGAACGTGTCGACCTTGGTGCTGGTCGCGGCGAGCGCCTTGGCGACCGATTCGGTCGACGGCCAGCGCTGTCGGCCTTCCGGCGTGATCCGCTTCGACTTGTTGAACGTGGTCGGATCGAGCCCTGCCTTCTTGGCAAGTCCCGATGCGGTCAGCTTGTTGCGCGCCGCCAGTCGGTCGAGCGCGTTCCAGATCTGGGCATGTGTCAGCATCATGGGGCGCCGCGCATGGGACGCGGCCCTCTCTTGGCAAGGCGGAATATCAGCGTAGGAAATATAACCTTGGAACTGGGCGATGCAAGCGGATTATGCGCGCGGCGCCTTGAATTAGTCCCGTCTCGCCCGATAGGGTCCGGACCTCATTCCCGCCGGAGCGTTCTCACGTGATCGGTCTGATCGATCGCCTGTCCCGACCTCTGCTGCGCGCGCTCGATCCCGAGGACGCGCACGCGCTGACGCTCAAGGCGCTGCGCCTGATGCCGGTGGCGCGCGCCGCCGCGGACCCGCCGGAGATCGCGGTGCGTGCCTTCGGGCTGAATTTCCCGAGCCCGGTCGGCGTGGCGCCCGGTTTCGACAAGAACGCCGCCGCCCCCGACGCACTGCTGCGGCTTGGCTTCGGTTTCGTCGAGGTCGGTACCGTGACGCCCCGGGCGCAGGCCGGCAATCCGCGGCCGCGCATCTTCCGACTCGATGCCGACCGAGGCGTGATCAACCGCCTCGGTTTCAATAACGAGGGCGCGCCGGCTGCGCTGGCGCGGCTGTCGGCGCGCATGCACTCCGGTGGCATCGTCGGAGTCAACATCGGCGCCAACAAGGACTCGGCCGACCGCGCCGACGATTACGTGCGACTGATCGATACCTTCGCCGCGGTGGCGAGCTACTTCACCGTGAATGTTTCCTCGCCAAATACGCCCGGTCTGCGTGATTTGCAGCAGGCGGACGCGCTCGACGATCTGCTCGGCCGCGTCGTCGAGGCGCGGGAGAAGGTGCGCTCGCGCGTGGGACCGACGCCGGTGCTCCTGAAGATTGCGCCGGACTTGAGCCTGGCCGACCTCGACGATGTTGTCGGTGTCGCGCGCAAGAACGCCGTCGACGGCATGATCGTCGGCAACACGACGATCTCGCGGCCGGCCTCACTGCGCGACCGCGTGACCGCGAAAGAGCAGGGCGGATTGTCGGGCAAGCCGCTCTTCAAGTTGTCTACGCGCATGCTGGCGGAGACCTTCGTGCGGGCCGAAGGGGCGTTCCCCCTGATCGGCGTCGGCGGCATCGATTCGGGCCCAGCGGCGATTGCCAAGATCAAGGCGGGCGCGAACTTGATTCAGGTCTATTCGGGGCTGGTCTATCGCGGCATCGGCTTGCTCACCGAGATCAAGGCAGATCTGGCCGCCGCATTGCGGCGTGGCCACCGGAATTCGCTGGCGGAGATGGTTGGCGTCGACGCCGCCGAGATGACGGCCGAGAGCTGGCCGGCCTAGCGGCCGCGCGAACCGTTGATCAGCCGCATGATCAGCCAGATCGGGACCACGATCACGGCACCGAGCAGGAAATAGCGCCACAGCCAGCGGAATGCGTCGAAGCCCATGTTCCAGACCCAGCGCATCAGGCGTTCCGCGCTGCGCACGATATCGAAGGGGTCGAGCCCGAGCGCCGCCAGGATGACGCCGACGAGGATCGAGGCGAGAATCAACCGTCCCAGCACCGCCAGCGGCGTTCCGCCGAGCACCCTCGCGAACTGATTGTCGGCCATGGCCGTATCCCTCCGATCCGACGACAGGTGACGCGAGTCTGTAGTGCGGTCAAGGCGCATTGGTCCGTCCCCGCTCGATGCGGGTAAGCATATTTTCCAAGGTGTCCAGCCGGTCGGCCTCGCCCGGCGGCTTGTCCCAGCGCAACCGGTTGATGCGCGGGAAGCGCATGGCGACGCCCGATTTGTGCCGCGTCGAGCGCTGCAGGCCTTCGAAGGCGACCTCCAGCACCAGCCCTTGAGTCTTCTCGTGCGTGACCTCGCGCACCGGCCCGAAACGATCGACCGTATTGCGGCGGACGAAGCGATCAATCTCGATCAATTCCTCGTCGGTGAAACCAAAATAGGCTTTACCGACCGGCACCAACTCGTCCTCGCCGTTCCAGACACCGAATGTGTAGTCGGAGTAGTAGGACGAGCGCTTGCCATGGCCGCGTTGCGCATACATCAGCACGGCGTCGACGATCATCGGATCGCGCTTCCATTTCCACCACGGCCCCTTCGGCCGTCCGGGCACGTAAGGCGCGTCGCGGCGCTTGAGCATGACGCCCTCGACTGCCTCAGCATCGGCACCCGCGCCGGCGGAGGCCGGATCGGCGCGCGCGGCCGTTAGTTCAGCCCAGGTCTCGAACGGCACCAAAGGCGAGATATCGATGCGCGAGTCGGCCAGGTTCGCGATGAAACGTTCGAGCCGTTGCCGCCGCTCTGCGAAGGGCAAATCGCGCAGGTCGGCGTCGCCGTCGGCCAGAAGGTCGTAGGCGCGCAGATGCGCGGGGAATTCGGCGAGGAGCTTCGGCGACACCGCCTTACGGTTCAGGCGTTGTTGAAGGACGTTGAACGATTGCACGCGCTTATCGCGCATGATCAGCAACTCGCCGTCGATCGCCGCGGAAATCGCGAGCGGTTCGACCACATCGGGAAAGCTCTTGGAGATGTCCTCGCCGGTGCGCGAATAAAGCCGCGCGACGATGTGTCCGTGCTCGTCGGCGCCGGCGACCGCCTGCACGCGGATGCCGTCCCATTTCCATTCCGCAACGAAGTCTGCAGCGCTGAGCCCGTTGAAGTCCGTGTCCTCGACCGCATGAGCCAGCATTGGCGGCCGGAACGGCGCCGGATCGCGCGTCAACGGCTTTTCGGCGCGGCCTTCGAGCCAGGCGAATAATTCGCTGTAGGGCGGCGCGAGACCGGGCCAAAGCAATTCGACTTCGTCCGGCTCCTTGTCGCCGAGCGAGGCGGCTGCCGTCTTGGCCAGCCGCGCGGAGACGCCGATGCGCAAGGCTCCGGTGACGAGCTTCAACAGAGCCCAGCGCCCGGTCTCGTCGAGCGCGTCCAGCCAGCGTGCGATCTGCGCCGGCATTTGTGCTTTACCGAGCGTAGAAAGCGTTTCGACGACATCGGTCACGGTCGGCACTGCGTTTGGGCGATGGTGCCGGTCGGTGGACCACATCAGCGCCACCGTCTCCGACAGATCGCCGACGTAATCGTAAGACAGCGCGAACAGCGCCGGATCGCTGCGCTCGGTGATGAGCGTGCGGACCATGCCGGCCTTGGCGTGCCTGAAGCTGAGTGCGCCGGTCAGCGCCGCGAGCGCCCAGCCGCGCTCGGGATCGGGCGTCGTGCGCAGGTAATCGGCGATCAGCCGCAATTTGGCATTGCGGCCGGGCTCGTAGGCGAGACGGTCGAGCAACTCGGCAAACTTGTTCATGGGCCGCTCTCGGCTCCCGGCGCTTCGTCATGCTCCTCCTCGTCGCCATAACCGACGATATCGAGCGGGCGGGCCTTCAATCCTCGCGCGGTGCACCAGTGCACCAGCGCATCTTCCTGGCCGTGCGTCACCCACACTTCCGAAGCGCCGGTGGCGGCGATGGTCGACGTGAGCCCGTCCCAATCGGCGTGGTCGGAAATGACAAGAGGCAAGGTCACGCCGCGCTGGCGCGCAC
>Ga0208357_1001541_pt1 | contig 16583 bp, 13 predicted proteins | sample NGESurdeep092012_6_FD_184487 | JGI IMG/M metagenome (GOLD analysis project Ga0208357, IMG submission 184487) | Arctic peat soil microbial communities from Barrow, Alaska - NGEE Surface sample F52-2 deep-092012 (SPAdes) | ecosystem: Environmental > Terrestrial > Soil > Wetlands > Peat ... | reverse complement strand
TTCGTGCATGAGTTCGCCTCCGACCATCGCGGCTGGGAGCCGCAGCTGCGCGAATTCGGCAAGCGCTATCGCTGCATCACCTACTCCGCGCGCGGCTACACGCCCTCCGACGTGCCTGCGGACGCCAGTGCCTACAGCTATGAGCACGTGATGCGCGACGCGGTTGCCGTTCTCGATCATCTTAAGATTGAGAAGGCGCATCTCATCGGCCTGTCGATGGGCGGCTATACGTCGCTGCAAGTGGCGCTCAACCATCCGGAGCGCGTGCGTTCGCTTGTACTCGCCGGCACGGGCTCAGGCAGCGAGCGATGGTACACCGCCGACTTCCACAAGCATTCGCGTGCGCTCGGCGACACGTTCGAGCGCGACGGTGCGACGGCGGTGGCGCGCAGCTACGGCGCCAGCCCGAGCCGCATTCCATTCGAGGTCAAGGATCCGCGCGGCTATGCCGAATTCGTCGCGCGCCTCGCGGAGCACGATGCGCGCGGCTCGGCCAACACCTCGCGCGGCTTCCAGGGCGGCCGTCCGTCGCTCTACGATTTCGAAGGCGGCATCCGCAAATTGGCGACGCCGGCGCTGATCGTCGTCGGCGACGAAGACGATCGCTGCATCGAACCGGCATTGTTCTTGAAGCAGACGCTCGCCGCTTCTGGCCTCGTGATGTTTCCCAAGACCGGCCACGTCGTGAATCTGGAGGAGCCGGATCTGTTCAACCGCGTCGTCGGTGAATTCCTCTCGCGCGTCGAGGCGGGCCGCTGGGGCGAGCGCGATCCGCGCACGAAGTCCGCCGAGGGCGTCGTGCCGATGCGCGGCTGAGCGCATGGAACTTGGGCGGCGATCCCTCGTTCTCAGGAGAACTGAGGGATCGTGGCATGCTGAAGTGGGCTTTCGTGTTCCTGATCGTCGCGATCATTGCCGGCATTTTCGGCTTCACCGACGTCGAAGCGGCGTCTGCGACCATCGCGCAATGGCTGTTCGGCATCTTCCTCGTTTTGTTCCTCGGCGTGCTGGCGATCGGCCTCTGGATCGGCAAGAAGGTCGTGTCCTGAGCGGGCCGCGTGACGGCTTTTTAGCTCGACATTTCAGCGGCTTGCAGCGAAGGTACTAGGCGCGGCCACTTGGTTCGGCCCGCTCGCGCGGAAGTTGATTAAAATTTGAATCAACCTGTTCGCGATCTGTTTTCCGTGAGCGCATCGCCCCAATCGAGGCGCTTGGCCGCGCGATAGGCGTCCTTGTCGCCGCGCGCGATGCGGCGCTGCTCCGGCACGTCCGGCGTACACAGCGTAAGGGTCACGGCGCTCTTGTCGACCTTCGGCGTTGCCAGCACGCGCTTGCCGCGCGCCAACGCGCCGAAGCCTTTGCCGGCGACCAGATAAGCGAACTTCTCGTCTTCAAACGGCACGCTGACGTCCTTCGCCGCCAGGTGATCGCGCGAGCGCGACAGGCGCACGTTGAAATGGCACCAGCGTTCGCTCGCCGCGAGCGGACAGCGGCCTTCATGCGAACACGGCGCGACGATTTGCGCGCCACGGGCGAGCAAAGTCTCGCGGCAGGCAAGGATGCGCCGGAAACCGTCCGGCGTGCCGGGCTCGACGATGATCAGCAGGCGACCGGAAAGGCTCCAGAGCTTATCCAGCGTGACCATCATCGCGGCGCCGCCAAGCTCGGCGAAGATGTAGCTTCCCATCACGACATCCGCGGTGTCTGCGTCCCTGAGCGCGGCGAGGCTGTCGCGCCTGACCGAGAGGCTCACGTCCGGCGCCGTCGGTGGCTGGCGAAACGCGGTTGCGAGCGCGAGAAGGTGCGGGTTGGCGTCAATCAGCGTTACGTCTTGCAGCGACGGCCACGCGTCGAAAGCGGCCCAGCTCGCCGTGCCGGGTCCCGCGCCGACATCGAGGATCGACCCCGGCCTAAAATCTGGAATCACATCGACGGCCTGGGCCAAGGCGGTGCGCACTGCCGCATAGGTCGCCGGCATGCGCACGATCGCGTAAGCGAGCGCGTCGAGGTCGGACCGGATGACGTCGCTGGTGCCGCCGCCGCGATAGCTGTCGGAAATGCGTTGCGCGCGCGTCCGCAACTCGGTGCGTGAGACGTTCTCGAGCTTCGCCTCAAGCGCGCTGGCGATCCAGCCCGGCAAGGCGGTCATGCCGGCTCAGCCCCACATGCGGCGCAGCTTGCCGCGCACGTCGGCGGTGCCGGCCGCGGGCCTGACCGACGCCTTGCCCGCCGCGGCCGGCGGCCAGGCGCGCACCTCGAACAGCTTCAACATCGCCGGCGGAATGAAGCGCGTGCGCTGCGCGTAGACGTGACGGTCGCCGTGGCTACGCTGCTGATGCACGAAGAAACGCTGCGGCACCATCAGATGCAGCTGATCCTTGGCACGCGTCATTGCGACGTATAACAGCCGCCGCTCTTCTTCGATCTCCGGCGCCGAACGCACCGACAGGTCGGACGGAATGCAGCCGTCGACGGTGTTGAGCACGAACACCGCCTTCCATTCCTGGCCCTTGGCGGAATGGATCGTGGAGAGGATGAGATAGTCCTCGTCGAGAAGCGGCGGCCCGGCTTCGTCGCTGGTCGCGTCCGGCGGGTCGAGCTTCATTTCGGTCAGGAAGCGCTCGCGGCTCGGATAGCTCGCGGCGATCTGCGCCAGTTGCGCGAGATCGGCCTCGCGCAAGGCCGCGTCGTCATAGGCGTGCTCGAGATGCGGCGTGTACCAACGGCAGATCGTCTCAAGCTCGCCCGGCCATCCGCCATCGCCTCGACGGACGGTCTCGATCGTGTCGGCGAAGTCGGGCCAGGCTTCGGCAGCCGCAGCCGGTGCGTTGAAGTCGCGCAATTCGCCGCCGGCGAGATGGTCGAGCACGCGCGCGGCCGTCGCGGGTCCGATGCCGGGCATGAGTTGCAGCACGCGGAAGCCGGCGACGCGGTCGCGCGGGTTCTGCGCCCAGTGCAGGAAGGCGAGGACGTCCTTGACGTGCGCGGCCTCAAGAAACTTGAGGCCGCCGAATTTGACGAAGGGGATATTGCGGCGGGTGAGCTCGACCTCGAGACCGCCGCTGTGATGCGACGCGCGGAACAGCACCGCCTGCGCCTTCAGTGCGATGCCGGTTTCGCGATTCTCGAGAATCTTGTCGACGATGTAGCCGACCTGTGCCGGATCATCGGCGACGTTGACGAGCTGCGGCTTTTCGGCCGACTGCCGCTGCGACCAGAGGTTCTTCGTGTAGCGCTCGGCGGCAAGCGCGATCACCGCGTTGGCGGCGGCGAGGATGGTCTGCGTCGAGCGGTAGTTGCGCTCGAGCGTGACCACCGTCGCCTTCGGCCGAAAGTGCGCCGGGAAATCGAGGATGTTGCGCACGGTCGCGGCGCGAAACGAATAGATCGACTGCGCATCGTCGCCGACCACGGTGAGGCCGCGGCCGTCGGGCTTGAGCGCGAGCAGGATGCGCGCCTGAAGCCGATTGGTGTCCTGATATTCGTCCACCAGGATGTGATCGAAGCGCTCGCCGACGTGGCTGGCGATGCTCGTCTCCGCCATCATCATTGCCCAGCACAGCAGCAGATCGTCGTAATCGAGCACGTTCTGCCGCTGTTTCGCCTCGACATAGGCGGCGAAGAGCCGGCGCAGCTCGTCATGCCATTCCGCGCACCACGGGAACACGAAATTCAGAACATCGGCGAGCTCGGCTTCGGCGTTCACCGCGCGCGAATAGATGGCAAGGCAGGTGCGCTTGAGCGGGAAGCGTTTCTCGAGTTTCGAGAAGCCGAGTTCGTGCCGCAGCAGGTTCATCAGGTCGGCGGAGTCCTCGCGGTCGTGAATGGAGAAGTTCGGCTCGAAGCCGATCTCGGCCGCGTAGTCGCGCAGCAGCCGCGCGCCGATGGCGTGAAACGTGCCGGCCCAGCTCAGGGCGTCGGCCATTGGCCGAGCATCCTTGCCCAGCACCGCCGCGCCGATGCGCTCGACGCGGCGCCGCATCTCGGCCGCGGCGCGACGTGAGAAGGTCAGGAGCAGGATGCGGCGCGGATCGGCGCCCTGCGCAATGAGGTGGGCGACGCGATGTGCCAATGTGTTGGTCTTGCCGGAGCCGGCGCCGGCGATGATCAGCAGCGGCGGATAGCCCTCGCGGGCCCCGTGCTCGACGGCGCGGCGCTGATCGGAATTGAGTTCGGCGGCGAGGCTTTTGGCGGTCACGTGACGGACATGGGCTCGAGCGAATCAGGATCGCCCAAGCATAGCCCGCTTTGAGGACAGGAAGCGGCGGCACGCGGGTGCACGGCGACGCCTAGTTCAGGTCAGGCTGACAGCCCGGGCCGTATGACGACCTCAGGAACCGCGGATACCGCGTCGCGCGCGGCTCGTAGGCTTTTCTGAATTTCCACTGGAAGCTGGGGCAGGTCGCCGTCCTTGAAGAATCCGAGTGCCCGCAACGGCAGTGCCGCATCGGCGTTGAACATAACGCGGAAGGCACCTAAGGCTTTTGACAACGACACGCCCGCGGACAGAATTGCTGCGATGTCGACGTAGTCCTTTACCTCGGCCCGATCGAGAATTGCCTTGAGCTTGGTGGCCAACAGGTCCTCGAGCGATGCGACACGCAAAACACCGTCCGATGTCAACAGCGGCTCGTTGATATGGCCGAAGCGCATGTCGCCGAAAAAGGAAAGTCGCACAGGCTCGGTAGGGTCACCCGCCGCCACGACCAGCGTATCGGGCGCTTCCTGCACGACACGCGCGTCGCGCATGAAGGAAAAAGATGTTGCGATTGCGGCCTTCGGCAGCGCATCGCCACTGAAGAAATCGAAGTCGATCGATTGCCGGTGTCCGAGATGCAAAGCAACTGCCGTTCCCCCATAGAGAACGAAAGAAAGCGAAATGGAGGGAGCGAGTTGCGGCCAGATGTGGCGCTGAGCAGGCGGCAGGATTGCCGTCTTCGGCTCAAATCGCGGCGGCATCGAACTGTCTCCGCGGCGGCTCCTCGGGCAACTTGCGCCCGGTCGTCAACGATAGGCGTCCGCGCCATAGCTCCCAGGAGCGGTCGCTGAGCCAGCCGGGTTCGGCGTCCAGCATGACTTCGGCGAGACGGTCCGCGCCGAGAATGGTTTCGAGCCGACGGATATCGTCGAAACCAGCGAGGTCCATCGCTTGGGCGAGGATGCGCCGGTCCGACCGGGAGACTTTGTGGAGCGAGTCCCACCAGAAATATTTATCTTCCAATTCGGATATGAAGTCCGCTGGAACGGTTGCCAACGTTTCCTCCGGTCGCGAGCCTTACACGTCCACGCTTGCGGCCAGCGCGTTGTTCTGGATGAAGAGACGCCGCGGTTCGACCTCGTCGCCCATGAGTTCGGCGAACAGGTTTTCCGCTTCGTCGATTTCCTTGATCCTGACTTGCAGCAGAGAGCGAGCATTGGTGTCGAGCGTCGTCTCCCAGAGCTGCTCCGGGTTCATCTCGCCGAGGCCTTTGTAACGCTGCATGGCGATGCCCTTGCGGCCGGCGGTGGTCAGCGCATCGAACAGGCCGACCGGGCCGTGAATCGGCATCTCGTCATCGCGGCGGCGAAGCATTGCCGGCGGCCGCGGCCGCGGGAAGCTTTGCTGCAGCATGTCGCGGTAGCTGTCGAGCTTGCGCGCGTCGGCGGAGCCGAGGAGCGCCTGATCGATTACGGCGGCTTCCTTGACGCCGCGCACCGTGCGCTCGAAGTGGAAGCCTTCCTCGTCGTAGCGGCCCTGCCAGCCGCGCTCGGTTTCATCCTCCAGCGCGTCGAGGCGTTTGGCGATGTAGACCGCGGCGGCAGCCCCGGTCTCCGGGTTTTGCGTGACGCCGGTATTGAGCACGCCGGCGATCGCGGCCTGCTCGATGACCTTGCGGTTATACCGGCTGTGCAGGCCGTGCAGGATGTTGCGGATGGCGCGGGCGCTCTCGACCAATGTACGCAGGTCGGCCCCGGCGCGCTCCTCGCCGGATGCAAGCCGTAGCACGGTGTCATCAAGCCCGGTGACGATCAGATAATCTTCGAGCGCGCGCTCGTCCTTGAGATATTGCTCGGACTTGCCGCGCGTGACCTTGTACAGCGGCGGCTGCGCGATGAAGATGTGGCCGCGTTTGATCAACTCTTCCATCTGCCGGAAGAAGAAGGTCAACAGCAGCGTGCGGATGTGGGAGCCGTCCACGTCCGCGTCGGTCATGATGATGATCTTGTGATAGCGCAGTTTGTCCGGGTTGAACTCGTCACGGCCGATGCCGGTGCCGAGCGCGGTGATCAAGGTGCCGATTTCCTGACTCGACAGCATCTTGTCAAAGCGCGCGCGCTCGACATTGAGGATCTTACCGCGCAGGGGCAGCACGGCCTGAAATTCGCGGTTGCGGCCCTGCTTGGCGGAGCCGCCGGCCGAATCACCCTCGACGATGAACAGCTCGGACTTGGCCGGATCGCGCTCCTGGCAGTCGGCGAGCTTGCCCGGCAGGGAGGAGATGTCGAGCGCGCCCTTGCGGCGCGTCAATTCGCGCGCCTTGCGCGCGGCCTCGCGTGCAGCGGCGGCCTCGACCACCTTGCCGACGATCACGCGGGCTTCTGACGGATGGATCTCGAACCAGCCCTGCAGCGCCTGATTGATGACGTTCTCCACGACGGGCCGCACTTCCGAAGAAACCAGTTTGTCCTTGGTCTGCGACGAGAACTTCGGATCCGGCACCTTGACCGACAGCACGGCGGTCAGGCCCTCACGGCAATCGTCGCCGGTCAGCGCCACCTTTTCCTTCTTCGAGGAGCCATGGGTGTCGGCATATTGCGTGATCTGGCGCGTCAGCGCGCCGCGGAAGCCGGCGAGGTGCGTGCCGCCGTCCCGCTGCGGGATGTTGTTGGTGAAGCAGAGCACGCTCTCGTGATAGCCGTCGTTCCACCACATCGCGCATTCGACGGTGATGCCGTCGCGCTCGGCCTTCAGCATGATCGGCTGCGGGATGAGCGGCGTCTTGCTGCGGTCGAGAAATTTGACGAAGGCCTCGACGCCGCCTTCGTACATCATCTCCTCGCGCTTCTCGACAGCATGACGCTTGTCGGAGAGCGCGATGCGCACGCCCGAATTCAGGAAGGCGAGCTCACGCAGACGATGCTCGAGCGTCGCGAAATCGAATTCAGTCATGGTGAAGGTGGCAGGCGAGGGCAGGAAACTCACTTCTGTGCCGCGCTCGCCGTCGTCGGCGCCGATCTCCTTCAAGGGAGCGACCGCGACGCCGTCGTGGAATTCCATGAAGTGCCGCTTGCCATCGCGCCAGATCGTGACCGTGAGCCGGGTCGACAGCGCATTGACGACCGAGACGCCGACGCCGTGCAGTCCGCCGGACACCTTGTAGGAGTTCTGGTCGAATTTTCCGCCGGCATGCAGCTGCGTCATGATGACTTCGACAGCCGACACGCCTTCGCCCTTGTGGATGTCGGTCGGGATGCCGCGGCCGTTGTCGCGCACCGTGCAGGAGCCGTCCGGATTGAGCGTGACGCTCACCTCGGTGGCGTAGCCGGCCAGTGCCTCGTCGATGGCGTTGTCGACGACCTCGTAGACCATGTGGTGCAGGCCGGAGCCGTCGTCCGTGTCGCCGATATACATGCCCGGACGTTTGCGCACGGCGTCGAGGCCTTTGAGGACCTTGATCGACTCTGCGCCATAGTCGGATTCGGATTGCAGATTGCGGGCCGGTTCAGCCATCGGCGGAAGCTCTCGGAAAAGCGAGGTAATTTGAGTCGGGGCGAGCGAATTTGTGTGACACGATTTGGGGTGCGCGTACAGAACAAAGTCGCAGTCGCTAATATATTGACGGAGCAAGACTTTTTCAAGGTTTTCGAGGGTCTGAGAAGCCCCCTTTTTGGAGACTCGAAAAAGGCCTTCGATGCGCTTTTCCCGGTCCCGCTTCGCGCCTCTTGGCCAAGGACTTTTGCGCCGCGCGTGAACCGGTTCACGGCCTCCCCGGTAAACCACTGCTCGTGATTTGAAATGGCGCCCGGTCGCAAAGCCTCTCGGTCGCTTGCGCAGCATCGCCGATTGGCCTCTAAGCAGAAGCGTCATGCTCGCCCGCTCTGAATTGCTCCGCATGCGTTGGAAGGGTCGTCCGCTCGAAGTTCCGCACCGGCTTCGAGCCATCGTCCGCGCGCGTGAGTCGAGCATCATCGTTCTGGCGGCCGTGATCGGCCTTGTCGGCGGTCTGACCGTGGCGCTGATGAGCGAGGTGGTCGGCCTCATGCACCTCGTCTTCTTCGGGCTTGACCCCGGCGAGCGGCTCTCGGCGCGGGCCTGGATCAATCCGTTTTACGCCTTCCTGACACCATGCCTGGGTGGCCTCGTGTTTGGCTTGGTCTCTGCCTATGTCAGCCGCAGGCGCGGCACCGAGGTCGACCCGATCGAGGCCAACGCGCTGCACGGCGGCCGCATGTCGCTGCGTGGCAGCCTGATCGTGGCCGCGCAGACGGTCTGGTCGAGCGGCATTGGGGCCTCGGTCGGTCTGGAGGCCGGTTACACCCAGCTCGCCTCCGGCATCGCCTCGGTGGTCGGGCAGGCCTTTCGGCTCCGCCGCGGCGACATGCGTGTCCTGGTCGGCTGCGGCGCGGCCGCCGCTATCGCCGGCGCCTTCGACGCGCCGCTCGCCGGAGCCTTTTACGCCTTCGAGCTCGTCATCGGCAGCTACACCATCCCCAGCCTGGCGCCGGTCGGCGTCGCCTCGCTGGTCGGTTATCTCACCGCGCGTACCTTCGCGCCGCTGCGGCTCGGCATTGAGGCCAACGCCGTCGCCGACGTGGCCGTGCATGACGTCGTCATCGCCGCCGGGGTTGGCCTGCTCGCATCAATGGTCGGCATCCTGGTGATGCGCGGCGTCGCCGCCTGCGAGCGCCTGTTCACGCGGCTGCAAGTCGCGCCTGAATGGCGGCCGATGATCGGCGGCTCGATCGTCGGACTGCTCGCGATCATTACGCCGCAGGTGATGTCGTCCGGCCACGGCGCGCTGCATCTGACCGGCATCTTCAAGCTGCCGATTGCCATGGTGGCGTTGATCTTCGTGCTCAAGATCCTCGCTTCGATCGTGTCGCTCGGCTCCGGGTTTCGTGGCGGCCTGTTCTTTGCCTCTCTTTTGCTCGGAGCTTTGGGAGGCCAGCTTTTCGCCACCGCCTTCTCCGCGATCGTGCCCGGCGTGCACATCGACCCGGATGCCTACGCCATTATCGGCCTCTCGGCCCTGTCGGTGTCCGTGATCGGCGGGCCTCTGACGATGACTTTCATCGCGCTGGAGACGACCGGCGATCTATGGCTGACCACCGCGGTGTTGATCGCCGCCATCATCTCCATGCAGGTCACGCGCGAGTTCTTCGGCTACACCTTCGCCACCTGGCGCTTCCATCTCCGCGGCGAGACGATCCGCAGCGCGGCCGACGTCGGCTGGATCCGCGACCTTGCGGTCGGACAGATGATGCGCGCCGACGTGCGCACGACGCCGGCCGAAGGCACGATTTCGGATTTCCGTGCGGCCTTCCCGCTTGGCTCGACCAATCAGGTGATCGCCGTCGATGAGGATGGCCGTTATGCCGGCATGGTGCTGGTGGCGGAGGCGCACGCCGCCGAGGTCGGCGCGCCCGACAATTTGCGCGCCTTGCTGCGCCATGCCGACCACATGCTGCTGCCGCAAATGACCGTGCAGGAATCCGTAGCGGCCTTCGACCGCTTCGAGTCGGAAGCGCTCGCGGTCGTCGATTCGGTCGAGCGCCGCCAGGTCATCGGCCTGCTCAGCGAAGCGCATGCACTGCGGCGCTATTCGGAAGCCTCAGAGCGCCAGCGGCGTGAACTGCTCGGCGAATTCTAATCGCCGAGAACTTTGGTCAATCTTGCGCCGGCTGTCCAAGCTCATGCTTGCCGAGCCGAGTCTTCCTCACATGAAGGAACGACGGTTCGTATTCGGGAACCGGGCTGCTGAATGCGACGATCGCGGCGCTGAGAAGCTCGATCCGGTCGAGATCTGCGCGCAAAGTGACGAAGGCGCGATCCAGCTCGCGCTGCATTCGATCGGCTGCCTTCTCCGTTCCCATTGTTCCTCGTCGCTTTCTCGCAAATCGCTACGTGGACGGTCTTGAGCCCGGCGTAGAATTGAAAAACGGTATCGCGGGACAATGGTTCCTATGTCGGGCGATCGAGAACGGGTCGAATGCGTGACGACTTAGTGCGTAGGCGCAAATGGTTCCACGCCGCCGGCCCTAATCGTGAACATTTGAGCGCGGGAAACGATATCGCCGAACGCCGCCGGATCGGCTCCGGTCATCCACACTTGCGCACCCAATGACGACAGGCCGTCGTAGAGCGAGGCGCGCCGCCGCGGATCGAGATGCGCGACGACTTCATCGAGCAGCAAAAGCGGGGCGAAGCCGGTCATGTCCTTGATCAACCGGGCATGCGCGAGCACGAGACGGATCAGCAGCGCCTTTTGCTCGCCGGTCGAGCAATTCGCGGCCGGCATGTTCTTTGCCGCATGCGTGACGGCGAGATCGGACAGATGCGGGCCATCGAGCGTGCGGCCGGATGCGGCGTCACGCACGCGGTTCTCCTTGAGCAGAGCGCGATAACGGTCCTCGACTTCGACCGCGCTGTGCAACGGCAGCAACTCCTCCATCCAGCCCTGGAGCGCGATTCGCGCGACGGGAAACTCCGGAGCATCGGCGCGCGCCCCCTCGAGCGCCGAAGACAGCCGCGCCACCGTCTCGGCACGGGCCGCGGCAACCGCGACCGCGACTTCCGCGGTCTCGTGCTCGATCGCATCGAGCCAATGCGGGTCGCTGCGCTGGTCCTCAAGCAGGCGATTGCGCGAGCGCAGGGACCGCTCGAGCGCGGAGACGCGGCTTGCATGCTGCGCATCGACGGCAAGGACGAAGCGATCGAGAAAACGACGGCGCTCCGAGGCGGGGCCGTTGAACAATGGATCCATGGCCGGGGTCAGCCACACCACGCGCAGGTGGTCGGCAAAGGCGATCGCCGATGAAACCGGCTCGCGATCGATACGGCAGCGCCGCGCCGGCGCGGAGTCTTCGCCGGCGGGCGGCTCGATACCGGTGCCAAGCGTGCCAAGACCGAGCATACCTTCGACCTCGGCGGAAATGGCCCAGCCGCCGTCCCCTTCCGCAAAGGCGAGTTCCTCCATAGTGGCTCGACGCAGCCCGCGGCCGGTCGCGAGAAGCGATATCGCCTCGATCAGGTTGGTCTTGCCGGCGCCGTTCGCGCCGGTCAGCACGACCGGACCCGCGCGATCGAGGCTCACCTGCGCGGCATGATAGCTGCGGAAGTTTGTGAGTGTCAGGCGGCGGATGGCGGCGGCTGTCATCGGTCTCGCTGGTCAGAGGGAGAGCCGCATATAAACACGATCGTAGCCGTGTTCGAGCGCGCGATGCGTTTCGACAAAGCCAAAATGCTCATAGAGAGCGCGATTCTCGGTCATCGCCGCATTGGTGCAGAGCCGCACCGATGGGAGCTTTAGGGAGCAGGCTTCCGCGACCGCGTAACGCAGCAACGCACCGCCGAGCCCGTTGCCCTGATGTATCGGATCGACGGCGATATTCTCGATGAAAAAACTCTCGCCGTCCGGCCAGCCGATCAGATATCCGGCGACCGTCTCATTTCGCTCGATCACGGTCACATGGCCGGCAGCAATTGAGGCGGCATAGTCGGTCGACATCGGCGCCGGTTGGCGGCCAATGCGCGGGACGTATTTGACATAGGCCGCATGGGCAATGGCGTCGAGCGTCGCGGCGTCTTGTGCGCGGGCCGGCCGGATGCGCGCGTCGCCCAAAGTTCAAACCTGCGCGCCGGTCGCGTACAACTTGGCGATCGCATCGACGATGCGATTCGGCGTGTCCTCGATGGCGAGCACCGACGCCTCGCCACGCGTGGGCTCTTCCAGTGCCGCGAACTGGCTATCGAGCAGCTTCGGCGGCATGAAGTGGCCGGCGCGGTGGGCGAGGCGTTGCGCGATCAGCTCCTTGCCGCCCTTGAGATAGACGAAGGCGACGTCGTCGTGGCCGGCGGCGAGGATGTCTCGATAAGATCGTTTAAGCGCCGAGCAAGTGATCACCAACTGGCGGCGCTCTTGACGCGCGGCATCGATCGCGCCGGCGATGGCGGTGAGCCACGGCAGGCGATCGGCGTCGCCGAGCGGCACTCCGTGGCTCATCTTGTCGACATTGGCCGGAGGATGGAACGTGTCGCCTTCGAGGAATTCGCGGCGAAGCTTCTGCGCGAGGCGAAAACCGATCGTGCTTTTGCCGGCGCCGGAGACGCCCATCAGCACGATGACCGTGTTGCGCGCCGTCATGGCTCGCCCTTTGGCTCGGCATGGCCACCGAAGCCGCGGCGCATCGCCGAAATCAGCTTGTCCGCGTAATTCGGCTGCTTGCGCGAGCGGAAGCGCGCATTGAGTGCGGTGGTCAGCGCCATCGCCGGAATGGCGCGCTCGATCGCAGTCTGCACTGTCCAGCGGCCCTCGCCGGTGTCGGCGACAAAACCGGCGAAGTCGGCGAGAACGGCATCTTCAGCGAGAGCTCTGCCAATGACGTCCAGCAATTGCGAGGAGACGATGCTGCCGTGGCGCCAGACTTCGGCGATGGCCGCCGTGTCGAGCGCGAAGCGCTCGTCCTCCGGCAGTGCCTCGGACGAGGTCTCCTCAAGGATCTGGAACCCCTCGGCATAGGCCTGCATCAGCGCGTATTCGATGCCGTTATGCACCATCTTGACGAAATGGCCGGCGCCGTTCGGGCCGGCATGCAGCCAGCCCTGCGGCGCGGTCGGCGCGCTCACGCCGCCACCCGGCGACAGCGCCGCGAAAATCGGCGCCAGCCGTGCCACCGGTTCGGCGTCGCCGCCGATCATCAGGCAATAGCCGCGCTCGCGGCCGAGAATGCCGCCGCTGGTGCCGGCGTCGAGATGGTGGATGCCGCGCGCCTTCAGCGCCTTGGCGCGGCGCAGGTCGTCGCGCCAGAACGTGTTGCCGCCGTCGATAATCGCGTCGCCGGGCGCGAGCAATTCGCCGAGGCGCGCGATCGTCGCCTCGGTCGCTTCGCCGGCCGGCAGCATCACCCAGACAGCGCGCGGCGCGGCAAGGCGTCCAACGAGGTCGGCGAGATCTCGGCCGGCGACGGCGCCGTCACGCGCGAGCGCCTGCGCTGCCGTTCCGTCCTGATCGTAGGCCACGACCTCGTGGCCGTGGCGCATCAGGCGCAACGCGATATTGGCGCCCATGCGCCCAAGCCCGATCACACCGATCTGCATCAGGCGCCCTCGGCTGTCATGGTCAATGGTCGGCGGGCGGTCAGACCCGCATCGGCATCAGGACGTAGAGCGCGCCCTTGGCGTCCTTGTCCTGGATCAGCGTCGGCGAACCCGGGTCGGCGAGCTTCAGGATCGCCACCTCGCCCTCGATCTGCGCGGCGATATCGAGCAGGTAGCGCGAGTTGAAGCCGATATCGAGCGGCTCGGCTTCGTAATCGACCTCGAGTTCCTCGGTGGCGCTGCCCGAATCCGGATTGGTCACCGACAACGTCAGCTTGCCGGGGCTGATCGACAGCTTTACCGCGCGGCCGCGCTCGCTCGACACAGTCGAGACGCGATCGACGGCGGCCTCGAAGTCTTTTTTGTCGACGACGAGATTCTTGTCGTTGTTGGCCGGAATGACGCGCCCGTAGTCGGGGAAGGTGCCATCGATCAGCTTCGACGTCAGCACGACATTGCCGATGCTGAAGCGGATCTTGCCGGCGGACAATTCGATGCCGACCTCGCCTTCGCCGGTTTCGATCAGACGCTGGACCTCGCCGACCGTCTTGCGCGGGATGATGATGCCCGGCATGCCGGCAGCGCCATCCGGCAGCGGCAGTTCGCATTGCGCCAGGCGATGGCCGTCGGTCGCGACCGCGCGCAAGGTCGCCGCCTTGGCGCCGCCCGCGGTGTGCAGATAGATGCCGTTGAGATAATAGCGCGTCTCTTCGGTGGAGATCGCGAACTGCGTCTTGTCGACCAGGCGCTTGAAGTCGCCCGCCGGGAGCTTGAACGAATGCGTCATCTCGCCGGCCGCGAGATCGGGAAAGTCGCTCTCCGGCAGCGTCTGGAGCGTGAAGCGCGAACGTCCCGCGCGCAGCGTCACCACCGCGCGCTCGCCGGAACCTTCGATCACGATCTGTGAGCCTTCGGGCAGCTTGCGCACGATGTCGTAGAACATGTGCGCGGGCACGGTCGTGGCGCCGCCTGGCGAGACCTCGGCGGCGGTCGTGTCCGTGACCTCAAGGTCGAGATCGGTGGCCTTCAGGCTGAGATTGCCTTTGTCGGCCTTGATAAGGACGTTGGCGAGGATCGGAATCGTGTTCCGCCGCTCGACCACGCGATGCACGTGGCCTAGCGACTTCAGCAATTCTGCGCGTTCGACAGTTACCTTCATGGAAAGACCCGCTGCGGCGTAAGAAAAAGCCCGGAATCCGGGCGTCGCCGTGCCCGGCCTGGCGCGGAATGCGGGGCCGGGGGCCAAAGGTGACAAGCCCGACCGGATTACGCAAGGGCGGGCTTTTGCTCCCCGCTCCTATCCCCAGGGCTTCCACAGGCGGCTTTCACGGTATTATGGCGCAAACGCCGCGAGCCAAACGGCAGTGGTATCCTACATACTCGGAGCCATCCCATGACTAGGGAGGCGGCCACGTAGGGGGCGGGCCGTGCGGGCGCCTGCGGCTGGGCCGCCATCTTATTTTGTTTGGTACCCGCCCTTAATCGGACGGAAGCCCCAGCCGCGAGCGAGCCGCCCATCAACTCCTACGGTTTCTGGTGGGCCGGTCATAATGCCTTTGAAGATGAAACTATGGGGCTGGACTCCAGCATCCTCGTAATCTGCTCGCCCCAAACATACAGAGCCGAGACCTTGTTACTCAATGCGTCGATCTGTTCGGGAGTGACTGTCAACGTGCTAGACAAGTTGACCTCCTGCCCGTCGCCCAAGAAAACCTCGTTTTCGGTCGGCCTTTCTTGGTCAAAGGGATTTTGGCCCGGCACTCCACGCATAAAGTTCTGCCAAGATTTGACATTATACGCTGGAGCGTTCCCCGAATTTTTTATCCGAATCCATGCAGTCATTTTCCCGGGCTCTGGGCTGTCCAAATAGACAGCACCAAGACGGATGGTCAGGAGAGGTAACAGTTGATTGGGCTTAGCGACAGTCTCTCGGATGGCCTTCTGCCATTGGAGCAAGCCCAGCAACAACAAGCAGACCACTCCGAAAAAACTAAGCCAACTAGCTCTATCGAACCGCCGAGGCCGTCGCCTTGCAATGCGCAACCGGACGCCGCCCGCAATAAAAGTAGCTTAGCGGGGAGTGCTTTTGTCAATTAGCGGCCCTTCTCCTCGCGGTAGAGTCCTGCCGGCACGATGGCTCGCACTCGAAGTCAGCGTTGCCAAGGCATCCCAACGAGTGTCCAACGCTTCGCACTAATGCAGATCCAACGCGCCTCTTCTTTGGCCGCCTCAACTTGCAGCCTCAGCGGTGTCGCGATTCGCGAAGGAGCGTGTTCGAAGCGCACGGGGCGTCTAGAAGGCCTCTCCCCACGTGCCCTCGTGGCGCACCACATTACTTTGCAAGGCGCTCTTTGTTGATGCGAACGGTGACAATCACACCCTCGGGCGCCCAGTTGCATTCTATGGAGCCACCTAGGGCCGACATGCCTCTTTGAACAAGCTTGCTGCCGAAGCCGCCATCTCCGACAGGCGCTACAACCGGCGGGCCTCCGCGTTCCGTCCATGCAACGACCACTTCGTTCTCGTGTGCGTTGCAGGAAACGTCGAGCGTGCCGGTTGCCGCCGACAGTGCACCATACTTGAGGGAGTTCGTGGCTAGTTCATGCACAACAAGAGCAAGTGTCGTCGCTGCGCTTTCCCCAACCCCCATTCTCGGCACCGATACCCGAACACGTCCGCTGAAAGCACCCATGTCGTCGTAGGGCGCAAGGAGCACGGCGAGGAGGTCTCCGAGCAGTGCGGCTTTTCCCTCTTGGCCTGGAATAGGCCGGATGAGGTCATGTGCCCGCCCCAGTGCGGTCAACCGGTGCGTGAGTTCGCGTGCCATGTCGACGGTTGTCGTTGCCGACCGGGATGTGATGGCCGTTAGTCCGGAGGCTATGGCCAAAAGGTTCTTGACCCGGTGGCTCATCTCGCCTGCGAGCAGTTCGTTTCCTTCTTCGGCCTGCTTACGGCCGGTCACATCGATGAAGATCCCGAACATGATGCGGGCGACCATGCCAACATCATCACCTTGTCCCCGAGCCGAAATCCATCGCACTTCGCCGCCGACCATTATACGAAAATCGATCTCATACGGGCCTACGACCGCGCGGGTTGCCGAAAACGCAGCCCTCACACGATCACGATCGGCGGGATGGATATGGGACGAAAGGTCTTCGAACGAAACGAACTCGCTGATCGGCACGCCCCACAGACGATACCCGCTCTCGTCCATCGTAAGCTTGTCGCTGTCGACGTTCCACGACCAAAGGGCAACGCCAGCCGCATCAATGGCGAGGCGCAG
>Ga0208357_1001540_pt1 | contig 16584 bp, 14 predicted proteins | sample NGESurdeep092012_6_FD_184487 | JGI IMG/M metagenome (GOLD analysis project Ga0208357, IMG submission 184487) | Arctic peat soil microbial communities from Barrow, Alaska - NGEE Surface sample F52-2 deep-092012 (SPAdes) | ecosystem: Environmental > Terrestrial > Soil > Wetlands > Peat ... | reverse complement strand
TCCCGCGACACCGTCGCCGTGCTCGCCCGCGGCGTCGACCCGGTCGAGGCGTTCGTGTTGCTGCGCGGCGACTGGCACGGCGGCTATGACCCGCACCGTCACAACGTGGCGACGCAGTCCACGCCGCTCGCAACCCAGCTGTTGCACGCCGTCGGCTTCGCTCATGCGGCGAAGCTGCACGGCGAAGATACCGTCGTTTTGGCGATGTGCGGCGATGGCGCCACCAGCGAGGGTGACTTTCACGAGGCTCTCAACTTCGCCGCGGTCTTCCACCTGCCGGTCGTCTTCCTGGTGCAGAACAACGGCTACGCCATCTCCGTGCCGCTCTCCCGGCAGACCGCCGCCCCCTCGCTCGCCCACAAGGCCATCGGCTACGGCATGCCCGGCGTGCGAGTCGACGGCAACGACCTCGCCGCGATGCTCACAGTGCTGAGCGATGCCGTCACCTCCGCCCGCGCAGACGGCGGACCGACGCTCGTCGAAGCCGTCACCTATCGCATCGAGTCGCACACCAACGCCGACGACGCCACCCGCTATCGCAACGACGATGAGGTCGCGCCATGGCGCGAGCGCGACCCCCTCATCCGGATGCGCACCTACCTCAGCAGCATCGGCGCGCTCAGCGCAGGCGACGATGCCGCAATGCACGCCCAGGCCGAACGCATGGCGACGGTGCTGCGCGACGCGATGAACGCGGAGAACGAGCCGCGCGTCTCCGATCTGTTCGATTTCGTCTATGCGACGCGCACACCGCAGCTGGACGAGCAGGCGGCGATGCTCGCCGACGAACTCGACCGCGACCACGACGAACTCCCAATAGGAGGCGACCAGGCATGACGCTGTTACATGACACCGACCGCGAAACGGAGACGACGCCGCTGCCCACGATGACGATGGCGCAGGCGCTGAACCGCGCGCTGGCGGATGCGCTGGAGGCAGACGCATCCGTTCTGATCTTCGGCGAGGACGTCGGCCCGCTCGGCGGCGTGTTCCGCATCACGGATGGGCTGACTGCCCGGTTCGGTGAGAGCCGCTGCTTCGACACGCCGCTCGCGGAGGCCGGAATCGTCGGAACCGCCGTCGGCATGGCGATGAACGGGATGCGCCCGGTCGTCGAAATGCAGTTCGACGCGTTCGCGTATCCGGCTTTCGAGCAGATCGTCGACCACGTCGCGAAGATGGGCAACCGCACGCGCGGGGCCGTGCGTCTGCCGATGGTCATCCGCATTCCGTATGGCGGCGGCATCGGCGGGGTCGAGCACCACTCGGATTCGTCCGAGGCGTATTATGCGCACACGCCGGGGCTCACCGTGGTGTCGCCGTCGAACCCGCAGGATGCCTATGGCCTGCTCCGCGCGGCCATCGCATCCCCCGATCCGGTCGTCTTTCTCGAGCCGAAGAAGCTGTATTGGACGAGCGGCGAGGTCGATATCGCTGCACCCCTGCCGTCGATCGGGCGCGCTCGCATCGCGCGGGAGGGAACGGATGCGACGCTGATCGCGTACGGACCTTCCGTTCCGGTCGCGTTGGCCGCGGCCGAGGCAGCTGCAGCCGAGGGACACAGTCTGCAGGTGATCGACATCCGTAGCATCACGCCGTTCGACGACGAGTTGGTCTGCGCCGCAGTGCGCTCGACGGGCCGCGCCGTCGTGGTGGCGGAGGCGCCTGGGTTCGCGAGCGTCGCGTCCGAGATCGTGGCGCGGGTGACCGAACGTTGCTTTCACTACCTGTCTGCACCGGTGCGCCGGGTAACCGGGTTCGACATCCCGTTCCCGCCGCCGAAGCTCGAGAAGTTCTACCTGCCGGGCGTTGACCGCGTGCTCGACGCGGTGGATGAGTTGCAATGGTTCGACGAGCGCGGTGACGAGTCGTGAGAGGCCGGCCATGAGTGTGCAGGTGTTCACACTGCCAGACCTCGGTGAAGGGCTCTCCGAGGCCGAACTGGTGCGCTGGCTCGTGGCGGTGGGCGATACGATCACTGTCGATCAGCCGGTCGCGGAGGTCGAGACGGCCAAATCCGTCGTCGAAGTGCCGAGCCCGTTCGCGGGTGTTGTCGAGACACTGCACGGTACGGAGGGCGAGGCGCTCACCGTCGGTGCGCCGTTGGTGTCGGTTGCCGAGGTATCGGTCGCCGAGGTATCGGTCGCTGAGCTTGCCGAAGCGCCGGCCGCCGGTTCCGGTAATGTGCTGGTCGGCTACGGTACGACCGAAACCGTGCATTCGACGCGCCATCGCCGTCGACGTGGCGCAAATGCCGCTCACGGTGGTCGTGTAGCGAGCGCCAGCGAGCGTATCGAGACCTCAGACACGGGTCTCGATACGCTCGTTCCTCGCTACTCGACCAGCGACTCTCCTCGCTACTCGACCAGCAATGCCCCAGTCGCCGTCAGCTCCCCTGTGATCCGCCAACTCGCGCGAACGCGCGGACTTGATCTCACGACTGTGACGCCGTCTGGGCCGGGTGGAATCATCACCCGCAGCGACGTCGAATCTGCTTCAGCCCAGCCGAGTCCAAGGTCGGATGTCGACCCGCCCGCGGGCCTGACCATCCGCGCCACCACGCCGCTCAGTCTGTTCCGCCGCACCGTCGCTGCGAACATGACGCGCAGCCGCAGCGAAATCCCGGAGGCGACCGTCTGGGTCGACGTCGACGCGACCGAACTTCGGGAGCTGCGCCGGCGCATCCGGATCGGGGAGAAGCATCCGTCTGTCGTGGCGTTGATCGCTCGCTTCACGCTGACCGCGCTCGGGCGCTATCCGGTGCTCGCCGCCCGACTTTCGCCGGATGCTGCCAGCCTGATCGAGTTCGACGGCGTCAATCTCGGTATCGCTGCGGACACCCCGCGCGGGCTCGTCGTGCCCGTCATTCGGGCGGCGAACACGCTGACGCTGCGCGAACTCGACGCCGAACTCGCCCGCCTGACGAGTGCTGCGCGCTACGGCACGGCGAGCGCGGCCGAACTCACCGGTTCGACGTTCACAATCAACAATTATGGAACGCTCGGCGTCGACGGTAGTGCTGCCATCATCAACTATCCGGAGGTCGCGATCCTCGGCATCGGGCGGATGCTCGAGCGCCCCTGGGTCGTCGACGGCCAGATCGTGCCGCGCACGATCGCGCAACTCTCGCTTGTGTTCGACCACCGGGTCTGCGACGGAGGTACGGCCGCCGGCTTCTTGCGGATGATCGCGGATGCCGTTGAGCATCCGTACGACGCGTTCGCCGACCTATAAGCATGGTGGAGTGTGAACCCGTGAAGCGAGCACGGCCACGAAGACCATCGCTCGACCACGGTCGAAACTGATGTGGTTAGCGCACTTCGATGCGCACGCTGTGTCCGCTGGATCGGGCCAACCTCGCGTCGCGAGTCAGCAGCGCGCAGTCCAACGCCTCGGCCAGCGCGACATACGCAGCGTCATAGGCCGAGACGTTGTCGCGCAACTGAAAGGCGCGCCGTCTTAGCGCGTCTGCTGGTTGCCATCGGCGGATCGGAAGGTCGTCGAAGTCGGTCAGAAGATCTTGTGCTCTCGCCGCAGTGAGTTCCTTGGCCAAAGTCAGTCCTCGGAGCGCTGAGACGATCTCGTAGTCAAGCAGGCCCGGAGCGTGTAGTTCTTCCGCCGCGAGGTATGCACGCAGCTCATCGGTGCCCGCCACGGCGGTCAGCGCATCGACAATCGCAGCGCTATCCACCACGATCATGCGCCGCGCCGTCGCTGTAACTGCCCGTCGCGCTCGGCTCGTGCGTTCTCGACCATGTCGAGCGCCGACACCTGCGCTCGTTCGGCGCGGCGGGCAGCCCGATCGAGCACCTCGCCGACGGTTGGACGTTCGACCTCCCTGGAGACGAGCTCCAGTAAGTAGGTGTTAAGCGACTCGCCGCGACTAGCGGCCCGCACTTTCAGTGCCCGACGCACTTCATCGGAGACGTTCCGGATCTGCAAGAGAGAACCCATGATTTCATACTAGGTTAATCGAAATACAGATTGTATTAGAAGCTGAAGCGACTGCCCTGACTATTGTCGGGGCTCGTCGGTCATCTGACCAACGGAACCCCGAATGCGCGAGCGAGCTTCTCGATCTTCTGCGCTCGAGCCAGGCGTGGCAGATCACTGCCGTCGCGGACCACGCTGCCGCGGCTCTGGAAGTCGTCGAGGAATTCCAGGGCCCACGCGACATCGGTCGGCGTTGGGCTGATCACCTCGTTGATTGCGTGGGTCTGTTCCGGTGACAGCGCGAGTTTGCCCGTCATCCCCATCGCGACGGTAATGGCCGAGTGCTCGCGCAGATGCGGCAGGCTCGAGCCGACGGTCGGACCATCGATCGGCCCGGGCAGGCGGCCGACGCGGCTGGCCACGACGAGGCGGGCGCGCGGATACGCCATCGCCTCCGGCTCAGCGCTCATACCCGTGTCACGCCGGAAGTCGCCGCTGCCGAACGCCAGCCGAAATGCCCCGGCGGCTTTCGCGATCGAAGCCGCTTCCTCGATGCCCACGGCCGACTCGACGAGTGGGATGACCGGGGTCTCGCCCCCGAGAGCGACCGACGTATCTGCGACCTGCTCTGCGCTCTCCGATTTTGCCAACACGATTCCGAGAAGGTTCTGCAACCCTCTCAGGTCGGAGAGGTCGTCGGCCCAGAACGAGCTCGTCCTGTCATTGATCCGCACCCACGCGCGACCGCCCGAGCGCAGCCAGTCGACGACGTCGTGCCGAGCCTGCGGCTTGAGCAGAGGGTCGACAGCATCTTCCATATCGAGGATGACCGCGTCAGCGCGCGAAGCGACGGCCGCGTCGAAGGTTTCCGGCTTCGTTGCGGGCACCAGAAGCCAGGAGCGCGCGATGTCCGGTGCGACCCGCACTCGCTGCGAGGCACGACGCTCAGCGCCCTCATCTTCTTCTCGCGACGTCTCAGTCAATTTCATACTATGGAATAGTACTATCGCTGGACGAAACTACGAAGCGGCGATACAGATCACGCGACCCGCCCGCGGATGCGGCGGCCGAGTTCGGCCGCTGTTCGGTCGAGTTCGACGGCAAGCTCCGGCCAGCGGTCGCGCGCAATATTCTCCTGCGGGAACGTGACGGCGATGCCCGCCGCCGGCCAGCCTACGTGATCAAGCACGGCCACCCCGACGGATGCGATGCCCTCCGTGATCTCGCCGTCCTCACTCGCGAAGCCATCCTGTCTCGTCTTCTGCAGGATGCTGCGCAACTCGCTGTAGGTCTTCGGCGAACGCCCGGTGCGGTCGGCGAAGGCATCCGCATTGGGGTAGAGCGCCCGCACCTGCGCGGCCGGCAATGCGGAGAGCAGCGCCCGCCCGCTCGCGGTCAGATGACTGGGAAGGCGAACTCCGACGCCGGTGACGAGCGCCGGTCGATGCGCCGCACGCTCCTCGACCGCATACACCACGTCCCTGCCGTGCAGCACGGCCAGGTGCGCGCTTTCGCCGACGCGGTCGACGAGAGCGGCAATGAGCATCCGCCCCAGATGGGCGAGCGGTTCCTGCCGGGCGTACCCGCCGCCGAGTTCAAGCGAGCGCACGCCGAGTCCATAGCGCCGCTCCTCGGGCAGGTGCACGACGAAGCCACGCTCCTGCATCACGGCGAGCAGTTGGTAGACCGTCGACCGTGGCAGCTGAAGCGCGGCGGCGATCGTCGACGCAGGCACGGGGCCACGCTGTCCGGCGAGATGCAAGAGGACGCGCAACGTCGCATCCGCCGCAGGTACCTTCGAATTCTCGGTCATCGTCGACTCCTCGGCGCGGCACGGTGTCCGGGATTCCAGACAATGCCCAGTCTAGAGGCGTTGCCCCGACCTCCCGTATGTAGTGCAATCGGATGATGAGCACCTCTCCGCACAACAGCATCCCCGGCAGTGACGCCGCTAACTCTGACGCCGTTAGCCCCGCGGCCGTCCCCGTCGGCACTGGTCCCGTCTCGTTCGACGATGTCGTCGCAGTGGCCCGCCACGGTGCGCGCATCGAATTGCTTGCCGAGGCGCTCGACGGCGTGGCCGCCTCTCGCGCACGCATCGAAGCGCTCGCGAACGACGTCGAACCGCACTACGGCATCTCGACCGGTTTCGGCGCCCTCGCCACCACCTTCATCACCGCTGACCGGCGTGCGCAGCTGCAGACGAGCCTGATCCGCTCGCACGCGGCCGGTTCCGGCCCCGAGGTCGAGCGCGAGGTCGTGCGTGCACTCATGCTGCTGCGGCTCTCCACGCTTATGACCGGGCGCACCGGAGTTCGCGTGCAAACGGTGCAGGCCTACGCCGACCTGCTCAACGCGGGCATCACCCCGGTCGTGCGCGAGTACGGCTCGCTCGGCTGCTCGGGCGACCTGGCGCCGCTCGCGCACTGTGCGCTGGCACTGACCGGCGAGGGCGAGGTGCGGGTCGTTAACAAGGCCGGCGAATCCGAGCTGACGGATGCAGCGTCCGCCCTTGCAGCCGCCGGCATCGAGCCGATCCGTCTCGCTGAGAAGGAGGGCCTCGCCCTGATCAACGGCACGGACGGCATGCTCGGGATGCTGGTGCTCGCGCTGCACGATTTGCGCCGCCTGCTGAAGACGGCGGACATCGCCGCCGCAATGAGCATTGAAGGCCTGCTCGGCACTGACGCCGTCTTCGCCGCCGACCTGCAGGCGCTGCGCCCGCAACTCGGGCAGGCCGAATCCGCGACGAACCTGCGGCGACTGCTCGCCGGCTCGCCGATCGTGGCCAGTCACGCGGGCCCGGAGGATCCGACGGTTCAGGATGCCTATTCCATGCGCTGCGCACCGCAGGTGCACGGTGCCGCACGCGACACCGCGGACCACGCTGCGCGCGTCGCCGAACGGGAGCTGGCCAGCGCTATCGACAACCCGGTGGTCACGATCGACGGGCGTGTCCAGTCCAACGGCAACTTCCATGGCGCACCGATCGGGTATGTGCTCGACTTCCTCGCGATCGCCGCGGCGGATGTCGCGAGCATGTCCGAGCGTCGCACCGACCGGTTCCTTGACGTCTCCCGCAACAAGGGGCTGCCGCCGTTCCTCGCCCACGAGGTCGGTGTCGACTCGGGTCTCATGATCGCCCAGTACACCGCGGCCGGAATCGTCAGCGAGTTGAAGCGGCTGGCGGTGCCGGCATCCGTCGACTCGATCCCGTCTTCTGCGATGCAGGAGGACCACGTGTCGATGGGCTGGGCCGCCGCCCGCAAACTGAGGCGGTCCATCGACGGCCTTGGCCGCGTGCTCGCCATCGAGATCATGACGGCGGCGCGCGCGCTGGATTTGCGTGCACCGCTGACCCCCGGCGCTGCAACGGGCGCGGTGCATGACCTTGTGCGCACCGAGGTGCAAGGGCCCGGCCATGACCGCTTTCTCTCGCCCGAGATCGAAGCCGTCGCCGCGATGGTCGCGAGTGGGCGCGTGGCGGAGGCCGCGGCATCCGTGATCGGAGAACTGGGCTGATGACGGGCGCGCTCCACCTGCTCGCTGAGGTCGCCGACGTCGGCCGCGATGCGCGCCGCGGCGGATACTCCCGACACGTTTTCGACCCCGCCGAGCGCGAGCTGCGTGACTGGTTCCTCGAACGCGCTACCGCACTCGGGCTCGGCGTCGAGACCGACCGAAACGGCAATATTTGGGCCTGGTGGGGGCAGCCCGGGGCGAACGCTGTGATCACCGGCAGTCACCTTGACTCGGTGCCGGGCGGTGGCGCGTTCGACGGGCCACTCGGTATGGTCAGCGCACTCGACGCGGTTGCGCGACTGCAACTCGAAGGCTTCACCCCGACCAGGCCGTTCGCGGTCATGGTCTTCGCCGAAGAAGAAGGCTCCCGGTTCGGCGTCGCCTGCCTGGGCTCACGACTGCTGACCGGCGCGATCGATCCGGGCCGCGCCGCCGCGCTGACGGATGCCTCCGGCACGACCTTCGCGGATGCCGCGCGCGCCTTCGGCCTCGCGCCAGCGCACCTCGGCGTCGACCGGGAAGCACTGGGCCGGATCGGCGTTTTCGTCGAGCTGCACGTGGAGCAGGGTCGCGGCCTGATCGAGTTGGGCCGACCAGTCGGGGTCGCGTCGAGCATCCTGGCGCACGGTCGCTGGGTGTTGCGCTTCACCGGACAGGGCAATCATGCCGGCACCACGGCAATGGGCGAGCGCCACGATCCGATGCTTGCGGCTGCCCGCGCTGTGATTGCGGCCCGCGCGATCGCGACGGCGCACGCGGGCTCGCGCGCGACGGTCGGACGGCTCGAACCGTTGCCCGGCGGCACGAACGTGATCGCCTCCCAGGTCGGGGTCTGGCTCGACGTTCGGGCGGATGAGGATGCCGACACCCGAGCGGTCATCGACGACATCGCCGCTGCCGCCGTGGATGCGGCCGATGTGGAAGGCTGCACGGTCAAGGTGACCGAAGAGTCGTACAGCTCGGAGGTTCACTTCGACCCGCAGTTGCGTGACACGATCGCGCGCGCCCTCGGCGACGCTCCGCTGCTGCCGACCGGGGCAGGCCATGACGCCGGCGTGCTCGCGGCGCACGTGCCGACGGCAATGCTGTTCGTCCGCAATCCGAGCGGAATTTCGCACGCTCCGCAAGAGTTCGCCCGCGACGAGGATGTGGTCGCCGGCACCGACGCGCTCGTCACCGTGCTCAAGGAGCTGTTGTGATCGAGGAGCTGTTGTGATCGAGGAGTTGCTGTGATCGTCCGGGCATCGCAGGCGTGGCTGGGCGACCGCTTCGTCGACGACGTGCTCATCGAAACGGATGCCGCCGGTCGCGTCAGCAGGATCGACACCGGTCTCGATACGGCCGCGGGCGGCCTACTCGACCAACAAAGTTCGGACGGAATCGCTGGTCGAGTAGCGAGCGCCAGCGAGCGTATCGAGACCCCCAGCGATGAGGTCATCCTCGGCCTGGTCGTCCCTGGTTTCGGCAACGCACACTCGCACGCCTTCCACCGTGTGCTTCGTGGACGCACGCACGACAGCGGCGGCGACTTCTGGCAGTGGCGCAAATCGATGTATGCCGCAGCAGACATGTTGGACCCTGACCGCTATCGTGACCTCGCAACGAGTGTCTTCTCAGAGATGGTCGCGTGCGGCTACACCGCGGTCGGAGAGTTCCACTATGTGCACCACCAACCCGGCGGCACCCCGTACGACCCGGCCCACGGCATGGAGTTGGCGCTGGCTGACGCAGCCGAAGCCGCGGGAATCCGCCTGGTACTGCTCGACACCTGCTATCTGACAGGCGGAATGGGCAAACCGCCGGAGCCGAGCCAGCGGCGGTTCTCGGATGGGTCGGCATCCGCATGGCTGGCACGATGGGCGCGGCTGCGCGAGGCACTTGACGGTCGCCCGCTCGTCACTCTGGGTGCCGCCATTCACTCGGTTCGCGCCGTGCCTCGCGATGAGATGGCCGAGATTGCACGCGAGTTGCCCGCTGACGTGCCGCTCCACATCCATCTGTCAGAGCAGCCGCAGGAGAACGCCGACTGTCTGGCCGCTTACGGGTACACACCGACCGCACTGCTGGCCGACGTGGGACTCTTGTCGCCGCGCCTGAACGCCGTGCACGCGACGCATCTGACCGACGACGACATCCGCATGCTCGGTGAGGCATCAGTCGGAGTCGTGATGTGCCCGACGACCGAGGCCGATCTCGGTGACGGCATCGGCCCGGCACGACGCCTTGCGGATGCCGGCGCGCACCTTGCGATCGGCAGTGACCAGAACGCGGTGATCGACCCGCTGCTCGAGCTGCGGGGGCTTGAATACGGCGAGCGGTTGGCTTCGCGGCAACGCGGTCGGTTCAGTCCGGCGCAGCTGTGGCAGGTCGGCGGCGCGGGCGGCTATCGCGCACTGGGATTGGCGCCCGGCAGTGGCGGGATCGCCGTCGGCGAATACTGCGACCTCGTCGAGCTGAATCCGAACTCACTGCGCACGAGCGGCGCCGAGTCGACACAGCTGCCGATGGTCGCGACGGCCTCCGACGTGACGCGCGTCGTCATCGGTGGTCGGGTGGTCTCGACCCGCGCGTCGGTCGACTAGCCCGCGAGTGCCAGCAAGCAGACGTATCCCCCTCGCTGGTCGAGTAGTCTGCGAGCGCAGCGAGCGGACGTATCGAGACCTCATACAGTCGACGTCGGAGGTCTCGATACACGTACTCGCTGCGCTCGCGCGTTACTCGACCAACGGGTTGGTGTGCGTCGACAGCTCGATGATCGCGCAGACTGCCTGCGGCGCACCCGATGTGAGCAGCCTCACTCCCGCACCGCCGTCCATCCGCAGACAATCTCCCGGCTCAAACGAAACCGCCACCGCGTTCGCATCCGCTTCCGCATTCGCATCCGCGGCCGGCTCGACGCGCACCGCCGCATCCGCCGCGTTGTAGACGAGCAGCGTCTCGGCCATGCTCTCGACGTGCTCGCTACCGCGAACAGCGGCCCAGCGCATCCGCCCGACAATTCGGTCGCTGGCGAAGATCACATTGAAATCGCGGATGGGGCCGCTGAGCAGCTCGCAATTCGTGACCGCGCCGCCATCGAACGAGAACGAGTCGTGCCGTCGCAACGGTCGCGAACGCACATTGTCGACGGTGAGTAGCATGCCATCACCGTCGAGCACCGAGATGATCCGCCGGTAGCCGTCGAAGGTCGAAAACGGGCCGTCGTCGACGACATCCGCAATGGACACGCGCCACAGCATCCGCGCGGTCGTGGCATCGTCCGCCCGGGCGACCTCGAGTGTCGTCCCGGCACCGTTTTTCCACGGCATCCGCACCTGGTCCGCCGCCCGATAGACGCTCGTTGCACACACAGTCAGGCGTCGCCGAAGCGCGCAACCGCGTCGCCGCCGACGCGCGACTGCGCCAGGTAGCCGTGGGTGCCCTGCTCTATGAACTCGCGGGCGGCCTCCGCGGCGGCTCCGAACGCCGCGAATGCGAACGCTCCGCCGACCGAGATCCGGGCTACACCGAGTGCGCTCAGCTCCGCCACTGTCGGCGCGGTCGGGCGGGTGAGCACGTTGACCGGGCGATCCACTGACGTCACAACCGAGCGGATGTCTTCTGTTCGCGTCAGCCCCGGCGCATACAAGACGTCGGCGCCGGCTTCTTGATACGCCTGCAGCCGGCGGATCGTGTCGTCAAGATCGGGCCGCCCGTGGAAGTAGTTCTCAGCTCGCCCCGTCAGAACGAAGTGCGGGTCAATACCGTGTGCTGCCTCTGCAGCGGCGCGCACCCGGTCCGCGGCGGCGGCCATGTCGAGGATTGGGGCGTCAGGGTCATCAGTGCTGTCTTCAATCGATCCGCCGGCCAGGCCGCTCTGCACCGCGAGCGCATACGTTTCCGCGACGGCCGCGAGGTCGGCGCCGAATCCGTTCTCCAGATCGGCGCTGACCGGCAACGCCGTCGCTCGCACGATATCAGCGGCGTGCGCCAGCGCCTCTTCGCGCGTGACCTGCCCGTCGATACGACCAACGGATGCCGCGAAACCACTGCTCGTCGTCGCCAGCGCTGTGAATCCCATCGCGGCGAACAGTCGGGCGGAGCCGATATCCCACGGGTTGGGCAACAGCAACGGCGTCGCCCCGTGGTGAAGTGCGAGGAAGTGTTCGGACTGTGATGAGGCGGAATCGGGAGACGACATATCGCCACACTATCCCCGCCGCGCACTCGCTACGAGGGTTGGCGTAAGCCTCACACGCTGATGAGCAACCGGATGCCGAGTGCAAGCATCGTGACGGCGATCGCCCCATCCAGCACCCGCCATGCAATCGGGCGCGCGAAGACCGGGCCGAGAAAGCGGGCGCCGAAGCCGAGCAGCGAAAACCACAGCACGCTGCCAATGGCCGCACCGAGGCCGAACGCCCACCGACCCGGATCACCGTGTGTGTTCGCGACCGACCCGAGCAGCAACACCGTGTCGAGATACACGTGCGGATTCAGCCAGGTCAGCGCCAGAACGGTCAACACCGCCGTGCGCAGCGACGGTCGCGGAGCGGACGCATCCGCCTGCAAGACCTGGCGCTTGAACGCGCGCCGCCCGGCCAGCAGACCGTAGCCGATCAGGAACGCGGCGCCGGCGAAGCGGATCACGGTGAGCGCGACCGGAAATTGCTTGACAACAAATCCGATTCCGGAAATTCCAAGCGCGATCAGCACGATGTCCGACAGTGCACAGATCACGACGATCACCGCGATGTGCTGCCGCCGGATGCCCTGCCGCAGCACATACGCATTCTGCGCGCCGATGGCGATGATCAGCGACAGGCCGAGTCCCAGCCCGGCCGCCGCCGCCGCGATCAGCGTGGGCAGGCTCTCCATGTCTTCGACTCTAGGCATGACCGTACATTCAATCCAGCTCATGTTTCTACGGTTGCATTAGCGTTGCTAATGATGGAACTCCAACTGGACCAACTCCGCGCGTTCGTCGCAGCCATCGACGGTGGCACGTTCGACGCTGCCGCGCGGCAACTGCACGTCACGCCGTCGGCGATCAGTCAGCGCATCAAGGCGCTGGAGGGCGCGGTAGGGCGCGTGCTGCTACAGCGCGTCAAACCGGTGCGCGTCACCGCGTCGGGCGAGGCCGTTCTGCGGCTCGCGCGTCAGGTGACTCTCCTCGAAGACGAGGCCGCGCGAGCGCTCGGTGTCGATGCGGACGGTGTCGACACCGGTGGAGTCGTTCCCACCAACGCGGATGCCGCCGCCCCCTTCACGACGATCCCTCTGGTCATCAACTCCGACTCGCTCGCGACCTGGGCGCTGCCCGCACTCGCGCGCGTCGCATCCGCCCATCGCGTCGTCTTCGACGTGTTCCGGGAGGATCAGGACCACTCCACCGCCCGGCTTCGCGATGGCAGTGTGATGGCGGCGATCACCTCGGCATCCGAACCTGTGCAAGGGTGCATCGTGCGCCCACTCGGCCAGATGCGGTACCGGCCGATGGCCAGCCCCGAATTCGCGGCGCGGTGGTTTGCGGGCGGGGTGACGGCATCCGCCCTGCGTGCGGCGCCGGTGGTCATCTACGATCGCAGCGACGATCTGCAGGATCGCTACGTGCGGCAGCACGACGCGCGGGGCGGTGCGGGCGCGCGGAGCGAGACTGCCATGCCGCCACGGCACTTCATCCCGTCGTCGAGCGAGTTCTTCAGTGCGGTGCGGCTGGGTCTCGGCTGGGGCATGCTGCCCGCAGTGCAGATCGGCCGACTGGAAGACGCGGGTGAGCTGGTGGCGATCGGCGAGGACGACATCCGGGTGCCGTTGTACTGGCAACAGTGGCGACTCCACTCCCGCCTGCTTGCTGCGGTCGCCGACGAGATTGCGGCGGTGGCGGCGGAAAGCCTGCGCTGAGCCGCAAGCCCGCGAAGCCGCCCCAGCCACCATCCCGCCGGACCGAATTCAGGACAGAACAGCCAAATGAGCGAGTTCCCGGCTCGAGACCCCGGTCCAACCTGAATTCGGCACCGGGATGGTGCGCGTCCCGCGCATGCTCACCGCGCTGGACCGCATCTAGCAGGACTGAGCCACGCCGGACCGAGCCGGACCGAGCCGAGCCGAGCCCGCGTCCGGGATACCGGACAAAACACGCGCAGGCGCTGTTGTCGCGGCATCCGCTCTCGTGTGCACTGGTGGTATGGCTACATCACGCACTGTACGCGCACCCCGAGGCACCACTCTGACGGCCAAAAGCTGGCAGACCGAGGCGCCCATGCGCATGCTCATGAACAATCTCGACCCGGAGGTGGCCGAGCGCCCCGACGACCTCGTCGTCTACGGTGGCACCGGCCGCGCGGCTCGCAGCTGGGATGCGTACGAGGCGATCATCCGCACGCTGACAACGCTCGAATCGGACGAGACGCTGCTCGTGCAGTCCGGCAAACCGGTCGGCGTGTTCCGCACCCACGAATGGGCGCCGCGCGTGCTGATCGCCAACTCGAACCTCGTGCCGGACTGGGCAAACTGGCCCGAGTTCCGCCGGCTCGAAGCCCTCGGCCTCACCATGTACGGCCAGATGACCGCGGGCAGCTGGATCTACATCGGCACCCAGGGCATCCTGCAAGGCACCTACGAGACGTTCGCCGCGATCGCAGAGAAGCGATTCGGCGGAACCCTCGCCGGCACCCTCACCTTGACCGGCGGATGCGGCGGCATGGGCGGCGCTCAACCCCTCTCGGTCACGATGAACGAGGGCGTGGTCCTGATCGTGGACGTCGACGAGATGCGCCTCCAGCGGCGCGTCGACCACGGCTACCTTGACGAACTCACCGACGACCTCGACGACGCGATCGCCCGCGTCACCGCCGCGAAGAACGAGCGGCAGGCACTGTCCGTCGGACTCGTCGGCAATGCGGCGACGGTATTCCCCGAGCTGCTGAAGCGCGGCACGCCGATCGACATCGTGACGGACCAGACCAGCGCGCACGACCCGCTCAGCTATCTGCCGATCGGCATTTCCGTCGAAGACTGGCACGAGGCGGCCGCGGCCGACCCCGAAGGTTTCACCACGAAGGCGCGCGCGTCGATGGCGGCTCAAGTTGAGGCGATGGTCGCCTTCCAGGACGCCGGGGCCGAGGTCTTCGACTACGGCAATTCGATCCGCGCGGAGGCGAAGCTGGGCGGTTTCGAGCGCGCGTTCGAATTCCCCGGGTTCGTGCCCGCGTACATCCGCCCGCTCTTCGAAGAGGGTAAAGGCCCGTTCCGCTGGGCTGCACTCTCCGGCGACCCGGCCGATATCGCGGTGACCGACCGTGCCATCCTCGAGTTGTTCCCCGAAGACGAGCACCTGCGTCGCTGGATCACTCAGGCGCAGGAAAAGGTGCACTTCGAAGGCCTGCCGGCCCGCATTTGCTGGCTTGGCTACAAGGAGCGGCACCTCGCCGGGCTGAAGTTCAACGAGCTGGTCGCCTCTGGTGAGATCTCCGCGCCGATCGTGATCGGCCGCGACCACCTCGACTCCGGCTCCGTGGCCTCGCCGTATCGCGAAACCGAGGGCATGAAGGACGGATCGGATGCGATCGCCGACTGGCCGCTACTAAACGCGCTGCTGAACACCGCGTCCGGTGCGACGTGGGTGTCGATTCACCACGGCGGCGGCGTCGGCATCGGCCGCTCGATCCACGCCGGCCAGGTGACCGTCGCGGATGGCACGCCGCTGGCCGCCGAGAAGCTCGCGCGCGTGCTCGTCAACGACCCGGGCACCGGCGTCATGCGGCACGTCGACGCTGGCTACGAGCACGCCGCCGAGGTCGCCCGCGACCGCGGACTGCGCGTGCCCATGCTCGAGACTCCGGTGGTCGAGTAGCGAGCGCCAGCGAGTGTATCGAGACCCGTATGCATACCAGCAGATCCGCCTTCCAGGTCTCGATACGCGGGCTCGCTGCGCTCGCGCGCTACTCGACCAGCGAAATCCATAGAGGAGGATGACCCTATGCCAAGCGAACTCATCACCGACATCGGTCAACTCGTCACCAACGACCCGGACGGCCCCGGCGACGGCTCCGCCCTCGGTATCGTGACGGATGCCGCGGTACTCGTCGCCGACGGATGCGTCGCCTGGGTCGGTGCCGCGGCATCCGCACCGGTCGCCGACACGGTCACGAGCGTGCATGGCGCGGCCATGATCCCCGGCTTCGTCGACAGCCACAGCCACATCGTGTTCGCCGGCGACCGCTCGGTCGAGTTCGAAGCACGTATGGACGGATCACCATATGCTGCCGGCGGCATACGCAGCACGGTGCAGGCGACGCGGGCGGCATCCGATGACGAGTTGTTGACACGGCTGACGACGCTGATGGCGGAAATGCGCGCCCAGGGCACGACGACGGTCGAGGTCAAGAGCGGGTACGGGTTGACCGTGACCGACGAACGTCGCCTGCTCGAGCTTGCCGGCACAGTAACCGACGAGGTCACCTTCTTGGGCGCGCACGTCGTTCCGCCGGAGTTCGCGGATGATCCGGACGCGTACGTCGATCTCGTCGTCGGCGACATGCTCGACGCGTGCGCACCACTGGCGCGCTGGATCGACGTGTTCTGCGAATCCGGGGCGTTCACGCCAGAGCAGAGCAGGCGCATCCTGATGGCGGGCGCGGCACGCGGGCTCGGTTTGCGGATGCACGCGAGCCAACTCGGGCCAGGCCCTGGCGTGCAGCTTGCCGTCGAGTTGGGTGCCGCAAGCGTCGACCACTGCACCTATCTGACTGATGATGACGTCACGGCGCTCGCCGGCTCGGACACCGTCGCGACGTTGTTGGCCGGCGTCGAATTCTCAACGCGGCACCCCTATCCGGATGCCCGCCGCCTGATCGACGCCGGCGTCACCGTCGCACTGGCGAGCGACTGTAACCCGGGCTCGTCGTTCACGTCGTCGATGCCGTTCTGCATCGCGATCGCGGTGCGCGACATGCACATGACCTCGGCCGAAGCAGTCTGGGCGGCAACGGCGGGCGGCGCGGCAGCCCTTCGACGCACGGACATCGGCCACATCTCACCCGGCGCCCGCGCCGACCTGGTGGAACTCGCTGCACCGAGCTATCTGCACCTGGCTTACCGGCCCGGAGTGCCATTGGTCAGGCGCGTGTGGAAAGACGGAGTCCTCAC
>Ga0208357_1001539_pt1 | contig 16589 bp, 18 predicted proteins | sample NGESurdeep092012_6_FD_184487 | JGI IMG/M metagenome (GOLD analysis project Ga0208357, IMG submission 184487) | Arctic peat soil microbial communities from Barrow, Alaska - NGEE Surface sample F52-2 deep-092012 (SPAdes) | ecosystem: Environmental > Terrestrial > Soil > Wetlands > Peat ... | reverse complement strand
CAGGTCGGGAACGGGGCAGATGATGACGTAGGCCGAGGGGCCGACGGCGGCCCGGAGGGCGAAGAGCCGGAAGGGGTCCTCGCACCAGACGCCCACCGGATGGAGGGTGAGGACGCCCCGAACGGCCGTTGGAACGGGGATCTGGACCGTTGTGCTCGACCCGCCGGCCAGCTCGGCGATGGGGACCGACGAGGCCAGGGTGTGGGCCAGGGCCACCAGAGGATTGCCCTCGGCCGAACCGGGGTCTGGCGTGGCCGGGCCAGCGGTCGGCCGGGCCCCGAGACCCGGATAGGAGACCCGCCAATGACGGGCCGGAGCTTCGATCCGGAGTGAGGTTAGGGTCCGTCGGCCGGTATTGGTGATCTGAAGTTCCATTGTTGCCATCTGCCCCATGGACACCTCGATGGCCGGGACGTGGAGATCGAGGTGGAGAGACCGGCGGGTGGCCCGGGCTCGCCAGAGAACGGAGAGGACGCCGAGGATGAGGAGGACGGCCAGGGCGATGGCCAGCATGAGGAATTCCTCGACGCCGAAGCCGAGACCGACGACGGCCAGGACGCCGGCGCCGGTGGAGAGAAGGAGCCCCCGGAACGAGACCACCGGACGGAACCGATCCGGACCCGGTCGGTGCCGACTACCGGCTGGCGCCGACGGGAACGGGCAGGCGGGCCAGGATGTCGATGACGGTGGCCGTGGTGGTGGCCCCGGCTAGTTCGGCCGCCGGGTGGGCCTGGAGGCGGTGGGCCAGAGTGGGTTCGGCCACCAGCTTGATGTCGTCCGGGGTGACATAGGTCCGGCCCTGGGTCACGGCCACGGCCGAGGCGGCCCGGACCAGAGACAGAGCGGCGCGCGGCGACGCCCCGACGAGCAGGTCCGGGTGGTTCCGGGTGGCGTGGACGATGTCGAGGACATAACCCCGGACCTCGGGGGCGACGAAGACGGCGTCGATGGCGGCGGCGAAGGCGGCCAGGAATTCGAGGCTTCCGATGGGGAGCAGTTCCTCCGGTGTCGGTCGGGATCCGTTGGAGGAGAGGAGGAGATCTTCGGTCTCCCGATCGGGATAGCCGAGGTCGAGGCGGAGCAAGAAACGGTCCCGCTGGCTGTGGGGCAGGGGGAAGGTACCCGCGGCGTCGAAAGGGTTCTGGGTGGCGATGACCATGAAGGGCCGGGGGAGGGGATGGGAGATGCCGTCGGCCGAGACCTGGCGCTCCTCCATGGCTTCGAGGAGAGCCGACTGGGCTTTGGGGGAGGCCCGGTTGAGCTCGTCGGCCAGGAGGACGTTGGTGAAGACGGGACCGGGCCGGAAGGCCAGGACGCCGGTGTCGCGGTCGAAGACGACGGCCCCGGTGACGTCGGCCGGAAGGAGGTCGGCCGTCAGCTGGACCCGGCCGAAGCCCAGACCGAGGGAGCGGGCCAGGGCCTTGGCCAGGGTGGTCTTCCCCACCCCGGGATGGTCCTCGACTAGGAGATGGCCCTCCGACAGTAAGCAGCAGAGCGAGAGCCGGACGGTGATGTCCTTCCCGAGGTAGGCCGCCCGCACATTGGCCACCACCGCTTCAAAAGTCTCGGCCAGTCCCGCCGTTGTCACTGTGGCTGGGCCGGGGCCGTTGGCCGTCAGAGGTCCGTTTTGGATAGATGTGTCGTGCACACCTGTCTCTACGTCACCGGTAGCCATTTGGTTCACTTGCGACCCCCCGTCCCCACCCTCCGGCTGGCTCATGGACGGAGCCTATGCGCGCCACTCGGCTCCGAGCAGGGCGATCGAAAAGGTGACGCGAGGAGGTTTTACGGCGCGGTCGGCCTCGGAGCCGCAGCCAGCAAGGGGTTTTGGCAGGTTCCCGGCAAGGTCTTGAGTGACCTACGGGGTGCACCATTCCGACGTGGACCGTCCTCTCACAGCATTAGACCTCCACGAGGCGAATAGACCTGGATTCGGCGTGAGCCGTCGGACGCGTACTCACGCCGCGTCCGGGTCGTCGCCGAGATCGACCGTTTACGGGAACAAAGTTTCCATTGAGTCCGGCCCGACCTCATCCATATGGTCTGGTCGTCGCGCGGTCGGCTCCATGAATAACTCCGTCGGCGCCGTCGTGAAAGCACTTTTTTGAAACCGGGTTGTCCTCGCGCCCGGCGTTTACCGGACGAAGACGTAGGCAGAGGAAGACATGGCTGAAAAGAGTAGGAAATTCCATGCTCAGGACCCAGGGAGGAGAGCAGGAACGTCCACCCGCCTGAGAACGGCCGTCGTCATCGTCTTCGTAGCCGGATTGGTCACATGGGTTTCCACCGCCTGGGCCGGTGTGGCCCGGGGACAGGATGGCGGGAACTCGGTCACCGTCGGGGCCATGACGTCGCCGTCTTCATCCTCGACCTCGCCGCGCGGGTCACCCACCACGCATGGAGGGACCGGTAGCTCGGGACCATCGTGCACCTACACCGCGATTTCTCTGTCCGAAGGTGCCGGCTTTGATCTCGCCCCCGGTGGACCGACAGCCGGTGAGTGGTATCTCGTCCAGTGTCCCGGCTCGCCGGCCCTCGAACAGGGTCGTGCCGAATGGGTCCCCACCCCGAAGGGCGCTCCCTCAGCGCCGTTGGCCGTGGCGACCGCTTCACCGGTCGGTGCGGCCATGCAAGCGGCGGCATCGATGGCACTGCCATCACCGTCGGTCGTCGTTAATCCAGCGGCCTTCAGTGTCGTCAACCTTCCCACCTGGCTCTCCATCGACCCGACCTGGTGGCATCCCTTCCAGGCGACGGCGACTGCCGGTGGAGTCACCGCCACCGCCGTGGCCACCCCGGAGACCGTCTCGTGGACCATGGGAGACGGCGGAGCGGTGGAATGCCAAGGACCGGGAACCGGCTACGACCCGGATCTACCGGCCGATACCCAGTCCACGTCGTGTTCGTACACGTATGCCCGTTCGTCTGTCGGAGAGCCGAGCAGCGACGGCAATTCGAATGACGGGGCTTTTTCCGTGACCGCCACGGTGACCTGGAAGGTCACCTGGACCGCGGTCGGCGCACCGGGGGGCGGAACGCTGCCCCCGCTCCAGACCTCGTCGACTCTGCCCCTACGGGTCGAACAGGTGGAGTCGGTAGGGGTTGCTCAATGACAACCACGTCCCCTCGCTGAGGTCGTCACTATGTCGACCACTCTGACTCGACCGGCGACAACACCCGGACGGAACACTCCGGGACGGAACGCACCCGGGCTTCGGCTCGATCCGGTCGGACACCGCCGACGGCCCGCTCTGGCCGTGGGATCGATCGCCCTGATCGTTGCCTGTGTCGCTGTCTTCATCTCTGCTTACTTGAAAGCCGGGAACCAGGTGTCCGTTCTGGCGGTGGCCCGGACCGTGACCCAGGGCCAAGTTCTAAAGGCCAGCGATCTCACCACCGTTCGGGTTTCGGCGTCGGCCGGGATCTCCACCGTGCCAGCCACGGAAGCGTCCAGTGTGGTGGGTCATCGAGCGGCCGAGCTCCTTCAACCGGACACCCTTCTCTCTGTGAACGAACTGGTCAGCCGCTTTGAACCTCCCCTCGGTCAGTCGATCGTCGGCGTGGCTGCCAAGGAGGGACAACTTCCCGCCTCCGGTGTGGCGCCCGGAGAAACGGTGGAGGTGATTCTGACCGGACTTCCCGGGGCTCAGGATTCATCGGTCACCCCCGATGAAACGGCTGTCGGACAAAGTACGGCCGCCGGTGGCGTCGCCGACTCCTCTGGGACCCAGACAGGCCTGGCCGGATCGATCCTCGTCCCAGCGGCGACGGTGCTCGAGGCAACCGCCTCCCCGACGACCTCGGAGACCGGGGATGTCGACGTCTCCTTGCTTGTCCCCTCGACACTGGCCCCCATCGTGGCCAGCGCATCGGTGGCCGGCGAGGTCGCCCTCGTCATCGTGACACCAAAATCGTGATCCAACTGACCCTTTGCTCAGCCAAGGGAGCTCCGGGGGTAACCACTCTGGCCTGCGTCCTCGGGGCCGTCTGGCCTGTCGACCGAGCGGTGGTGGTGGCCGAGTGCGATCCGTCCGGAGGGGATCTGGCCGGACGATTCTCACTGTCGACCAGGACGGGCATGACCAGTCTGGTTCTCGCCGGTCGCCAAGGCATGGTCGAGTCCGAGGACCATACGGGCCACACCCAGACTCTCCCCGGGGGTCTGGATGTCCTCGTCGCCCCCACCGGAGCCGACTCCGCCACCGCACTCGATCGCGAGCTCGGATTGTCCTCCGCCGATCTCATATCCGGCGACTGCGATCTTCTGGCCGATTGTGGCCGTCTCCTGCCCCATGCCCCCGGTCAGGAGAGAATGGTCCGAGACGCCGACAGAGTTCTTCTCCTGGTGCGACCGGACCTGGCCGGGATCGCCCATGCCCAGTGGGCGGGGACCAGAATCCGCCAACTCTCGAAATCTCGCTCCTCGGTGGTGATCGTCGGCCCCGGAGTATTCAAGCCCCATGAGCTGGCCCGCGAACTTGACTCGACGGTCATCGGTTCCATCCCCTTCGATCCCGCCGCTGCACTCATGGCCGGTGGCGGACCGGGAACGGCCAAGGACTTCTCGCGTTCGGCCCTCGTCGCATCGGCCAGGGAGATCGTCGCTACCCTCATCGAGGAGACGACAAGCGACACCACTCCTGGTCACGGCCCACCGGGAGGAACAGCGAAAAGGCCGACACCAGAGAGCCGGTCCAGGATCCGTCGCCGGCTCCGTTCGGCGCCAGAAGCCTCCGAGCCACTGCTGATCCCGTCGAATAAATCACCTCGCACGGTCTCCCCATGATGGCGGCCGATCCCGAATCCCAGTCCATGCTGGCCCAGCTCCGGTCAGACGTGGCCGACGATCTCTCGACCTCCGGAGCCCGGGAACTGGCCCTGGCCGATCGACGAGAACTGGCCCGCCAGCTCGCCTTCGGTCGGCTTCGTGACATCGCCGCCGAGCGTGTCGCCCTGGGCTTGATCCCCATCGATCAGAAGGATGAGCAGGACTTCGCCCATGCCGTCCTCGACGCCCTCTTCGGGCTCGGTCGGCTTCAGGTCCTGGTGGACGATCCTGAGATCGAGAACATTGACGTCAACGGCTGCGATCGGGTCTGGGTCACCTACGCCAACGGGGAAAAGACGCAGCTGGATTCCATCGCCGACTCCGATGCCGAGTTGATTGAAACCCTTCGCTCGGCGGCGGCCCGGTTCGGACTGTCGGAACGACGCTTCGACACGGCCCATCCGGAACTCGACCTCCGCCTTCCCGACGGCAGCCGCCTCTCAGCTCTCATGTCCGTCGTTTCCCGGCCCGCCGTCTCGATCCGAAGACACCGATTCGTCGATCTGTCGCTGGAGGATCTGGAGAAGCTCGGAACGATCGATGAGTTCCTCCACAGCCTCTTGGCCGCCGTCGTCCGGTCGCGAAAGAACGTCGTCGTCGGGGGAGCGATGAACTCGGGCAAGACGACTCTCATCCGTGCCCTCTCATCGGAGATTCCGGCCCGAGAGCGGATCGTCACCATCGAGCAGGCCTTCGAACTCGGTCTCGACGGCATGCCGCACCGGCACCCCGACCTGGTCGCTCTGGAATCCCGCAACGCCAACGCCGAGGGGGAGGGCGACGTGGCCATGGCCCGGTTGGTCCGCAGAGCCCTGCGTATGAACGCCGACCGGGTCATCGTCGGTGAGGTCCTGGGTGACGAGGTTCTCCCGATGCTGAACGCCATGAGCCAGGGCCGGTCGGGCTCCATGTGCACGATCCACTCCGACTCTTCCGCCGGGGTCTTCCGTCGGCTGGCCTCCTATGCCGTCCAGGCGCCGGAACGGCTACCCCTCGAGTCGACGAACATCCTCATCGCCGGATCCGTCCATTTCGTCGTATTCGTGGAAGCCATCGACGAGTCTCGGGACGAGATCCCATCGAACATGCACCACCTTTCGTGGCGTCCGCGACCGACCGTCGGAGAATCCGCCGGTGGGCCGCTGCGGTTTGAACCACAACGTCGTCGACGATTTGTCTCCTCGGTCCGGGAGGTCATCGATGCCGATGGCCTTCAGATCATCTCCAATGAGGTCTACCGAACCGACCGCGTGACGGGAGTTGTCTCAGGAGCGCCACTGCGTTCCGAAACCCTGGACGATCTCGTCGCTCACGGATTTGAGCCCTCGTCGCTCCGACCCGAAATGGCCACCTGGCGATGATGACCATCGCCGTCGCCCTCAGTTCGATCGGAATCGGAATCGGGGTCATCGGTCTTTCCGGTGCGGTCCGCCGCCGTCCGGCCCCAGGCGACGTCAACCAGGCCATCGACACAGTGGGATCGGCACGAAGAAGTCCGCTCCTTCGGGGGCTGTCGGGTTCCGTTGCCGGCCATCGCCGGGGGTCAGCCAGGATGATTCTTCCCGTTATCAGTGGACTGGTCATCGGGGCGATCACCCGCTGGCCGGTGGCCGCGGTGCTCGCCGCCGTGGCCGCCGCCGCCCTTCCCTCGGCCATGAAGTCGACGGCGTCGCAAAGTTCGATCCGACGGGCCGAAGCGGTCGCCGTGTGGACCGAGCTGTTACGGGACACGCTGACGGCATCGGCCGGGCTGGCCCAGGCCATAGTGGCCACTTCGGGTGTTGCCCCTACTGAAATTCGGGAACCGGCCGGTCGTCTGGCCGATCGGATCATGAGCGGGGTGCCCATGGACGACGCCTTGCGCTTGTTCGCCGGCGAGATCGGCGATCCGAGTGTCGACGAAGTGGTCTCGGCGTTACGACTGGCATCGACCTCGCGAGCTCAACGGTTGGTCGATCTCTTGAGCGCTTTGGCTGATTCGACCCGCGACGTGGTGGCCATGCGCCTTCGCGTGGAGGCGAGCCGCTCCTCGGCCCGCAGTGGCGTCCGTATGGTGATCTGGTTCTCCGTAGGTTTCGTCGCGCTCTTGACGGTCATGGCACGTTCCTACCTGGCCCCGTTCGGATCCGTCACCGGACAGCTGGTTCTTCTCGTGGTCGGGGTCCTCTACGCCGCCGGTCTGATACTGATGGTGCGTTTGGTGCGTTCCGACTCCTGGCGTTCCCCCTCCCGCGACCTGGTGGGAACATGACGACGGCGGTGGTGACTGCAGTCGGTCTCGGATTGGGCATCATCGGCGTGATCATCGCCCTGAACCCCGTGCCGCCGACACTGCGAGCTGCCTTGGCCGATCTCGACCGACTTCCGCGTCAGATCGCCGGAGGCACCGAAGCATTGGCCCAAGAGTCAAAAGGAAGGGTCGACCGGTATCTGGCCGGACGCCTCGCTTCGGTGGCCATCGAAAGAGACGACGTCCGGTCCTGGCTATCGCCACTTCTCGCTCTCACCGGCGCGTCTGTTCAAGAACTCTGTGGTGAGATCCTGCTGGGGGCCAGTGTCGGCCTGGTCCTTCCTGGCCTCTGGTGGTTGGTGGTGACCGCCGGCGGCGTTCACGTACCCCTAGCCCTTCCGGTCTGGGTCGGTCTCCTTTTAGCGGGCCTGGGTGGCCTTGTCCCGATCCTTCTGTTGCAGGGACGCGCCAAACAAGCGAGACGATCGGCACGCCGGGTGGTGGGTTCGTTTCTCAACCTGGTTGTGTTGTCCCTGGCCGGCGGCATGGGGATCGAGGGAGCACTCCATGCTTCGGCTCAGATGGGAGAGGACAAGGTATCGGGGCAGATCCTCACCTCGCTCGTTCTGGCTCAGGATGCCGGACAGCCACCTTGGGCCGCCCTCGATCATCTCGGACGTGAGCTCGGCATAGCGGAGTTGGAGGAATTGGCCGCGGCCGTGGGACTGGCCGGCGCTGAGGGCGCCCGTATCCGCTTGACGCTGGCGGCCAAAGCCAAGTCCATCAGACAACACGATTTGGCCGAAGCCGAGTCCGATGCGAATGCCGTCACGGAACGTCTCTTTCTCCCGGGAGTGTTCCTCTTGGTCGGTTTCCTCGTGTTTATCGCCTATCCCGCTGTCGCCCGGATTTCGGCCGGACTGTGACGAGACGGGTACGGCCCAGAGAAAGAGAGGAACTCAGTGCTATTTCAGAGTCGCATCTTATGGAGTTACCTTCGGGTTCGATTCCTCGACTCGATCATGCCGGACGAAGCGGGAAGCGTGGTCGAAACGGTCATCATCACGGCCGTATTCGCGGCGCTGGCCATTGCCATCGGCTTGATCATCGTGGCCAAGGTCACTTCGAAGGCCAACTCGATCGATCTCAATTGATCGCCTCAGGCAGGGTGTCCGTGCCGGCCCTTCGTGGCACGATGGTGGTGGGGTCGGAGGGATCGGCGGCCGTCGAATCCGTCGTCCTGGTCCCGATCGCCATGGTGATCGTCCTGTTGGTCGTTCAGATCTGCCTGTGGGCTCACGCGGCGACCCTTGTCCAGGACGCGGCGACCACTGGTGAGCAGGCGGCTACTTCTCTCGGTGGATCGTCGACGGCGGGCCAAGTGGCGGCCCAAGCAGAACTGTCTCTCACGGCCGACAGGGTCATTGTCGATCCCTCGGTCCACTCGAAAGATCTGACCGGCGGCGTGGTGGAGATCAGCGTGTCGGGGACGACCGAAGCGATCATCCCGTGGCTTCACCTTCCTGTCTCGGCCACCCGTGACGGGATTCAGCAAGAGTTTCGAGAATCGGGATGAGCACCGACGACCACACCCGAGGGAGCATGACCATCGAACTGGTCGTCCTGACACCGGTCATCGTCCTCTTTGTCCTCGTGGCCCTGGCCATGGGACGCTTCGAGTTGGCGCGAGAGCAGGTTGTCAGCGCGGCCCGGGCCGGCGCCGAGGCGGCGTCCGTGGTGCCGGTGGCGGGTGATGCCCAATCGGCGGCACTCTCGGTTGTCGTACCTGATGTCTCGAGCCAGGCTCATACCTGCACTCAGGTAAGTGTGGTCGCTGATATCAGCCACTTCACACCGGGTGGATTTGTCAGAGTCGTCGTCTCCTGCCAGATCGAGTTCGCTGACCTGTTTGTCCCTGGCTTTCCCGGTCATGAGGCCGTGCAGGCCACCGTTATCGCCCCGATCGACCCCTTCCGGTCACTCCAGTGACGCTTGCTCCGGTGACGGAAAGACGAAAGGGATCAGGTACTCGGGTGCTGCCGTTCCGGAGCCTCAAGGATTCATCGGGTGATCGCGGTTCGTTGACCGTTTTCGTGGCGGTCTTCTGTGTGACTCTGTTCGTTCTCATCGGACTGGTGGTGGATACGGGTCGGGCGATATCAGCCCGCTCGGTGGCAATGTCCGAGGCTCAGCAGGCCGCCCGTGCCGGAGCTGGCCAGGTATCAGTGGGGGCGCTGCGATCGGGACAGATCGAGGTAGATCCGGTTGGTGCGGTCAATGCATCGGAGAAATACCTGGAATCCGTAGGACAGACGGGCTGGGCGTCAGTCGTGGGTGCAACCGTCACCGTTCACGTCGAGACCGAAGAGCCGACGGTGATCCTCGGAATCGTAGGAATCAATCACATCCGAATATCGGTGTCGGCCAGCGCCACGGATCTCCATGGCGTCACCGAGGAGGACTGAAATGTCACGGGTTCAGGCCGGGAAGCTCGGATCGAACTCTCAGCGGGCTCCATTTTCGCGATGGGTCGGATCTCTGGTCGGAATGACGGGACTCCTTCTGGGCGTCCCCGCGCTCTTTGTCGTTTTGGGTGTCGTGCCGCCGCTCGTTCAGCTTGGGCACGTCGTCGCCCGGCCCGAACTCATCGTGCATCACCTCAATCGTCCTTTGAGTGATGCGACGGTGGCGGACAGCGTGGCCATGGCGGCATGGGTCGCCTGGCTGTGGCTGGTTTTCTGCGTTGTCGTCGAAATAGTCGCCACCGTTCGTGGGCGTCCGACTCTGCGACTGCCTGCGAGCCGGCATGTCCAGTCCTTGGTGACCACCCTGGTGGGAGCCTCGATGGCCGTCATTCCGATAGGGAAAAGCCTGCCCATGCGGCTCATGACTGCGCCGACGGCTGTCCACAGCGTGACCCTGAGCCCTCAGGCCGGAATTGGATCCCGGTTCTCCGATGTGACGTGGGGTGATTCCAACGGCGTCGTGACCGGTTCAGCCCAGGGGCCCGTCCTCGTGCCGGTCGACAATGCGATTCCGTCACCGATGATGGCTCCTCTCTACATGGTCAAGCGAGGAGACACCCTCTGGTCGATAGCAGAGACCGAACTGGGATCCCCCCTGCGTTGGCGGGATATCGCGGATCTGAATTACGGCCGGGTCCAGTCAGACGGCAGTGCGTTGACCGATGCTCATTGGATATACCCGGGCTGGGAGCTGGAACTTCCGGCCGGCGCCTCAGGTGTGTCCCCGACAGCCGCCGCCCAGATGCGAGTCTCGACGACGAGCACTCCGCCACTGCCAGTCCCACCACCAACGGCGGTACCCGTGGTTGCGCAGCCACCCACGACCGAACGTTTGGCGCTACCGGACCCGGTTCAACTGGCCTCGGGCCGCTCTGGAAGTGACGTTCATGAGAGCCGCTCAAGCTCCGACCCGTCTCCTCCTCACGCTGCCGAAAGAGCCGATGGTGATCCCACAGAGCATTCGCCGGTACCGGTCGGGGCGATCGGGTACGGAATTCTTGGCGCCGGGGTACTGGCACTCTTGGAACGCCTTCGACGGGTCCAGCGTCGCCATCGTCCTGGCGGGCTGCGGATCGCCCTGCCCCACGGCGATCTCGCCGCCCTGGAACAGCGACTCCGGAGCGACTCCGACCCTGAGGGTGCGGACTTCATTGACTTGGGACTGAGAGCTCTTGTCCTTTACTCCCTGCAGAGCGAGATGGCCCCGCCCCTGGCCACCCTTTGTCGGCTCAGCGGCCAGTTCCTGGAGGTGGTGCTTGACCCCGGTTCAGAGAGCAGAACGCCGCCCGAACCGTTCACCGTTAACACTCCGACGACAAACTGGCTTCTGGTTAGAGACTCCGCCATCGTCCAGACCCTTCGCCGGGACTTCTCTCTGACCGAAATGGATCCCCCGTTTCCGGCTCTTGTCACCGTGGGACATGACGCTTCGGGTCTCTTACTGGTCGATCTGGAGCAGGCGGCCTCGGTCGATGTGACGGGTACGAACGCCAAGGCGATCCTGGGAGCGATGGCGGTGGAAATGGCCACAGCCAAGTGGGCCGACCAGGTTGAAATCATTCTCGTCGGGTTCGACGGAGAGCTCGAGTCTCTTGACCGGGTGGTCCATGTTCCGACTATCGCCGAGGTCGCTTCGAAAGCCCAACGACGGGTCCGGGAAAGAAAGGCTCTCCTGGCCAGTGTCGGCCGTGACGCCAACTGGGAGATCCGGTGGGCTGAAGGCGGCGATTCGTGGGATCTGTGTTTGATCATCTGTTCCTCGTCTGCAGTCGAAGCCGATGCCGATGGTGCGGCGGCCATTGTCCAAGCGGCGGGGAAGGGTGGCTATGGCCTGGCCGTGGTCATGGGTTCGGCGACAGGAATGGCGCGCTGGCACCTGTCCGCTCTCGGTCGACAGGTGGCATTAGAGATGACTGGAGGACAGACCACCGTGTTCGCTGTCGAACCCGTCGACCTCCAGCTGACGGCGGACATCGGCTCATTGGTCGAGGTGGCCAGCCGGTTGTACGGGGTGCTTCCCACCGACCCCCCTTACGACAGAATTGAGGAATCCGGGACGGAAGGAGATCGTGAGGTTCTCGGGGGAGAAGACGCTGCACCCCTGAGTGAGCAAGAGGAAAGTCAGCCGCCCATCGACCTGACGCCCGAGTCGACCGGGGATCCGGAGGTCGAGGTGCGGGTACTTGGTTCGATCGAAATTGTCGGGGCGGCTCGCCCTTTTAACCGAGCCTGGTCTATCGAGTTGATCGTCTACCTGGCCATGCACCGAAAGGGTGCCTCCAGCGAACAATGGGCGACGGCCCTTTGGCCCGACAGGATCATGGCACCGGCCAGCCTTCATTCGACCGCGTCCTCCGCCCGTCGGTCGCTCGGAGTGTCGATCTCTGGAGAAGACCATCTCCCTCGGGCGCATGGTCGTCTCTCTCTCGGTTCCAGCGTGGACAGTGACTGGAACCGGTTCTCCGATCTATCCAAGACGATGGAGCCTGAAAGCTGGCATCAAGCTCTCGCCTTGATCCGGGGGCGCCCCTTCGAGGGGCTCCGGGCCGCTGACTGGGTTCTACTCGAGGGAATTGCGGCAAACATCGAGGCCGTCGTGGTCGATCTGGCCGTCCGCTACGCCGAGCACTGTCTTTCGGTCGGGGATTCGAATGGCGCGGAATGGTCTGCCCGGCAAGGCCTTCTAGTGAGCGCCTATGACGAGCGGCTCTATCGGATGTTGCTCCGAGCGGCCGATCTGGCCGGAAATCCTGCCGGGGTTGAGTCGGTCATGGCCGAACTTGTTCGGCTCGTTGCCGAAGACGTCGAACCATACGACGCAGTTCATCCAGAGACCTTTGACCTTTACAGGTCCCTGTCGCGACGTCCGGCCCACTCTCTGAAGCGCTGATCGCGCAAAACGACTTCGTTGCGAGGTCCGAAGCCAGGTTCTTAGCCAGTCCCCGGGCTAGGTCCGCTCAAGAGAATCGCTCTGCCACCCCATCGGTGCGCAACAACAAGGAGAGCGAGAAACTCATGAGCAATGCAATCACGCTGTCCGGGAATCTGACCAGAGACCCCGAGATTCGGTATACGAAGGATGGCCAAGCGAATGCCTCCTTTGGGCTGGCCGTGAACCGGCGATGGCAAGCGCGAGGAAGCGACACCTGGGAAGAGGCGACTTCGTTCTTTGACGTCGTGTGTTGGCGGGAGCTGGCCGAGAACGTTGCTCTGAGCCTGGTCAAGGGCTCCAGAGTCATCGTTTCCGGTCGCCTCGAACAACACAACTGGATGAACGAAAATAACGAGCGTCGCAGCAGTGTCGAGGTGACGGCCGACGAAGTCGGGCCCTCATTGCGATTCGCTACCGCCGAGGTGTCCCGTACGGAACGACGGGTCCCCGACCAGATGGACTCACCGAGCGGGTCCGATGACCTGGCCGACGCCGGAGTTGCCACCGCAGACGCCTGACCGACCCATAACCCGGGTCCGCGGACGACTTGTCTCGCGGGCCCGGGTCCGTCGGTCGTTGGTGTTCGATCATCCCCGGTAAGGAGCGGAAATGTCCTTTGTGAATGTGCTCACCGTGGTGGGCAAATCGGCAGTAGGAGACGGTGGTGTGACAGGGCCGAGCCATACAGCCTTGCGGGTACTCATGGTCCTGCCCCTATCGCTTTGGCGAGGTTGGGCCGCTCTCATCCTGGCCGTCGTTGTGTTTGGCATCGGCGGCACTGTTGTGTTTCTGTTTGTTAGGCCCCGTGATCCAGCTGGCGTGGCGAACGAAACCAATCGTCTTTCGAACATGCCACGTCGATGGAACGGACGAACGAAATAATGATCAACCTTCAGCGGCGAAGAGCCCATGGGAAGGTCCGATTTGCACTTTTGATTGTGTTGACGAAAGGCGAAGCGTTTGAAGCGTGTGAGATCTGTGCGGACGTCGAGCGTGCTTTGCTCCGCGCTGGACGAGCTGTGGAGGCAGCGCGGGTGGCCACGCTCTTTGAACTTTTCGAGAGTCGGCTGACAGTTGGCTGAGCTCCGCGGTTGGCGCCATCAGGGCGCCGCTCAGAGCCCGTCGAAGTCCGGTGGTGGACGCCAGGTCCATTCTCCGGGTCGGCCTTTCAAGTTCCACCGTTCGTAGGTGATCAGGTCGTGGGGCCATTTACAGATCCGGACCAGGTTGTCCAGGGACGTCGGTCCACCCTGGGCCACCGGGACCAGGTGGTGGTTCTCCAGGTAGTAGTGGTTGTCACAGAGCGGGACCGAGCACACCGGGTCGCGTTGCTCTAACCCGCCCGTTTCGTTAGTCGACCTGATCAGCGTTGCGCCACGACCGCACACCCCCGATCAGAGTTCTGATGTCCACCGACAGCTGGTGCGCCATCGGTGAGACCGGTTCGATCCCAGTGAGCCGGTTGGGGTGGTCAAAAATGACCTCGGCGTCGCCTGTCGGGGCGTGTGCCGCCACACAGGGGGGCGCCCGGTAGTCGTCGCTGATGGCGGCGGCGTTGGATCAGGTGATGAAGGTAAGCGAACGAAGCAGAGTGAACGCTTCGGCCAGTCGCTTGGCCCACGGCCACTCCTTCTGCAGGCGGAGAGTGGTGACGCGTCCCGATGTCGTGAGTCGTCCGGCGGTGTGGAGCACCGTGTAGCGAAGGCGCTTCGGTTCGGCCTTGGCCAGGTCGTCTTTCAGCACCAGGCCCTGGGTGAAGGCCAGGAGGTCCTGGGCCATGAGCACGAGCTCCACCCAGCAGGCGTTGTTCTCGAACTCGGGGAACGGCAGTCGACGCAGTCCGGTGTCCTTGGCGCAGCGGATGCGGTCCTCAACGCGGGCATGGCCCCGCTGGCGGGCTTCCAGGTAGGAGATGTCGGGGTCGGTCGAGTCGCAGATGAAGACCTGGTAGCGCCAGCCGTCAGGGTCGAAGAGGTTGAACTGGGCCCCGGGGTGGGGCTCCTCACGCCGCACGATGGCCCGGGTGCCGGTTGGCCAGGCCTTCAAGTCGAAACCGGTGAGCTCGGCTACCTCGGCCCCCTCGCGCTCGGAGCCGTCGCTCCTGATGGCTATGGACCAGGCCTTCTTGGGGAGTTTCTGAATGGCTTTGCGCACGTCCTCGGTGATGGCGAAGCCGACAGAGAACTCAATGCCCCTCTCCCGCAGGGCGTCGATGAACTCGTGGCTGGCCCCGGCTGAGTCGCTGCGCACGAGCATGGCCACGCCGTTCGGACCGTTGGGCACCACCGGCAGCTGGGCCAGGGCGAGGTCCAGCACTTTGATGTGGTCGGCGGCGGTGTTGGCCCCGGCATTGCCCGGGCGCAGTATGCCGGCCAGGGCCTCGTTGGTGGCATCGAGGAAGCACAGCAGGGGGAAGAAGCCAAACCCCTTCTTGTACGTGGGACGGGCCAGCGCCTTGTCCGAGGCGGCGTCGAGCAGTGTGGCGTCGAAGTCCAAGATGAGCGGACCATGCGACGTCACCGGATTGAGCCCCGCTCTCCAGGCGGCGGCACGGGCCCTCGCCCGGGCCGTGCGGATGGCCTCCAGGCGCTCGGCGTCCACGTCGTCCACCACCCGGCTGGCCGTGGGGGTCGAGGCCACCGGTCCGAAGAGCGCCGGCTGGTCGCGCAACACGGCCAGGTCCGATAGTGCCGTCCCGCCGTCGGCCACCGTGAGGGCCAGGTCGAGCAGCACCCGGCCCGGGTCATGGCGTCGGCGGCGCTCAACGGTCGGTGCCATGGCCTCGGACAATGCACTCGTGAGCCCGGTGGCATCGGCCATCTCGGCCAGCAGTCGGGTCCCGGCATGGGCGGCCACGCCCCGGCCATCGGCGGTCACTGACAACGTCGGTCGCGTGAGGTTACGCTTCACCCTGGAAGTGCCCTTCTCTTTGGTGTTCTTGTTGTCTCGCAACCACAAGTTTCCCAGAGCAGAAGGGCTCTTTCGCGCATACGCGCATGCCATCAGGCGGCTCCAAACGAAACGGGCGGGCTAAGGCCGTCTTCATCTGGGCCGGAACGCTCCGGCCCAGATGACAGACGCTTCGGACGTCGTTCCCGTCGCTGATCACCAGCTTCACGTAGGCGTCGCCCAAGACCCGGGTGGCCGTGGCCAGTGACACCGGCCCCACCCCGGCGATCTCGCACCTCTCGCCGCTGTCATCGCCGCCGGCAGTGTTGTCGCCGCTGTCTCTGTCGAGCTCTCCCCGCTTAAGAGCGGCCAGATCCACCCGCAGGATGACCGCGGGCCGGGCCATCCCGGTTCCGTTCCCCATGACGGCGTCGTCGGCCAGGGAGACGAGCCCGTCAGCCCGGTAGGCACTCTCGGATTCGTAGGATCCCGCTCTCCGGGCCTCGTCGTAGAACAAACCGGCCTTGGCCTTCACCGCTTCCAGGATCCGGGCCCCGTCGGCCGGGGTCAGCCGGGCCTCGATCCGCACCGCTCCGTCAGGATCGAACCGGTGCCGGAAGAACCGGCTTTGGTGGATGGCGTTCTCCCGGGCCTGTTCCCCCATCTCATACGAAGCCAGGGCCTTGGTCCTCTGGCACCGGACCTTCAAACCCTTCAAGCCAGAGCGGGCCGCCGCCTCCAGGAGCTCGCCCTCGGCCCCGGGGTGGACGCTGGCCGCCGAGGCGATCTCTCTCACCTGCTCACCGGAGAAGGACCCGTTGGCCAGGCACCGGGCCGTCTCCGGCAGCTCACCGAGCTGCCGGGCCGTCTCGAGCACCCCGAAGGCCCTGCCTTCCGATGTCCCGGTCTTCTCGGCCAGGTAGGAGGCGGCTGACTTATGTCCCTCCTGTTTCCAGACGAAGGTGTCGGACACCTTGGGGGCCATCACCATCTGGATGGCCACCCCCAACCGCTCCAGCTGGGCTCCGAACTCGAGGACCTCGGTGGCCTGGAAACCGGTCATGGTGTCGACCGGGAGATGGGCCAGCCAGCTCCGCTGGGAGATCATGAGGCTCCGCATGTCGCTCAACGTCTCCGGCACCGCCATCTCCATGGAGTCCACCGTCTCATCCGGTTGTATCGCTC
>Ga0208357_1001535_pt1 | contig 16608 bp, 15 predicted proteins | sample NGESurdeep092012_6_FD_184487 | JGI IMG/M metagenome (GOLD analysis project Ga0208357, IMG submission 184487) | Arctic peat soil microbial communities from Barrow, Alaska - NGEE Surface sample F52-2 deep-092012 (SPAdes) | ecosystem: Environmental > Terrestrial > Soil > Wetlands > Peat ... | reverse complement strand
TGGGTCTGTAGAGAGAACGAGTTAGGAAAGAGGTAGCGAGATGGCAAGAGTAAAGAGGGCCGTTAACGCCAAGAAGCATCACAAGGCAATTCTCGAAGAGGCGAAGGGTTACTACGGCGATCGCAGTCGTACCTTTCGATCCGCGAACCAGGCCGTGCAACACGCCGGGGTCTACGCGTTTCGAGACCGTCGCGCTCGCAAGGGCGAGATGCGTCGGCTATGGATCCAGCGCATCAACGCCGGTACCCGCTTGCACGGAATGAGCTACAGCCGCTTCATCGCCGGGCTCAACGCCGCTGGTATCGAGGTCGATCGTCGCATGTTGGCGGACCTGGCGGTAACTGATGCTGGTGCCTTTGGTGCCATCGTCGCCCAAGCCAACGCCGCGCTGTCAAAGTAGGTCACGCTGATCGAGACGTTGGGGTCTTCACACCAGCGAGTTCGCCGACTTCGGCGTCTCGTTCAAAAGCGTTCGCTTCGCTGGAGTGAGGGCACCTGCGTGCTCGAGGGCCCCGACCTTGTTCACGCGGCTCTTGACGCGTTGAGTGAGTTCGAGGCAATTTACGTAGATCCGACGGGCCTGTCGAGCAGTGATCTCGCGGCCTTGGAGTCTCGTGCGACATCAAAGGGCATTCGCCTGTTCGCTCTTGCGCCGGGTGTGCTCGAGCGCGTGGCCGACGCCTCGACGCCCCAGCCCGTCTTGGCGGCGATTCGTCTACCCCTGGTAAACCTCGGCGACGTCGCCTGTACCGGACTGGTATTAGTCCTCCATGACATAAAGGATCCCGGTAACGCGGGCACACTCGTCCGCTCCGCCGACGCCGCGGGAGCTACTGGGGTGATCTTTACCGGTCATTCAGTTGATCCCTTTAATCCCAAGACCCTTCGCGCTACCGCGGGCTCCATTTTTCACATTCCGGTTGCGGTGGGCTCATTAGTTGCGACGCTGTCGTCGTTGAGAGAACGTGGTGCCACGACGCTCGCGAGCGTCGTGCGCGGGGGAGTGAGCCATCGAAGCGTCGATTACGCCAAGCCCACCGTGGTTGTCATTGGCAATGAAGCAGACGGTCTTGACGATGAGGCAGTCAGGCTTTGTGATGGTTCAATCACGATTGAGATGGCCGGGGCTAGTGAGTCGCTGAACGCGGGGGTCGCGGGTTCGCTCATTGCGTTTGAGGCCTTGTGGCAACGCCAAGACACGATGACGCCACCGCCAACCCCTAGCCTTTAGTCGTCATGTCTACTTCGCCCCTTTCTCAACTTGCTCAACAGACCGACGAACTGCTTTCGAGTATCGCCGCGTTCGAGACTCTCGAGGCCCTGCGTGATGCCGAGCCCGTGTTAACCGGGAAGCGGTCACTGCTTTCCACCTTGCAGAAGTCGCTGGGCTCCCTCGAGCCCGACGAGCGAAAATCCGCGGGTGCTCAACTCCAAGAGGCCCGGCGAACCATCGAGTCCGCACTTGAAGATCGTCGTGCTGTATTGCTGCGCCAGGAACGTCTCGTCTCCCTTGAGGCGGACCGCATGGACCTGGGCGACGTTGTCCTTGGCGAAGTGCCATGGTCGCTCAGCGTGGGACATCCGGGTCTGGTGGCCCTGACGCAACGAGAGCTCGAAGACGTGTTCGTTGGCATGGGTTTCAGCGTCGCCGACGGACCAGAAGTCGAAAGCGACTGGTACAACTTCGAGGCGCTCAATATTCCCCCTGCACACCCCGCTCGAGGCATGTGGGACACCTTTTATGTAGATCTTGGCGAATCAGAGACGGTCGTGCTGCGCACGCACACCTCGCCCACGCAGATTCACCTGATGGAGCAGGCCGTGGCGAATGACTCGCTACCTATTCACTCGGTTATGCCCGGCCGTTGTTTTCGTCGAGACACCCCCGATGCCAGCCACCTCTATTCTTTTCACCAAATCGAGGGGCTGGTGGTCGATCGTGGCATTACTTTTGGCGATCTCGCGGGCGTCATTGAAACTTTCACGCGTGCCTATTTCGGACCCGATATTTCCTCGCGTCTGCGACCGGGATACTTTCCCTTTACAGAACCGTCGGCCGAGTTCGAAGTCACCTGCACGATCTGCAAGGGAGCGGGGTGTCGCACCTGCTCGAACACTGGTTGGATTGAACTTGGGGGATGTGGAATGTTGGACCCCGCGGTGCTCGAGGCCGTTGGTATCGACGGTGAAGAGTGGAGTGGCTTCGCCTTCGGCTTTGGCATTGACCGCTGTGCGCAGATGCGACATGAACTGAGCGATATGCGAGCGCTTATCGAAAACGACACTCGATTTCTTGGACAGTTCTCGTGAGAATCTCGCTGAACTGGTTGCGCGAATTTGTTGACCTGACTGAGTCAACGGAAGAACTTCGAATTCTTCTGGATGACCTGGGCCTCGTCGTCGAAGGCATCGACGTCGTTGGCGCGGGCCTCGAGGACGTGGTGGTTGCTCGCGTTGATGAGATCCGCGCAATCGAAGGCGCTGACCGTATCCGCCTCGTCATAGTTGACGCTGGCGATGGCGCGCTGGAGATTGTCTGCGGTGCAATGAATTTTGCGGTCGGTAACCACGTTCCTCTAGCGCCCGTGGGTTCGGTCTTGCCCGGTGGATTCGAAATCGCGACGCGAAAGATGCGCGGCGTCACGTCCAATGGCATGCTTTGTTCGTCGCGCGAGCTTCAACTTAGTGATGACCATGAGGGTCTCATGTTGCTCGACGAACTCATCGAACCTCGTGTTGGCGAATCACTCCTGTCAGCGCTCAAGATAGTGCCCGACGTGGTTTTCGATATTTCTGTAGAGGGTAATCGACCTGACGCGTGGTCCGTCGAAGGCGTGGCGCGTGATTTGGCGACGCGCCTTCGCCGCCCTCTTCGTTCTCCCGCTCTCGCGTCGACGAACTCAAGCGTTCCGAGTTCCACGACCGCGAACGCCGGTATTGATGACACTGACCTTTGTGGTCGTCTCACGGTCTCGGTCCTTCGTAACGTTAAGGTTCTTCCATCGCCATCGTGGGTGGCGCAGCGACTTCAAGGCGCGGGAATGCGTCCAATATCTAACGTCGTGGACGCTTCGAACTTCGTCATGCTTGAGCTCGGACAACCTACGCACCCATATGACGCGAACCATGTCGCCGGTAGAACGCTGCGTGCTCGTCGAGCCCGTGCGGGCGAGACGCTCACCACGCTTGATGGTGTTGAGCGAAAACTCGCTATGAGCGGACGCGGTCTCGGTGACACTGGCGAGGACTGTGTCATCGTCGATGGTGATGATCGCGTACTAGGGCTCGCGGGCATTATGGGCGGTTCGGCAAGTGAGATCAGTAGCGACACGACGGAGGTCCTTTTGGAGGCCGCGTTCTTTGATCCCATGTCGATCGCTCGATCATCGAAACGCCACGCCTTACGCAGTGAAGCGTCCAATCGCTTCGAGCGCGGCGTAGATCCTCAATTGGCGCTTCGCGCCGCCGCGCGCTTCGTGGCGATTCTGAGCGAAAGCGTGCCGGATCTTGAGTGGCTGGCCGATCCGCTGGACGTCTGGGGAACGATCCCGACACCTCCCCAACTCGAACTTCGTGGCGCCGATGTCGAGCGATTATTGGGAGTGACAATCGAAGAGCGTGAAGTGGCGTCAATACTTGAAGGCTTGGGTTTCACGGTCGCGAAGACGACGGACCAACTTCTCGTCACCGCTCCCAGCAATCGGCTCGACATCCGACATGGCGCGCCGGGTCGGGCGGACGTGATCGAAGAGATCGCGAGGCTTTACAGCTACCGCCGTCTCCCACGGCACAGTCCGGTCTGGCCTCAACCTGGTGGACTGAACGCGCGCCAGCTTCTTCGCCGACACTTGCGTGACGTGGTGGTTGACACGGGGGCCTTGGAAGCGTGGACACCTACGTTTGGCAGTGACGCTGACTTTGACCTACTTCACGCGGGGCAACCGCGCGTGCGGGTGACCAATCCCTTAGCTTCGGACGAATCGGTGTTGCGCTCGACGTTGGTTACTGGACTCGTGCGTGCGTGGGCGAAGAACTTCGAACGAGGTATTGGCGACGTGATGCTCGCCGAGTTTGGCATAGTCTTCGTGCATCCAGACGCCACGAGTGAGCCTCGCCTGACCCGCGGTGGAGTGGGAGGATCGTTGACGTTGGCGCTGCCACGCGAGAATGAACGCCTTAGCATTCTGCTCGCTCGCCCTGACGATGACGCGAAATCCGCGGTGGCGCTTTGGAGCGTCATTGCCGAGCGCCTCGGACTAGCTGACGTGGCCGTGCGCTCGTCGAGTGAAGCACCTCGAGGCCTTCATCCAACGCGTGCCGCAAGCCTCGTCGATCGCACCTCTGGTTGCCTACTCGGCCACGTGGGCGAAGTTGATCGTGAGTTTCTCGACGCCATTACGAGCGTACCGTCGCCTCGGCGACTTGGCCTTATCGATCTTGATCTTGACGCGCTAGCCGACAGGTCCGTGGCTACCCGGGCGTCGTCCTTCGTAACGCTGCCCAGTCGTTACCCGAGCGCGGTGCTCGACTTCGCCTTTGTCACGCCTCGTCAGGTAAACGCTCACGACCTCGCTCATGCCTTACGCGGCGCGAGCGATCTCATCGAATCGGTGACGTTGTTCGATGTCTATGGGGGTGCCGGACTAAGCGAAGGGACACGTAGTTTGGCCTTTAACGTTCGCCTGAGTTCCGTTGAGCATACGCTTAGCGAGCAAGAGATCAGCAAGGCCCGTGGTGCGTTGATTGATGTCGCGGCTTCGTTGGGGGCGGTGCTTCGTTAAAAGGAGCTTCGTACTATCGTGATTGAGTTCGTCCCCCTCAACGACCAAGGTCGGCACTTTCGCGAGGAGTATCGCGTGCGAATGGCGGACACCCACGCGAACGGACTGGTGCGACTCGATGGCATCGCGCGCTACCTCCAAGACGTCGCGACTGATGACTCGCATGATTCTGTCGTTGCGTCAGTGGACCCTTGGGTCGTGCGACGGACGGCGTTGCGCTTCGTCGAAGGCGCACAGTGGCCGCGCTATCTCGACTTGATCACACTCACGACGTGGTGCGGCGGCACGGGACCGGCGTGGGCAGAACGACGCACGAACCTCGAACTAGAGGGGAGACTCGTCATAGAGGCGTCCGCCATTTGGGTGCCGGTTGATCCGTCGGGTCACCCCGTGCGACTCCGAGAGAATTTCTTTGACGTCTACGGCGATGTGGCCCGCGAGCGCAAGGTGTCGGGGCGATTGACGAAGGCGCCTATTCCTTCGAACGTACAACATCGACCATGGCCGATTCGTGCTGCTGATCTTGACGTGATGGGCCACGTGAATAACGCGGCTCTTTGGCAGGCCTTGGTTGAAGTGGTTGCGGCGCCTGTTCGTCTCGTGAACGTGCAGCATCACGCTTCTGTTGATGGTGGTGACGCCGTTGCACTCGTCACCGCGCCAGGGCAACTATGGCTCACGGTTGATGAAGACGTGCGCGTGTCCGCGCAGTACGAGCTCCTTTAGGAGACGAGTACGGGTTGTCGACTGCTGGTAGCGAAGACACTGCCAACGATGACTAGAGGGAAGCCAACAATTATGCCGACCGTTAAAGGTTCATTGAGGCCAACGATTCCCAGGACAACGGCGATCGCGGTGTTGACGTAGGTAACAACGACCGCGCGTGTGGCGCCCACTTCTTTGACGAGTGCGAAGAAGACGAGGAAGGCGCCTGCGGTGCAAACGCTAGAGAGCACCGCGACGCACGACCACGTCTCGCTCGACACGTGAGCGGGCCAGTGAGCCACGTCCCATGGAATCCAACACAGCGACACGAACGCGGTGGCGCCCATGACGATGGTTGGGCCCGCGACATCCTTTAACTTCGTGGCGAGGATGATCGGTCCGACGGTGTAGCCAAGGCACACGCCCATCATCAGGCCAATCCACGTGATGGAGCCTCCGCTGAGATCGAGGCCGACCAGGAATCCAACGCCCACGGCGCCAATTGCGAGACCGAGGTAGCGGCGTGGCGCAATGTGATCCTCGGTTCGGCGAATTCTCTGTCCAATAACGGCGAAAAGTGGAACGCTACAGATTAAAAGACTTGTGAGTGAGCTGGTGATGTGTTTCTCCGAGGTGGCCATGAGGTACCAAGGAATCCCGAACTCGACGATGCCAAAAATGGCGATCCATTTGAAGTTCCTCACCAGAGCCGGAAGTTGCTTTTTGGCGATTACAAGCGGTGTCAACAACACTGCCGCTGGCGCTGTTCTCATGAGTACCAAGACGCCTGGATCGAGCTGACGGACCGCGACGCGGATCAAAAGATAGGGAATGCCCCAGATACCGGCCATAGCCAGAAAAAAAGTCCAACCTCGTCGCGACATTCAAGCAGGCTAGCGTAATTTGAGAAACTTGCACTTTTACTCCCTGTTGTGCATAAAATGGCACATGCGCGTAGGAGTCATGGGGGCCACCGGGTACGTCGGTTCAGAGTTGCTTCGACTTATGGCGTCGCACCCTGACCTGGACGTCGTCATCGCAACGGGCGCGTCGAGCGCTGGTAAACGTATCGCTGAGCATGTTCCTGCACTCGCTGCTGCCTATCCAGAACTCGTGGTGGATGTCTCGTCTGCGATTCTTGAAACCGACGTTGACGTCGTCTTCATCGCACTGCCTCACGGAGAGAGTCAGTCGTACGTGCCCACGCTGGTCGAGGGCGGCGTCCAGGTCGTTGACCTTGGGGCTGACTACCGATTGAAGAACGCTAGTGACTACCCACTTTGGTACGGGCACGAACACACGTCGCCTGCACTCTTGGCGACGTCGGTCTATGGACTCGTCGAGCGCCATCGTAGTGAGCTCGTTGGTGCGTCACTCATTGCGGTGCCGGGCTGTTACCCCACAGCGAGCTCGCTCGCGCTGGGGCCGTTTTGCGACGAGGGCCTCGTCGGCCTTGACAACATTGTCGTGAATGCCCTCAGCGGTGCTTCGGGGGCGGGGCGCGCGACGAGTGATCGGTTGCACTTCTCTCGTCTTTCGGGCAACGCCGAAGCGTATGGGCTTCTCAATCATCGCCACACGTCTGAGATTCAACAAGAACTCGGCGTGACCGCACTCTTTACTCCGCATCTGGTTCCGGTGGCTCGAGGCATGCTCGTGAGCGCCTACGCCCGTGTCAACTCGGCGTCAGCTACGACCGAGGACGCGCTGTCGCTCCTTCGCTCGACCTACGCGGACGATCCTTTCGTCGTCGTAACGAACGAGCCCCCAACGCTTAAAGATCCGTTCGGCAGCAACCTTTGCTTCGTGAGCGCGAGAGTGGACCAACGAACCGGGTGGCTGCTCGCTATGAGTTCACTTGACAATCTGACTAAGGGCGCGGCCGGCCAGGCTCTTCAGGCATGGAACGTCGCCACCGGACGCGATGAGACGCTCGGCCTGCCACTCGTGGGCGTGACGCCATGACCAATTACGTGGTGAAAATTGGCGGCCACGCGCTGGATTCACTTAGTCCGCGCTCTGATGTACTCAGCGCACTGGCGAGTGACGTCGAGGCGTTGCGCGCTGAGTCGACGAATGTCCTTATCGTCCACGGTGGTGGACCACAGATCGCGGCGTTGCTCGAGGCTGTGCGTAGCGAAAGTCGATTCTACGAAGGCCTTCGCGTCACCGATGAAGAGACGATGGAGTACGTGGCGATGGCTCTCAGCCAAGTAAATCTCCACGTTGTCGCTGCGCTTAATCAAGCGGGACTAGCGAGTGCCGGCCTTTCGGGCGTTGACGGATCAGTGCTGCGCGCAGCCGCACTTGGTGCACCGTGGTTTCGTGCGAGCACGTCGCCCAAGGTTGACGTCACCCTCATCGAGGCGCTTTGGAAAAGCGGTGTCACGCCCGTCATGAGTCCTGTTGCGATTGATGAGTCGGGCGAACTGGTCAACTGTAACGCCGACGCTGCGGCTGGAGCGTTGGCAGGAGCTCTCGGAGCAGAGGCATTGGTGTTGTTGAGCGACATCGATCAACTTCGTAGTGATCCCCTTGATGCCGGTACTTCTCTCGCGTCGGTGCGTGCGAGCGACGTGCAGCGCCTCATCGACCAAGGCGCGGCGCGCGACGGCATGCGACCCAAGATGATGGCCGCGCTCGACGCGCTCGAGCACGGTGCCCAACGGGTCATTATGGCCAACGGCACGAAGCTTCATGCGCTACGAGACGCACTGAATGGAACCGCGAGCACCACGGAGGTAACACGATGACACGGAATCTTGTCACAATCGAGGGACTGAGCGACGCGCAGCTCTCCACGATCTATCGATTAGCGACGTCACCGTTCGACGACGAAACGCTCAAAGGTCAAGGCGTGGCGCTGGTGTTTGAGCGACCGAGTCTGCGCACCCGGGCTTCAAGCTCCTCGGCCGTCTTTGAGCTCGGCGGTTATGCGACATTTTTCGGCGATGAAGAGATTGGCCTCGATAGCCGCGAATCGGCGGAAGACGTGGGACGCACGATCGCTGAGATGTACGCCATAGCAGCGCTGCGCGTGCGTAATCATGAAGTCTTTCATCGAATCCAACAAGTAACCGACGGTCAACTCGCCCTGATAAATCTTTTGAGCAACGAATCTCACCCCACTCAGGCGGTGGCTGACGTGCTTACGATCGCCGACGAGTTTGCTAAAGGTGACGTGACTGGTCTCGCGGGACTGTGCGTGGCTTATGTGGGGGATGCGACGAACGTCACGCGCTCGTTGGCCGTTGCGCTCCTTCGCCTTGGCGTGAATGTCAACGTCGGAGCCCCGGCGGGCTATCAACTGAAGTCCGGTGGGGAAGAAGACCCCTTTGAGGTGAAAGACGGCGGCACGTTGAGCCTCTTTGAGACGGCGTCTGAGGCCGTACGCGGGGCTGACGTGGTCTACACCGACGCGTGGGTTTCGATGGGCATGGAAGAGCAAACCGCGCGGCGTCGCGCTGACTTGGTGGACTTTCGTGTCGACGGACAGTTGATGAGCTTGGTGAAATCCGAAGCCATTGTCTTGCACTGTCTTCCCGCGCACCGCGGCGACGAGATAACGGATGAAGTGCTCGACGGCGAGCAGTCGCGCGTCTGGCGACAGGTGTTCCACCGTCGCTCCGCGATGATCGGCGTGTTGCGCTGGATAAAAGGAGAGGCATGACAAAGACTCAACGTCAGCACCGGATCGGTGAGTTAATTGATCACGACGTCATCTCAACCGCGGCCCAGATCGTGACGCGTCTTCGCGACGAGGGTATCGCCGCGACTCAAGCCACGGTCACCCGCGATCTCCAAGAACTTGGTACCGTAAAAGTTCGCGACGAAAACGGCGCACGACGTATTGTGATGGCCGCCTCACCCAAACTCGCACCCGCGCCACTCGATCACCTGCGACGCATGATGGGCGAGTGGGTCGTGTCGGTTGAGAGTTCGATGAATTTGGTGGTGGTACGAACGCCGCCTGGTTGTGCACACGTCGTCGCTTCGGCCCTTGATCGCAGCGCACTGCGCGGAGTCTTGGGCTCGGTTGCCGGTGATGACACGATTTTGGTCATCGCGGCCGAGGAACACGGGGGCGATTCCCTCGCTGATGATTTTCGAAAGTTGGCGGGTATCGCCGATACGCCTAACAAAATGAAGGGACTGTAGAGATGGCCAAGCGAGTGGTACTTGCTTATAGCGGAGGGCTCGACACGTCGGTGGCCGTGCGCTGGATGATTGAAGAGTGGGGCGTCGAGGTCGTGTGCGTCCTGGTCGACGTCGGTCAAGACGTCGAGAGTTCGGAAAGTTTTGACGACATCAAGGCTCGCGCACTTGCGGCCGGAGCGATTGACTGCGTGATCGTCGACGCAAAGCGCGAAATGGCCGAGGAGTTTTGCGCGCTGGCCATCGCCGCGAACGCGCGCTATGAAGGTAAGTACCCGCTGGTCTCGGCCCTTTCGCGTCCGGTCATTGTTCGCCATCTGGTGGCCCAGGCTCGTACATTCAACGCCCAGGCCGTTGCGCACGGCTGCACCGGCAAGGGCAACGACCAGGTGCGATTTGAGGTTGGCACACACGCTCTGGCGCCCGATCTTGAGGTCCTCGCGCCAGCGCGTAACTGGGGTATGACACGAGCTGACTCGGTGGACTTTGCCCAAAAATGGGAGATTCCAATTAAAGCCACCAAGAAGAAGATCTACTCCATTGACGAGAATCTGTGGGGACGCGCCATTGAGTGTGGGGCCATTGAGGATCCGTGGGCCGCTCCGCCAGAAGAGCCCTACACCCTCACGCGCGTGACCTCGACGAAGCCCGTTGAAGTGACCGTCAGTTTCGTCGGCGGACTACCCACCGCACTCGATGGGGTTGCCATGGAGCTCGCGGAACTAATCGCGACGCTGAACGCTCGCGCCGGATCGACGGGATTTGGCCGTCTCGATATGGTGGAAAATCGGCGCGTCGGCATCAAGAGCCGTGAACTCTACGAGTGTCCCGCGGCGCTCGCTCTCATTAGCGCGCACGCGGACCTCGAGGACATGGTGCTCGAGCGCGACGTCGCTCACGAAAAGGCCCGGCTCGAAAGCCGTTGGGCTGAACTGGTTTACGACGGCATGTGGTTCTCACCGCTGAAAGAGGCCCTCGATGCGTTTATGGCCGAGACACAGCACCACGTCACTGGCGACGTGCGCATGCGCTTTGAAGCACCAGGACTCATGCGAATTGTCGGACGGCGAAGCCCCAGGGCCCTCTACGACTATGGTCTGGCGACCTACGACGCCGCGGACACGTTTCGCCACAGTGACTCCGAGGGCTACATACGAATCTACGGACTCGGCGTGAAGACCTGGGCAGCTCGCCAAGGCGCGAAGAACGCAACGCCGCCAGCTTCATGACGCTCTGGAGCGGGCGGTTCACGGCGCCCATGGACAAGACGCTCTGGGATCTCTCTGAGAGCTATTCCTTTGACCACGTGCTCTACGCCCACGACATCCAGGGCAGTCGAGCCCACGTGCAAGGCCTGGGTGCTGCGGGAATTCTCAGCGACGAAGAGACGGCGACGTTGTTAGTCGCACTCGACCAGGTGCTGGCTGAGTTTGAGAGCCAGTCGTTTGCCCCGTCGTCAAGTGACGAAGACGTTCACACCGCGATTGAGCGTCGGGTTACTGAGCTCGCGGGCGACGTAGGTGCCAAACTGCACACCGCGCGAAGTCGCAATGATCAAGTAGCGACGACGCTGCGCCTGTTCACCCGCGACGCGATCAGCGAGACGTGTCGCGCGGCACTGCATCTCATCGATGTCCTCGACGAGGTTGGCAACAAGAACCGAGACGCGTATCTTCCTGGTTACACCCATATGCAGCGCGCTCAACCAGTGTTACTGAGCCATCATCTTCGTGCGCACGCTTTCGCGCTCCTTCGTGACGTCGATCGACTGCTCGACGCTCGTGATCGACTCAATGAGTCGTCGCTGGGCGCCGGCGCCATCGCCGGCACGTCGCTCAACATTGATCCGGCATTCACGGCAGGCCTCTTAGGTTTCTCGAGCACTTTCGCAAACTCAATGGACGCGGTGAGTGACCGTGACTTTGTCGCCGAGACACTGTTCGACGTGGCACTCATGGGCGTGCACCTTTCGAGGATGGGTGAAGAGCTCGTGCTTTGGACGTCGGCCGAATTCAATTTCGCTTCGCTCGGTGACGACTTCACCACCGGCTCGTCGATGCTGCCCCAAAAGAAGAACAGCGACGTGGCCGAACTCGCTCGCGGCAAGAGCGGACGACTCATCGGCAACTTGACGGGTCTTTTAGTGACACTGAAGGGTCTGCCGTTGTCCTACAACCGAGACCTCCAAGAAGACAAGGAACCGCTGTTCGACTCCGTGCGCCAGATTCACTTAGTGTTGCGTGCGCTTACGGGTGCCTATCGCTCGATGAGTTTTAACGACGAGGTCGCTTCATCCGCCGCCGATGACCAGTTTCTTGTGGCCATCGATATTGCGGAAGAACTCGTCGCCGAAGGCGTCCCGTTTCGCCAAGCACACGAGCACGTAGGCAAACTCGTGGCCACGGCCGTCTCGACGAACCAATCGCTCGCCGCCGTGGTGGCGCTGGATCCTTCCGTGGCGCGCTTTACTCCTCTCTTTGATCCAGGTTCAGCTCTCGCGCGACGCCGCTCACCAGGCGCCTCCGGACCGCTTGCAAGTGCCGATCAAGTGCAGCGACTTCGCGTTGCGGCAAGCGAATTGAACGACCGACTCTCGCATTAAGCGTCCGTCTGTCACAGGCCTGCACCAGTCTGGGTGGGTGACACGAATCGCCGAGCGCAAAACCTACAGTGAGGGAGCATGGTCGAACGTCTCCTAACCCCCTCCAAGATCTCCGCGTGGCTCGGCTGTGGGCACTATCTGTCGCTGCGAAATCAAGTGGAGTCGGGGTTCCTCAAGGTTGAGCAAACGCCACTGAACGCACTCGCGGAAATTCTCATTGATAAAGGCAACCAGCATGAATCGAGCTGCCTTGATGACTATGAGGCCATGGGAAAGACGATTTACGAGGTCCCCGGCCGCAACGCGAATGAGTCGTTCGAAGAGTGGGTGCGTCGCGTTGGTAACGCCCTCGCAAAAGGTTATGACGTTGTGTACCAGATGCCTTTCGTTCATGAAGGAATGCGAGGCATCGCTGATTTTCTCATCAAAGTACCGAACCCCGAACTTGGTTACGCGAGCTATGAACCGGTCGACGCGAAACTAACGAGAAGCACGGCGAAACCCGGACACGTACTGCAGCTATGTTTTTACGCCGAAGCCATCGCGGCTCTCGAAGGCGTGGCACCTCGAAATATGCACGTGTGGTTGGGCTCTGGCAATACCGAGACATTGATCGTCGAAGAGTTTTTGCCCTATTGGCGTCGACTTCGCCGCCAACTCAGTGCCCTGCTTGACGCCGAGCAGGTGACCGTCAGTACTCGTCCTAGGCTCTGCGAGAGCTGCGAGTACTGCGAGTTCCAGCACCACTGTGAAGCGCAGTGGCGCCAAGAAGACTCCCTGGCGTATGTAGCGAATAGTCGTGAAAGTGAACGTGAAGCGCTCGAGGCGTCTGGAGTGTTTACAGTCGCTCAATTGGCACTTCGCACTGAGGCAGTTGCTGACTTGCGTGAGGAGAAGCGTGAGCGACTTACTCGTCAAGCAACACTGCAGGTAGCCACGCGTCAGTCGCCAACTGCGCCTCCGGCCTTTGAGTTCGTGGATCTCTCTGAAGACCCGGTCTATGGGCACGGATTTGAACTTATGCCGCTGCCCGACGACGGCGACGTTTTCTTTGACTTCGAAGGTGATCCCTTCTGGACGCCCCAACACGATCTGATGTTTTTGGCGGGACTGCTGTACCAAGATGACGCGGGGGAGTGGAACTACGACGAACGCTGGGCTCACTCACTCGCCGAACAGCAGGTAATGATCAAGGGCCTCGTTGGGTTCTTTTCTCATCGCCGTGAGTCTCATCCCCTTATGCACGTGTATCACTACAACCACACAGAAAAGTCGGCCATTGAACGCCTGGTGCGCGATGCTGAAGACGAAAACCTCTTCGCGGACCTTGTTGATACGGGGATCTTTGTCGATCTCTTTACTGTGGCGAAAAACGCGGTGCGAGTTGGTACTGAGTCGTATGGCTTAAAGCATCTCGAGCACCTTGTTGAATATGAGCGAAGTGCCGGCATCGAACAAGGAGCCGGTGCGGTCGTGGAGTACGAAGAGTGGATGCGCTCGAAAGACGTCGCGCTCTTAGAAGATATTGCGCTCTATAACCGAGACGACGTTGAGGCCACGAAGGCGCTGCGCGACTGGCTCGTGGCTCAGCGACCCGCGGAGCTCGCGTGGCGAGAGGCGATCATTATTCGAGAGGTCTACGAGCGTGACACCGATGAACTCATCGAAGGATTGCACCTCTTTGAAGAGGACTCGCGCGAGTATTTGCTCGGCGACCTCTTGAACTACTGGCGTCGGGAACGATCGGCCGACGTCACGCCAAAGCTTCTAGCGCTCAATGGTGACTACACGTTGCTGTACGACAACATGGACTACCTTACGAACCTTCAATTTGTTCGCTTCGAAGAACCCGCGGGTCGCGTCCGCACTCGAAGGATGGTCGTTTCGTGGCCCGAACAAGTAGTCGATCACTCCTTAAAGGCCGGCGACGAAGTCCTCTTCGCCGGCATTGGTGTGCCGTTCGGGAGCGCCGCGGTCACGGACATTGACTTTTCACGTCGTGAACTGACCATTCGCTGGGGCGCGGTCCAAGATTCTTACGGTGGCATCCCGGCGGCACTGACGCGGGACCGGTACTTTCGCCCCGGCGCCAAAGCGTCAGCGCTGAAGGACTTAGCGCGCCAGGTACTTGAACCAGAGACGCACGGAACACCCAGTCAATTAGCGATGTCGCTCCTTGGTCGCGAGCTTCCAAGATTCGGTCCCGGCTATGGCCCTGCGGGCGGCATTTTTAGTGACGACCTCGAGGAGGTCTATGAATGGGTTGGGCACCTTGACGAGAGTTTCGTTGCCTTTCAAGGCCCCCCAGGTACGGGCAAGACGTATAGCGGTTCACACGTCATTCATCGGCTTATCAAATCCGGTGTGCGCGTCGGTGTGGTCGCGATGAGTCATCCAGCAATTGACAATCTCATGAGTGCGACGTACGAGGTATTCGAGGCCGCGGGGGACACCGACTTGCTCCACGCGCTTCGATGGAAGGATGACGATGACGAAACATCGCTCTCATTCGCCAAATACTCCAAGAAGAAAGACGATCTCGCGAGCGACGAGTTCAATCTCATTGGCGGCACCGCCTGGCTTTGGGCGAATCAGGAGACTCGTCATAATCCCGTCGACGTGTTGATTGTTGACGAAGCGGGACAGCTCTCGCTCGCTGACGCACTTTCGTCAACGAACGGATCGAAAAACCTTGTGTTGCTTGGCGATCCTTTGCAGTTGAGTCAAGTGGCGAAGGCTGAGCACCCGGGAGGCGCTGGCGCGAGCGTCTTGCAGCACGTTCTTGGTGGGCACCTAACGATTCCCAACACCCAAGGAGTCTTCATTGGCGAGACCTGGCGCATGCACCCAGATGTCTGTCAGTTCATCTCGCAGCAGATCTACGAAGGTCGTCTCACGAGCAACGGATGCTGCGACCAACAAGACACGGCCTTTGGTACGGGGCTTCGCTGGATAGAGGCCCATCATTCGCGTCGTTCCACTGAGTCGGCTGAAGAGGTCGAGCTCGTGATTGAGCAAATCAAGAAAATGGTGGGCACGAACTGGGTGAATCAAAAGGGTGTCTCAGCACCTCTTGTGGCGAGCGACTTTATGGTGGTCGCACCCTATAACGACCAGGTCAAGCTCTTTCGAGGAAGATTCCAGCAAAGCCCCACGTTGAAAGACGTCCAGGTTGGCACCGTTGACAAGTTCCAAGGTCGTGAAGCGCCAGTCGTTTTTTTTGCGATGACGACCTCGTCGGCCGACGACATGCCCCGGGGTCCTGAGTTTCTCTTTTCGCGAAATCGCCTGAACGTCGCCGTGAGTCGTGCACGCTGCTTGGCGTATCTCGTGTGCACTGAGGATCTGTTGAACTCTCGGGCGCGAACGATCGAAGAGATGCGTCTCATCAGCACCTTGAGCGCGTTCGTTGAGTACGCCCAACATGTAGAGCCACCGCAGACTTGAAGTAGGTAAAGATGGCTGAATGCCGTCTGAAAGCCCTTCCGAACCATTGAGTTTTTCGAGCGGTCCTGCGTCTGATGGCACGGTACAAGCGCCCTCGACATTCAAACCGAGTCGTGCCGCGTTGATCTTGTCGAGTCTCGGTCTCGCCCTGGTGGTGGCAAGTACATTCTTGAGCTACACACGCTTTGTCGTGAACGATGCTGGCGTCAGCTTTGATGCTTCACGAAACGCGTGGCAGATGGGAACTAACGAGTCAATCGCGTTTGGTGCGGGACCGTCCATTGTTTTTTGGGCTTTGGTGGCCGCGGCCCAGGAGTGTTACCACTATCGCCCCAAAGCCTTTGCGCAAGGGTTTCGACGGAGCTTTTTTATGTCCGGAATCCGCACCCAGATCATTAACGCGGTTGTCATTGCGGTGCTTTGTTTTTTGAGTTGGCCTGGCTCATGGTCCACGACCGCACAGTCAAGCATCACGCGAGGAGTCGGTGGTTACGTCACGATGCTGGGCGTAGCCCTGTTCGCAATTTCGATCAATTTTCACTATCACGAAGCCGAAGTCAAGGCGCAACGAGGCGTGTAACTCGTGGAGATGTTGTCTCGAAGGAGCACCCGAGAGGCGTTATAAATGAGTTCACGAAGTATGCATTTCTCACCTCGCTCAACTGCTAACATGGTCTTCCTGCTCAAAGCGAGTGTGGCCTTCGACTTGCGTTGAAAGCCCAAGCGCTGGTAGGGTAGGCATCCCTGGAACCGGGGGTAAACCCGGTGACAGATTCGACGGAGAAATCCCGAGATGGTGTACTTCGCACCTCCGACTTAGGTCGTGTGTGTTGTCGCTCCTTGAAAACGGAAGAACGAGAGCCAAAAGCCAGTACGGGCGACGATGAACTGCTCTTTCAGTTCGCGTCGGTCGTCAAA